>Ga0160461_1000085_pt1 | contig 128124 bp, 118 predicted proteins | sample HID1975I_E6MG_FD_108266 | JGI IMG/M metagenome (GOLD analysis project Ga0160461, IMG submission 108266) | Enriched soil microbial communities from UW Madison campus, WI, USA - HID1975I_E6 MG | ecosystem: Environmental > Terrestrial > Soil > Unclassified | place: USA: Madison, Wisconsin...
GGTTGCAAAATATTTGATATATATTGCCCCATAATGACCTATCTTAAAAAACAAAACCCCCTAAATTCACCATTTAGAGGGTTTTTGATACAATCTGTATCTGTATTCGTCGGGATGGCAGGACGACATATTATTCCATAACCTGCACATTTACAAATACTTGTAACACCTTTAAATTTCTTGGTTACTAATTGGTTGCTTTTATTTTTTACTGTTTTTAAACCAAATTTCAATAAAAATTATGCTCTTCAAAAGCGAAAAATATGCTGTTTTAGTAAGTTAAAAATATCAAAATTTTCTTCAACAAACAAATCACAATCACCCCTAACGATGCAATTATCATGAAGAGAATTTAGGAAAGGAGATCTTAGTTGATTCTGAATTAGTTAACTTTTCTTCAAGATATCTAGACATACCGTCAGCTAAGAATGCGATAAAAGGTTCATCAGATGATTCGTCTCACACTTGATATTTTCTCGATATACATTTTGATATAGTCAATATTTAGAATTTGAGAAAAGACTGGTGGACAATCATAAAGTAACCAAATTAATAGATTGCTCATGTTATCTATTGTCCATCAGTACAGCAATATCCTCATACTTATAATACATCAACCCACCAATTCTCGTATACCGCAATGTTCCGTTTTGCCTATATGTACTTAGCGTTCCTTTAGAGATTGATAAAAGCTGACAGACCTCATAACTTTTCAACCACTGTTTATTTACCGAAAGTTTTTGGCCGTGAAACCTGATCCTATTTAACTCTGCAAAGATCTCCTCTTTTAGCTTTTCTATATCAGCTTTGGTCACAATTTGTGAAATGTCCATATCATCTATCTTTTAAATTCTGTATAAAAGTAATAATGATAAACAGCCTCAAAATTTATAGACCGAATTGGGCTCAATTGAGCCCGAATTGAACTGACCATGGCCTGGCGAATAATGACAACTGACAGCCTGACATGAACCGATTGATTGAAAATTATTAAAAGATTAAAGAAATTTACAAATTTGATAATTATTTTCATAAATAATTTATGATCAATATTTAAGGTAATCTAACCTAAACAATAGATGAAACTTATTTATCATGGAGTCTGTTCAATACTGCATCTGAACAGCCGAGTGTTTGCAGAACACGAGGCTTCGGGCCGTCCAGTGGACGGCCAAATTTTAAATGGATTAGATTGGGATGGGTTGGGTTCGGTAATCCGCAAGATTTAAAAAAAATCCTCTACTCATAAGCATTCCCTCTTTAAACATTTTCCATAGTAAAGATGCCCCGATGTTGACAAGTGCGGAGTTAATAAAAAGGTCTTGTTTTTCTAAGGCCTCCGCTAAAGAGCAACTCGGTGTGGGATCGTTATCCTCTGACTCCTCTAATAATGACGAATACTCCTTGCGCCATGAGGGCAATACCCCAACTGTATTAAATTGTTTGGATTCTGGCTGCGCTATCTCACCTATGGTTGAAAGCAGGACCTGTCCTATTTCTTTGCTATTCCCACAATCAAGCAGATATAAATTACTATCCCGCTGTGCGCTTTTGCGCTCGGCAGAACAAAGCAATGCCTCAATGTTGATTCGGGATTCAACCGTATCCACGCAGGAAACCGTAATATTCGCCATTCGATTTTCGCAAGGCTTCTTATCGGTTCGCTCAAACCTTTGGGGAACTGCTTTCCAATTTGTACCAAAAAACCTGTTAATGCGGTTAATCAGCACCACGGCTTTGTTCAGTCCGATCTCTTGAGAGGTAAACAATTGCCTGGCGAGGTTAGCCTTCTGCACGATATCATCATCAAAAACATTCACCTGCAAACCTGCATGACCAAGCGCAATCAATGCCTGATTGATTCGGGCGAGGGCAGTCAGCATCTGACTACCTGTTCCTCCTGCCCCGATCAGATTCACAGAAACAGGATTGGTCGGACTAATTAAGTATGGGTAAACAATATGCACCCTTTTCTTTGCTGCATTCATCTAATAATATCCTTTAATAATTTTGGAAACTTTTTTAACTGCCTTAGGGGAAATGGATTTTCTGTATTGATTTGCTCTTGCCAAAGCTGAATGATGTTACCTTTTACAGGAGAAACGCCTTGCAGTAAATGACTGAAAGCTGAACCAAAGTAAAGCTTCTCCCAATGCAACATAAAGAAATCAAGGTCAACATTTAAACAAAATTTAATATCAACATTTCCCATGCAAATCCTGCCATCTGAGTAAATATTAAAAAACGGTGCTTGATACAGTGTGGTTTCTAAATTAGGTCGATCGTTATTGGCCAAAGCCCATAGGGACAAACTATTTTTTGATGCTTTCCAAAGCAACGGAGGTACATGAGCTTCTCCATCAGAAATTCCCAAATCGCTTTTAAAGATCAGATGCCTTTTCATCTCCGGGGTATACCAAATGACAATACCATCCCCGCTCCTGTCAATATACAACACCCGATCGGGTATTAGTCCCGCTGTACAAAGAAAACCGTCTGCATTTTCCTGCTTTGATTTCATCGATTCGGATAGTGCGTTACTTTCCCTTTGCGACAAAGGGTGTGCGTTGATTGGTCTGCCCAATGCATCCATATCATAGGATTCCACATAAAGGTCATCCTTTTCGTTTTGATAAAAAAGCAAGGCCTTGAAAGGCATATAGCTTTGTGAAAATAAATCAGTGATGTTTTTCATGTGCGAAGTCATATAGGTTATCGGATAAATCGTTGAGCAGATCAAAAAATTCTTGCTCAAAACTCATGTTATGCGAGATTTGATTTTGCGGTTTATCAAATAGCTGTATACTCATCGGCTCATCGATCTCATTATATTCCTGCAGTTCGCAATTGACTGTTTCCATCAACTGATCATACAAACAATCTTCACCACTCCAAATAAACGAAAGGTAATGCTCAGCGGTAATCCTCCCTTCTCCATCAATACGGTTTAAATCATCCGGAATACTGTCCAAAATGGAGCGGCCTGGGTAAATATCAATTAGGGTAGATACACGGTAAGCAATAGCTTTCAGATTTTCTTCGATTTTTGTTGTCGGGTAAAATTTGCTTACCCGATCATCCAATAAAGCCAACTGATCTTTATCGCTTAAAGATTTAAGTAAATTGCCTGATTCCCTTTTTATCAATTGAATATGATCTATTACATGCTGATAATCTTTAGGATATTCGCAAATTTCTTTATCGCTATACCATTCATTAATCATTTGATAAACCTCGTAGAGATAACTGCTGTTCTCTCCAAAATATGGAATGCCACCAATCTGATAAAAATAGCAAAGTACTGATAGTAAAAGCTGTGCCGCTGGCTTTCGGTCACTTTGTTGAAGCAAAAAATGCAACGGTTCAATAGGCAGGTAGTAAAGTGTTGTTTTGGTATCAAAAAATTTTGTAATAGCCAGGGTTGGAAGATTGAACTCCCTTGTAATTACAAGCACATTGGCATCGTGATCAATTTCACCGATTTGCTGCTGCAGGTCCTCAACCAACTTTGCCACATTCTGCGGATATATGAGATGTTCATAGTCCAACAGTTTTATCCCATAGAGATCACAGAGGTTTCGGGCAGCACACAAAATACTATTCGCTACTTTACTACCTGCATTGACTGCCTTTGAGTAACCATTTACCAGTGGCGCAAAAGAGTGGCTTAAAAAACCATTTCCACTAGCGTCGGTGGTGCGCTTTTTCGCTCGTGGCTTATCACTTCCGAGAGATCGGCTCTTTTGTTTAAGGATTGGGCGAACTGCCCTAACATTTGATGTAGCCGCCATGCTTTGCTGTAAGATTTGATCCTGATACATTTTGCTTTTCCTTTCATAATTATCCCTTCGTTCCAAGAGTGGTAATAAATCTATATTCTATTTCATCCCCCTTAATCTCCGGGCCTTCAATCTTAGCTGTGGTCAGGATGGGGTATGTACCCGAATAAAAGTTCATGACTTCTTCGGGAGTCATTTTGTTGGAAGGATCAGAAAGCCTGACCTCATTATCTCTGTCCTTAAAACTAAATACTCTTGGTAATATGCTAGCTGTTAACATAATAAATGTCGTTATTTCTACAATAAGGTTAGTTGTTTCAATCTCCACTCCAGGTCAATCCTGAGTTTTTCAATCTCTGCCTTTTTATCGGGATAATCTTCTACAGCGGGAATCATAACTACAGCTTCTGCATATTTACAGGCTGCATTGAGTACATTTATTTCTTTCAGAATATCCTCAAACTTTGGCTTATTAGAAATCATTTCCGCAGGCTTTAGCTTTTCTGTATTCACAGTTTGCTTTTCGGCTTTGGGTTTAACGACTATTTTTGACTTTGCTTCTTCAAGCCCCTTGTTGTAGGCGGAAATATTGACAAACAGCGACCTAGTTTCCGCAACAGGTTGACTTAAGCCGTCGAGAATCCCCTCGTCAATCTCCTGCGCTGTGCCTTTAAAAACCATTGGAGGTAATTGATTATTTTTAAGACTATCCCTATCCTGCGATTTCAATACCACAGAAACGATCAGTTCATTTCCTGAGGAAAAGTTCACGTTGATTACCCATGCGCCTGCATCATGCAAACGCTGTAGTGCTTGAAAAAAATTAGTTCTCATCGTCTTTGTTTGATTAAATAAGTTCCCCTTCGCTTAGAAGTTCGCACCTCATATCCGTTATTTTCAATAATGCTTTTAATAATATGCTCGGCGTGTCTGATACGCACGGCATCCCCTCCCGAAATTTGCAGGAAGTCTAGATTGGAAAAAAAACGGAGCGATCTGGCGATCTCCTGTAAAGCTTTTCTTTCTGTGGTTTCGGCTAATATACTCATGATGTTTTATTTATGGGGCGGCATGACCGCCCCTTGTGAATTAGTTGAACTGAAAAGAAATATTATCGTTTGTGCCCAGGTCTAAACAAAGATCAAAAGCTACCTGTCCCCTCTGCTTGGCTGTCCCTTCAATGATGGATTTGAATTTAGCTTCATTGTCTTTAAACTTGCGCATGTTCTGAAAATAACCCGTCACCGCATTGTATGCCCCAAACAAAGTGCCTTTGGTGGTATCAAGCAATTGTGAAGCATCGTTCATAGCGTAATCAAACACATCATCCACCATATTTTTATACGCGCTTGAGGTTTCATCAACTGTTCCATTGCGCAGCTTATCCAATACTTCCTTATTTGGTGCCATTGCCAACTGCACTAATTTTTTCACTTCAGTATCACTGATGCGCACCTTTGTCCAATGATTGAAAATCTGCTGCACTTCATCTCCGATCCTCCCCGAAATACCCATAAGTGTATGGGCTTGTTTCAATCTTTCGCCTGCGCCCGAAGAATGGCGGATTCGTATGGAACTCGTAGAAGAACGCAATGCAGCGTTCAAAGTATTGTTACAAACGATCCTCACAGGCGTAAAAGCAGCGGTAATACTGCCAAATCCATCATGTGAAGTGGTCAGGAATAAATATTGTTCAATGAGATCATCCTTTCCCACTTTGATATAAGAAGGAAGCTTTGCGGTGATAAAAATCCGTTCGCCTTTGCCCAAAGCACCTGCTGTTTCATACAGGATGCCCTCGCCACCGCCAACAATGCTATCAAAAAAAGTGAAAGCATCACGGTTCTGCACCACGCCGTAATCCTTGCCCACTACCCCCAAAACCGTGTCGGAATCAGTGCGCACCGTGGCAAAGTAATTAGAAACGGGAATGTCAGAAGAAGCCCCGAACAAAATCGCATCGGGATCGGGTTCATTAAGCAAGCGCAGGTTTGCACTATCCACAGTAAACAGGGGGCGTTTCTCCACTGAATAGTCAAGCCCCGCAAATTGCAGCGCTTCTGCTGCCGTTGGATAGTCTTCCACAATAGTTCCCAATCCATGCCATGCTTTTTCCCGTACCGAGAAAAAGCTGTGTCTGTCTGTTCTTTGGTTATAAGCTAAATTGTGTGCCATAATCGTATCGTCTAAAAATTAAAGAATCAGTTAAAAATTAAAATGGCAGATCTTCATCAATGCCTTCAAAAGTTGAATTAGTTTGCGCTGCAGCAATCGTTTCCACTTCCTTCGCCACCACGTTCGGCAGCTCTCCACTACGGTCAGTACCGCCCAATAACTTAATTTCCGAAGTGTGAAACGTGAGCGACGCTTTGGCTTCATTGTTCCCACTCATGTAGGCGTTCACACCGATACGCCCGTAAAGCTGCACCCAACCTCCTTTTTTCAGGTACTCCGCAATCCCCGTATTCAGCCAATATGAGCAGTCAATAAAAGTGGTGATCTTCTTTTGCTCCCCGCCAGAACGAAATGTGTCATTGATTGCAATAGAAAAGCCTACAACCTTTCTGTCTTCGCTTACTGTTCTAACCACTGCATCAGCGGTCAATCTTCCTGTGATTTCCATCGTTAAAAAATTAAGTTTTACATTTTTTTATTTCCTTTCCCTTTTCCCAAAAAATCTTTTCAAAAGAAAAAACGGAAAAAAAGAAAGTCCGGAAAAACGGGTGCAAAGCACGCGAAGTGCTATAAGTCCCGGAGGGTGATCAAGGCGAAGCCTCGATCATTATGCGCACGCAGCAAGCGGAGCGCCCGAAATTCACGGCCTTTTTATCCGTTTCGTTGAAAAGTTTATATGCGTTATTCCGGCAACACGCCTGTATTCAACTCAGCCAGACCTAAGTCCAAACAAATGTGACCGCTCCTTAATTATTCGCCTTAACTAACCGCACACATCCTTCTTCCCAATTCTAGTGCGGCCAGAATCGCAGACGATTTAGCAATTCCGATCCCGTTAAAACGGGAAAGGCTTTTGTGATCCTGGCCAGCCAGCAAGTCCAATCTGCCACCGGCAGCCTTCAAAATTCCCTCACAAAGTGCAACAGCACTCTGCTCAGGTCTTCCGGACCCAATTAACATGGCCATCAATTCCGCATCACTAAGTGCATCTGTTCCATGAGCGACAAACTTTTCACGTGGACGCATATCAGGATTCCAGCTTTTGATCCCCCTGACTCCCTTTTGAAAAGTTAACCTCGGACTATTTTTATATTCAGATTCTTCCAGATGTAAATGGGCGGCAGAATGAAACAAGGAAGAAAATGCAGAGATTAAAAAGTGGAAGTCTTCCTCAAACACCACGACATTTGACCGTTTATAGCCGCCGTTTTGCAGCTTGTCACTCCGTGTAATGCAGATATAATTGCTATCGTTTACGGCTCGTTTGAAGTCAATGAAATAGTTTCTTTTTCCAGATGAAAAGTTTTCAGTAGTGAAGTTTTGATTTTTCATACTCATGTCTATCATTTTTTGTACACACAAATTTGTAGATTTGATTTCTGACTAATCGGTTGTATATTAGGCTATCCGATCAGATCGGATAAAAAACGGATAGCGAAAACCCTATTAATTATTCGAGATGCAACAACTCAGAGAAACCCAGCGACTCTGCAGTTATCAGTACTGCGGCAATCCATTCGATGGAAGAAGTGATAAAATTTTCTGCAGCGACCAGTGCCGCAACCGGGCAAGACGAGACCAGCTAAAACAAGACCGATGGAATGCCCCTCTATTCTTTACGAAGATCAATGACATTCTTCGGAAGAATCATACAATCCTTGAAAAACTATACAAGCAAAAGGGAGACTCGATCGTTGTCACTGGCTATCTTTTAAGAGAAAGCGGTTTCAATTTCGAATTCAATACGAGGATATTAAAGACCACTAAGGGAACCTATAGATTTTGCTTTAACTACGGATGGGTTGAATTAGAAAACAGCGACATTCTTATTGTAAAAAACGACAAAATGGTAGCCATCTGATTTGAAAATTTAATCTCAGATTTGTTTAACCTGGTATTTAAACGCTAAAATTAATAATACTACAACAAGAATTGGGTGCTAGTATACCACTCTTTTATTCCTTTGGCCTACGCGTCTCTGACAAGTGAGTTTACCTATGGTTTAAGAAAAACATGTGTTCGCCATCGTATGTTCTAAAGTTAATCTATAAAAACTTCTCCGTGCTGTTAAGGGTTTATTAATGATGAAACTAACCTATGCCATATTAGGGGGAACCGGGCACATCGGCTCCGTACTTTCTGACCTGCTTTTAAAAGCGAACAGGCAAGTCACAATTATCGGACACAATGCTGATAAGCAAAAACAGTGGATCGCCAAGGGAGCCCAGTACGAAATAGCCGATATCCTGGATAGCGAAAAACTTCATAGCATCTTCCGGACAGCAGACCGCATTTTCATTCTCAATCCGCCTGCGGACCCCAAGGGAGATGCCGAGAGTCGGGAGATCAAGCAGGCGGAAAGCATTGTCAAGGCTCTGAAAGGCCTGCATCCGCAAAAAATTGTACTTGCTTCTACCTATGGTGCAAGGGAAGGGAAAAACATATTTGATCTTGGAACACTTTACCAGCTCGAACAGGCATTACAAAAACTCGGGTTGCCGCTGGCGATCATCAGGAGCGCATACTATATGAGCAACTTTGACTTACCTGCGGAGATGGCAATTCAGAGCGGAAAACTCTCCACCTTAATCCCCGCGGATTTTAAAATTCCAATGGTTGCACCAAAAGATATTGCTACCCTGGCAGCAGCATGCTTACAGGATGCAAGAACCGGGATTTTTTACGTTCAGGCGCAAGATGAATATTCAGCGGAAGATGTGACCAGGATCCTTACGACACTCAGCAATAAAAAGATCACACCTCAGGAAATCCCCGAAGAAAAATGGTCGAGCTATATGGAGGAAAATGGTTTTTCAAGCAACTCAGTTGAATCCTTTATCGGAATGACTAGGCTCACCATAAATGAAAAGTTTCAGGCTCCAAATCCAGAAACCGGCCAGACAACCCTTGAGGAATACTTAAAGCAAACAATCAAGATACCAGAATAAAAACACCAGCTGCAAGGAGATTAAATGGCACGACGAAAAAACAACCGCTCTAAAGAACAATACCATTCTGCATATGAACTGGAAAAATCCGGCAACCAGATTGCTGCACTTAAGGGCTACCAGAAAGCCGTCGCGACCGACCCCACAAATGTCCAGGCCTGGAACAGACAGATCATTATTTTCCGCAAAACCAAAACAAAACAACAGGAAATTAACCTGATCAAAACCGCTATCGCCGAATATCAAAAAACCATCGAAAGCAATTACCAGAACTGGCTCAAATCGCACCAGGAAAAAGCGGAGCACACCCTTGAATTGGCAAAGGTATTAGGTCTTCTCGAAACAAGCGGTATGCCCAAAACCGAACACGCAATCCTGGATAAATGGGAAACCAGAAAATATCTATTGGAATACCGCGTTAAAAACGCTCGTCCAAAAAAAGCAAAATCAATCAAAAATACTATCGACGCGAAGCCAGTTAAAAAGAAAAACAACAAAAGTGCTAAGCCGATGCCCAAAATTCAGTCAAAACAAATTGGTAAGTAGCAATCATAAAACAATCATGCCCCAGCCCGAATCCGGACTGGGGCATGATTCCCAAAACAGCAATCTTAATTGATTACTTCGTATTTTTCTTTTCTGTTACCTCAGCTCTGATTTCCTGAGCAAGGTTTTTTAGGTCCTGCATACCCTTACGAACACGTGTTCCGGCAGCAGCATTTCCTGCATTGTAAAACTTTTCAGCATCAGTCTCCACTGAAGCCACCAGCTCTTTAATTTTTGCAAATTTTTCCATAATAAATAATATTTAAGCGGCAAATATATTAGAATCCACCAAATCCGCAAAAATCCAGACGTAACAAAGCAGGGGGCAAAAGCCCCCTGCTAAGCCTCAATAAAACTAAAACTCAATACAAAGACTATCTGCCCCTGCCCTTTTTTGTTTCCATCACCACTTCAGGTTCCTGGACAACTGCCTCACTGGCTACTTCTTTTTGGTCAACCGCCTTGCTGTACACCGACTTCATACCCGCATCATAAAAGTCCAGAGTCTTGTACTGCGGATTCGCCGCTACAAAACCTTTGATTTCCCTGCCATCCTTGGAAAAAGAAACCTCATGCACATTACCACGCTGCAAAGACTTCATCAACTGATCCTTAAAGCCCGGTTTTTCAAGATCAGCAATCATGAAACGGTCAATGGTTGCGGAAAGATCAAAACCATATTTCTCTCCAAAGTTTTTCATGGCAAATTTTCCATCCACCTTTTCTCCAAAATCGAGCTTAAGCCACAGGTTCGCTTTTTCACCACTCTTGAGTACCACATCTTTATTGACCGCACGATCAGAAAGCAGGTTGAATGATTCTTTGGCCGTAACTCCCTTACCCTTATTGATATAGAAAACCTGCGAAAGAGGCTCAGCACCACTTGCTCGTTGCAAAGTTGCTTCAAAGTTATTAAAGAAATACATGTTGGTTTCCTTACTCCTTGAAAAGTTTAGTGCGTACGACATCTTATCAGCCAGTTCCGGTTTATCCTTATTGACAGGATCAGGCATCGAAATGGATGTCTCTAACTTAAATTCAGGCAAAGCCTTTCCAATGGATTCCTTCAGCGCCGCATTCAGCTGCTCTCCAAAACCCAGGTACTTGAGATTATTCTGCAAATACCCTAAATTCTCTTCATTCATAGATTAAAGATTTAAGATTAAAAAAATTAAGATTTATAAATTGTATTTGTATTTAGCTACCAGAGCGCAGTTGATCCAGAAAACTGTCGGCCCCCGAGGGTCTCTTCATACTGGAATAATCCCGGAAGCCCGTAGCCTGCTTAAAACGGGAAAGACTGAACCCCTCTACTGGAAAGATATAAGAACGGCCACGAAATTGACAGCATAGCTGATCTTCCAAAAGCCGAAAATTAACGGAAAAACCCTTTACTGAAACACAGATTTTCACGGCCCGCACGACATCCAACAGGTCCCTCCCAAACAGCAAATTGATTTTTCTGCGAAAACAAAACTCCGGAACAGCGCCAGGGAGCGGACAATTCAGTCCAAAAACAATCCAGCAGGATTGATCCAGATCAGCGAACTTGCTATTCTGAAACATTGCAAAAGCAACCGCTTCCATGGCTGAAGAGCAGACATACAGCGAACTGCAGGTGAACAAACCTGGAGAACAGTACCAGATTCCCGATGACATTGCCATCTGGTGCTTGCCGGAGTCAAAACTTTCCGAAACGCCATCAGAAAACACAAAATCCAGTTTTCCATCAAGCCCCCTTTCATAAATACCTTTAAAGTACCGTTCCAAAACCCCATCAATAGATTCAGCCACCTCAACACCAAAGGAATTACCTCGAGAATCCAGACCGTCCATAACTACGTTGCTGTTCATTTTTACCAGAGATCGCTTCCACTGAATCCACTCTTTCTACCAGATGGGTATGCCCGGCTGCTGGTTTCTCAAAACGAGCTAGTGCTTTTGAATAAGCTTTTCCAAGCGATTTCTCCTGCATTGTTTCCCCTTGTTTATCAATCAAGGCATTCAGCCCCTGATAAAGCAGGTAAGAAATTCCGCCATCCATTAGTAACGATACCACCAGCGCCATTCGGTTGCTTCGAAATCCTTCCGTGGCAGTACCACTGGCCTGAACCATCGAACCGTCCGGCATCTCAATTTGCCTGCCAGATAAATACCGGTCCTTTTGATAAGGCGTTAAGGGCTGCCCGTTAATTTCCAATGGGGCCTGGATCTTAGAAGTATCCGTGATCACAAACTCACGGGTGTTCCAGTCATACTCAATGAGCATATCCCGTTGCATTCCTCCTCGTTCCAAGGATTTCACGACATTCGCTTTCAGTCCGGTCAGCAGCTGATCTGCTTCATTGGATGAAATGAAAGAAGGGGTAATCGCCTGCTTATAAACCGGATGGACCAACAGGTCCGGATGACCTAAGTTATCCCTTGATAGTGAAAGCTTTACATCCATTTCCTTAATTTCCACCCCCGACCTGAAGATATTTTCTAATCTGATCAGATTGGTTCTTGATCCTGATAGCAGCGCATGAATATCTCTGCGACCCAGTAAAATTTCCTCTCCCTTGACCAGCCCAATCTCCCGGAGCTGATCCATCGGGAGATCTTTTTCATTCAAAATTTCCCCGTACATATGTTAAAAATTTAATATTTAAGATTGTTGTTTAACTCGCTCAGGAACCTGAGCGGATTAATTGTCCGGCCTGAATATTTCACCCCGAAGTGAAGATGCGGTCCGGTCGTCCGGCCTGATTCACCACTGATGGCTATCGCCTCGCCAGCACTAATCTGCTGTTCAGGAATGACTAACACCAGAGACAGGTGACCATAAGTCAAAATAAAATTACCGCTTTGAATTCGAACAAATTTTCCAATTACAGGGCCGAAACCGACATCCAGAATCTCCCCATCCAGCACTGCATACACCGGCTCATAAAAAGCCCGGAGATCAATGCCATAATGAAACTTGCTGCGCTCCCCCGTTACCGGATGCGTTCTGGGTCCGTAGCCGGAGGTAAGGGCAAAAGATTTTAATGGAAATGCAGCAGCAATACCAAAATCATTATCTAAACTGGTCTCTTGTCCCCAGACCAAACCGATCTGACCAAAAAAACAGACCAGAAACCAATTAAAAAGAAATGTTTTACCTGAACAACCCCACCAGATCCTCCATTTCCTGATTGATGCGTAAAAAATTGCTGCGCAGAATCTGCTCCTTCCTTCCGCCAAAATCATAAAAGATCGGCAACTCCTGATATCCCTTCTCTTCATCATCAATGTCTTCTAAGTTCAAGTTCACCCTGCAATTGACCGCTGAGGTTTCAAATTTTCCAGTATAGTCCCCTTGCGCATCCGCGGCAATGATGCCCACCATTTCTCCAGCGCCGAGCGAAGCGATCTTACCAGCGGGAATCAGCACATCCAGTTTTTCGTTAATGGAAACCGACACCTTGCTTCGGTCTATTGACAAACTCTCTCCCCGCTGCTTGCTTTTTCCAAAAATCCGCTCCAGCCAGTCCAGCGTTTCTTTATTGCGAACCGATCCTGAAAGCACATTTCCGACCACTGCAGTAATCGTCGTTGCCGTATCTTTTCCGTATTGCTGCTTGAACTGTGGCAATTCCTGAAGTCCCATCAACACCGCTACTTTATTGGACCGTGCTGTAGCAATCAGGTTTTCAATACGGTGCACAAATAATGTTGGCACTTCATCCAGGATCAAAGCTGAAGGCAGATTGCCTTTGGTATTGATCAGACGTGTGAGCCTGTTCAATACAACCGAATAACAAGCTGAATTGATATTCTGGGTATTGGGATCATTGGCCAATACCAATATGGAAGGCTTTTTCCTGTCTGAAATCTTCAATTCGAAATCATCGCCAGAGAAAACCCAATACGTCTCTTTGGTAGCCATCCTGGAAATAAAGATTTTAAGCGTTCCCACCTGCCCTTCCAGCTGATCAAAAGCCTTAGCGGTAAATGCAGACATAAAAGGAGATAGCAGTGAAACCAACTCAGGTTCAGAAAACAGCGTATTGAAAATCTCTTCATAACTTCTGTTCAGAAATGACAGGATATGGGGCAGTGAAGAATACTTTCCTTTTTCATGACGACTCAGGAAATATATGGCTGAAGCCAGAAAGTTGATGGCAGACTGCGTAAAAAAAGCATCGCTTCCACTCGCCTTATCCCCTTTCTTCAATGCCTCCACTAAAGCTTCCGCGGTTTCAGAGGCATCAGCCAGCGTACGGATGTAATCCGCACGTAGCGGGTTAATGCGCCTGCTTTTCTCCACCTCATTCAAGTTAATGACATGAAAAGAAACATCCTTAAGCTTTCCAGATTTCTTGCCTAAAAGATAGTGGTAGTATGCAATCTTGCCAAGGTCCGGATGTTTAAAATCATATAAACAGATTGAAAATGCCTTTGCAATCAATTGCCGGATAAAGGGGTTCACCACCGAGAAACTCTTTCCGGACCCCGGCGTACCGATCAGCAATGTCGCCCGGAAAGGATTGACCAGATTGATCCAGCCCTTTCTCACCCGCCGCTTAAAATAAAATAGCATGGGGATATTGACTGAATAGGGCGTTTCGATTTTCCGGAGCTGCTGCATGAAACTTTCGCCTTCTATATTCCATTGATCTTTTCCCAATCCAGATTTCAACATCTTTGAAATATTGTCCATCGAAAGACTGATCAGTATCGCGCCAAATAGTGAACTGCCCATATAAAGCAACTCATGCCAATGGGTGCAGCTGAACACTATTCCGGAGGAAAGGCTAAAAAGATGTAAACTCCCGAAATACAACAGCAGTCCAATAGCCAAAGGATACACAATGCTTTTTTTAGGATCCAGCTCAAGGGATTTCTTCGCCATCGTCCCAATACTGACCAGGCAAATGAGTAACAATATCAAGAGTTTGGAATAAATGAGCTGCTGGTAAATAGGTATCTCAGCGATACGTAAAATGGCTACCCGGAACAACCCCCAGAATGGTGCATCTCGATAAATAAAAACTGCAAATTCGACAAATAGAAAAAAGTAAATCAGGCACTGCATAAACCCATGCAGCTTCTGAATTTCCCTGGTCTCTTCCATGTGCTAATGTTTTTATCTGAGTACTAGTAGACAATTGCGTCCGCGTCGAGCACATCGCTGTAACGTATCGGAAAGCTGATGCTTCTTCCGGAAAGTTGTTTTTCGCTCAACTGTACCTTCAAAATCTTATTGCCGGGAAACGTGAACTTTTTAAACACAAAAACATTCCTGTAAAGGCGTTTAAAAGATCCGGTATCGAAGAGTGAAACATCCGGAACTATGGGTATCGACTGTGAATTGGTTGCCTTCGCGATTTTTTTATCTTCCAGCGAGAAACTGAGCTGATCAATCTCATAACCAATATTGCTCTTATTGTAAAAGCTCAGGTCAATAAAAATGTAATCGCCCAGTGTACCAATCTTATTCAGCCGGGCTTTGATCCCATAGCGATGCTCACGGGTTTGGAAGATCCCTTTAGTAGATTTGAGCAGGTCGCATGCCAGCCCTTTCAACTCCTGTTTACCCAACTTTCTTTCCCTGACACCAAAAGGGTTCCAGTCCTCCGGACCAATCCTGATGCTTGGACAAAAGACGCTATCTGGAAAGGGATGGTTATACATGAGTCGGAACTGGACGAATCCCCGCTCGCTGACTAAAGTAAGTACGCCATCGCCATGACCAATGCTCGTGCTGTCAGCCAGACTCACGCGGATCAAACCATCAGTTGGCTGGTCCAACTTAACCCCTGAGCGTGAACTGTTCAAATAGCTGACAGGCTGATCTGAAAGGAGATGCACAGAAACTGACTTTTTCAGAAAGATCACCGGCAGATCTGTCAAGACCGAAGACTTCAAACTTTGCGAATAAGTCAATGAAATATAGAGACAGCACGAAGCCGTCAGAAAAATTATCTTTTTCATCACGAATGTTGAATAATTAAGTAAACTATAAATGAATTATTGCAGGCCAGCGGCATCAATGAGCAGCACGTAAGTGCTGTATTTTATTTTGGCCCTGTTTTTTTTGATCAATCCTGAAATGGCTGAGGAAGTCGACTGGAATAAACGGTCAACCGTACTCATCAGAAACTGCTGACCCGAAGCCGAAGAAACCGATACGCCCTGAATGGATTCGCCGCCAATGTTTTTGGAAAACTCCCTAAAAAATGATGACGGTACATAAAGGCCGGCCAAACCATCCAGATCATACACTTCCAGTTTGACAGGCAGAATCTTTCCCGCATATTGCACCGAAAAAATTGAAAGCTTTATCCGCTGATCTGAAAAGCCGTTCACCACGGCATAAAGGAAACTTCCACTGGGCACTTTCACTTCCCCTACCATCATATCTTCCATCAGACGGATACGAATGCGCGATCCTGCAAAAGCGGTAATATCCTGATCAACGAGGCCTTTAACCTGCAAGGATGCCTTACCCTGGATATCAACAGCAGGTTTGACCCGAAGCAGTTTCCGGTCAGCAGATTCCTGGAGCTGCTTTAATCGTAGGGATTCTGCCTTTCTTCTGCTTTCTTCCTGAAAAGCAGGGTCACTTTGCTTACTTACGCTATCCATATAAGACATTTGCTTCCGGAAGATTTCCATTGGATCAGCAGCAGACTGGGCTATAATCCTGTCTTTTTGATCCACACGATCAACAGACTTTCTCGCGGCAGCCAAATCAGAAAGTGCCTTAACCATTTGCTTATCCTGAGCATTCATCGTAGCATGATAATCCTGAACTTTAACTCTCGAAGCATTCCCTGCCAAGGGCACCTCACTTCCAGCAAATCGGGCAGGATCATCCCTAATCCGATAGCCTCCTGTGCTGGATTTTAAAGACGCAGCAATGGAATCCAGACTCCGCTTTTCCGCATCCGAATAATTAGAGCGCAACACCGTATCCCGGATGAGTTCTTCTGAAATGGGATTGATCCCGGAGTACCCATCACTAGCCTTATACCGATCACGATAAGCATCCAGCTTTCCAGATAGTCCCCGATCCCGCACCTGGTCGGAGATATCAGCAATCTGGCCGTTCATCCCGTCTGCGGGAACCTCCTGCTTCTCCTTTGAACTATTGCTATACACATAAAAGAAAAGACATAGAAACGGCAAGGTCAGCAGCGGCAAAACATACCGCGGCTTTTTGAAATTGATTTTCATACAATAAAATTTAAAGGATAAAAAAATTAACAATGAAGCATTAGCGCTCCATGACTTTGAGTGCCTTTGATAACCATAGCGAATCCTGATGGGTGAGCTGCTGTTTCTTCAGCAGCGAATCGACTCTTTGGTTGAGCTCCATATTCCGCCTTATTTTTGTAGCCGTGCTCGATATGCTCTCCAGTCCCTGATAAAAACCAGCAGCCCCTATATCCATGCCAGAAACCATAGGTGTTCCTTTAGATCGAACAACCGTGTCTTTACCGCCAAAGATATCCCCTGCTAACACCATAAGCGAGAGCCCGATCGATAATACCATAACTGTGAATACCGGTCTGGGATAACGAATCATGACCAACCGGCATTTCGCTAAACACCAGTTCCATATCGGACCAAAAGCCTCGTTGAGCTCTGATAAAAACCGTTTATCAGCCAGCCTAAAGTGAATTTTTCTGAACATTTTCCAGGTCTTTGTTTTCCAGTATTTTCCACTGGGTAATCAATACCCCGTGGGGATTGTTTTCACTGCGTGGCATATCCCGCAGTGTACCCTCAGTAATGAGTGACCGGACCACGGTCGCACTCCGCCGATCAATGCGCTGCTTCCCGTAAAACCGAAAATACCGTCTGGGCACATCCAGAAAGATCGAATCAGTTTGTAAGGTCAGCACTGAGGACGAAGAAAGCACCGAGCTGAAATACCCCTTCTCCTTCAAATCATTGTATTGCCTCGCCCCTGACTCATCCACCAGATACATCGCCTTTTTCATCTGGTATTCAATGAAACGGTCATCAGGAGTAAGTGAAAAAAACAGGGAATGGAACAAATCCACATCTGCCCGGTATTCCGCAGGCCTGTTTAATTGTACGTCCGTCTGTTTGGCGAGCATCGGCACATGGTTGTCCAGAATGTAAATGCTTTTTCTGGCCGAGTTCACCTGCCGGTAGGCAAAGAACGACACCACAATAGTAATCACTACCAAGCTTAGCAGACTCCCTAGCGACAGGAAAGTAGCCAGGCGGATCTTGGATTCGATATTTTTAATAATCATCATCAAAAAAAATAAAAGGTTAAAATCAAAAAAGAAGGGCTTAAAAAAAACTGCCTCCTGCTTTCTTTGCTGCACCCATCACGGTCTGCGAGCCCCTGCCAAAGTTGGAAGCCGCTGAACTGATGCCCGAAGTCGAAATGATCCATGTGGAAATGCTGGGCACAGTAAACATACAAACCGCTCCGATCACAAAGCTTAAAATCACCGTACCAAAGGAAAGAATCCCATTTCCCGCAAACCAGGCCATTTTCTCCAGATTGGCTCCCGATCCATCTTCCCCTATGAGTTCCTTATAGCGGTTGATCTCTACGGTCATCGCATATTTTTGCATCAGCGCTACCAGATACATCACCAGATATCCTATGCCCACATACAGGTTTACCGAAATGAACCTGGCAATCCAGGTAGACATTGAATCGCGGAAGGAAGGCAAGATACTAGCGGCCACAGCAAAAGGTCCAAGAATAATCAGAATGGAAGAATACAGGATCTGGATCATGAAAAGCACATACACCGCGATGCGTAGTATCCATATCCCCAGCAGTTCCAGCAGCTGGGTCAAAAGCAACTGCATCCCAATTTTAAGCCTGTTCTTGAGTTCAATCACCGGACTGACTACCGTAGACATGCCTTCTTTGATGGTGGAAGTGACCGAATCCCATGCCCGGCCTGCCCAGGTATCTGATTCCTTTTCCGCCAGCTCAGTCTCTGCTTCAAAACTATATAGCGCATTGGCCACCTTTTGCATGTAATCCGCCCTGGTCAGCCGCAATGCATTCACGTTAGCCTGCTCTGAGGCAAACATCTCTTCAGTCTTTACGGCAACCAGATCAGTTGGAAAGGCAATCATTTTGGTAAACCCTCCCCACCACATGATCACCATCACCAGGCCAAATGGCCTGAGCAAAGGCATAATCTCCAGCTTTTTATCTCCGGATATCATATCATAACTTTTGATCGCAAAGAAAATGATCATAAAAATTGCTGCAAGCGCCTTGGCGTCAGTAATAAAAAGATCAAAGTGCGTCCAGATCGATTCCCGTAGTCCCTTTAAAAACACCATCATGCCTTCCTCATAAACTCCATTGCCCTGTAAAAACTCAAAAGCACTCTTGTTGTCAGGCTGCTGCGCTACCGCTGAAACCGTGCATCCTATTATCAGGAGCAGCACCGATATAATTTTTAATTGTTTCATCATCTAGTAGGTTAATGTTAGAACTTTCGATCTGCGAGCACCTTTCTGGCAACCTCCGCATCGGAGATGGAAAGAGAAACGCCAGCAGGATTACCTGAATCCACTTTTGATTTAGCCGAAGACAAGCGTATCATTTTCTCAGCAGCCGCCCGCTTGGAAGTCCAGATGCCCTGGATCTTTCTAAACTCTAACAGCAGACGCTGGTAGGACAATATCCTGGACCCCCTGTCCTGATTGGTTCGCCGGCTCCCATCCAGCCGCTCGGCAAGCATGGCAATCTGATCCTTATACCAGTCATAACTTCCTTCGCTGATTAGCCTGGCCTTAACCGAAGCCGAAAGTCCGGATAGGATATCCACTCTGTCCGGATCAGTAACGGGCCTGAACTGCGAGGAATAGTAAAGCAGCCAAAGCGGATCCGCATCTGAAAACAAACCTGCATGTGCACCAATCTCATCCAAAGCCACATTCCGGATGGTATCGCTCCCAAGTTCCATGTTTTTATCCGCCGACTGCATAGTGGCTTCCAGCCCCATACGAATCGTTTCATGCCCGGTAGCCGAAAGCGGTCTCAGATCTGTTCTAGGATAGTTAGGATGCAGACCCCAGGTCAGCCAGTAGTAAGGATTCAGCCCCAGAAAACCCGAAGTCGGCGTAAACTTTGCCCTGTCCCATGATTTAAAAACCATGCGTTCCTGCTGGTTGACCACACTTTCATCCCTGATCGGGGTTTGACCGGTTGCGACTGAAAACAAAAACATAATACCCATCCCCATCAGCAGCAAGTGCCTGCTAAATCCAGAAAAAGCAACTTTAACACTATAATTTTTCATTTCTTCAAATATTTAGCTTTTAATAAAATTTCTTCCACCATCCTTTGATCCGAATTAATAAACCCGGCAAATGGATTCAGGGAACGAATGATCCCGCGTTGTCCCGTCCAGTACATTGCCCTCCAGGCGCCGTAACACAGGCCAGAAATAATATGCAGTTCATCACTGATCCTTTTCAGAAGTTCATCTCTGGCGTTATAATCCATGAGCACATTGCCCCCCTGCTTCAAAACAAAATCGCCAACCTCGCTGATCAATCTTCCCGAACGCAAAGCCACTTCCCTTGCCATATCTTCAGCAAAGAGCAGCAAGTAAGGTTCTTTTCTACCCATTTCCACCATGGCATTAGAAAAAGAGATAATCTGATCACAAGTGCTGAACATGCTTTTCAGCATCAAGCCATTTCGAAGTGCGCCATTGACATTGGAAAGACCGGTATAAATCAATTCCTGCGCAGTAACCACTGAGCCGACATTCAGATTAATGTGATTCAGACTGTTTTCTATTTTTTCCAGGTAACTCTGGTGAGTTAATGCTGCCGAAGTCCTGACAAAAGCATTTTCAGTAATAATGTTAAAATGCCCGGCATCATAGACAAGGAGCTGAGCAAAAACAGCAGGCGAAACCATCCCCACTAATCCTAAAGAAAACCCAAGACTAAACCAAAATGAAATCTGACACCTAAAAATCTTCAAACCAGCTTTCATAAACCAAGAGCTTTAGCATTCCGCAAAATATCCTCCACTACGTTTTTATCTGTACTGATGAAATCGGCAAAAGGATTTAACCGGCTAATCATCGAAGAAAGGTTAGCATGATCCAGTAGCCTGACCATTCCGGCAGACAATGCCGCAATCTGTTTCAACTCTGTCAATACGTGATCAAATAAGATCTTCCTGTCTGAAATTTTCATTTGGTTTAAAGCCCCGTAACTTAACACCAGCGCAAACAGATAGCCCGATAAATCCTTTGCCCGGAGTACAAACTCCACTTCAGCCTGATATACCAAGGGCAGAAGCATCGGATTCAGGATCGCGGCGTTGTACAACCTAGACTGTTCCGCAACGATCTTAGTCACCAGCGGCGATGCATTCCATCCCACTTCCGCGGCAGAAACCGCCATCCCCAGAAATGAAAACCTACTTTGCAGCAAACGGTAAGAATCCTTGAGCTTAAAAAGGAGTGTTTTGTTCGCCTGCTCATTCACCGTATTCTGCGCCTGGCGATTCCTCGAAGTTTCCTGACGATCATGCTCTGATCTGGATGCCGCAACCAGCTGATGGATCCCCGCAATATTGAGCGCCTTTCGCTGTGCGAACCCGCTACCTCCATACAACCCGCCAACACTGAATAAAACACAAGAAATCAATACTATAAAGTTTTTCATATCCATTATCTATGTAAGTACTTCGCTTCCGTTAATACACTGTTTGCAATCCGCACATCCATATTAATCCAGGTGCCCCAGGGGTTGAGCGAGGCAAAAGTTCCTTTCATTTTCGCCCAATACATCGCCCGCTGCATCCCATAAGCAATGCCCCGTAGAATCCGCATTTCATTAGCAATATGGTTCAGCAGTCGGGAGCGCTCCCCGGCATCCAGCAAATTATCCCGACCGCCTTTGAGCACAAATCCGCCGACCTCAGCAGAAAGCTTTATCGCCCGGAGTTTAAATTCCCTGGCACCCTCTTCTGCAAAAAGCAACAGCAATGGATTGGCCTTTGCCAGCGTGACTGACTTTTCTACATCCCGCACAATGTCAATCCCGATGTCGCCAATTTCCTTGATGGAGAAAAGGTTATTCATCACCGCACTCACTTCAGATAATCCTCGGTATATCTTGTCCTGTAAGTCGTTAACAATTACCAATTGCCCGGTCACCGCGAGCTGGCCCCTGGCGATCAGCGATAGCCGCTCATTATTTTTATCCAGCTGATTATTGATTACCGAAGTGTGCACCGCAATGGCGCCGGAAGTTACCGGATCTACATAGAGCGTCTGCGCCCTTACCTTAAAAATAAAAAAGCCTGATAGCATTACCATCAGGCCCATGGGCAATCTGCCCATAACCAAAAACCTTTTCATATCCATAACATTAAGTAACTAAAAAACTATCCGTTAACCCTGGGAATCAGTTTCGTTATTTACCCCAACGACAAAGCTTCCCAAATCCTTTCCTGAAGAAAGAAAATCAGCAATAAAGTGTTTAATCGCTTCCTCATAAGATCCAGACTTTAATCGGTAATATTCCACGGCCCTTTTCTCCGGCTTCTCGGTTGTATAACACAGATACTGGGCGAGCGACACCTCAATTCCATACACTTCCCCAACCGATCCCCTTCTGATATATACCTCCTTGAAAGGGCCACGGCCGGCCTGATTGTCCAGCTGGTTGATTGAAAAGATCTTTCTGCGCTCAACCTCACTGATGGAGAGCAGCGCCGCGATATCCGCATAATTGTCTCGAAACTTCCTCTGATCCAGCAGACAGACTGTATCCGAATTGGAAATGATGCTATCCTTGACAATCGCGTTTCCAATAATATCGCCAAGTTCCTGCGTCACTACGATTACCTCTCCCCAGAACTTCCGCACCGTTTTAAAAAGGAACAGGATATAATCCGCCATCAGCGGAGAGGCCAGGCTCTTCCATGCCTCTTCAAGAATGAGTGACTTCCTGAAGGCATTCCGGAACCGCATCTTCTGAATAAACATCCATAATGATAAGCGTTACAATGGGGAAAAGAACCTTGTGATTTTTGATCGAATCAATCTCAAAAACAATCATCCGTTCGGTCAATAGCGATGCATCCGCATCCTCATTCAGAATCTGTGCAAACTCACCTCCTTTATAGAATTTTTTCAGTACATAGCGGAACTCATCCAGATCAAAACTGATCTTTTCCTGCTCCTTTATTTCCGGAATCTTGCCTAAAGCAAACTCATAAAAAGAATCAAAGTTCAACTTAAAACCACCTACCTTAAGCCTTTCAAAACCAGATAAATAATATCCACTGATCACTGCAGCAATCACATCCTTTTCCACTTGCGTGGCTACGCCATCTGCTCCTTTCCAAATCAGGCAAACCAGCGTAGCGAGAAAATCCTTCTTTTCAATATTGTACTCTCCTTCAGAAATCGAAAAGGGGTTCATCGTGATTGGCGCCTGCTCAGAATAAGTCAGATATTTTCCACCGAAATAACTGCATAAGCCTGAATAACTGTGTCCGGTATCTACGATGACAACATCCATTTCATAGCGCAAATACTGTTCAATGAGCGCATTCATAAAAAAAGACTTCCCAGATCCTGATGGCCCCAGCACAAATTTATTCCTATTGTTGATCCTGCCGGTTTTCATGGGCAAATCCAGCGGATCCATCGCCAGCGGGATCCCTTGTCGGTCCGTGAAGCGGACCAAAAATGAAGAATCCTCATCCTTGGGTATCGACTCTTTAAAAAATAAGCACAGGGCAGCTTCGGCCGTGGTCAGAAACCAATCATACTTTTTCAGCTCCGCTGAATTTCCAGGCAACACCGTCCGGAAAAGTTCCATCTGGTTATAAGCATTTGCTGAAGGGATGATGCCAATCTGAAAAAGTGCAGATTCCAGAAAATTACAGGCCCTGGATAGTTTATGCTTATCTGCGCAAACCAACACGTTGAAGTGTGCATGTACCAATAAGCGGTTATCCCTGGCCACATCATCCAGCAGCAAGGAAATATCCTCCACACAAATCTGGTTCGCAGGATCAGGTATACCTGAATGGCGCTTTCGCTTAAGCTCCAAGCCCCGAAGCAGTGATGGCTGCGCCGGCACCTCGATCACCTGATTAAATACCATAACCGAAAAATCCGGCACTTTGAACAAAAAATGTAGAAGATCCGCAGGAAAGCCGGATAATGCATCAGCTGCCGAGAGAAAGCCTGAAGTAGAAAGCGAAGCAGGCAGATTGATCTGATCAATATCAATCAATGAAACCGACCGAAAGGCCCGTTTTCCCATACCCACCTCATGTTCACCGGGACTGAAGTTATCTAGCACCAGATTCCCATCTGAAAAGTTAAGCGAAAGCATTCGCATCACATAACGGTTAATTTCTTTTTCCCTGAGTAACACTGGTAAACAGCCTGCCTGCTCCAATACTCCCATTACCTTATTGACCATCAGTTTAAAATCCCTTCGCAGCGCCGGATCATACACATAGAACCTGCCGCGAGGTACCTGCCTGGTCAGCACAAATACGGTTTCCAAACCAATATATTCCCGTCCACGGAAATGGGCAAAATAGGTCTCGTCTAAATAACCAGCCCCCAATTCCCCGCCCGCATAAAGTGCCCTGAAAAACACGTCCTGTTTCTGCAATACATAACCTTCGCCCAACATCTTTAAAACCCCCAGGAACAGCGAATGAAATGCATTATAACCCGAAGCATCCCCGCTATATCTCAAAACCGGATTGACCATTCGTATCAATACCGAGAACTCCCCATTCATTCCGTAAAGCAGATCCATGTCCGCAGATAAATCAATGCCCAGATAAGGCACCCTGAATTCATTTTGGTTTTGCATATCTGTTTATTCTAGAAAGTTGATTAACAGGATAAAAAACACCCTTAGAAAAAGCTTTATCATGAAGCCCTTTTTTCTGGCGGGCACCGATATAAAAAAAACCAGAAATAATGATCCCGGCCATAACCACCGCCCCTAAATACATATTAATGATCGCCATCGTCAAAGCGCCGATCACCAGTGCACTCAATAGCAGGCCTACCGCCCAATAGATAAACTTTCCCTTGAAACCCTTATAAACCATCGGTTTTTGCAGCCCCTTATAGACCGGAAATGACCTCGACATGCTACAAACCGAAAAAGGCCTTCACAATCAAAGAACTCAGCACCAGAAACAGGCAGGATCCGCCCCAGCCCATCAGTTCCTTATTGATATCCTGATCACCACTGTTCCACTTCGAATACACCCTGATCCCACCAACAATTCCTACGATCCCGCCAATCACCAGTGCGATGTTTGTGGCCGGATCGACATAAGTCTTCAGGGTAGAAGTGGCCGTATTCAATCCCGTCACCCCGCTTTGTGCAAACAAGTCGCCGAAGACAGAAATTAATACCAAAAGGCCAGACAGCCTTACTACATTTATCTTTTTCATTATCAAAAAATTTAAGTTTAAACCTCACCCCAATAGAAAAATCAGGGCACAAAAAGAGCCGCAGAGTAGCAGCAAAAAATTAAAACGAACCAACCAATTAAACCCAACCAACTTAAAGACCAAAGAAGCCGGCAACCATCAGTCCCAGGACCAATACAAAAAGTGAGGAGAAAAACCAGGCCGGCACATCCATACTCACATCCTTCCCCATCTGCCATTTATGATAAACGCTGACGGCGCCTGCTATAGCGATCAAACCTGCAAGCACGAAAGAGAGGTCTCGAAAAGAAAAAAACGAACCGTGCAGGAAGCTTTCCGCCTGCTGCAGCTCAGCTATTCCATTACCAGTTCCTGCTTGTAAAATCAGTAGAACCTGAAACGGCATTCCTGCCAAAATAACCCAAAGACTTTCCATAACCAACTCCTAACGAAATGTTAATATTTTACCTTGCCCGTAAATTCTATACTTTCTGAGCGGGCCAGTTCAAAGAGTTGTCTGATGTTCACCCCGGCAGAGGAATAAATGGGCGACTCCGGCACGAAGGTATCACCCTCATCAATAAAATAATCGATCTCCTCCCCATCACTCACCTTGACCGGGAACATCATCTCATCCTCCGTATCTACCTTCACTGATATCAGAGTATTATCGCCTACATCAACCGACCGCCTGACTTTTAGTAAATCAAAACCGATATTGGCAGAATAATAAAAAAAGTAGATACCCAGTATCCATGTTAAAAAACTGATCCAACTCATCATTCAAAATTTTCAAGAGATTCCTTAATAAAACTTTTAATCTCGGGATGCCTTTCAAAAAGGTAGACAATCGAAAAAGCGATCACCCTATTCATATCCAGACCCGAAGCCAGCTTCAGCCGGCCAAGCAAAGCTACCGTGCGGGCATCCAGCCTGGGATGAAGCAAATGCTTCTGATCGCTACAATCGAATTCCCTGATCCGCGAAATGATATCCGAAGCTTTCTTACCCTTACCCGGAACCGGGTCATCTTTAGTAGCATCCAACTTTTTTCCTTTAGCACCAACCACCGGATCTTTGTTTGATGGGATCACTTCCCCCGTTCCGATACTCTTTCTGAGTTCATCAGCGAGTGATTTCATTTGTGTCTTCATATTGAACCATTTAAAATATTTAAAAAAGTCAAGCAGGCTTAACCTCCAGATAACGCTCATAGACCTTTTCAAAGACCGGCAAGATCAGTGGAAAAATCATCATTGGCGTCTGAAAGGTATTGGTCCGCTGGAAATCAATACGGTCAGCAATTGCGGCTGATATCTCACCAAATCTGGAAAGCTGCAGTTCTACCTCGCTTTGCGTTTCATATTTGACATTTCCCTTGATCCTGTTGGGCACAAAGACCAGTGGCGCCTCAGGATTGATCTTGCGGAAGACCACCGAAAAAAGAATCGTTGAATCAAAACTCAGTTCATCATAAGAAAAAGGACAAAGGATCAGTTCTGCTGAAGAGAACACCGGCAACAGCCCATCATCATCCAGTTTTCCGGGGAGATCAATAATTACAATATGTTCAGGCTTGGCACTAAGTACGGTATACATCGAGGGAAAATGTTCCAGCCCGGCCGCGATCACTTCATATGGCGCTTCATTGTCCAGCACCTTTCCCTTCTCGTATTTTTGGGCCAGAGACTGCTGATAATCCATATCAATTACCGTCACCTTTCTTTTTTTGACCATCGTTAAAAAATTAGCTAATAGCAGTGTAAGCGTACTTTTCCCTGCACCGCCCTTTTGGTTTCCTATTATTATAAGCATATCATTAAAAATTTAATTATCTGGTATTGGTCCTGGCCATTCCTTTTCTGGCCCGGTTGCGGCCAAGAATGGCCTCATCATCGATATCGTCTCTCAATTCCAGTGGGCCCATATCATCCGCACCTGGTTCAGCAGCCGTCAATCCACCGGAGCGTTCATCATCATGGCCAGGATCAAAATTCCCGGTACCCTGCTTTCCTATAAGCTGATCAATAATGTAATCCACCGGATTTAGTTCAGTAGGCTTCTGGGAAACTCCTGCCGCGAGCATCTCTTTTAGCGGCATCACTTCAGCGCCTTTAAAAACCCGCTGACCGGCGTGGTCTATGATCGTATAACCATAAGGAAGCTTTCCCTGAGCGCTATGAAAAACAAGCTCAAATCCAAGCTTTTCCGATGCAAAGGCGGCAAAGTCCGAAGTGTACCGAATCGGCCCAACACACCGGTAATCAGAAACGTGGACCGGAATCAGCCGGGGGAAATGAACAGGAAGATATTTAATAAAAATTTGCCTGAGTTGATTGGCCCGCTTTTTATCAAAAGCCATAAACCTGGAATGAATCAGATTAAGATCAACCTTTCCCAGCACCCTGCCATAACGGAAAAGTTCCAGCTTTCCCTCAGCCTCACGAAGATTATAGCCACTGCTTTCCAACAGCAATTTAAACTGAGCAAGGGTTGAAAACTGATAAGCAAGCGCCGAACTGATATCCTTTTTACCGACCAGTTCCGGATCAATACCCTGCAAAGCATTCAATGCTGCTACTGCTCTGATCCGCTCAAACCCGGACGGAATCTTTTTTCCTTCCCGGTTTACACGGCAAGAAACCAGGTGCACATGATGGTGATCCGTGTCCCCATGAAAAACAATCAGGTAAGGATTCTTGCCATAACCCATCTTCTCCAGCCAGCGTTCAGCTAAAACTGAAAGTTCCTGAGCAGAAGTGGATTTACCGTCTGCAGAAATGACCGCGTGAAACTGGGGTTTGGTAATCCTGCTGTTTCCAGCTGCCAAAAGTTTAAGGTAATTGATATAGTCCTGAGGACGGATATCAGAAAGAGCATCCATGGCGCGAAAGTTTCTGGCCACCATCAGCTCGCCCATCCCCCGTTCGACCTTATCTGTATTATACCGTACCGCGGCAAAGCTGGCAGATGAACTAAGTATCTTGACAATCATATCGCTTGAGATTTTAATATCAGGATCTCAGCTTAGCCAGCTCATCAGATATCGCGTTATAGTAATAGCAAATGAATTTGTTAATTTCAGATCAGGATTGATAGTGATCAAGCTATTTAATTCGTTAAAGCGCAACATCGACCGCACTAAAGCTAACAAACTAGCAAATGACCTTGCAACCTGCTGAGTAAGCTAAATGACTAATCAGCTCACTGAATATCAGGAGAACAATTGATTAGGTTAACAAAATAACTCAGTAGCAAACTTGCTAACTAACAAAACAACAAAATACTAAACTATCTGGCCATCACATTAGCTAGCTACCCAGCAACCTGATGAGCTTTCTCATCAATCGTCCGAGATCCATCTTAATTTTGTTGTATTTCCGCAGCTCTAACAGCAACCTGTCCACCAACACCCCTGATAGCAGTCCATCCTGATTTAAAATATTCGCATAACGTGCGAGCTGATTAATATTATTTCCAGCTCTGGAAAGTTCCTGACCTGTCGCATCTAAATTGTTCATCATTAATTTTGAATCTATCACCATTCTTTCTCCTTCAGAGAGGACCTTTTTACGGATCAGATCCGCTTTTTTCATCCCTGAGGCTTTCTCCATTGCGAGGATCAGGTCAAACTCCTCCTCCGTAAACCGGACATCTATTTTTTTGATGCGTTTGCCAGAAACTAATGGAGGCCTACCCCTAGATCTCATCTGCTATCCTCCTAAATTAACTTCTACAACCTATATGAAGGTTCAAAAAGGGAACGAGTTGCGAGTTTCCTTCACCCTTTATGATGAGCGGATCCCGCGAAGAGATAAAGGCAAGATTCTTTTTGTCCGACAAAAAGACATCTTGCCAATAAAAAAACAAACAGTACCTCATCCATATTACCGTGCTCCTCCTTATAGAACTGACAAAGAAAATCTGAACAAACCCTAAAATCAAGGCATAAAAAAAGGGGCCTCCCGGCCCCTCCCACCTTAACCAAAACACAAACAAACCATGTGCTTAAAAGGTAATCCGGAATTACTCGCGTCAGTCCATACAGACCGGGCCGTCGCCTGCCCCTGCGCTTTCATATATTGATATCATCTCAACTTCACAGGATTTTCCGCTCCTCGCAGAATAATGCTTCATTCCCAAATGTCAAAGATCCAATTGACCACGGTGAAAGCAGCTTATGCTATTACCTCCGATAGGCCTATATCTAACTAGCAGCAAAATCAGCTAACTAAGTTTCTTGACACAAACCTATTCACGGATTGAATGATTGGAAATTTTTGGACTATATTGGGCTATATTGAACTGCAAATGAACTAAATATGAACTCAGATATTTTAATATTCAGGGTTATATGATTAACCAAACCATTTAAAAAAGAAAAAGCTATCTGTGGAATTGTTGGAGATCCAATATTCTCAACCTGATGTTAACAAGACAAGCGCTGGGTAGCATCGATCAACAGTTTTGAAAGCTGAGGACTTTTTTATGTTATATTTACCGTCACAAACAATCTATAAATTTCGATTGGCACTTTGGTTACAGATAATAAAGCAATTCTGGAAAGACTCATTGAATTAAACAACTCAGCAGTTGTTGGGATTGATTTAACAGGATCAGAAAATAAAGCTTCAGGATGGGCAGTCATTCAGAACGGAGATGTGAGTACGAGAAAAATCTTCAAGAATGATGAGCTGATTGAAGAAACTGTAAAGATGAATCCTGGAATTATTGCGATTGACTCTCCCCTCTCACTGCCAAGAGGTCGGATTTCAGTCTACGATGATGATCCTGGAAGGCAGATTTATGGGATCACAAGGGCTTGTGAACGTGAGATGTTAAAAAAAGGAATCAGATCTTATCCGCCATTGATCCAAAGTATGCAAAAGCTTACCTTAAGAGGCATTAACTTAGCAGGCGAGTTCAGGATATTGGGCTATCAAGTGATAGAAAGCTTTCCAGGCGGCGTTCAGGACATACTTGGTCTTCCCAGGAAACAGAAAGATCTTAAGCAATTGGTAACAGGGCTTGCTGAGATGGGTCTGAAGGGCGCATTTTCCAAAGACCGGATCAGCCATGATGAGATTGATGCTATAAGTGCTGCACTTGGTGGACTTTTCTTTGTCGCAGGAGAATATGAAGCGGTTGGAGACCAAGAAGAAGGCTGTGTGATACTCCCAAATGTTAAACACCGCTAAGCTATGTGTAGTGTCAGAAGTGAACGTTAAATACAAAATTTTAGCAACAAAACGATAATGGTTGCTGGTTAACTTTCCTGAACTGATCAAGATGTGATGGACCCGCTATTATATGAGGAAAATATGTCTTTGGCATACTCAGAAAAGCATACTCATATTTGCGATCACGAAAAATTTGTCTGGATAAAGCAAACTTAAAATCAGCTGAATTTTACACCGAACGCAGTTCCTTCTTTGCTTTCACTTCCAGCTTATAAGTAAAGTCTTCCGCGAAATTATAACTGTACACCGTTAAATTCATAGCAATATCCTGTTGGAAAATCAGCTTCACATGCTTACAGAAAATAGATTGGAAGGTTCTCAGGTTCAACTGAGGTTTGCAAACAACGGAGATTTCATTATCTGATTTCTTTTCCACAGTACTGATGATACCTGGCCAGCGTTCCTTGATCCGAAGTGGAACTGAATCATAATAATATTGTTGAATAAAAGTACCTGCTGCCTGGATGAAACCGTTTGGCAACACTTCACCCGACAATTGCCTCCATACGCCATTTAGCCTGGACAAACGGGCGAGCAATACATTTTCATCACGCACACACCACAGGTCATCACCCGGGTTCTGAAAAAGTACAAAGTGGCGGAAGTTTCCATAAATATCCTTGAAGTGGTAATCGAGTGCTATCATCATGTTCGGTGCACGAAATTAGGAATCCCCGTGGAAAGACATCAATACTTTCTATCCACAATTTGTTGGCAAAAAACTGAGGAAATGTGCGCATACATGCTATTCAGCTGAGAATGATATTTTTATTGAATCAATCAATTCTGCCGTGTTAGGCGCCATTTAGGAATTATCTAAACCAAACGGTGCATACTTCGTATGGTAGTTATCAGCAAATACTTCAGTATATCAACCAACTTAGGATCAGCCAGACGAAATCAAATCTTGGTACAACTACAACCGATTTAAGCGTCTACAATTTTCTTTAGCATCCAAACACAACTGTTTTTGTTCAAGATCAGCCAGATGATCACAAGGGAAGTTCCAGTGTAAATGCAGATCCTTTATTGATCGTGCTTTCGACAGTAATTCGTCCCTGATGAAGCTCAGCAATCTCTTTGCATAAGTAAAGACCGATGCCAAAACCAGCGATAGACCCAAGCTGTGGGTTTTTGATTCTATAGTACCGTTCAAATATCTGCTCCTGGTCTGCTTCACTAATGCCCATTCCCTTATCCTCAACCGTGATGCTCACCCTTTCATTGACGATGCTGGAGGATGATATGGTTATAGCGGTATTCATAGGGGAATATTTAACCGCATTGCCTATCAGATTGTGGATCACCTGTGCGATTTTTTCCCTGTCCGCGTTTACCTCTACGGATGCTACCTTTTCGAAAAAAATCTGGTGAGTGTGAATGATGGAAAGCGTTTCTTCTTCAAGCTCCTTCATTAATAATCCCAGATCAAAAGGTGTTTTGTTAACAAGCATTCTTCCCGAATCGAGACGGGAGATATTCAGAAAACTGTTAATCATAGCTGTCATATTACGTACCTGCCTGGTCGACTTTTCAATAATATTTTGCTGTGCGGTATTGCCTGTGAGCATTGCGGTGCGCTGCATCAGTTGGAGGTAGGCATTCAGGGAGGTTAACGGGGTTTTCAGCTCATGGCTAACCATGCCCATAAAGTCATCTTTGCGCTGTTCATCCTTTTTTTGCTCAGTGATATCCCTTAAAGTGCCGTTCAAAGTGGCTTTTCCATTGTGATTATAAAACACCTTTCCAATTGCCTGGACTAGCCTGCCTTTAGGGTCAACCGGATGATAAATCCGGTATTCAATAAAATAATGCCCGTCACTGCTATTGAAAGATTGTGTAATGGCATCTGCTACCCGCACTCTGTCTTCCTCGAAAATAGCAGAAACAGCAGTCTCCAAATCCATATTGTTTTCGCCAGACAGGCCAAACCAGGATTTTAAAAGATCGTTACCTGAGAACTGGTTGGTCTCCGGTTCATAGTAGAATGTAGCCAGTTCACCGGCGACGGTAGCCATGGTAAGCATCTGTTGATCTTTTTCACTGGCACGGCGATCCAATACCTGTTGGGTGATCTCATCCAGAATGACCAAAACTCCCGTAACTTTTCCATCTGAGGAAAATACAGGTTGGTAAATCGAATTGACAATAGCCTCACGTAAACCATCCTTATCTAGTAACCTCACCAGAAATTCATCGTTTTTACGTCTTTTGCCTGTTTCAAACACTTCCGTTAGCCATCTGTTGACAGGTTGTCCAATCAGCTCGGGGCGGGCAACAGCGTGCGGGAGCCCCTTCACTTCAGAAAGTTTACGCCCCCAGATTTTAAGAATCGCCGGATTAGCGATTTCAATAATATGCTCCGGTCCTTCAAGTACGGCGATACCGACCGGAGCTTGTTCGATGATCGTTTTCACATGCTCGCGGCTCTCCCCTAAGAGTTTCAATGACCTGTTCAAATCCTCATTAGTCGAACTTAGTTCTTCCATCGTAGTGGCCATCTCTTCAATCAGCGCCTGCTCATTTTCTTCTTTATGCTGAATTTTCTGCAAATACTCCCTTCTTGAAGTGACTTTTCGGGCGGTATTTAAAATACACCAGGTTTTGCCCTTCTCATCCCGAAGTGCCCTGTATTCGTAGTCGTAAAAATCCAGTGTAGAGATGCCATTCTTCAAAACCCGGACCGGTGCATCCTTTACTGAATAGGTTTCACCTGAATGCCATACCTTTTGCAGCAGTGCAAAAAAAGGCTGGTCCTCAAGTTCAGGTAGCGCCTCCATCAAGGGTTTGCCTATCACCGCGGCAGTTTTGCCCCAGACCCGCAGCATGCCTTCATTCGCAAAATGGATGATCATATCTTCACTGGAGTAAATGGCTGTAGCTTCGGGAGAATAGGAAAGGGCCTGGATAATCAGCTCAACGCTAAACCCCGCATCAGGAAATTGTTTGTCAGTATTCATTCAGAATCCAAACATAAAAAAAATGGTTGAAACTTCGTAGTGACCGAAACTTCTGTAAATAGGAATCAGAGCAGACATACTCCCACACAATTGAATCAGAAAGCATCACTCCCTAACCAGTATCACTATCATGGCTATCTTTGAATAAAGGCGCATCTAAATTCCTTTAAAGTCCTGTCTTACAAACTGATCATATCAAATAGTATTAGTTTTTTTAACAAACCTTTTCCAGTCATTTATGTCTAACTAATACAGAAAAGATAACTGAAATGGAAAATAATAAATCAAAAGAAGAAATAATTCAGGAACTTAAGGAAGTTCATGAAAGTGTCGCTAACAATCCTGCAAAAAACTACGATAGCAATGAGGTGGATGACACCATAAGTGATCTTGATGAACAAATCAGTGGCAGTGATGCAGACAGTGACCAGTCACTTAATCCCACATCTGACGAAGCTGAAAAGCAGAAACAAAGCAAAGGAAGTGATGCTGCAAAAGTTTAAGTAGCAAATTAACAAATAGACGAACTAAAAAACATACCTATGTCTACTCAAAAAAAACCAAGAAATCAGAAGATCGTCCAAAACCTGATGCGCAACAAAAGCTAAACCAGCAGCAGCTGGCAAGGACACGAAAAGCAAGACCTCCACAAAGGAAGCCAAATTTGAGAATCCAAAAGATGACCCAGCCTGACGCTGCATCAATCAGTCTGGAAGTAGGATTATTCCACCTTCTAACGGATGCATTTCCTTTCCGTCTGAGCATGAAAAATGGTTAAATGCTTCAGCTGAAACTGCTGAGACTTATTAAATAATCAATGAATCAAACGAATGTTTGTACCTGGCCTATATCCAACTCAAACAACATATAATAGTCAAATCCGACCCACCACATCAACAAATGAGCCGCAAGATTGCCTACTAAAAACCATTTCATCATTTTGGAGATGAATCAGCAACATTCTTAAACTTTGATGCCTTGCTTTTTGCTGCTCCTTATATGCCTATCACTATGAAACTATCATCTCTTCTTTTGTCAATTTGTCTTTTAATGGCTGTTCAGATCACCGTTGCACAGGAGCAGTCTACATACACTTTTAAAAAACCATCGGCGAACGGAACCGGCAAAGTTTATATGGGTAGAGAGATTGCCCATGTGATGAGCTTTGAGGGAGTGGAATGGCTAGAGCGGAACAGCCGGATACAGGAAGAAAACACCAATCTGGCGCTGGTTTCCCTGCCGCTGAAAAATAACAGCATCGTAGCAGACATTGGTGCGGGATCCGGCTTTTACACTTTTAGGGTTGCGCAGCGGATTCCAAAAGGAAAAATCTATGCGGTAGAAATCCAGGATGAGGCAATCACCTTTCTCAAAAAAAAGGCATCCGATGACCGCTATGCCAATGTAGCAGTGATAAAAGGTAACGAACAATCACCAAATTTACCAGCCAACTCCCTAGATCTGGCCTTCATGGTGGATGTTTATCATGAACTGCAATATCCTGCGGCATACCTGAATGCTTTAAAAAAAGCACTCAAACCAAATGGCCAGCTGCTATTGCTAGAATATAAAGCGGAAGATCCCGCGGTAGCCATCAAACCTGAACACAAAATGAGCGTCACACAAGTCAAAAAAGAACTCTCGGCTAATGGGTTCAAGCTCATCAAAAATGGTACTTTCCTACCCCTACAGCACTTTCTGCTATTTAAAAAAACTGACTAAATGCAGTCCAATTTATTACTGCAGGAAAGGTAAACCATTATTATAAAACTTAAATATCAGAATAATCCGCGGGATACAGGAACAAGGTTACATTTTTTGAAACATTATGCTGATACTGTGGCAGACCACTAATTTTTTTATATTCAGGACCAAAAGCCGCCCAGTGACTATCCCGATCTGCCTTATTGTTGAATGTCGTTAAATACATTAAGTTGGGCATTTTACTTCCTGAAATGACCTGCCCGTAAAAAACAGCGTTAAAATTCAACTTTGAAAAAATGTCGACTTCATAATCATTAAACATTCCAATTTTGTTAAGAGAAAGATCTTCGGTCGAAGCTTCATAGCTTCTTAATTCATAAACCCGTTCATTTTTAGGCGTAGTAAGTTTTGGCAGCGCATATTCCGGCATCGCAGCGAAAGCCTTCAATAAGATAGATTCGATACGGGTATACGGCGCATCGTTATATGGTGCTTCCAGATACGGTTTTCCGCTTTCAACATAAGCTCCATCCTTGCTCATCGAAATTTGGGTTTTATCCAAATCAATCAGCTTCTTAAGTGGTATAAATACATAGATAACCCTGTCTGAAGTATCCTGAAGGATCGGCTTAAAAACACCGACATCCTTAATACCTGAGCGGTGCAAAGCCGGCAGATAGGCCGATTTTAAATAAGCATCAATTGTATTTTCCTGCGCAGCAGTTTTGAAATGATAGATCTTAATCTGATAATAAAAGACCGCCTTGACAGCAAAAACATGTGTTGTCAAAAGAATTAAAGCAACTGTAGAAAGCAATATTTTATTTAGGGAAGACATCAAGATATATTTGGTTTAAATGAACTATTCCATCTTTGTGAAATAGGGTGTAATCAAATTTAGCATTATCCTAAGTTAAAAAAACATTTTTACAAAATTGATACTCCTTGATAATGTATCAGATTATACCATCTAGAACAGCATATGCAAAGACTGTATATTAGCATTAATGTAAATCCAGTACGATTTCAAAACTTAGCATCACATTTATGGATTGTGTCATTTGAAAACAAAAATATGACTATCAGTATTAAAGGTTCCCGTAGCGGTTTTGTGGATAGCGCATAGCTCACAGGAATATTTCAAACATAATATTGTTGTATATTGTTTAAAGGGAAATTAGCATTTCATGTCCCCTGCTCCTAATATTATTTTTCTTAACCCATCCGTATCCAAGGCCGAACGGGAACTCATCACGGGCTTGAAGCTCGGTGAGGTGTCCGCTTTCAACCAGCTTTACAACATGTATGCCTCTAACCTGTTGGGGGTCCTGACACAGATCGTTAAACAGAAGGAAACTGCAGAAGATCTTTTGCAGGATTGTTTTACGAAGATCAGCCAAAACATTTCTCGTTATGATCCAAATAAATCCAGGCTTTTCACATGGATTTTGAATATTGCCAGAAACGGCGCAATTGATCACATCAGAAAGCGCTCGTCGCAAAATCAAAAATACACCTACGAGCTTGAAAGTGTATGCAATGAAATTGAAAACTGCTTCACTCAAAGCATAAATACCGATACGATAGGCATGAAAAAAATTGTGGCATCTCTGTCGCCAAAACAAAAGAAAATTGTTGACCTGATTTATTTTCAGGGATACACCCATACAGAAGTTGCTCAAGAACTGGAAATTCCTTTAGGCAGCGTGAAGACCTCTCTTAGAAATGCAGTGGTTAAACTTCGCAGGATTTATTGTGCTACTCAAAATTGGGCGGCATAGCTACGATAATTATTTGAATCTATTTTGATTTATCAAAGTTTCTTATTATTCGGGAAGGTCCTTTATCATCCTATCATCTGCCCTATTTTTAAAACCCGTATTTATTTTAGAATTTGAGCATTTACTTTAATTAAAAGGTCATTTACATCGAATGGTTTTGCTACAAAATCATCGGCCATACATGCACTTTGAACATCAGCAGAACTTCTTGCAGCACTCATCATTACAACAGGTAAATGTCTGGTGAACTTATTCGTCTTCAATAAATCACATACCGTTAAGCCACTTCCATCAGGCAGCATGATGTCCAAAAGAAATATGTCAACATTGAGATTGTACATTTCTGGCAGCATAGCTTCAACGCAGCTATAACCAAATACATCATAATTTTCATCAGTAAAAAGAAAATGCAGAACATCCATTATTCCCTCATTATCCTCCAACACACATATCCGCTTCTTCATAATTAATTCTGCAACTTATTGTTATCCTGCATTATGAACATAAAAAATCCATATTTGTTTAGATCCAAATACATTAAAAAGTAGTCAAGAAAGAGATGAGAAGCGACAAAATCCATTGAACGATCTAAATTCATACCTATTTCCCTAAAAACCACTATTTTAGAAATTGGACAAGTTGAATTACCAGATGTACAATGCGTATTTTTGACTGACAGAAATCAGTAATAAGAGATGATAAAACACCTTTAAAACAAGATTACATATTGATCGGCAGGCTGAAAGCAAACCGTGACCCCTCACCAGGCTTGCTATCCAAGCTGATTTCTCCCTTATGTCTGCCAATGACCTCAGCACAGAGGTAAAGCCCCAGGCCAAAACCCTGAAAACCTTTGTTGGCGGATTCTGTTCTGTAAAATCGTTTGAACACATGCTTTTGATCTGCATGGTCTATACCCATACCGTAATCTCGAACGCTGACCAAAACATGCTCGGTTTCTTTTTTCACTGTAATCTCGATTTTTGGTGAACCGGGCGAATATTTGACCGCATTTGTCAATAGATTGGTAACAACCTGCCCAATTTTCTCCCTGTCTGCATATACATGAATTTCTTCTGTATCTATTAAATGTAAATGATGATTGGGAGAAGTAGACTGCACATCTTCAATGATTTCCTTTATGAGATCAATGATATCGAAAAAGGCAATATTCAAAGGCAACAAACCCTCATCAAGTTTACTTACATCAAGTAAATCATCAACAAGCCTTGTCATTTTTAAAACCTGCTGCTTGGCCTTATCTGCGGCTTTACTTAACCCCGAAACTGGTGTTTCAATTTTCCCGACCATGGCGCTGATCACCTGAACATATCCAGAAAGCGCAGTAAGCGGAGTTTTTAGTTCATGCGTGGCCACAGCAATAAAATCACGCATTCTTAACTCATTCTGAATCCTAGTGCGGTTAATTTTAATCTGAGCCCTTACCTTACTCAAAAGTTCCTGTCCGGAAAATGGTTTTATCAGATAATCATCAGCTCCCGCTTCCAAACCATCAATCCTGGCTTCTTCACCAGCTCTTGCTGAAAGAAATATCAGCGGCATCCAGTGTTTTTCTTCCTTTTGTCTTATTTGCTTCAACAATTCTTTACCATCCATCACTGGCATCATCATATCACTTATAACCAGATCAAATTTGGATAAATTCAATTTCTCTAAAGCATCCGACCCGTTAACTGCAGTCTCAATGTTAAATTCAGGAGAAAGGAGCCGCTTAAGGTATCCCCTCATATCAGCATTATCATCAACGATCAAAATTTTAGCATCTGCATGATTCAACTTCGCCTTTTCGGTTTCCAAATCAGCACGGTCTAACTCCTCGAAACTATCCCCTAGTAATCCAGATGCCTCTTCCAGAAAGGAATTTTTTATTCCAGTTTGGATTGCCTGATAACCGGCACCATGAACCATTTCAGATGGAAGATGGGCACTTCCCAAAGGCAGGCGAACTACGAAAGTTGATCCCTTACCTAGCACACTCTTGACCTCAATTGTGCCACCATGCAGCCTGACAAGCTCACTTACCAGCGACAGGCCTATACCCGAACCTTCATGGGTTCTGCCCGCTGAATTTTCCACGCGGTGAAAACGTTCAAACATATGGGGCAATTCGTTTTCAGGAATTCCGACGCCGGTATCTTTGACCTTCAGTAAAAGTTCACCAGCCGTTGCTACTACCGAAACAGATATTTCGCCTTCAAGGGTATACTTGAAGGCATTTGACAGCAGGTTAAGTACAATCTTTTCCCACATTTGTACATCTACAAAAGCTTCGATGTTTAGGTCACTGCTTTTCACCTGAAGTTTCATTCCAGCTTTTTCTATAATAGACCGGAAACTGCTTGCAAGATCAGTGGTAAGCTGCGTAACATTAGCAGGTTGAAATGCAGCTTTTACCCTTTCTGCTTCCACCCGACTGAAATCAAGCAGGTTATTCACCAGCTTAAGCAGCCGCATCGCATTTCGTTTCGTGGCTAAAACTGTTTCCCTTATGTGCGGGTCGTCCATCATTGCATGTTGCTGTAAATCTTCCAGAGGACCTAGCATTAGGGTAAGTGGCGTGCGGAATTCATGGCTAACATTACTAAAGAATGCTGTTTTTGCCCGATCAATAATAGCGAGTGCCTCGGCACGTTTTTGCTCCTGCTCATAAGCATAAACATTCGATACTGCGTTACTTAGCGTATTTGCCAAAAGCGAATAAAATCCCATGTATTCCTTATCGAGCGCACGTCTGGAACTCACCCCGGCAACTATATATCCAAAGGGCATCTCCTGACCGGAAAGGAAAACAGGTAATATCACGGCTGAATGAGGCGGCTCCGGATACGGCTGACAATGAAAATCACCAAACCGCTCCTGCAAACCTTCGACAATTACAGGAGCTATTGCTGCATCCGACAATGGCCAGGTCGGATTCGCATGCGAGGCGAGTGCCAAAGTTGCTATTTCAAGCTGTGCTGCAGTTGCCGTTCCAGCTGCACCTACTAAGTTTGCCTCATCTGTGCTTTGGTCAACACTATAAAACAACAGGAAAGGCAAATCATTCTCGAAATCGCTATGATGCTTACCTATTAACCGACCAATCTCTTCAGTACTTTTAGCCTTACTGATCAATGCCGCTACATCCCGCAAAACCTGTGTTCTACGGGCGCTTAGCATTTTGTCTGTGGTTTCCGTAATGGGATGAAAAATACCACCCACTCCACCAGTCTCATCTCTGATGGGCGCAAAAGAAAAGGTCATAAAAGCCTCTTCGAGGTAGCCATAACGAAACAAAAACATCTGCTGGTCTTTTATGTAGGTACCTTCCCCTTGTTGTCCCCTTGTGAACTTATCCCCTACCACTTCCAAAGCAGACTCCCAACAAATTCTAAAATTCATACCCATCGATTCAGGATGCATTGCACCACAGATCGGGCGATACGCATCATTATAAATCTGGATAGTTTCCGGACCCCAGGCAATAAGAATTGGGAATGTCGAGGAAAGACAGAGGCTGACAGAAGTTTTGAGACTTTGAGGCCAGTTTTCAACCGGACCTAAAGGATTTGAAGACCAATCCATTGAACGGATCAACGCACCCATTTCACCACCTCCAGAAAGAAAGTGTTCATTTGTTAAGTCCAGATTTGTCATATCAGGCAGAAGGGATTTTGGCTGCAAAGATAATATATTTGATGGTAAATCCATTTCTCCGACATATCTAAGCCAATTAAAAAACAGCTCCTCATTTCATGATGCTGTTAAAATCTTACAGATACAGTAGCCCTGATATTGAAAGGCGTGCCTGGCGTAAAATGAATCTCCTCAACTGGCAAGGACTCATTCTGCAGCCTGGATTCGGTTGCAAACTGCGTCTCATTCCATGCCCTGTTAAAAATGTTTTCAGTGGTAACGCCAAAGGTTAAACGGTTCCAGGTATAGTTCATATTGGCATCGGTAATAAAATAGCCCTTTGCAATAATAGAATTATCCTCGTTAGCAGCACGTGAGGCCAGATAGCGGACCTTTATGCATCCAGAAAAATTGTTCAGGTCTTTCATGCTCAATCCACCGGTAAAAGTAAATGATGGCGCAAGGGGAATGTAGTTTGCTCCTTCCGCCTCATCCAATGCCCTGCCATGATTGTAGGTCACATCGCCATTTAAGAAAAACCAATCGTTCAATTGGTAGCGCAATCCAAAATCGATCCCCTTCCGTGATGTTCTTCCACTCGGTTCGATTACCCCTTCATCACCAACGTATACAAATTCCTGCTGGAGATAGAGATACCAAAGCGCTGCGTTTAAAATCAGGCGTGGTGCCGCTTTCCAGCTTACCCCAAGATCTGCTCCATAAGCAGCCGGCAAGATCTGTTGAGTCGTCTGTGCAATCACCACGCGGGAATCATTGCTATGAAATCCTTTCCCCATTTTCAAAAAGAACTGAAGGTCTTTACTTTGGTTATATAGAAAATTTAGTTTAGGGCTAAGCGTAGCCTTTCCTGTATGCGCAATAAAGTTACCGTTCAAATGATCAATATACTTAAAGTTGAAATAATCCAGACGGACGGCAGGATTAATCAGCAGTTTACCCATATCAATCTCTGCATTTAAAAAGGAATAAGCATTGATTTCATTAACATCACCAAACTGAATCTGTTCAAGGGTCGTGCTCCGGTTTAGCGTATGGGAAAGTTCAATATCTTTAACCTGGTCTGTCCTCAATCCGGCACCGAACTGGATGCCATAGTCCGCCCCGGATGAACTGTATTTTTTGTTCAATACAGATTGCAGTCCAAAAATATCCCTGCCTTCTTTCTGTTTGATCTGGTCTCCGTTCACCGGATCGTTAAGAAAAAAAGTAAAGTTGCTGTAAAGCTCAAAATCATAACGGCTATAAAAGGCGCTGGATTTGAGCGAAGTACTTTCATTGATGAACTTATCATATTGCAGGTTAAGATTGGTACGGCTGGTCTTTCCGCCCTCATTCGCATCAATAGCCCCGAAGCGAGAAATGAGCCCTTCATCTACTGCACGTTGGGGAATCTGCCCGGAGGCCAGCCATGAACTGTTAAAGTCCATTGCGGAAAAAGAAAGCCTATCAAGATTATTGAATAAACGGGTATATTTCCCCATCAGGTTGAGCCTTTTAAAATCCTGGCTCGCCTCAAAAGGACCATCGGTCTTAATGTAACTTCCGGCCAGGTAGGCAGCCTGTTTGGCATCGTTCACCAGGTTGATCAATCCAAGTCCCTTAAAGGTATTGAACTTTCCACCTTCCAGGGTGAGCGAGCTATTTTCCAGTCTGTCCTTTGTCCGAAAAGCGACGTAGCCGGCCGTAGCCAGGTTACCTTTATCTGCATGATAAGGACCTTTATCAAAATCAATCTTTTCAACCAGTTCAGGAATCAGAAAATGCAGGTCTGCGTAACCCTGTCCATGCGCATGGCTTACCATATTTACCGGCATCCCGTCTACGGAAATATTGATGTCGGTTCCATGGTCCAGGTCGAAGCCACGAAGAAAAAGTTGTTCTGCCTTTCCCCCGCCGGCATGCTGACCGATAAAAAGACCGGGTACTTTTCTTAAAAGTTCCTGAGAAGAATTGACCGGGGTTGTGGCGATATCCACAGCCGCTACAGATGAAAGATGATTAACTCCTTTTGATACAACCACCTCATCGAGCTGGAAATCCGAGGGTGATAAGCTAATATTCATTCCTGCTCCATTTGCGACCTTTGTTACTGGCGAATAACCCAGCAGGGTTACCCTGATGGAATCTCCGGTTTTCACGTCTTTCATAAGAAAAAATCCACCCTCATTTGTATGGGCATGTTTTTTATTCCGCTGGTTTTGCAGGTAAACATTTTCTAAAGCAACATTCCCGGTTGTGGTTATCCTACCCCTTAAAACTTGCGCAAAAAGACTCGTAGAGCATAGGCTCAGCAGGATAACATAGAAAATCTTCATCGGGGGACGAAACTACTAAATGTTGCAAAATATTTCGCACCAGCTCATTCTTTTGTAAAACAAAATTAATGCTGGTTACGAATTAGCTAAATAAACAAATCTATTCAGATAGCTAAGAATAATTAAAATCACCGAGCTTAAACTTTGATTAACGTTTTATTCTAAAACAACTTTGAGCCTGTCAGATTTTAACCTCACCTTAAGCCACTCCTTCATCCTGTTTTTATCTGCGTCCGACATTTTGCCTGCAAGGGTTGCAGTAAACTGAAGAACGGTATCTCTTCTAAGGGTATCGGTATTCAGAAAAATGGTATTGGCTACACTAAAACTTTTTATTACCGGGAACAAACTCCTAATCTCTTCGCGGATTTCTGGAGTTTTGCTGCCCTTTTTAGCTTCAGATGAATTTTTCTTTGTCAGAGAATCACGGTTAAATACATCCTCCATAATGCTGGCCTTGATTTGTGAAAAATCAACGTTTGCCCTGGCATCGAGTCCCTGGCGGATAATAAGCTTGGTACCTTTAAGCTTATAGGCCGTTAGTCTGGAGCGGATACGATCTATTGCCGGTTTGGAGAGTTCCGCACCGATCAACAGTAAATCAATCTCTCTTGAATTCCTTGAATATTTAAAACTCTTATTAACCACCTGGGTACTACTGAAATTAAACTCTTCATGAATAAACCGCTGTGCACTGTTCTCAAAGATACTTTTTTGCACGATACCATAAGCGAGGTAAATGCTCGGAAGAATGGTAACTAAAACAGTTATTAAAATATATCTCGATACTTTCTTTTCAGTATTTCTGTCTTCAAAATATTTTTTATCAAATTTCAGAAAACGGACGATCAGGTAAGTAGAAATGCAGATGAATAAGCTGTTGATAAAAAAGAGATAAATTGCCCCGGCAAAAAAAAGCAGGTTGCCAGAAGCCAACCCAAATCCCGCGGTACATAAAGGCGGCATCAAAGCAGTTGCAATCGCCACACCCGGAATTACGTTACTTTTTTCTTTCCGCGTTACAGCTATTGCACCGGCCAAACCGCCAACAAAGGCAATAAATACATCCCAAATAGAAGGAGTTGTCCGGGCCAGCAATTCACTCTGGGCATCGTGCAGTGGGGTGATATAAAAGTAAAGTGTTGAAGTAGCGATACTGATCAGCGCCGCAATGAGCAGGTTCCTTCCGCCCTGGCGTACAAGCGCCAGGTCATTGGTGCCGATACCTAGTCCGATGCCAATAATCGGTCCCATGAGGGGTGAGATGAGCATCGCCCCGATAATAACCGCAGTTGAGTTAACGTTCAGGCCAATGGAGGCGATGAATATCGCAAAAATAAGCGTCCAAAGACTTGATCCAACAAAGATTGTATTGGTCTTGATAGCCTTTACAACTTCTTCCTCATTCGCTTTATCCAGGTGCAGATTAAACCTGCGCTGAAAAAATAGCTTAATATAATGTCCTAGTCCCGATTCGTGTTCTTTCATGCCACTATTTTTTTGATTCGATTTGAATAGATGCAGTACCTTTTAATACCAGTGTACCTAGCAAGCCCGCTAAAACGGAGGCAATGAGTATGCCGTACTTGGCTTGTTCAACATACTGCGGATTTGAAAAGGCAAGGCCACTGATGAAAAGAGACATGGTAAAACCTATCCCGGCAAGCAGGGCAACCCCGATCATGTGTTTCCAGGTTCCGCCCTCAGGCAATTTAGCGATACCCAACTTGACCATGATAAAACAAAATAGCAATATCCCGGAGAATTTCCCCAGTACAAGCCCTGCCGTTACCCCAATCGAAACCGGATTGATTATCGCGGAAAAGAAATCAGCACCGATGATGATCCCGGAGTTGGCCAAAGCGAAAAGCGGCATAATTAAAAATGCTACATAGGGATGCAAGGCATGTTCAATCTTCTGAAGCGGGGTTTCTGCAGCAAGGCTGAGGTGCTTTACCTGCTGTATGGTACGGTGCTGATCCGGCGTGGTCAGCGTACTGTTACTTGGAATTTCACGATCAAAATCATCGGTAAGTTTACGCAGGCTGTTGGAATAAACCTCCTCATCAATTTTTGTTCTTGCCGGAATGGTAAAGGCAACCAGTACCCCCGCCAGAGTGGCGTGAACACCCGAAAGCAAAAAGCCGATCCATACTGCAATGCCTAAAATGAGGTAAAATGCGCTACTTCTTATTCCCATGGCATTCCCTATAATCAGCACCAGCAAAAAGATTCCTGCAACGCCAAGTGCCATAAAATTAACCTGTCCGGTATAAAAAAATGCGATCACCAGCACAGCACCCAGGTCATCTGCTACGGCCAGTGCTGATAAAAAAACCTTGATGCTCCCCGGAATGTGTTTGCCTGCCATGGAAAGCAGCGCAAGGGCAAAAGCAATATCTGTAGCCATTGGAATCCCCCAACCATGTTCGGCGCCCGTTCCACGGTTGATTAGAAAGTAGATGCCTGCGGGAACAAGCATCCCTCCAAGTGCTGCAGTCATAGGCAGCAGGGCTTTGGAGAAAGTGGAGAGCTCACCTTCCATGAATTCCCGCTTAAGCTCCAGGCCAATAACAAAAAAGAAGAGTGCCATTAACCCATCATTTATCCATATGTGAAGCGGTTGATCTAAAAGATGCTCGCCCATACCGACCATAAAATGAGTTTCCCATAAATGATGATAGGATTCGCCGTAACCGGAATTTGCCCAAATGATCGCAAGGACCACGCTAATGAGCAACACAATCCCGCTGGTATATTCCAGATGGACAAAACGGCTTACGGGGGCTATTATTTTTTCAATCGGACTTTTTGGTAACGCATTCATCAAAGAAACATTTATAACTTTCAAAAGCTGCTAAAATACCGTTTTAACCTGATTAACCGATATAAAAAAGCATAAATTGCCTCCATAGACTTGAGTAGACTTACACCCAAATTAAATAAAACAAAGATCATTGCTTTGGCAGTCTACATCCATCAGAATTTAGCTGCAATGCTTATCAGGAAGGGTACTTCTATTGGCGATTGATACAAAGCGAGTGAATCCAGTTATTCAAATTGAAAATCAGCACCCCACAATGGTAAACTTTTCATTAGATAGAAAAACCAATAAACACATAAATAACTAAAAATCACCAACTTAAAAATAAAGCAAGTTATCGGAATGGTTTTGGCTTGGTGTTTGGAAAAAAGAATATGAAAAGATCTTGTAGTCTTGCTGAAAAAACAAGATTAATTACACGTCGAGCTAAAGTCAAACCATTCCACTTCTTAGTGCTTTTCTATACTACCATCATTTTGATTGGTATCCCGATTCGTTTGTTAAAAATCGATGCACTTATGGTGCTATTATCTATACTTTTTTTGATTTTAGCAACTGCGGGATTTACTCTTTTTTTCAGGAAAAGGAAAGTTGTATAAATCACAAACTCAAAATTAATTGTGCCAGGGCATCTAATATGCAAATCACACAAAAGAAAGTGATAATTTCAAATAGGAATATTATTACCGGATAATCCCAGAAAACCTGAGACAAAATAGGTGGTAATTGGCAAGAGTGCTTTCAATGTTGCTTCTAAAATCCGGATCCAAGCATTGGCAGGTCATGAACACATATAGTCAAAAAAATAGTTACCCGCTCAAATTATTAAAAAATTACCTCAAATTACCAGCATACAATTTGGTGCACTATTCGACATTCCCAAACAGTTCCTGTTCTTGATATCAGCCATGTTATATTATGAAAAAAATTAAGCCTCATCTCATACCAAAACCCTGAGATCTCTTCAATAGAAATCTCAGGGTAATTTACAGTTTGTTTAAGAGCGAAATTCTTTATCCTCCAAGGGCTCTGAAGAGGTTTATGAGGGAAGAATAGGATTTCTGCTTTAAATCCACTTGTTGCATTTCTGCCTCCAATACACTTCGCTGGGCAACAATAACCTCAAGATAACTCGCATATCCAGAGAGATACAGGTCATTTGCTGTTGAAACCGCATGCTTAAGTTCTGCAACCTCTTCTGATTTTAAGCCATACGATTGCTGGTAATTTTCTATCGCTGTAAGCTGAACAGAAACTTCCTGGTAGGCTTTGATGACCTGCAACTGATAGTGATAGAAAGCAGATCGCTGCACAGAATTGGCTACAAGGTTACCCGTTTTTAGCGCTGCCCTGTTGAGCAAAGGGGCGCTTAGCCCGCCGAGGAATCCGGCAGCCAGCGAACCAGGGGAGAAAAGCAAGGGTAACTTAAATGCATTATAACCCGCATAGGCATTAAGCGTCAGTGAAGGGAAAAAGGCTTTTCTTGCGGCAATGACATCGGCCTTCGAAGCGGAAAGTTCAAGCTCCGCCTCCCTTACGTCGGGCCTTGCCAGAATAACCGTTGCAGGTATCCCGGCATATATTTCACGGGGCAACCCTTTGGTAATTACTGTCGTGTCTCGCCTGATTTTTCCCCGATATCTACCCATTAGCTGGTTAAGTTCATTCTCAATCCGGTTGATGGCCTGACGTATTTCAAACTGTTTTCCTTGCGTGGCCATGCGCTGAGCTTTGAATTGGCTGACAGCAAGTGCTGTTGCCCTCCCGCCAGCCATTTGGGCCTCCACAATTTCAAGTCCCTTATTTTGCAAAAGGATGTTTCGCCGGAGGATTTCCATGCGTTTATCAAGTGCTGCGAGTTCATAATAAAGTTCAGCAACCTGACTAACGATTTGGGTTTTGTACCATTGCAAACCAGCCTGACTGGAAAGATAGCGGTTATATGCGGCCCTTTTCTTTGCAGATAGCTTACCCCAGATATCTATTTCCCAGGAACTCCTGAAACCCGCAAAATAGTCGGGCGTAGGGCTTGGAATTTTTTGTTTATCATTTAGCCGATCCGAAAAATTGGTATCATAATTTCCTACCCCGTTCATGGTATAGTCTCCATAATGGTCGAGCCCTGCAGAAAGGCCGGCGCTCAGTGAGGGGTAGAGTTTCGAACGGCTCAAACGTAAATTCAGCCCTGCAACCAATACCCGCTGCACACCTGACTGAAGATCAAGATTATTTTTTATGGCGGTATCAATGAGGGCCTTGAGCTCAGGCTCCGTAAAAACGTTTTTCCAGCTCAAAGCTTCCGCGGAAGCAGCTGAAAACCTGCTGAAGGAATCAGGCAGCTTTTTAAGTGTGGGCAAACTCGCCTGCCTTATCGACCCGCATGATGCAATAATCGCGATCAGACAGGGCAGGATAAACAAAGGAATAATTATTTTAGAATTTAATTTCATTTCAATTTGTTTTAACCATGTAAGTTTTATCTAATTGCTTTTTCTTCCGGGCTGCAAATAATGCGTATAGACCAGGTATCAATAGGACACCGAAAAGCGTTCCGATGAGCATCCCCCCTACTGCAGTCATGCCGATGGAGCGGTTCCCCACCGCCCCTGCGCCGGAAGCTATACACAAGGGGATCAGACCCGCAACAAAGGCAAAGGAAGTCATCAGTATCGGACGCAGACGCGAGACTGCACCCAAGGCGGCAGCTTTGGCAACCGAAAAGCCGGCTTTGCGTTTCTGCTCTGCGAATTCAATAATCAAAATCGCATTCTTGCCAAGCAGACCGATGAGCATCACCAGTGCAACCTGTGCATAAATATTATTTTCCAGTCCGGCAACTTTAAGGGTAAAGAATGCACCTGCGATCCCTGCAGGAAGGGAGAGTAAAACAGGCAGGGGCAATAGAAAACTCTCATATTGTGCAGCTAAAATTAAGTATACAAATATCAGGCAGATGATGAATATATAAATGGCCTGGTTTCCCGAAAGAATCTGTTCCCTCGTCATTCCAGACCACTCAATACTGAAACCTCTGGGAAGCTTTTCACTGGCTGTTTTTTCCACCGCCGCAATGGCGTCACTGCTGCTGAACCCCTCAGCTGCATCTCCATTGATCATCGCGGAAGGATACATATTGTATCGATTGATCTGTTCAGGACCATATACACGTTCCATGTGAATAAAAGCAGAATAAGGTATGAGTTCCCCCCGGTCGTTCTTGACATAAAGCTTCAACAGATCAGTAGGCTTACCTCGGTATTGAGGATAGGCCTGCAACATCACTTTGTACATCTGTCCAAACCGGATGAAATTAGTAACATAATAACTGCCTACAAGGGTTTGCAGCGTACCCATTGCATTTTCGATGGTAACACCCTTCTGCGCTGCCATATCCTGATCGACATGGATCATATATTGCGGAAAATTAGGATCAAAACTGGTAAAAGCGCCGGAGATCGCATTACTCTTGCGGAGCTCGGCAAGGAAGTTATTGGTAACCCTGGCCGTTTTTCCCATGTCCTCACTTTTATTTTTATCCAGCAACCTGAGCTCAAAACCACTGGCATTACCGAACCCCGGAACTGTTGGTGGAGAAAAGAACTCAATGGAGGCGTCGCTGATGCCACGGGTTTTGGATTTGAGTGATGAAATAAGCTCATCTACGCTTTCTCGACGCTCATCCCAGGAGGCCAGATTAATCATGGCCATTCCATAAGAAGCCCCTGTAATATCACTCATCAAACTGTAACCAGCCAGAGTACTCACATTTTCCACCGACCGGAAGCCGCTTGTAACCTGCTCGATCTGATCAAGTACCTGCTCCGTGCGCTCTACGGTAGATCCTGGAGGAGTGGTGACATTCACATAGATCATTCCCTGATCCTCAGTTGGAATAAATCCGGAAGGCAGGATACTTGAGCCCAGCCAGCTAAGGAAGATAAAAATCAGGAGCAGCGCAACTGTGACCACCCTGCGGGAAATGATAAATCTGACCAGCCGACCAAATTTTTTCTCAGTCTTGTCATATCCGGTATTGAAGATTGAAAAAAAACGCTGAAGTAAGCCTTTTTTATCTTTTTGATGTTCATGCCTGAGCATTAAGGCGCAAAGTGCAGGGGTTAGCGTTAAAGCATTTATGCCCGATATAACAATAGATATTGCAAGGGTAAGTGAAAATTGACGATAGAACACCCCAACTGGCCCGGAAAGAAAAGCAACTGGAATGAACACAGCCGACATCACCAGGGTAATGGCAACAATTGCCCCACTGATTTCTTTCATTGCCGAAATGGTAGCTTCCATTGGCGGAAGGTGTGTTTCATTCATCTTTACGTGAACGGCTTCCACAACTACGATTGCATTATCGACCACAATGCCGATTGCAAGTACAAGCGCAAACAGCGTAAGAATGTTAATCGAAAAACCCATGATCTGCAGAAAAGCCAGCGTACTGATTAGTGCTACAGGAACCGCAAGGGCCGGGATCAGTGTACTTCTGAAATCCTGAAGAAAAATAAATACCACGATGAATACTAATATAAAAGCTTCCAAAAGTGTCCTTAAAACTTCGTGAATACTGGCATCCAGGAAACGGGAAACATCATAGGCATAATTATATTCCACCCCCGGAGGGAAACTGGTGGCCTTAAGTTCAGCCATTTTCGACTTAATGTTGTCTATCACCTCACTAGCATTCGAGCCAGGCCGTTGCTTAATCATAATGGAGGCTGAAGGTTTGCCATCAGTTTTTGAAACCATATCATAGCTGACTGTTCCGAATTCCAGATCTGCAACATCCTTTAACCTCACCAGCGCCCCGTCCCGCTCTGCCCGGAGTACCAGATTCTCATATTCTTCTTTGCTGTTGAACTTACCGGTATAGCGCAGCACATACTGTTTCACTTCTTTACCCTTCCCGGAATTTTCACCCGCCACACCTGGCGCCGCCTCAATATTCTGTTTGCGCATCTTATTGATCACTTCTTCAGCCGAAATATTGTAAGACCGCATCCGGTCAGGCTTAAGCCATACACGCATAGAATAATCCCGGGCACCCATAATTTCTACAAAACCTACCCCGTCTATTCTTTTGAGTTCCTGGAGCACGTTAATATCTGCAAAATTATAAATGAACTCTTCGTTCATTTCCTTATCGTTACTGGTAATGTTTAAATACAGCAACATGCTGTTTACCTCTTTTTCAGTGGTAACCCCGGCCTTTATCACTTCCTCAGGAAGCTCATCGAGTACGGTCGTTACCCGGTTCTGAACATTCACGGCCGCTTGATCCGGATCGGTACCAACGTTGAAAAACACCTGCACCAGGGTTACCCCATTATTACTGCTAACCGTATTCATGTAAGTCATGCCCGGAACGCCATTAATCGCCCTTTCGAGCGGCGTGGCAACAGCTTTAGAACATACCTCAGCGTTAGCCCCGTTGTAATTTGCCGTAACCACTACAGATGGCGGAACAATGTCTGGAAACTGGGTAATGGGGAGTTTAAATAAGGCCAGTACGCCCAGTAAAATTAATATAAGTGAAATAACCAGTGAAAGCACTGGTCTTCTAATGAATATCTCAACCATTTATTTTAGGTTATACCGCTCCCATCCCGCCAATATTGCAGCAGGGAAATCGGATAATTGAACAATAAACTATTTTTTCGCCAGCAGGGATTTATCCACAGTATACACGGGCTTAATTACCGCACCGTCACGGATGTTTTGAATGCCTTCATAAACAATGGTCTCTCCTGGTTTGAGGCCACTGGCACAGACAAAAAATCCAGGCAGGCGAAGTTTAGGTACGAAACTTTTCATTTTCACCTTGTTGTCTTTGCCCACAATAAAAACGTAGTTTTTATCCTGGATTTCAAAAACAGACTTCTGCGGAATAAGGATACTGCCGGCGAGTTTGGAACTCAACTCCACCTTACCTGAAGCACCATGCTTCAGGATGTTTTTCGGGTTGGCAAAAACCGCCCTGAAGGCGATGGATCCGGTATTTCCGGAGAAAGCGTTTTCATGCGTCTGTATCTTTCCCGCCAGCGGATACACAGAACCGTCAGCAAGCACAAGCTTTACAGATTTATTTTGCTCAAAACGTCCTTTCCCGTTCCGAGTAAACTGCAGGTATTCATTTTCGGTAATATCAAAGTAGGCATACATCTCTTTGGTATCAGAAATGGTGGTAAGCAAAGCCCCCTCATCAATCAGGCTACCGGCTTTCAACGGAATACGATCTATCGTGCCTTCAAATGGCGACCGGATTCGTGAGTAAGAGAGTTTTTGATTGGCATCATCAATCATTGCCTTAGCCGTTTTGATCTGTGCTTCAGCCTCTGCCAGTCTTGCCTGCCCTAAAGAAAGTTCAGAAGGCGAAATCACTTTTTTGTCGACAAGGGTAGTAATTCTTTCGAGTTCAACCTGTGCGATACTGGCAGTAGAAAGTGCGCTGGCCAGATTTGCCTTTGCTTTATTCAGTGAAATAACATTCTCCCTGTCGTTCAGTTGAAAAAGGAGCTGCCCTTTATGTACGTGCACTCCTTCATCAACGAGTACCTTCTCAATAAAACCATGTGTCCTGGATCTGATATCCACGTTTTTGTAGGCCTGGATATCGGCAACATAGTCGAAAGCAAGTGAGGTATCTTGCCGGCTGAGTTTTACCACAGGAATTTCAGCAATCTCATTATCTTTTTTTTTGACCGTGCTTCCGGTACATGCCTGCAATGCGGCAGCAAGGATAGGAATGGCCATCCATTTAATTTTCATTTGTGTTTTTTCCTTATTTCATGTTCAATGCAGTAGCCATAACAAAGGCTTATGCATCGCAATTATGATCTGATTTCTTCTTATATCAATTCGGGCAAATAGATAAAATGCCACCGGGAATTAGAAATAGGTCAGCCGATAAAGAAAGGCATGTTGACCACAGTAGAAATGTGGTGTTTCATAACACCCTGGATTTGAAACGGGAGATGGATAGCGAACATCCAGGCGCTTTTGAAAAGGCTGAAGGTCGCTGGCAGCATCATTGAGGTGCTGAAATTTTTTACGGAATTTTGGCTGCTTCTGATCTACCTCGGACAGCGACGCAAGTAACTCATCCTCCCCGGTAACAGGACTCACAATATTGGTAAGATGTATTGGAACAGCCGAAATTACTTTAGCCAAATCCCCGGTTAGTTGGGAAGGTCGTAAAAAAACGGAAACCAGCAACACCAATAGTAACGGAAAATATACCGGAACCACAGATCGGATTTTCAGAAAGTAATCGTCTCTTGTTCTAACCATTGATACACACTGATGGAAACGCAAAACTACAAATCACACCTCTAAATCTGGATTTTTTACTGTAACAGATTTGAAACTTAAAATATTTCCATCAAAAGAAGGTCCCTATATCAACACTAATTTTGGGCGTTTAGGCAATCGCGAATCTCTTTACATATCTCCCAAATCTGCTGATTTGAAAAATAATCCTTCCCGTAAAGAGCTGGCATTCGACAAAATCATGATTAATAAATATAGCGATCTGTGGATAAAAACAATTACAGCCCCCTTTCCAGCATGACTTAGGTTCATATTAGTTCATGATTATCTCACAATAACAGTTTTGCAGACCTGGGGTCAACTCCCTTGATTTTCCAGATTTAGACTAGAATAGCAAAAAAAAAACTATTGCAAATGTTGCAGATCATACAGGCATCAAAGATCTAGAATTGGCGCATACTTAGATGAAGATAGAGCACTAATTAAACCAGTAGATTTATGCTCAATTATAATCTTGCTAAAAAATAACATCTTGAATAAATCTGTAATTAGAAAAGCACTCCTCTTACCCATCCTTATCCGGCAGCACATATGGTGGCAAATAGGATTTGACTCTTAACTGGCAAACATCAATTCAACCCAACCTCCTAGGGTCGACCTTGTTGAACGTTAAGATTTTGTAATCGTTGATGGTTTAACGCAAGACTTCCATTCGATATTTGGGATCCAGAAGAACCTACTAAAATAATCATACATTCCAACATGCTTTATTGCTTATGGACGATTAAAAAATAAGATGGTCGTGATGATGCTAACGTAGATTTGAAAGGTCCAAATGAAGTGAATTATTAGGCGTAGCAGGCCCTCATCATCCAAAGGGATTATAAAAATATCCAAAGGCAGCCGAAGCATCATCACAAATGCTATTGCAAATTACATCAAACAACCTAAGTATCAGGCATTGTCCCATTGGCTAAGATATCACGTGAACAAAACATTGCTGAATTTGATGCACAGTTTTATACCTCAAGGAAGCATAAGTAATGCCGGTTAACATTTTTGCGCTTCAAAATATCACAATTATTTAAATTGATACATCAAAGTAAATAACATAACTTTGAAACGTTGATCATAAAATTTGTTTAGTTTATCGATCATCTAAGGGTTACCATTCTTGGTGGCCCTTTCTTAATAGAATTTTCGTTTGATTAATAATAAGGTGGGCTGTCTTAAGATGGCTTTTTTTTAACAGAAAAAGTTTTCATTTTGCGTTATTTGTTTGCTGAATGCAGGCACTGCATTCAGATTGCGTAATGGCGGTTAGAAATGGATGCTGGAACTCCCCAGTTTATTTTATCAGCTCAATGGATGATTACATGCCCTTCGGATACTTAGTCATCAATCTCATTCATTTTTTTATAGGGTATTTATAATTACAACATCTTCACTACATTTACTATAACCTTAAACTAGTGGGATGACATTTACTTTGGTGTTGTACCTTGCCATGGATGTGGCAAGGTATATACTTAATATACTTATGTATGAGTATTGGTTTTACTGCCAATATTGTATCATATTGCAACAGACAATGCTGTCTTGAGAATCAATGGATGACGAGTCTCATTCTTTCGCGATGAAAGTCAATTCCCCTGTTATTAACTTAACAGGGGATATTTACAACTCACTTACCAGGCCAAAGCGGTTGAACAACTATTCTATCTTTTTTTTTACGAACAAAAATTATCCCAGTGAGTTATTTTTACGCCGCCGTCATGAACGGCATGTTAATTAATGAATGAAGGGCGGTTAAAGACGGATGTTTTTAATCGCCTTTTTTTTGCCCAGATAAATAGCTGACATCACAAACTATCTAGTGGTAAATACTTATTAAACGGACAGTTAATATCATTCCACTTCGCTCTTTCAAGTCAAGCGGTGGTTTCCACTAATCTGGTATTTACAGGGAGACAAATTAATTAGGATGTACGCATGACATTGTCTTCAAAATACTGCGTCTAACAAATTACCATTTAAATACATCTACAATATGGATTAACTGGTGATGGAAAGATCGATAAGGTCGAGCTGTATTCTGTAATGGTTATTTGTAAAGGAATGGCCCAGACTGTAATGTGAATTAAATGCGATACGTTTCTGGGTAGCATGATCAGCATTTGGTTGCACTAGTTTATCATACTATTCAATTCAACTGAAACTTTCCTAAAATCTTTTAATTTTAAAACCAACCCGACATTTGGAATCCTTTCATTAGTGTAGGCCTGATAGTTTGGAAAAACTTGGGATTTTGGTATTTTGTGTTTGTTTAAAAATGTCTTGCAAATATCCCAGAAAACCGAAATACTAATATCTGTATCAATCAATGACCATAAATCATAAAAATATCTTGCTGCCTGGGTTTTATGTTGCATAGCAAAATTTAATACTGCTTTGGTCACATCTTTTTGTCTTTCAACTCTTGATTGATCATTATACATGGTTCCGGCAACTCTTACCCTCGCGTATGCTAGTGCCTGGTCACCAGTCATTTTTATGTTCCCAGTTCTCGTCAACGGCAAAAGTGATATTCCTTTCAATGATGCTTGCTCATCGATATAACGATTAACATATTGATGGATACCCTTATCAATGTGCAAATTCACTCCGCCAAATTTGTCGATCACGTCTGCTGTATTACGAAAGTCTGTTATTATAGTCTGAGATAGATTTGTTTTAAAATTTGCATTAATAGTGCTCAGCAATAAATCTTTTCCCCCCAGTCGATACGTTGCATTTAATTTTCCATTGCCATATCCTTTGATGTAGACATAGGTGTCTCTCAAAATTGATGTGAGTTTTATTTCATTTTCTTTAACGGTTATGACCATTATTACATCTGCATTTCCTCGCTTGCCTTGCTCCCTAGAATCCGATCCAATTAAAAGTATTTGACTTGCAAATGATTGCACTGTATAATAAATTAAAAACAAAGTGAGAAATAAAAATTTTTGAGGCATGATATACTAATATTTAAATTGCACTTGGGGATTCAAAAATAGACACAACATGTTACCTGTTATATAGCCTTTTTCAGCTACATGTAGTTACTATCATGCGCTAAACAAATCACCGTTAACTTCATGTAGCCATTTAAATCTCCAGGTAGACAAAGCATCTTTTTCTACAACCTCAGCCAAACTAAGTAATTAGTGAAGCGCTGGATGAGGTGGATGTTTATTCCGATTGCGTTTCCTGTTAGATCGAGCCTGATACAGGTTGGTAGTTTTATTAACTTTTTTATTTTTGCCGGATGAAACGAAAAATTTCAAACTATCCGGTTTTTTATATATTTATTTCCATATCCTTAGTCACGGTTTTTACTTGTTTGATCGGCTTGTATGCCCCCTTTGTGAAAAGGACGATCACAAAAACAGAGCTAAAAGAACAATGTAATGGATCTGCAAAATGCGAAAGTCTTTATAAGCTGATGCGCTATGAAGTTATAGAATGACTCCAAACAAACCCCTAATATTCTTAATGTAATTCCATGTCACTATTCAAAGCAGGTATATTTGTAGGCGTAACAATTGGGCTGGTTTCGTTCATCGGTACTAAGTTGTCACCGACCTGTAAGTTTATAGCGGTTATTTACTTAAAGATTATCGATTAATTTGGCATGTGTGGTGTTATTTTCTTAAATCTCTAATAGATACGGAGGACCTCTTCGTATTACGTACTATGACAGGCTCATTCTTACTATCTTAATAATCAGGTCTTCAGTTTAATATCACGCTTTCTTTTTTCAGTTGGGCTCACCCCGCGTGATCCTACGGCTAAATAGATTTGAGATCCATATCGGTTCTCACTGAAAAACTCTTTTGAATAAGCTTTTAAAGATCCAGGAGTAGACTGGTAAGTGTAGATCATCCCATTTCAGCAAGCCCCATACTGAGAGTGGACTTTAATCATTCCATCTTATTTGTCATCTGTATTAAATCCGATAGTTATACTGTTTTTTCAAATGATTTCAAACCATTATTAAACTTATTCGTTCAGATAAAACCTTAAATCTACTAGCCATGGATCAATCAGAATTTTCACATACGATTAGCAAATACTCCAAACATTTATACGATCACGCCCTGAAGTTCACCAATGATGAAGACGATGCCAAGGATTTAGTTCAAGAAACGTTAATCAAAGGAATGAGGTTTTGCAATAACTTTGATCGAGGCACAAACCTTCGTGGCTGGCTTTATGTTATTATGAAAAATACCTTCATCAACGAATTCAGAAAAGCTGCAAAAACAAAAAAACTCATCACTACAGATGATGAAATCAGTGATGCCAACCTGACTAAAAGCGCCGCCACAAATACCGCCAATTCTACTTTTGCTATGGAAGATATCAATAGAGCGATGGCGTCAATTAAACCGGAATACAGTATTCCTTTTCAGCTCTATTTTGAAGGATATAAATACGAAGAAATAGCTGAACAGCTGGATATACCACTAGGAACAGTAAAAACTCATATCCACCAGGCGCGCCAAGGTCTTCAAAAGTACCTTGCTTTGTACAGGAGATAGAAAAACCCAAACAATTAGCTCTCGATGCGTAAACAGTCAGGCCCCATTTATATTCGCCTTATTTATAGAGTTGGTATATTTTGCTTACATCCCTAGTTAGCGCATTCAAATTCGTTTTGTTCTTGCGGGATTTTAATTTTGGCAAAGTGCTTGGTTAAATGGAAGATTCGACTCAACCTTTCTTATCGCCAAAGACAATAAAAAGGCGTAGCCCTTATTCAAATTGCCTTCAGGAAGTACCAATAAAAATGAGGGAAGCTTTGGACATTCCCCCATTTTTAAATCTATTAGTTAATTGTTACTCGGATCGTTAATTCAATAGGTTGATTAGTTCCCACTATCTTTCACCTTCTCCACCACGTCCTGGATGTTTTGTGATAAGTTGGACAGCAGGTTGTAACCTGTTGCAGCTTCAATGTCGCGAACAGAAACAATATAATCTTTCCAGCTTGCACTGGTGCTGTTAATGTTAGGTGTATTGATGGCAATTACCCGCGTGGAAGATGTCACCCGGCTTAAATCGTTATCGCCTGTTTTTAAAAGTACCGCTACCTTCCAAACGTTTGCCGGAACTGTTACTTTTCCATTGTTAATGCTATTCACTACCGATGCACTCGCTGAACCAATGCCACCGGTACCATAACTGCCCATGATCACATAAACCTCATAACCGTTCAATGCCTGGCCACGAAGGTAACTTTCGAAAGACTCCCAGGTTTTCTGGTTGTTGTTTGGAGCCTGAGGGATCATATTGGTCATTAGAAAAGTTGCTGAGTTAGCGGTACTGGAACTGGTACGGTCGCCACTTGGACAATTGTGCCCCCTATCGAAACCTGAGCCTGAATAGCTGTTGCTTTGCACCTGGTACCAGTTGGCTGGCAGGCCGGTGAATGCAGCGAAATCATCTTTTCTGCTTGCGGCACCATTGAAGTTATTTGGATCTAAGTGCCAGCTTACCCAGTTTGGAATGCCACGGGTCATGCTGTAACTCTCTACATAATATTTCTGATCGATCAGGTAGTTTTCCGCTGAAACCACTGTCGCCATCGCACCTGAAGGATTGCCAAATAATAAGTTTGAATTGTCTCCACCTGCCGGGGGCGCATCTGCACCTGCCTCGGGCGTTCCTCTTCCGGGTGTTGGATTGGTGGAGTTTCCATTATCCACAGGATCGGTATCTGGTGCACCTACCGTAATACCCGGATCGCCAGTGCCCTTAAAAATAATGTCATCGATATTGATCCTGGTGGTGCCTGCCTTCTTAATCTGGAAACGGATTTTACCGGTGCTGCTCACTGTGAACGAATCTGTTACTAAAGTTGTACTGGTTTCAGCAATATCTGAACCCAGCTGAGCGTAGGTTTTGCCACCATCCGTCGAGGCCAGAAGTTGCCAGGTAGAATTGGCGTCTGTACCGTATTTGGCATGCGACACATAGATCATTTTCGCACCTGCTACGTCAAAATTCATAGACAGGTAGCCTGTTCTCAACCTGACAGATTTTGCACCATTTTTAGCATCTGCAGCAAGGTTGCCGATAAGGGCATCACTCATGGTCCATTTTCCGGTTAACAGCTGCACGCTGTCTAAAGCATAGGCTCCTTTCGTGCCCGATTCGAACGTCTCAGTAATGGCATAGGCCGTAGGTGCCTTTGGTGGCGTGGCAGGTGTTTCTTCTTCAACAGCTGTTTTTTTTGAACAAGCCGATAGCGACAGGACTCCAACGAACCCCGAATAAATAAGGATGTTTTTAAATGTCATTTTTTTAAATGTCTTAGGGTATGCAGTATTCAGATCTTTTAAAATGAAATACGAAGGTATAAAGAAATGGCGATTGCAAGGTTATATTATTGCTAACAATTCGGGAAGGGGCTCTTGGGATTCGATGGGTTTTAAAAGGCAGCTCTGAGGCTGATTGATTAGTAACCCAATTAATAGTTTCGATAGAACCTGATTCAGCGCTATCGGTCAAACAACAGTTGGAGAATCTGTGTTTATTTTTCGAAAATCGTTACAGTAAAATTTACACCAGCAGGTTAGCTTGGTTCCGGCCGAATCTAAAGTCGCACAATCAATATCACATGATAGCCATCAATACTATGAAAACAATCATTTGGAAAGGAATTTATTATAACGCTCTTGAATATTTCCAGTTGTCTGAAACGCCTCACAACTTCACGGTGAAGTCAAGAATTATAGGAACTTTTGAAGATAAATTTTATTGCGTCGATTATTCATTAGTGATTATCAAAGATTGGACATTAACCAGTTTTGAAATAGAGTTTGAGGTCAATAACAATAAAAAAAGGATTGTGGGAGAGAAAAATTATAGTGATTGGTCAGTAAACGGAGAAATTAAGCCGCTATTCCGAAACTTCGACTTTATAGATATTTCATTGACACCCTTCACCAATACGCTACCAATCAATCATCTGCATTTTAGTGCTCATCAAAAAAAGATAATCGAAGTGATGTATGTTGATATTCTTAAAGGGTCAATTGAAGCAGTAAAACAAAAGTACAGCAAAAATTCTGACGTTAATTATCACTACGAAAACATTCCAAAAGATTTTGAAGCAGACCTTGATGTTGACGACAGCGGATTTGTCAATCTTTACCCCACTTTGTTCGAAAGGATCGTTTAGCAACTAACAGAATTTGAACCTGCTCTGCAAAGTATCTCTTTACCTAAATTAGTTGGGTTTATAATTCCATTCACTTTTTATGTCTATCAAGATAGATGGGTGGTGATGTCAATTTTAAAACCGATTTCAGGCTAACTCGAAGCTTGACTATCAATATCCTAAGCGGGTGAACGCAGGATAGTATTTGTTAAAGAGCCGTTCCATCTGTACTGCGGCTTGATTGTTTCTATTTTCTGGGCATGGTTTTCCGAAACATTCAGGAAGCAGGTAGCATAACGTTTTATTTTCTTTTTTAGTTACCAAATGTATAATCCAGGTGCCGCCATAGTATGTGGTTCGTGCAGATTTGCTTGCACGTTCCGCACCATAGGTTTCATCATCAACAAGCTGCCATGGTTTAGATGATAGTACTTCCCGCCATAGCTTTTTTATTTGATGGGTGTCTATCTGAACACCATTAAAAAATATGTTGATTCATGTTGAAAAAATTTTTATTTGGATAAAATATTTTTATACGGTGGCATTGATGTTTATCATGAAGCAAAGGCCTTATTAAGCGTAAAAGCAAAGGTTCGTAATCCATTCCAATCTGCCCTAAAGCATAGTATAGGGATGGTTGCTACCTGCATGAGTCAAAAACCTAATGCCTGAAATAATTATTGATAAACAGTAAATAGGAAAAACTGATGGGCCAAATTTATGATGTAGGCAGAAGACTATTAACTGTCCGAGCGAGCTCATCATAATCAAATGGTTTTAGCATCACTTTATCAGCAACAATCGGAATAGTATATATTTGGGATTCTAACATAGCAGTAATGAGTAATATCGGAATGTGCGCAGTCTTAATTGATCTCTTCAAATCAAAACAAAGTTTTCTTCCATCACATTGATCGAGCAAAATATCCATTACAATAAGTTCCGGATGGAATTGATCAATTATCTTCTCTAATAAGGCGGCATCATTAATTGTTTTCACCTGATGCAATTGTTCTGTTAATTCCAAATGCAGCACGTTAGCATTTCCGGCGTCGTTTTCAACTACTAATATCTTGGCCATGATTACTTTTTTATTGCCCTAAATTTACAGAAAATCCACACATTTTCAATTAACTCATCACTGAGCAAAGACTCAGGGCATTCAGGGGTGCAATCAAGCAACGGAAGATTAAAAATATATCTACACCAATTTAAACGTGTATTTCTGCTAACTGACTTGCTTTTCTCTGTTTGGAATCCATACGAAAGCAATCACTTAATGACAGCGTATCATTGATTTTACTTTCCTGATAAAGGTTTTGTTGACTACATTGACAACGATCATATACTGGTTTTGACGTGGGGTTATGGATACAAGAGTTTTATATGCCTGCGATTACATCCTTTACATAATCTTTCAAATAAATAAAATCAGGATTTGCGCTTTTCAGTGGTTTTAAAGCTATACTTGGTCTATTTTACAGTAAAAAAGGCCACTTCCCTAGTGATTTTACCATTGATGCCAATCCCCTCTAACGTCACTTGATACCTGCCTTTTTCATCAGCGGTATAAAAGTGTAATGTTGCCATGCCTTCTTTGTCTGTAATGATATCAGGTTTCCAAAATAAAGGATCACGAAGATCTTTGGCAATGTCGTCTTTCTTAATCGCATAGTTAGGACTAGAAAAAGCTTTAGGAGCAGCAAAACCTGGAATCTTTTTTCGAATGATACCCGTAGTTTGCTCAGTAACTTTTGTGAAATTTGGATTATGATGATTGGACGTAAGAAAGATTACGCCAAAGCATACTCCCTGACCATACAAACTTTCACCAAATTGATTTGCCATGCCCGCTGCTGTCACACCACCTTTGATAATTTGTACCCCAGTTAGCGATCTCGGATTGACAAAAGATAAATCCTCGATATTTTGACCATTTAATAAAATCAACATAGGTCCTTCTTTACCTGCACATCTTCCCATTACCTTATTGTTTACTACAACTATTCCTATAAACCTGCTCCTCAGGTAATCAGTTAGACTTATAATCTTGTGCAGCTCTTCAGCTTCTATGGTATAATCTGGAGGTGCAGCCGCGAAAGGATAAACCGAACCAGGAATGACGGGTCGACGTTTGGCGGCAATTTCAACTGTTTTTAATTCATTAACTTTCTCTTTTGATTGGATAGGATGAGGTTGGTTTTGATTTGATCCTTCGCTTTTTGCTGCCTTGGTGCCGTTCGGGTTTGGTAGATGAGTGGCTTCATCTTCAATGCTACTCACTTCCTCATCCAATATAATCTGAACGTTTTTTTCATTGCCCAGCTTGGTTACCCTGATCACCACCTCCGTACTATCTAAAACGCTGAAGTTTTCAAATTTGAAGATGCCATTTTCATTGGCAACAGTATCAATCAGCATCATGTTTTTTGCCGCAAAAAGGCTCAGTTTTGCGCCAGCCATCGGCTTGCCATCTGTTTTCAGTACCTTTCCGCCAATGGATAGGCTTCGTTCTGCTGTAAATTGGAACGGGGTTTGGTTGTCTGTAAATATTTCATCCCAGGAAAAGAAACCCAACCTTTGTGTAATGAGATGCATGTCGAGTGCAGCTTTTCCCGTTTGCGAATGAGGATCAAAATTAATGCTTTGGTCTTTATTTGTTTCATTGAGAATCAGGCTTGACCAGATTGACCAGCGACTGTTATTTTCCTCGAGGTGCTCATTTGCTTTGGCTACAGCAATAGAATAGCCTCCTACAAGCCCGGCACCAGTGTCATCAGATATGTTGAGCCTGATTTTAACAGGTTCACGGGTACCATATTCATTTCGATCCAGGAATAATGGCTTCGATGATTTCTTTTCGGGTACAAATAAAAACCGGTTTGCAAGCAAGGTGTTCTCCATTGAAAAAAGTGCTACCTCATTCAAACCCGAAGACAGTAAGGCTTTTGGGATTTTAAGTGCTGATGATCCTAAGACAATCGATACGGGTATCACATGGTATATATTTCCATTGGCTTGAAAAACCACCCGCACCTCATCCTGGCCTGTCATCGTTTTGGATATCCTTACCGCTAAAGTATCTTCATTAATGCTGTTTACAGCCAGTACATAGCCTTTATCCTTTACTTTTGGCAGTTCAAAACGCCTGTTCGCAACGCTTTTTTCTAAAACTGCGCTGTATTTTCCTTGCTGTTTGGGCGATAATGCAAACATGCCCATCCCGGATTTTCCAGTTGCGAACTCGGCAACTTTATGATTTCCTTCATCTATAACATAGCCATTTGCAGCGATAGGATTACCCCCGGCATCCTGGCTTTTGACAACGACTTTCGACCTCAGTCCGGCAACCAACGTTCCGCCTTCAGGATAGAATTGAAGTGAAGCAATTTCACTGGAGGCAGTTGGCAAATCAGCATTCCCTTTTATGCCAATATTTAAATTAAAAGTATAAATCTTCTGAGCGCCATGCTCCATCAAACGGGTATGAACATTAAATGGATAGCTTCCTTGATTAAACTTTTGAGGGCTTAAAACCAAATATCCGTTTGCCATACCGGAATTTACCGGAAGCCGTAATTTTTGACTTTGGCCTTCACCGTTTACGATTTCAACATGCACGAGCTTACTTAAAGCAGATAACTGATTATTGTAGGCATTAACAAGATAAATTTTATACCAAACGGTATCGCCAATCGCGTAAATTGATTTATCAAAGTGGACATGAACTTTCTCTTTCGGGTGCTCCTGAAGAAACTGCTCCAGTTTTAAACTTAAATCTTTGTGATGATTAGATTCAATACCATCTGCAAGCGTGGGTTGCTGACCAGCAGAACTTGCAACATTTAATGTAATGATCAATAACAAAAGGTAATAATATTTGATCATGAAAGCGTTTGTTTTTTAGTATTACTAAGCTAAACACTTAAAGTTAGGCTTACAAGTTTTTCTGCAATAGGATAGGGTTGGAGCCCAAATTCACAGATCTTTATCGGGCTGTCAGCTTAGCAGTTATATTTCCAAATCAAAGGTAGGTTGTGTAATTGATGAGAAGCTGCACTTTTATGAAATACGTTGCATCAATCAAATTCTCCGAAAGTATTTTGATCTAAAAGTTATGCTGATTAGAAGAAGTATACAAGACCATTCGGATAAGGTTTAAACACATCAGATATGAGTTGACTAGAGAAAAAATGCTTAAAATGAGAACCGACGTAAGATATTTTGTAACAAAAACCCATGAATAAAGTCTTTAATATATGCTGATGGGTAAATGTCTGATTAATAGAATTGTATCGATATGATTAAAAGTTCCTCACGGTTTACGCTTACAGTCCTTATTTTAGGTTTCCTTTTATCAACAAGTTGTAATAGGGTAAATAATGATCATCATATAGTATTGCTTTTAGAAAAGGAAGTGTCAAGAAATATCGGGGGAAAGATTGAACTTGGAAAGCTAATAAACTTTAAATGGGATAAACTGCTCATCCTTCCTCCGTATACAAACATTAGTCGTGTTGAAAAAACTCATCATATCAGTTTGAACCCCATTAAGCATTCCCGTATTGATATTCGTGAAGACATTAATCAAATTGTGTTTTTCGAAGAAAATAAAATTATCAAAATGATAGAGTTTCCGAGGTCAAGTGGAGACTTCGAAAACGCTCATCAATCTGAATTGTTTACAAGAGCTAACGCTAATTTTAAGATTTTCGCAACGAACTCACCTCAAACTACACCAAATTCAAAACCTTGGATTATATTAAAAAAAGATCAGTAAATTTCATGGATGGTTAAAAGGTATATTGAATTACAGCTATATGATTTACAGTTTAAGGAAATCTTTGTCCCAAAATAATTGCCCTCTTTGAAAAATTAATTAACGGAGCATGGTAATTTTTACTATATTCAAAATAACATGTAGGTCTTGATCATTAGCCTTGCATTAACCTCCGAAATCACAACGTTGACCATGCGAATGCAACTTAGATTTTTTTTAAAAGCCCTAACATTTCTATATATCCTACCATTTATCTCGAATGCCCAAATAAGTAATAGATACGGAACAATAGTTGATCTAGGCAGTCGTTCGGGTATATCTTATGTATCAATAGGAATTAAGGGAAAAGCGTTGGGTACTGTAGCCGACTCTACTGGCAAATTTAAATTACTTTTGGATAATACGGTAGCACCCTCTGATAGTGTAATTTTTATGAGGGTGGGATACCATACCCTTGGAAAGACCATTTCCGAACTAAAGGACTCCCCATGGGCAATAAACATGGAAGCCTCACCTGTACTATTAAATGAAGTATCCATAAAAGCCTCTAAACAAACGATAGAGACCTATGGACGTACCCCTGCATCCATGTATCTAACCCCCAAAGCTTATATGAAGGTTCCAAGAACCAGTGATGTTAGTGGACTTGAACAGGCTACAATTTTAGATATTGACAATCAAATATTGTTAAAGGAAGTTGACTTTTTGTTGATTAGAAATAATTTTGCTAATCTTAAATACCGTATAAACTTATATTCTGTAAAGAATGATCTGCCGGATAAAATCATTCCGACTAAGGATATCATTTTTGAAACATCTGAAACCAGGGGATGGAAAAAAATTGATTTGGAAGACTACAATATCGTGCTAAAAAATTATAAAAAAGTTGCAGTTTCAGTACAATTGCTCGATGCTAAACTAAAGGATGACGATGTAACTAAAACTTTATTTCTTATCCCATCATATCCATCACCCTTTAAAAAAAGTTTTTTCCGAGAGAAAAGCGAAAGTGCATGGACCCCATTAAAAAACTCTTTTTTGTATATTAATTTCCAGGCTTATAAATTAAAGGATTAAGCGGTAGAGAGTTTTGCCAACAAAGGCAAAAAGAAGCTATGTAGATAAAATACAATCCATTAACCTTATGCCACCTTAAATTTAATCATTAATCACCAATCAATTATATACTTAACGGAACAAAGTAAATAAATTTGTAATAGATAAAGACCAATCACTTCGTAATATGCTTAAGAAACTGATAATTTTCATCTTAACTCTAACAATACATGACTTGAATGCACAAGTTCTAAATTGTAAGATATCCGGATCTTTTAAAGAAAAAACTGACTATGAATTTGCTCATATAAGTAATCCGGAAACAAAGAAAAACTTAATTACCAGAATAAATGATGGCAAATTTATTTTTACCATTGCTAAGCCTCTGGAAATAGAAGTTTGTTTCCTTTATTTCGATAAAGATTCAGTGAGTGATTATGAAGAGTTAATAAAAAAATGGGAAGGTCTCCAAAGGCCAAAAATGATCGCAATTGAAGATGCGAAGATTTTCGTCAATAGTGATGCTAAAACTTCAGTTGTAGAAGGTGGAGAATTTAACACTCAAATTTCAAAATTCAATCAAGCTACTCGAACAAGAGATTTTAAAATCTTCTTAGATGTCTACCCTGATTCTCCCCTAGCTATAACCTTATTAAGAACTTATGTAATCTTACTAAAGATGCCAGAATATTATGACGAGAACGAACCTAGCGTACTCTATAATAAATTATCTGAACGTTTAAAAAATTCACCTCAGGGAATGAAAATTAAAAAAGACCTTCGACTTTAGCGAACGACGGTTATATTCAAATTATTTTAGCCTATATCATTTTAAAAGCCTCTTATAAAAAACTTATACAGCTATTTTTCGGCTTCAAAAAACGAACAAAAAAATCTAAATTTAATCTATACCGCAATTCACACCATTTAAATTAATAGGAAAAATAAAATAATATGCGCCACTATGTAATATTGATATTTTCAATTTTCTTTTGGAATTCGGCTGCTTACGCGAATAGGATTGATGATTTGATTACTGATTCTGATGTAAATAATTTCGTAAAGTCGGAAAATCCCGACTTTGCAAAAGATAAATTCGGAAGGTTTCTAGTACAACCAACGGATTCACTCTTAAAAAATCTTAAATGTAACGGCATACTTGCCAACTGGAATATCAAAAATTGGGAGAAGGTAGATGTTACCAATGATGGTTTAACCGACTTGGTTTTTATTGCATATTGGTATGATTACATCAGCTATGTTTTCATAGATAAAGGAAATAATAAATTTCAACTTTTTAGATTTTCTAAGAATTCATTTGAAAACTGTGAGCTGATAAAGCCCATAAAAATTGGCACAAAAAACTATTTAAGGCTCTTTCGCAAAACCCAACAACCTGACTTTGAAAGCAAAATTCCTTTTTCCTATAAGGAGGTGCTGATTACAGACACGCTAGTTTTCAAATATAACAGCTTCATTGAGTTGGAAGTACCTGTAAACGATAATGTAAAATCTATCGAAATGAATGCTTCAGGTTGTTTTGGCAATTGCCCGGTATTTAATTTAACACTGTATCATACTGGTAAAGGTGATTTCGAGGGGATTGCATTTACCAGAACCAATGGCAAATCTTCAAAAATTTTATCGTTGAATACATTTAAAGAATTATGTGACTTGGCAAATTACATCAATGTAAAAAAGTTAAATGATCAATACCAGGTGCCATGGACTGACGACCAAACAGCCACCTTAACGATAACCTTTGAAAATGGTTTAAAAAAAACCATCAGAGATTATGGCATGCAAGGAACATTCGGATTGAGCGCTTTGTATTCAAAAATGACGGCTCTTGCAGTAACCTAGTGATGGATAGAAATTATGTTTTAACATTAAATGAACTCCATCCCTATTAATTCCATCCGAGCAGATACTTTTATTGAAGAAATTAAATGTTCAAAGGCTTTGCTGAACTGGTTTCTTTTTTATTTATTGAAAATCACCTTTTTCCTTTCAAATGGAGAAAATTGCTTCACAATCTGACATGAAGTGATATGGAATGAGGTTTGGGTTAACAATAAATTTAAGATTAATCCTCAAAAATTTCAATCATAGGAATTTTATCAGTAATGATATTGACAATAATATTTTGAGCATATACACAATAATGTTTAAGGTTCTGTAAGCTAAGGTCATCAAAAAAGATTCGAAGATCAGTCCACTGATTCAAATACTCCATATATTTAGAGCCTAATAATTCTTTTAGTACAACTGATTTGAATTCATTTGAATACTTTAACCCTTCTCTGGTTTCATCTGGAAGATTTTCTTGTATTACCATATACGACTGAACACTTGTAAATGAGAATTTATAGGTAACGTTTTTAGCCTCGTAATGCACCAGAGATACATTAAGTATTTCAGTATTTAAGGGAAAGTCTATTTGAATAATTCCAAAATCTCCCCATTTGTTTGAGCAGTAAATCTATGGAATATACCTTCCTGCATTTCTTGTAATGATACGATCATCAATAATTAAATTAGATACTAGATTGCTTTTCTATAGATAAAATAAACCAGGTTGGTCTTAGGGTCATAAACGATAATTTTAAATTTACTCAAGCTAAACTTATATTCATGATAAAACGTTCCCTTTAGGTTGAGCTTCAATCCACTCAGGCCAAGCGAATAGTTTTTTAAAGGAGATAAGTCTGCAAATATATTATCTCCTATCTTCAAAAATTAACTAATTGGAAAACATCCCTTCGGCTTTCAAGATAGCCAATGGATAATGAGATTTGTTTTTCATTAAATTAATTCCCATACATTAATGTAAGCCACCCTTGTTTTCTATTTTATGGTCAACAAAATAACATTATTATCCTTAAAACTATGTCTATACAAAGAAATGGATGGGTCAAAAGAAAGGGGATACCACCACTTTCCTGTGGATGCAGCTGCTAAGGGCTTAACATGCCTAACTATGGTATAATCTACTCATTAGGTATTTTGCATCACCAGGATCACATTATCAAAATTCTCCTTAGCCAAATCTTCTTCATGGATACCAAAGTAAGCAACGCTATCTCCAAAATGCTCAATGCCGATTTTTGGATCGCTAAAATCTAACTGAAGCAAAAGTACAAACTGATCTTCCTCCTGGTTAATGCGATCCATTTGCTCCTGGGTGATGGCATCAATATGATCAATACCTAAATATTTCGCAGCCCACCAAAACCTTACTGTACCCTGAACAGCGTTTGGATGCCCTAATATTTGATGCCCGATATCAGTCAATGCCGATGCCGATTGAAGTTCCATTTCAAGCGATTCCATCAAAAATAAATCTTCATCACTAATATTATTTTTAACAATCAGATTTTCCTGATAGGAAGGAAAGGTATACTGTTCGACAAAGGAAATAGGAAATGCTGGAATTTCCTCACTTTTTCCATTAACATTGCCTTGTATCGTACTGTTGACGAACATGACTTTAAATTCATTTTTTTGGTCAGGATAACGGTTGCCAATATCATTTAAGAGTATAAAAAAACATAGCAGGCCGCTTTTAGGCAATAAACCATTCAGGTAATGAATATCATCCAAAGAAATTTGTGCTAAAAAGATTAAGGGAACATCATGAAGTGATGGATAATTCTGATCAAAGATCTTGGGCGCTCCCCCAATTTGCGACCTTGATTGCTTTATTGCAGCAGGCTCATCCAAACTGAATTTTAAACCAGGCAGTAATAATGATATTATTTTTTGCCCGTTTACAGCTTTTGTATTTTCTATAAGTTTAATAATTTCTACTTTCTCCATCAATCTAAAAAATTAAATCATTTAAGTGAATGTTAGGATGATTGATTAAAGCTTATTTTGCTCCAATAATGATATTCGTCACATTCCTAAATATAGCATCAAACATACTTTTAATAAGTCATTTACTGAATTGATATTTGAACTGCTTAACGCTTCGTTTTTGGGACAATATTACAGGGAATTTTCAAATGATTGTGCAAGGAATTTATGATAACACCATACTGTATGAAAGCCAAAACGTTTACAGTGGCCAAGTGATGTGATTAGCATATTCAACAAAAGAAAGCCCATCTAAAAAAAGGCCGGTAAGCAGCTATTGGATTTTAAATTGTGTATAGATATTTAAAGCATATCAAGTCTCAAAAAAGGAGATATCCCTTCCCTATCAGCTTAAGCTTATATGCAGTATTCCGCAAATAGAAAATGTATCATAAAAAGCGAACATTTGCCTGTCTTAAACCTCATAATCTTGGAGTCATTATGTTGAACCATATAGCTGATTAAGTCATCTCACACAAATATCAAGGGACTTAAAGACCGAAGTATTTTGCCAGTGCATAAAATTGAAAAATTGACGTTTCTTTATTGAGGCGATGAGCAAAAATATTTGCATCAGTCAACGAACAAAAAAACTTATGTTGGTATAAGTTGAAATAAAAAAAAACAAGTGGATTTGTGATGAGTGTAATTCCTTAAAATTAGTCATAATAAAATAACTAGACTTCAAAGAAAAATGTCTCTTAATGCGAAGTAATTATTGAAAGGCAATGAGTTAAAATGACCTATGTATACCATCAAGACAAAGACTTACGGCATGATTAAGGATTTTAAGTTTTGCAGGAGATAAGTATAAACATTCAGTTGGGTTGAATCAATATCAAAATGAGGATCAAGACCTATATTACGATGAGATGCCCAACTGTCAAGGGACAACTATTTAAACATGAAACGATATAAATACTTTATTGGAATTGATGTTAGTAAATTGACCCTTGACTTTGCGATTATGAATGTAGAACAACTGATCTATCATAAAAAAATCGCAAATGACGACACTGCAATAGCATCGATGCTCGTTGAGCTAAAAGAAATTAATGGATTTAAGCTATCAAATTCAGTGTTTGGAATGGAACATACCGGAATTTATTCCAATAAAATCTTGAGTATATTGGAAAGGAAAAAAGCAAATATTGTTTATGAAAACCCCACTCATATCAAAAACTCACTAGGTAATTTGAGAGGTAAGAATGACAAGCTTGATTCCATAAGAATTGCCACTTATCTCAAAAAATTAAAGGATGATTTGAGGTTATGGCAAGGAAAGAGAAAAATCATTCAGGAGCTTGCCAGCTTAGTCGCATTGAGAGACAGGCTTGCAAGAACAAAAAGAGCACTAAAAACGCCATTGAAAGAAGATCATTTATTTATTAGCACCAAATTTGCGGCTCAAAACGAGAAATTTTCATCAAGAACAATAGATGCTTTGGAAGCTGATATTAATCTGTTAGATCACACTATTAAGTTGTTATGCTTCTCCGATCCAAAGGTGAAAAGAATGATGGATATTATCACATCAATTCCTTGCGTTGGGCATTTTACGGCATTACAGATGATCATAACTTCCAACGAATTCGAAACCATCAGTAGTCCTAAACAATTCGCAGCTTATGCAGGTTTGGCTCCCTATCCAAAACAATCAGGAACCGGGCTGCAATCCAGGAGCCGTGTCTCAAATATTGCTAATAAGAAAATGAAAACACTTTTGCATACATGTGCAATGTTATCTAATCGTTTTGTACCTGAAATGCAAGCTTACTTCAAAAGAAAAACCGAAATAGAGGGAAAACCGAAGATGCTTGTTTTTAATGCCATCAGATCAAAGCTCGTCTTAAGGGTATTTTCCTGTATTAAACAAAATAGACTCTATACTAAAGATTATGATTACAATAGTGAAAAACTAACTCAAGAGATAACATAAACATAGTTTGCCGTTTTATTGCAACTAGAAATGAATTAAAAAAATAGAGGTACTATTTTATTATAGTTCTTTTTTCAGTACTACAACAGGCCACGGATACTTTTTCCGCTTAGGATCCGCGTACATTTCACATTTTGGGAGGTTGAAATGGAAAGATTTCGAGGATCTTTGCTTCTATCATCTGCTAAAACATCAATTTCATACATTAAACTTGCGAGCAGGCAGTGGGGATATAGACAGATGCGATAAAGACCGCCTCTTATTCTTATTGACAATGAAATTTCTTACTTTGTACAATCAAATCACTCAACTGTTTGTATTGACATTTTTGAGATAAACTTATCAATCATTATAGTTATAACTATGCACTATTTTAAGCTCAAAGATGACTACTACACTGCGGAAGAAGCAACCTATATGTTGAAGTAGATTATAAATCTTTATATGATTAAAGGGCTTTCGAGTGGTTTGATTTCTTACTTCTACCAATTCTAATTTTTGTTTATCTTGTATTAACAAAATCTCAACCATGGATATCTTCATTTTGAAATAGACTAAGGACAAGTTTTAGTACTGATCTATTCAAGACCATAAGCCTAAAGGTGGTTATTTCGTGGCATATGCGACCTAGTTCTAAAGGTAGACGAATAAATTGTTGATTAAAGGACTTTATAATGGTTTGTTAAATTAAAATTTGTTATGATAGAGAGCAAGCTCACTGTTATTAAATATTTCATCGGAATAGACGTCTCTAAAGCCACCTTTAATTATTGCTTAAGATATGCAGGAGAGCATGTTTTGAACGGTAAAGTCGCAAATAACGTGGAATCAATCAAGGAATTTGTTCTAATGCTTAAAGAAGTCTCAGGCTTCAAGTTAGGGTATGCCATATTTGGAATGGAAGTCACCGGAGTATATGGTCTCATACTGATAGATACTTTAACCAAGATGAAAGCAAAAGTGGTTGTCGAACCTTCCATGAGAATTAAGAATTCCCTCGGAATCATTAGGGGCAAGAATGATAAACTCCATGCTGCTCGAATCGCCAGATATCTTATCAAGAACCTTCAGGAACTGAAACTGTGGGTACCTCACAGAACAATTATAGATGAGCTCAGTAGCTTATCAACATTAAGGGAAAGAATGGTGAAGGTTGGTGTTATCATAACCACCCCGTTGAATGAAGATATTAACTTTGTTAATCCAGCTATATCTTTAACAAATATCAACCTATGCAATCCGTCAATTATTCAAATTGAACATTTGATAAAAAATATTGATATAAAGATCAAAGCGCTTTATACAAATGATGATCGTTGTGACCGACTTATGAAGATTATGCTTTCTGTAATGGGGATAGGTGAAGTAACTGCTCTACAAATCCTAATACATACGAATGAATTCAAAACAATTACAACTGCAAGGACATTTGCATCTTATTGTGGTGTGGCACCGTTTGAACATGATTCTGGAACAAGTCTAAAAAAGAGGGCTAGAGTTTCTCCTTTAGCAAATAAACGAATTAAATCATTGCTTCACAATGGGGTAAGGACATGTATTGGACATGATCCTAGTATTAAAGCCTATTACAGGCGTAGAGTAGATGTTGATAAAAAAAATAAGATGTCAGTTATGAATGCAATTAAATTCAAGTTGATATGTAGAGTTTTCGCATGTGTTCGTGTTGATAGATTTTATGAGAAAGGGTATGTCTCTCTAAAACCAGTTAACAATAAGATTGCTAATTAGTTTCGGTGATCAACCCAAGCTAAATTAATTTATATTAAAAACTCGTCAGCAAAGCTAAATAGTATGATTAGTAACAATGATGTGATCACACCCCCCCAATATCTGAAAGCTTTCCAGTTTTTTAACTTCTTAGTAAATAGTTTGTCAGCTTCGCTAGGCCTTAGATTACTGTTAAAAAAATTATGCAACTGTAGAATTTTGTTATACCAAGGTATTCTAAATGAATTTTTGGCATTTATAAAATTAGCCTAAAAATAGTGGCAGAATAGATCACCGCACATAATGAGCTAAATCCGAAATAGTTAAATTCGGATTTAGTAATATTGCCAACAGCATCCGATTCGTTTATAGAATTCACTATTAATCAATGGTCAGCAAATTAAAGTATTGGTTACCAAATGGATTTGACCGAAAAAACTTCAAGATCTTTAACCGCTATATTATTTCCCCAAAATTTTACCCCCTCTTTATTGTTCACATCTAGCTTTCGTTCCATTGAATAAGAAAATGCTCCCCCATCAATAAAAACTTCAATTGAGGTTTCATCAATGTAGATATCGGCATTAATTTCCATGCTCGTCAGGTCCTCAGGAGAATAAAATGTGCCATTGACCAGGTTGAAGTTCATATCGTAATCCAAAATTTTCTGACCATTTAAACTGATACCAGCACTGGTGGCATGAGAAAGTTTTAGTTTGTTTTTAAGACGCAAGGATGCTTCCTTGTTATATTGCGTAGAATTTTCATTTGCTGCGTCGGCTTTCAGGTTTGTCCATTTATTTATTCCTGTAAAAAGTTGTTCTGTTTCTTTAACAGGTTCACTAAACAAACGAACGCCGTTTTTAGTCGATTTTAACTTCAGCTCTGTCGGCATCAGCATCAAGCTATTAAAAGGCATCGCCTTATGGCTTATTCTGCTCCATCCAATTTGAATTCTCCTGCCATTTGCCTCGGGAATATTTGTAAAAGTTTGCGCCGCATAAATGGTTCCGGTGACATAATATTGCTTGCCAGATTCTGGTGTGATTTGTTTGCCATCGAAAGAACCAACCATTTAGGTATTCGAAGCGCCATATATTACCCACTTGGTTTTAGCTTCATTTCCCTCAATTGGCAATTTAAATAAACCAGAACATTCCCAAAAACCAGTGGTATGACTTTGATAGGTCCAATCCTTTAAATTGGTCGAATTGTAAATGGAATGACCATCCCTTTCGTTCAAAACCATTACCTCGTGATTCCCTAGCTTGTACCAGAAAACCCTTGGATCTCTCGTATCTACACTATTCCACTTTGCCTTAGAATCGATCACTGGGTTTTTGGTGTACTTTATCCAGGCTCTACCTTTGTCCAAACTGTAGGCAAAACATTGTGTTGTTTATCCGCGGTGTTTGCAGTTGTAAGCAGCCACCATAGCAGGCGTGTTTTCTTTGTTAAAACCTGCTGTGTTATTGTAGTATATTACTGTTGAGTCTGAAAACATTGTTCCCAATTCATCTGAATATTAAGCTGTTGGTAACTCTTGCCAATGAATCATATCTTTACTAACCGCGTGTCCCCAGGAAATATTTCCCCATTCTCTTTCATAGGGATTATGCTGATAGAAAAGACGGTATCTTCATGATAGTAATCATTCCATTGGGATCATTGATCCAACTTCTTTTGGTGGTGAAGTGAAATTACGGTCGATTTTCTTCTTTATAAAGCATATCCTGGCCATTAACTTCATCCTTAAATGGGACGCCCCATTTCTCTCGACATTGAAATAGGCATTTAAATATTCCGAGGCAATGCCCCAACGTAACAGATCCAAGAGCCTGTATCCTTCCATTGCAAATTCCATACGGCACCTAGCGAAGTGCTTCTCTTGCAAAAGCCGCCGTCCAGTTACAATTTATCCCTGGCTGATAAGTATTAATCTTATAGTTTGAGGTTGGATTTCCGTTGGCTTGTTTCAATAACAAAAGACTAGATCTAATGCTAACGATTTACGGAAGCGCTTCGTTGAACCTTCCCAATTCGATCAGTGTCTCAGCCCGGAACAATATCACATTTGCATACGGGATAATATCCCAGTTTTTTGAACTCGACGTAAATGGCGGAAACTTTTTAGTAAGTCATGCGAGTGCGCAGGAAAACCAATTAACCTCACAAGAAAAGAAATAAGGATGGAAATTGCTATTTGATGGCAAAACCAATAAGGGCTGGAGAAGAGCAAAAGGACCAGCATTTCCTACAGGAGAAAATGGCTGGCTAATAAAAGATGGACTAATTACCATTCAATCTGCCAATGGTGCAGAATCGAAAAATGCAGGAGACATTGTCAGTAGCGGGGAATATGCAACTTTTGAACTGGTTTTCGATTTCCGCTTAACTAAAGGCGCAATAGTGGTGTTAAATACTTTGTCACTTTAAAAGAAAATTCAGATGCATCTGCTGTAGGATTAGAATATCAGATTCTCGATGATGAAATCCATCCTGATGCAAAACCAGGTAAAAACGGAAACCGTACAATCGCATCTCTATATGATTTAAAAACTTCTACAAAGTCAAATGCGGTTCGTCCAATTTGTGCATGGAATACGGGTAAAATCATTGTTAACAGAAACAATCATGTAGAACATTGGTTAAATGGCGTTAAAGTATTGGAACACGAAAGGAAATTCCCAGAATTTCGTAAACTTGTAAACAGAGCAAATACAAAATATGGGAAAATTTCGGTGAGGCAGAACGCGGACATCTTTTACTTCAGGATTATGGCAATGAATTTAGTTTCAAAAACATCAAAAAAGGGAATTTTAATGCCACACCTTCACTATTCTTACTGAATATAAATATGATAGGGTTTTATCCAATACAGATAGAAACCCTTTTAATTTGGCCAAACATTAGTTTTGATCCTTAATAATTTTGTTATTTGCTGAGATTTTTAAATGATTCCGGATCGGTTTTTACAGTACTATCTTTTAAAAATTCTATGGCAACAACAGCTGTTTTTTATTACCTACCTTCAGATTCGATTCATGTGTATGAAATATATACAATAATGGCTTGAAAGTCCGTTGAATTGTTTACGCTTATCAGATAACTTTATGCGTATGACGTCATCAAGTTGAAAGCTAAGCTACCATTTCATGTCAAAATAATAAATATTTCCTTTGTCATAAATCCGTCGTAGATCCAGGTATAAGTATACTTCAATACATTTAACAAATAAGTGTCGCAATAAAAAAGGTTGATCCATAGACAATAAGTCCAAACGCGGAAGCCTTTATAGCTCCGATTATTGGTATATCTCCATTTATTTTACTTTTGATATATCCAAATAGAAAAAAGCCAACTGTTAGGAAAACAGTGGATAGCAACATTCCGAAATCATATGAAATTAACCGATAAATTATCATGGGGAGGAATGACCCCATCGAAAAGGAAAGCATTACGGAAATGAAATTATTTTGATCCAAATGTTTACAGATGCATTGCAAGCATCGCTTTAGCATCAAAAACGAACCTCCTAGAGCGACTTCTTTGTGCAGATATATAGATGGATTATTATGCAAATCATCATTCGAAACATTTGTCTTAAGCCCGAATTCCGCTCTTTCATATCTATTCCTCACGACTGTTTCATCACCATAAAACGAGTTATTTTTCCTATCATGTCGGCTTTGTTGATTTGTTATCCCAATCAAATAACCACATAACCAAATCGCAGCACATCCAAAAAAAATTTCGATTACACCTGAATCGATGCTAAGCGCTTTGTCATTCCTATACGCACTTAAGCCCGCGGCTATTGAAAAGTATATTCCAAATCCATTACAAGCCCCTGATATGGCTAGAGCGTATATAAAAAGTTTAGAAGAATTTTGCATGTGAATGTTATATATTATTTCTAACAAATAAATTAATATTGGTCAAATTGATTCATTGCGATATTCACCTTCATTTATTTAATCTGATCCTCCTAAAGCTCTTTTGCTAACAAACTATCGTGAACGTGCTTAATATGTACGGGTATTACTGGTGGTGGATCACCTGCCGCATTGTAAAACGTAGAAAAGCAACAATAAGAAGACATGACCTAGGAATAGTGAAAAAAATGAATTATAAATTTAAAATCTTCCGGAAAGCATTATACCTGTTGCTCCCGGTTGGTAATAGGGCATCAAAGTAAACTTGCTATCTTTCTGTTTATTAAATATTTGTTTAATATAAGGATAAACCAAAGAGGCAATTTTAGTTGAAGCAATTCCGAATCCAGCGCCTGCTACAACATCACTAAACCAGTGTTTATTGTTATACATTCTTAATGCTCCGGTGGCAGTAGCCACCAGATATCCCGAATAACCAATCCAGGGATTGACATCCTTATATTCCTGATGCAAAAACTCGGCGGCCATAAACGCTGATGCGGTATGGCCGGAAGGAAATGAGTTTTCTCCATTTCCATTGGGACGTTCCCTACCCACACCCTGCTTAACAAAATGAGTAGATACACCCATAATCGCCGCAGAAGTTAAATAAAGCATCGAGGCATCAAAAAAATTATGTTTGCCTTTTATGCGTGAAAGATTTAGCACATACACTGCTGCAGCTGGTGCAAACTGTAAATAGTCATCAACATGGGCTGCAAACAACGGATGGTCTTCTTGCAATTCTGCTTTCGTACTCAAATCAAGCTGTTTTAAAGCGCCATTATCATAAACAGCAGCAAAACCATAACCCGCCAGAATAGCAGGGGCAATAAATGATATTGCCTTAAATTTGTTTTTCTGAACGGGAGTACCCGAATACCATCTTCCTAAAGAATCCACATTTGGAGTAGTTTTTAAAGAATCTTCACATTGCGCAAAAGAAGATGATGCAGTTGATGCGATCAGCAATATGATATAAAAGCATTTAGCCATACTAAGATTTTTCAGGATTAATGTTTGCATTAAACTACAGGTCGTCATTCATAATTTGGGCCTCATAAATGACAGTACCATCAGCCTTGGCAATTTTGGAAGCTTTGCCAGCTTTCATCCCTTCTAGCTTAGGAATAACTGCTGCCGAAAACTCACTTGTTTTAATTGAAACTCCGGTTTCCAATGAAGCTCCCGCTAAAGAATAGACCTCTGAGATCTCTCTGCTAATAAAGCTGAAGCCTGATTTATATTTTTGTTTTGCCTTCGCACATTTTACCTTAACTCCGGGGTGTTTTTTAGTAAAGGCAGTATTGACAGCAGCCGGTACTTTCGAGAATGCGACGCTCTAAGCGGATATAGTGAAGGCCACGGCGCCCATCAATAAAACAAATTCAAAAATCTTTTTCATAGTTTTTATTTTTTAATCAAAACTATGAGGCAATTATGTAGGAAATCTGTAGTTAAGATAGCGGATTAAAGAAAATAGAAAAAACATGAAACCCGTTCAATTGCTGGTAAGTGATCTGATATCCATATAGGTTACATACCTGTTTGGTAATGGCCAAGCCCAATCCCATGCCTTCAGACTCATTTGATTTTGAAAACCGATCAAAGAGCTTGTCTTTTCCATTAAAATCTTTTCCTGTGTTTGAAATGACAAGGTTAGTTTTCGTGAGTTCTATTAAAATCTTTCCACGATTTTGATTATGTCTAAGCGCATTACTAAATAAATTATTCAATAGAATGTCGGCAAGATACCGGCTCATGATGACTGTTTTATTGCCGAGTTCAACTTCCACAGTCAGGCTATTCCTTTCAAAAAGTTCTTGAAACTGCCTTATTTTGGATGCTATCAAACATTTGAGATCAATTTCTTGGGTATCGGTAATTAAGTTGTTTTCGAGTTTCGCCAATAATAGAAGGGCTTGATGCAGCCGAGAAAGCCTGCCAGTTGCCTGATAAATATCTTCAAGTAGCGTACCTTGCTGGGCGGTAAAGGGTTCGGTCTGCAAAAGAGAATCAAGTTTCGAATTGATCACCGCCAGTGGTGTCATCATTTCATGTGAAGCGTTGTCAGTAAAACTTTTAAGCTCCCTGTAATCCTGCTTTACCCGCTCAGCCATGGCATTTACCGATTGGTTGAGCTCAATGAATTCATCTATTGTCGTACTATCACTATTTAGTGATTCCGTTTTAGTCACTTCGAAAGACTTCATACTTTTGAGTATGTTATAAAAGGGCATCCACAGTCTGCTCATTACAAAACGGTTAATGATCAAAAGCGAAAAGAGTAAAACGACCGTCACGCCTAGCGTGATTAGCAGGATAACCCTCACTAAGTCTTCTGATTCTACTCTTGATTTTGTAATGGTTACCTGAATGTTTTGACCTTTTAGCCTAACGTTCGTAACCAGCATTCTTCCCGGTTCGTGCTTATTTTCATTTTGATTTAAATAGGTTGTATTACTGAATTCCCGGATGTCTCCTGACCTACCAGGCAAATTGCGAAAAATGACCTGTTGATCAAGATAACTTGCCGGTAGCGGCAGCTTTTGATAAGTCCTCGTATAATGCCTAATCTCATTTTCCTCGACAACTAGATCCTTATCCAGTTTATTGTTAAGGATCAGATGGATAAAGAAGTAATAGATTATACCGGTGATTACCAGAATAATTGAAGAAGTCAGGACATTGACCCTGTTATATCGCGTAGATAACTTCATGCATCTGTAAATTTATAACCAATACCATAAACAGATTTAATGTAATCCTTCGCACCTGTCTCGGCTAGCTTCTTTTTTAGGTTTTTAACGTGGGTATAAATAAAATCGAAATCATCTGACAAATCCATTTCATCGCCCCAAAGATGTTCTGCCATTGCATTTTTTGTAACAACCTTATTTTTATTGGATAGAAGATAAACCATCAGATCAAACTCTTTCCTGGTTAGTGTTAGGGATTTATCGTTCACAGTAACCTTCATTGCAGAAACGTCGACTTTAATTTCACGAAATGAAATAACGTTATCTCCATCAAAATTTTTCCTGCGTAAAATCGCGCTAACCCTTGCTTTCAGTTCTGAGAGATGAAAGGGCTTGACCAAATAATCATCTGCGCCCATATCAAGTCCTGAAAGCCTATCGTCTAACGAGTGTCTTGCCGATATGATCAATACGCCATCCTTTTTACCCAAACTTTTTATTTTGGATAAAAGATCCAGACCGTCTCCATCAGGTAAGCCAAGATCTAACAGGATACAATCATAGCTATAAAGGGCAATCTTTTCTCTAGCGGTATTGAAATCCGGAGCATGTTCACATATATTTCCCTCTTCGATAAAATAAGCAAAAATGCTTTCATACAATGCATACTCATCTTCAACAATCAGTATTTTCATTTTTTGACAATTTAGATCTGTATCCAAAACGGATAAATTGAGTTATTCAAATCTACTCTTTAACTTCGCGATATTGAGTGCTTTACTTTGCTGAATTTTATTTTTCCATAGATTTTGACAAGAATAAGTTTCAAATCTGAAGGAATTCTGTAGCATACTTGTAGCTATAATTAACATAAATAAGTCTGATGGGCTGCTTATTTTTTCTTTCTAATGTTTGCTTACAGCTTTGAGTAGTATTTTTAGTAATTAAAACAGTCAACGGAGGGGGGGGAAATACTATGCAATTCTCTGCTTTTTTGCGACAGCTACCTCGATACTTGCTACAACGTGAATAAAGGAATTTCTTATACTCAAAGAGCCGATCGAAACTAAACTTCAATCTGAAGGCTGTTGATTCTGGCGGCAGCCTGCTAACCTTTCTATGACCAACGTTTTATTAACCAACATTTATTTAATTAATTAAAGCCATATAGTGGCAAGATTCAGACGTTTGTAAAGAAGCCAATCTATGCTTTTTTTATTCAACATGAACTTGTCTAAAGTCTTTCAGGTTTACTTTTCCAACCAATTTAGCCAACAAACTACATCTACAAGAATATTGATCCATCTCAGGTACGTGCGCCTTCAGAATTGCTACAGATTTGGGCCTTACATTCGTGCAAATTGATTCAGATAGCTCTAGAAATCTCTTGTTTCGTTGATGATGAAAATACTAAAATTTTTTAGTCATAGGTTCTCACCTGTACTTCTTGCAGTGATGTTATTGTGCACTGTTTCTCTAATGACCAGAATCGCCCTGATGATATTTTCTGCTCACAACTTAGACTGGTCAATAGCCAATGTCGTGAGAATATTCCTGTTCGGATTTTTATATGATATCGCAGCTGCTTCATTCGCATCCATACCGATCATTGTATATTTGTGGATTTTTCCAGCCAGGTGGTATCGTAAAAAAGCCAGCAAGATATTGCTGTTTGCATATTTCTTCGTTGCTCTACTTACGCTACTAGTTAACGCCGTATCAGAATGTTTCTTTTGGGAAGAGTTTTCAGTTAGATATAATTTCATAGCCGTAGATTACCTCGTTTACACCACAGAGGTCATTGGAAACATCCGTCAATCCTATCCGATAAATACTATACTATTCATTATGATTGTGCTTGTTGCGGCACTACTATTCCTACTCCGGAAATTGATATGGCCGGTAAACTATGTTGAGCAGGGATTCAAAAAACGAAGTTTATACGCGATTTTACTCTTGACCCTGCCCGTTCTGATCTATTTTAGTCTAAGCCATAAATGGAAATACTTCAGCGGCAATCAGTATGTCAATGAGCTGTCGGGTAATGGCATGTATGATTTTGGGTTCGCTTTTTGGAATAACCAGCTTGACTACAACACATTTTATAAAACGTTACCGATATCAGAGGTACTGTCTATCATCCAGCCCATCCTCGGTAAAACACCACATAACAAAAGATATAGCTATACATCAAGAATGATAGAGCGTAAACAGCGGGAAAACAGGATGAATGTGGTGCTGATCAGCGTGGAGAGTTTAAGTGCTGAATTTTTGGGAAGCTTTGGCAATAATCAACACATCACACCTGAACTAGATACCCTGGCAAAAGCTGGCATGCTATTTACCAACCTATATGCTTCCGGTACACGCACGGTAAGAGGACTTGAAGCGCTTTCCCTTTGTATTCCTCCAACCCCAGGACAATCAATTGTGAAACGTCCGGATAACAAAAACCTTTTTACCCTGGGCAGCGTTTTTCGTTCCAAAGGATATCATTCAAGATTTATCTATGGCGGCTATGGGTATTTTGATAACATGACAGAGTTCTTTTCCAATAACGGCTATGAAGTAACCGATAGAAGTGCATTGAATGATTCTGAAATACATTACTCCAACATCTGGGGTGTAGCAGATGAAGACTTATTTACACTTTCGATACGCGAACTGGACAGAGACTATCAAAATGGGAAACTCTTTTTTGCACAGATCATGACCGTTTCCAATCATCGCCCTTACACCTATCCTGAAGGAAGGATAGACATTCCCTCCAAAACGAGTAGAGAAGGTGCGGTGAAATATACGGACTACGCGATTGGAAAATTTATTAGGGAAGCAAGAAAAAAGCCATGGTTTTCAAATACGCTGTTTGTCGTAGTGGCGGATCATTGCGCATCCAGTGCAGGAAAGGTCCAACTGCCGGTAGATAAATACCATATTCCAATGATTTTTTATGCGCCTGGCCATATTGCACCATCAAAATTTGATAAGCTTACCGCACAGCTTGATATTGGACCCACTATTCTCGGGTACCTGAACTTTAGCTATCAAAGTAAGTTCTTTGGCCATGACGTTTTAAGAATGGAAGATACGGAACAAAGGGCATTCATCAGCACTTATCAGAGTCTTGGGTACCTGCGAAATGGCAAACTAGTGGTACTTGATCCGAACAAAAAAATAAGTACGTTTCGTCCGGATTTCAAAACAGGTGGGTCTACAAAAATTTCTAATGATAAAAAGCTAACCAATGAGACGATTTCATACTATCAGCTGGCTTCGTTTCTCTATCAGAAAAAACTTTACCTACAGGAAAAAAAATAACAAATAACAATTCAGTGCTTTATTCAGTACCACTAGATCAATGTGCAAATTACTTCAGATTGAAAAGTTTAGTTTTCCGGCAGAATTGCCATGGACGTTTGCACATTCGCTATGTTTATTTTATAATTCTTATTTATATTTTGTCTATTCGTTATGCATACAAATGATCTGGATTGAGCGGAATCAAAAACTGGTTAGTTTAGTGAATCTTTCCTCCCATTTGTTTAATGATTTACTTCATCTTTGCGAACCTCACAATGCCATTTCTATGACCCGTAATAACTACCATTCGAGTTAACCTGACACCTCATGCGTAGTTGTTATCCTGGAACCAAATACTAACAGCATAAAGAGTTTGAGTCTTGCTGATTGATTCTAATAGCGCTAAAAAATGTTACAATAATTTAGTCTCAATAGAAGAAAAACCTGTCGCTGAATTCAACATATATCCTATAAAAAATCAAAAAGCATATGTAACGTGGTTTTAAATCTAAAATATTTAACCCCAGCCTTATCAGACCTAAATATTTCAGAAATTATTAGATGTAATTAATGAGTGTTTCAAAACATAGTACATTAAATATTTAAAAAATTTTGAAAGTGCAAAGATATTGTACAATCGTGAAATCCAGATACCTCATAACATTTTTGGTTATCTAATTACCTAGACCAAACACCGGTTTTATAGCTGCTCAGACAATGCAAGTACTATTCAAAATCTTTCACAAAAGCTAAGAATTTGAATAGCACTTAGCTTCGAGGACCTTTTCATAATTCCTCTTATGAAAGTTATTCAACTGTATTTTTTAATTTCATTAATAGCGAATAAGCACCTCTCAACACGACCTTCTTCCCATCCAGCCCCCCTCCAACTACAGTTTGGTTATTTTCTGATATGCCTTTTTGCAAAGGAGTCATACGAAAGCTGGAATCGCTTTCTCTAACAAACACATAGTCTTTGTTTTCAAAATTCACGATGGCATCATTTGGTATCACTTTTTCTCTTTTAGCATTCAGCTGAATCTCAGCATTCATATACATCCCGGGGGTCAGGCTTTTATCATCCAGATCGAAATGACAGTGTACCTCGGCACTTCTGTTTTCGTTTAATGAATGGCTAACCAAAATAATACTGGAGTTAAACTTCTTATCAGGGTTGTTATTGGTGTATGAAGTTACCCTTTGTCCGATGGAAACCTTATCGAGATCTTTTTCATAAACCGTTAAGTTTAAATGAATATCCTGAGGATTGATGAGCTCAAACATTACATCTGAAGGGGTTACATATTTGCCAATATTCATGTTTACTTTACTAACATAACCATTGATAGGAGAATAAATTCTGATGGTACGCGAAATATTTCTAGCCGTTAAAGTCCTACTGTTGATTCCAATCATGCTCAGCTTTGCTGCCAATGCACCGGTTTCGACATTCAGGTCTTTCAGTTCACTTTCTGCTTGCTGAAGCACCTTGTCGCTACTGGCCTTCGTACTGTTCAATTCGCGTTGGCGTTCATATTCTTTAATGGCAAAACCCTGTCTGTTACTCGCCCGCAGGTAATCTTGTTGGAGTTGAATGTATTGCGGATCTTCCATTATTGCCAATACCTGTCCTTTGCGTACCCTAGTTCCAGGTAACATATCTGTAGATTTTAAGTAACCACCCAAAGGGATGCTAACTGAAACCAGATTCTGAGGTGGAACATCTATTTGCCCACTTAATTTCAGCACATTGCTCACCTCTTGTAATTTCGTTTCGCCAACTTCCAGGTTGATGTTTTTGGCCTGTTTTGCATTCAAATACACTACGTCACCATTTGCCGTTTGAGTTTCCGCTGTTACTTTGTCTTCTTTGCTATTACAAGCAAACAGGCATACAGACAATACTCCAAGGATAGAAAACCGTTGATATAACTTAAAATTCATTGTTATTTTGATAAAAGATAATTTAAATTAATAATGCTATTGTTCAGGTTATTTACAGCATCGAAATAATCGAGTTGCACCTGTAAAGATTGTTGATTGAGGATCGTCCACTCCAGATAGTTAATCTCTCCATTTTTGAGCTGCCTGTCTAATGTAAGCGTTACGGCCACAGCGTTTTTTAACGCGGTCTTTTCATATTCATTCACAATATCCTCATACTGCCCTACCTGCATTATTGCCCTTTCAAACTCTGTTTGAAGTTGTTTCCTTCGATAATCCGTATCATTTTTTGCAATTAATTGTTGAGTACTGGCCGATTTTATCCTCGCCCGCTGGGCACCTGCGAAAACTGGAATTTCTATGCCAAGCTGCACAGACTGAAACCGGTTTCCGCGGTTATAACGAATGCCGTCCTGCAGGCTCATATTATTATAGGCCAATGAAATGTCAGGCAAGAGCCTTGCACTTTCCGCTTTGAGGGATGCGGCTGCAACATTTTCCTGCTGGCGCTGCCAATTCAAATAAGGATGTGAGGCCAAAGTCGAACTATCGGCTTGTGGTACCTCCAGCTTTAATTTGTCCGAAACAGGTATAAGTTTTTCTTCGGTATTGATCAGGAGCATCAGTTCGCGTACTCGTGATTCCTTTTCATGTATAAGATTTTTCTCTTGTATCTTTAATTGCGATAACTGATTTTCCGCGGATGCCTTTTCGAGCATATTGGTTTCCCCTGCCTTAAGTCGCAGCGTGGCAATCCTTAAAAATGCAGTATAGGCCGAGTCCATCCTTTTTAGCAATTTGCTTTTTTCAGCTATCAGCAACAGTTCATAAAATACAGCCCTGGTGACTTTTTTAATTTCCGCCTCTTTCACATCAACCTCCAGCAGAATCGCCTTCCATTCCTCGCTCAACTGCTTTGTTTGCCTGTTATAAACGGACGGCAAGCTGAAACTTTGGGATATGCTGAACTTATCATCAGTAAGTGGACTATTGAAATTTCCATACTCCGCCCCTATAATAGTTTTTGGAAGATTGCTTCCTGATTTAATGAGCAGTTTGGCTTGTTCCGCCCTCAAGTATCGATTTTTGATCAATAAATTATTCGCCACCGCGGTTTCAACGGCTTCATTGACAGAAATTTTTCGCTGAGCGCCAGCTGGTAAAAAAGCCATCAAAGCTAAAATCGTGACGACAACAGGTTTCGCAGCATTTGTCTTCATTCCCTTTTCAAAGGCAATGTAAAGAACAGGTAGTACAAATAAAGTCAGTAGCGTGGCAATCATCAATCCTCCAATGACTACCGTGGCTAAAGGCCTTTGCACCGATGCACCTGCGCCATTACTTAAAGCCATGGGCAAAAAACCAAGTGAGGCTACAAAAGCGGTCATCAGTACGGGCCTTAAACGGGTGACTGTACCTTTGGTTACAATTTTTCTCAAATCAGTTTCCCCCGAATTTTTGATCTGGTTAAATTCTGCGACCAGTACAATTCCATTGAGTACGGCAATTCCAAAAAGTGCAATAAAACCTACGCCGGCACTGATGCTGAAAGGCATACCCCGCATGCTGAGCAGAAAAATCCCGCCAATGGCCGAAAGCGGAATGGCGGTGTAAATGAGTAAGCCATATTTGATGGAATTAAAAGCGAAATATAAAAGCAAAAATATCAGCACTAATGACACCGGAACAGCGACAGATAAGCGTGACTTCGCTTCATTTAAATTTTCAAACGATCCGCCAAAGCTCACCGTATAACCTGTGGGCAATTTAATTTTGGCGGCTACTTTCTCCTGAAGTTCCCCCACAATACTTTCCACATCCCTTCCGTTTACATTGAAACCGACCAATATCCTACGCCTTGTGTCCTCACGCTGAATCTGGCTTGGGCTATCCACCAGGGTCACTGAAGCCACCTGATTCAAAGGTATTTGTATCCCTGCTGGCGTCGGAATCAGTAAATTTTGAACATCCTGAATATCCTTTCGCTGATCGTGCTGCAAGCGAACTACCAAATCAAACCTTTTCTCCCCTTCAAACACCAAACCTGTACTTTGACCCGCAAAAGCAGCATTAATGTTCCTGTTGATTTCCGAAATATTCAAACCGTATTGGGCGATGGCTGCCCGGTTGTATTTAATTACAATCTGCGGTGTGCCGGTAATCTGCTCCACATACAATTCTGTAGCCCCATCTACAGTTTTGACCAGATTTCCCAACTGTTTGGCAAAAATCCCAAGCGTATCCAGGTTTTCTCCAAAAATCTTGCACACCACATCCTGCCTGGCGCCTGTCATCAGTTCATTAAACCTCATCTGTACCGGAAACTGAAAACTGGTGGTTACACCCGGAACTTCGGCAGCCGCTGCGCCCATCTTTTCGGAGAGTTCATCAAAAGACTTAGCCGTTGTCCATTCCGATTTGGGTTTCAAATTGATGATCATATCCCCCATATCCATCGGTAAGGGTTCGGTGGGCACCTCACTGCTACCAATTTTGGTTACGACGTTAATGACTTCCGGAAACCTCGATTTTAAAATTCCTGCAACCTTTTGTACATTTTCCATTGTGGTATTCAGACTACTACCGGAAAGTACTCTGGTTTCAACCGCATAGTCACCTTCTTCAATTGATGGAATAAATTCGCCACCCATCCTGCTCAGCAGAAAAACAGCCATCACAAATAAAAGAACCACAAAACTTATGATGATTTTTGGGATTCTCAACGCCCTTACGAGCAAGGATTGATATCGATATTCGATTTTAGCCATTACCCGATCTGAAAAATTTTGCCTGCTCTTAATCTTTTTACTCAGGAAAATACTGCTCAGCATCGGGATGTAAGTTAAAGAGAGGATAAATGCGCCAAGCAATGCAAAAGCAACAGTTTGCGCCATAGGCTTAAACATCTTGCCTTCGATACCTTGCAAGGCAAAAATGGGCAGATAAACAACCAGGATTATGATTTGTCCGAAAACTGCGCTGTTCATCATTTTTGCGGAAGCACTGTTTACTTCTTTATCCATTTCCTGCTGAGAAAGCATGCTCAGGCCAGCAAAACGTTTGTTATGGCTAAGCTGATGCATGACGGCCTCTACGATGATGACCGCTCCATCTACAATCAAACCAAAATCCAAAGCACCAAGACTCATCAAGTTACCACTAACTCCAAAAAGGTTCATCATGATAACAGCAAAAAGCATTGACAAAGGGATCACAGATGCTACCAATAAACCAGCCCTGAAATTCCCCAGAAACAATACAAGCACAAAAACTACAATCAATGCACCTTCCAGCAAATTAGTCTGTACCGTGCTGATCGCATTGGATACCATGTTGGTACGGTCGAGAAATGGTTCAATCACCACACCTTGAGGTAATGTTTTCTGGATTTCAGCAATCTTCTCCTTGATGCTTTTGATTACCACGTTGCTATTTGCGCCTTTCAGCATCATCACAATAGCACCAGAAACTTCACCCTGATTATTGTACGTCAGTGCGCCGTATCTGGTGGCAGCACCGATCACCACTTCAGCAACATCTCTGATCAATAAAGGCGCTCCATCCTTGTTGCTCCTGATGACCACATTCTCAATATCTTCTTTGTTGCCAATCAATCCCTCACTCCTGATGTAGAGTACAGTTGATTGTTTTTCAATGTAAGCGCCACCTGTATTTTGGTTATTACTTTCCAACGCATCAAAAATATCGGCAATGGTTATTCCATGCGATTGCAACTTGCCAGGACTGATAGCGACTTGATATTGTTTGAGCTTCCCACCGAAACTGCTTACCTCAGCTACGCCTTTTACGCCCAGCAGCTGGCGGCGAACCACCCAGTCCTGAATGGTGCGAAGTTCAGTGATGTCATACTTACCCTCAAAGCCTTTTTCCGGCCTTACCACATATTGATAGATTTCGCCCAGCCCGGTGGAAATAGGACCCATCTCTGGTTTCCCTATTCCATCAGGAATGGATTCCTGTACTACAATCAGTCGTTCTGAAACCTGTTGCCTGGCCCAGTAAACATCCACATCATCATTAAAAACCAACGTAACCAGCGATAACCCGAAACGGCTGTAACTCCTTATTTCCTTGATCCCTGCGATATTGCTGCTAGCCTGTTCTACAGGAAAAGTAACCAATCGCTCAATATCAGTTGCACCGTATGAGGGTGCCACGGTAATAATCTGAACCTGATTATTAGTAATATCAGGCACAGCATCTACCGGCAATTTAAAGAGTTCAAAAACTCCATATATAATTAGGGCGATAGTAAACAACGCCACAATGAGTTTATTCTTTACAGAAAACCCAATGATTCTATTAAGCATAAAAAATGAATATGATCTTTCTCAATTAAAAAAAGGAATGACCACAAAAAGGGGCATATCCTAGACCTTGATTAAGGAAATGCTTTTGGGCGGTTGCCAGATTTTGCCCCCGTCCGGACTTGGGATATAACTTTCGGTATAATGGAAAGCATCGTTCTTGACAATTATTTTAACCGCCTTTTCGAAATTGTTTAAATGGGTAACAGGAATTGCAGGCGTTAAAAAGCTGCTCATATCAATCGTTTTGAACGGCAGCTGATCATCTCTTTCCTGATCATTGTCAGTGTGTGGTACAGAATTATAATGATCGTAAATGAAGCCGAAAAAGCTTAACTGTTGGTTGAGCTGCTTATGCTCATTGAAATGTTGAAACAGCACAGGAAGTTTTAGTATCTCCCTAAACTCAGTAGTAGAGAATAAATACAGCAACAGGATCGTTAAGGTAATGCGCTTTTTCAATGCGCCAAAGTTAGCCAAAAAGTGTTTACAACAAAAGATTCGTATCTCACGTTTGTGTTACATCAATGGACCAGTCTTCGAATGAAGATGGTTCGATCGAATGAAGTTTTCAATAATCAGATACATAAGCTTAACTTTGAAATTAGTGCTATCATTAGAAATCACCCGGTATGAAATGGAAAAGTAGGATTACGCAATTGTTAGGCATCGATTATCCCATTGTGCAGGCACCGATGTTTGGGGTAACAACGCCTGAAATGGTTGCTGCCGCCTCCGGCAAAAGCTGTTTAGGCTCGTTAGCTTTAGCAGACCTTGACGCTGAAAAAAGCATTGAACAAATCCAGTTAACAAAACAACTCACGAACAAGGCCTTTGCTGTAAATATTTTCGTACATAAAATCCCTGTAATCACAGCTGAACTCCGAGCGGAATATGCTAAAGCAAAAACCTTCATTGAGCAGTTAGCAAAAGAAAACAATTTGGAATTAAACATTCCAAACATCGACCAATTAAAAGTCAATAACTATCACGAACAAATTGACGCCATCATTTCTCAAAACTGTAAAATTGTAAGTTTCACCTTTGGCAACCTCGACATACAAAGCATTGATAAATTGAAGCGCAACGGAGCGATTCTGATTGGCACCTGCACGTCGGTACATGAAGCAATTACTTTAGAAAAATCGGGAATTGACATTGTTTGCGTACAAGGCTTGGAAGCAGGAGGACATAGAGGAAGTTTTACTTCGGAAGACATTCCTAAGATTGGAGGGTTATCACTATTGTCACAAGTAAGCGAAACCGTAAAAGTGCCAATTATTTACGCAGGTGGAATTTATAATGCAAAAACATTGCTGGCAACAAAAACATTGGGTGCAAGTGGTTTTCAAATCGGAAGTTTGCTTCTGGGTTCATCAGAAAGTGCACTATTAGATTTTGAAAAAGACCGGATAAGAAATGTTAAAGAGGCTGATATAATGTTGACAAAAAGTTTTTCAGGACGTTATGCCCGAGGAATAAGAAATACATTCATAGATGCAATTGAAAATTCAGGAATCATATTGCCCTATCCATACCAAAATAAGCTGACAGCCGAATTACGGCGAGTCGCCAGACTCAAAAGACATCCAGAGTTTTTAAACCTCTGGATGGGACAATCTATCAGTGAATTTGAAGAACAATCAACGGCAGAGATTATAAAGAACTTAATCGAACAAACGGAGAACTTTTCCTAATTTAAGCAACTAATGCCTCATTACTGTAAGCGTTGATATGATTTTTGAGCGAATCGATTTCTGATTTTAAGTGTGCTTTTGCGCTGAAAGTATTGAAAGCATCAGCATTAAGCATATTGGAAGTGCGGACGATTCTATTAAATGGTTTTTAAATAATTTTTGTGTCGTTATTGACAATTTAAAATTGCATATGAAAGCACCGAAAGCAATTAATCTACGATAGCAAAAAAGCTTAAGATAGGTTAGTTATTGGTTTTAGAAAACGGAAAAAATCATAGCTGGATGTATTTTGATCAGAAGAAAGCCTGTGTGTCAGCTGAAACACGAATTTATAAACACTCAAAAAGATGTTATGCTTTGTAAAAAGTTCTACTGGTTGAATCTATCATGAGGATGAAGAAAAGCTACGTTCAAACAAAAAAAAGAGCTCCGAAGAACTCCTTTTTTGCTTAAAATAAACTTTATGCGGCATCAATAGCCTCACGAAGTGCTTTTGCTGCTGCCGCTGGATCTTCAGCGCCATAAATTGCTGCGCCTGCTACAGCAACCTGAGCACCAGCTTTAATTACTGCCGCTACGTTATCAATGTTTACCCCACCGGCAATTGAAACTGGCACACCAGCTCTCGCAGCCTCATCAATCAACACCTGGATTGAGTACCCTGTAGCCCACTGTTCATCAAGTCCGGCATGAAGTTCGACAAACTCAACACCTAACTCAATTACCTCCTGTGCTCTTTTTACACGGTCAGGATAACCAATGGTGTCCACAACAACCCCTTTACCATGCGCTTTGGCTGCTTTAACTGCACCGATGATTGTCGCATTTCCAGCAGCGCCCATAACCGTTACTAAATCTGCACCTGCCTTGAATGCGATATCCGCTTCCAGTTCTCCTGCATCAGCGGTTTTTAAATCAGCAAAAACCAGTTTGTCCGGATGTGCATTTTTCATTGCCGTGATGACTGTTGATCCCATATTTTTGATCAATGGGGTTCCCAGTTCGATGATATCTACATATGGAGCAACTTTTGCTGCCAATGCCAATGCTTCTTCAGTTGTTAATAAATCTATTGCTACTTGTAATTTTGCCATGATTGTATTTATTTATGATTTGTATTTATTTTATTATTTATTATTATTCAAGGTTTGCATGCCGCTCCCAAAGTACTTCTGCCGGAGTTCCGTCCATTTTCCACAGCGACTGAAAAACTGCATCCATTAATAGAAAAAGGAACTGCTCAAATAAACTTCCTGCATATTGTTTGGATTTTCCACCCTCAAAGTCCTGTTTTCCTGCAGCGGGTATGAGTACGGTATGGCACGCCAGTTTTGCCAGCTCGGATTCCGGAGCAGTCGTAATTGCGATTACTCTGGCTCCTACCGAAATTGCTTTTTCGGCAGCCCTTACCATTGACGCGGTGGTTCCTGATCCGGAGGCCACGATCAGCAGATCATCTTTTCTGATTGCCGGTGTGGTGGTGTCACCAACAAAATAGACGGTAAGTCCAAGATGCATCAAACGCATTGCTGCTCCCCTAAGCGCAAAACCGGACCTACCGGCCGCGATCAAAAAGATCCTCTCCAGGTGCTGGATGGAATTGATCAGCGGAACGAGATTTTCGGTATCTATTTTCTTGACTAGCTTCAGGTTTTCCTCGAGCACTAAATCCATGTTCATCTGTAGTTCCCAATTCAATCGCTGAAAATCCAGGCTTTCAAGTTCAATTCCTTCTGTGTTCATAATCTTATTTTTCTGTCCAAAGGTAGGTTTGGATGGGAATCCTATCATTATACAAACAGCGCATTAAGGGGTACTATCTGGAAATTCGGTAGATTAAAAGTCATAATAATCTATCATTTATTTACCCATTTCCGAATTGTCCACCATAATTATCCATTTGTCCAATAAGAATAATGTGGACACTATATCTTTGTAATATGAATGATGAAAATACCCTGGGACTTGAACGGGCGGTGCTGTATATCCGTAATCTGAACAATTGTCCGCCAAGCTACCTGAACGATCCCGGTAGAAAGGATTTTTTTGAGATCGTATGGTTGAAGAATGAGGATCCCTTGCATGGAATCATGGATCCGGCATACCGCATCAAAGGAGACTGGGTATATCTGATTCCACCGTACCGGGTGCATCAGCTCAACAAGGCAGGAAAAAATGGTGAGCTGATCTCTTTCAAGCGCTCGATGCTGGAGGAGGAGGATAAGGATTTTCTGCTGGATCTATTCCGGATTTTCAATGTACAGGGCGAATTTTCCTGCCTGAGACTTGATGAGGATGCATCCAAGGAACTTGGCAGTATCTATAGTATCATGGAAAGTGAATATCAAAAGGAGCACAACTATGGAATGATGAAAGCCTTACTCAAAGTGCTTCTTTTAAAATTAATCTCCGTTAAAGACCTTGAATTTACCTCCCATGATATCCATCAAAAAAGGGTTTATGAGTTCTTGATGCTTTTAGAAAGCAATTTCCACTCGGTAACCAATATTGATTTCTATGCCGGAAAACTCGGCATAAGTTCAAAAAGGCTTAACCAGATTTTAAAGGAAAAGCTTGATAAGACGGGTACCCAGATCATTCATGACCGGATTATACTGGAAGCCAAGCGAAAAATTATCCACAGCGAGGTCACCATCAAGGAGATTGCCTACGACTTAGGATTCAGTGATAGACCATACTTCAGCAGGTTTTTTAAAAAACAGACCGGACAGACTCCTGAAGAATTCCAGAAAATGGCAAGAGCGCATATTGAATCTAACAAGAATACCTTGATTTAACGCCATTGCGAAACACATCCTCGCAAACTCTTGTCATAGTTCAAGGAATTTACTTGAACTATGTTATTGACTGTTTTGAAGTAGATTATTGAAATTAGCATTTCAAAATCACTAGCTATGAAAAAAAACATCTCCAATTTGATCCTGATGATGACCCTGAGTACCTCATTTGCAGATGCCCAAAAGATTTCACTTATAAAAGAAAACCTCAATCCCCACTTCGTCCAGGTTTCATTTGATGGACCGCAGGGGAAAAATGCGGTACGCGTAGTAAAGTCACCTGAAGTGATCAAAGTGGATGAGCCTACCTATGTAAAAATCAGAAACCTTGATTTTGGTGAAGGAACAATTGAACTGGAAGTGATGGGGAAATTACTGCCTAATGCACCCGATAGTGCCAGAGCATTTATTGGACTGGCCTTTCACATCAATAGTGATGATTCAAAATTTGAAGGTATCTATCTTCGACCGACCAATGCGGTTGCCGAAAACCAAATCAGGAGAAACCGATCTGTGCAATACTTTTCATATCCGGATTTCAAGTTCAACCATTCCAGAAAGATCAATCCCGGAGAATTTGAGGCCTATGCTGATATCGCTCCGAATGAATGGATTACAATGAAGATTGTAATCAAAGGTGAAACCGCAAAGCTTTATATTAATGGAAGCAAAAACCCCAACCTTATTGTAAACAAAATGAAAATGGGTGCCAGCCAGGCGGGAGGATTAGGCCTTTGGGTGGACATAGGCACAGATGGCTATTTCAGAAATTTAATTGTAAGGAAGGATAAGTAAATTGCTATTTTCCAATAATTTTCTTTTTGATCTTGCTTAAAAATTCTGAGGTTATTCCCAGATAAGATGCAATTTGAGTTCCAGGCAATCTCTGAATGAGGTCAGGATAATTTTTCTGGAACAACTGATAGCGTTCCTCAGCCGTATAGCTGATGTTTTGCAATACCCGATCCTGAAGTTCAATGAATTTCCGTTCAATTACGATCCGAAAGTTCCTGTCGAACCTGGGATAATGAGTGTATAGATGAAGCAGGTCATCATGTTCGATCTGCAAAACTGTACAAGGTTCAACTGCCTCAATGTAAAGCTTACTTGGACTTTGTTCATAAAAGCTGTTAAAATCCGCAATCCACTGATTTTCCACCGCGAACTGAAGGTTGTGTTCAATCGCATTATGATCTACAGCATAAAGCTTTAAGCAACCCGAGATCACGAAAGTGTAAAAGCGGCAGACGTCGCCCTGTTGAAGCAATAACCCTTTGCGCTTATAGTTACGAAGGCTGAATACCTGCTTCGCTGCCTCCGCTGCTTCTTTGTCCAGTGGAAAAATACCGTTAAAAAAACCGGTTAACATGTCGTGCGCATGATCGGTCTTTATTGCTATTGAGTCTGACAACATTCTGTATTTAATTTTGTAAATATAGGAAAATACGGATTCATCAAAACTTTATTACGGATAATGAGAAATCCTCCTAAAGATTGTCACGATTTTAAGCACAAAACCTTAAACTAGTTCAATGATATTTCTTGTACTGGTTCATAACCTTATATCCCGGAAGTTCCGGAGATTTGCAATCATCAGACAACGCTGGGTAATCCAGCCATTTCAAAACATCATTATAACTCAACATGCCACACATCACTATCAAAACCTATCCGGACGTAACTGAAGCGCAGAAACAGGAATTAACAAAAGCCATCATCGACAATATTGTGAGCATCACCGGAAAAAATGAAGCCGCAATCTCTATTGATATCATTGAGGTTCCGCAGGAAGAATGGATGGACAAAGTTTATGACACCGACATCAAACCCAATATCAAAAGGTTGTATAAAAAACCCGGGTATTAAGAGCCGGGGTTATCAAAGCAGAAACTAACTAACAGCACTATGAAAAACCAAGATCAAACACAGCAATTGAGGCAAGCTATTGATGGATTTGCCGCTACGCTGAATACTGCAAACGGCACCTTGATTCAGGACTTTTTTACGGATGACGGGAAATTTATGCCGCAAGGATTCGAAACATTAAGTTCGCAGCAACTTGAAGCCAGTGCAAACAGCTTTCTGGCCGCTAATGCATTTCACATCGCTTTCGAAATTCAAGATATTAGTATCGACGATGATTTTGCGACCGTAATTGCAAAGGCAACAACTTCTCAAAGGAAACCAGGTTCAGCTGCAGCGATAGAAAAAACGAGCAGGGATTTTTTCGTCTACAGGAAAATTGATGACGCCTGGAAAATCCATAGTTACATTTTTAACAATGTTATCCTCCACTAATATGAAGGCAGCTGTGCTCCATCAGCCTGGCAGTGCTGAAAATATCAGGATTGAACAGAGAGAAGTACCTAAATCCGCAGAAGGCGAAGTATTGGTCAGGATCAAGTCTTTCGGATTGAACAGGTCAGAATTGATGACGCGAAAGGGCTTTTCGCCGGATGTAAGCTTTCCAAGGGTACTTGGTATAGAATGTGTTGGAGAAGTGGTCAGTGATCATTCCGGCGATTTTCAGCCCGGAGTAAAAGTGGCAGCCTTTATGGGTGGCATGGGCAGGCAATATGATGGCAGCTACGCAGAATATGCGATACTGCCTAAAAACATATTAAGTCCATTTGAAAGCAGCTTGACCTGGGAGATCCTGGGTGCCCTACCAGAGATGTTCCAAACCGCTCATGGCTCGCTCAATCTGGCTTTAGGAATACAGGCAGGAGAAACGCTGCTCATTAGGGGCGGAACTTCTTCAGTCGGCCTGCTTGCAGCACAACTCGCAAAGCTTGCAGGGCTCAAGGTTATTTCAACGACCAGAGATCAATCCAAAATGAATTTGTTAAAAGATAATGGAGGAGACGAAGTATTCATTGATAATGGGCATCTTTTTGAGCAACTAAAAGAAAAGTCAATACCTTTGGTTAATCAAGTTCTGGAACTTGTGGGCACACCTACCCTAAAAGATTCCCTGGCCTGTACGGCAGCATTTGGAAAAGTTTGTATGACCGGTATGCTGTCCGAACAATGGTCCATTCGCGACTTCGATCCAATGGGTTATATTCCGGCCACGGTAAGTTTAACGGTTTACGACAGTGGACAGATCCGGGTAGAACATGCAGCGTTCCTAAATTTCATCAAACACATTGAACAAGGCAAAATCATCCCGCCAATTAAAAAAATATTCCATCTCGATCAAATCGTTCAAGCACACCAGTTTATGGAAAGCAATGCCGGAGGTGGAAAAATTGTGATCACAACCTAATTAATAATAAAACAATGACGTCAGGTCTGGAACCGGGATTGCTATCTCAACCTAATAAAATTGAGGCTGCAGAGCGGGAGTTTTCGAAAGATGTAAAAGCTGGTCTTTCTGCTTACCCAAAAAAACTTTCATCTAAATACTTGTATGATAAAACCGGCGATGCGCTTTTCAACAGATTATGCAGCTTCCTGAATACTATCTCACCAAATCAGAACTGGACATCTTTCAGAACAAAATCGCTGATCTTGCCAGCCTTATTGGGAAAGGCCGCTTCGACTTGATCGAACTTGACGCCGGGGACGGATCGAAAACCATTCACCTTCTTAGATTCCCAGAATTTCGGTTACGGTTATAACTATGCCTTCAACAGTTATTATGAAACCGTAGGAGCCAGGATTTCAAGAACAGATCGAGGAAAGCACAGAAGGCCCTCAGTGACGCAGATTTACCTTTACCGTAGGCATGCCGATGAACACATGATGATCTTGCTTCAACACATTAATGAAAGTCAGGTTTTTCAGATCTTGTTGAACTTGAACTCCAGAAAGTAGCAGCATCAGAGCTCCTCACAAATGGAAAAAGTAAAACAACCTTTTACTCCAAAGAAAAGATAAAAACAAATAGAAATCTCAATCTTCTAGCAGGATGGCCTGAAGATTGAGACTGATGGTAATTGTTGACTACCCTATTAAAAATTAATCCGGAAGCTCATCAATGCTTCTGGGTTCGACCCTTGGCGCAGCATTCATATGATGACGGTATTTTGAGGAAGTTTCATAAGCTAACCTGCGAACCCTCATGATATTACCCAGCGGTCGGTGAGCAGGAAGGCAGTGAAATGGATTATAACTTAATACATCATCACCATATACCCGTCTTTGCGGACTAAAAGTATCCTGAGGAAGGATGGTTAAACTCGCAATCGGCTGGTAAGGGCTATCCTCTTCCATCCACTGTACAGAACCGTCCTCTACCGGCATTTTTTTCAGGTCCTTACACAATTGTGCCGAAAGCTCATAAACCGCAGTTTGATCCTTAAAGAAATTCTTCACGATGGTGGTCAGAAAGCTTTCCGGTTCATCTTTTTGGAGTTGCTCATCCATATCTTTTCCGTGAAGGGCAGCTACATTTTCAGACTTCGGCCCGATAGAAATCTTGGCTACATAATCACCATAACGAATCGCAGCCATAGAAAAATACCGGTCACCCAGGATGTGCGAACCTGGAGTGCTGAAATTATTTGGCTCCTCCTCCTGACCAAGCAGGTTTTTAATCTTCCGCCCTGCAACCAACATCGCTCCCTGAACAGTTTGAAAAAGATCCGGCGTATTGATATAGTCCTCAATCTTTTTCTGCTGATCAAGATAATCCTTGACAGTTCCCGTAGGGATAATTGGATAATTAACCAATAGAAAATCCTGAGTCAGTTCATTTTTCTCCTCAGGAAGAAATTTTTCCCCTTCTACACCAATGATTTTAATCGCCATTCCACGTTGGGAAGATTTTTTATCCGGCTCAATCATCCCCGGAGCCGTTGAAAAACGAATGATCACCGGATATTTTTTTGGTTGCTTAAAGAGGCCCTGAGCAAGATGTTCAGGCAGATTATCATAGACCTCAAGCTCCCCACGCAATATACCATGGTTCTTTGCATGGGCATCACGAATCGCATGACGATAGCGTTCAAACATAATCTTGTTTACCCTTGCCATTGATTCAACCACAGCTCTGCTGTCTTCATCTTCGTTAGGCTGCTTGACCTCAATGTCGTCTGAGTACCTGATGTACTCATTTTGATTGGGAGATTTACTTTCTTCCATTTTTTTCTATTTAATTTTTTCCAATTTTTAGTCAGACTAACCGTAGCGCACAAGCGGAACGGCATTGTCACCGTGATCTAAAGGGCAGAACAATCATAGTTTTCTGCCCACTAAAGATTTCAAAGCACTTAGGGCTTGAGCACAACTTTTACGCAGTCCTCCTCTTTCTCATCAAAAATCTTATAGCCGTGCGCAGCATCTTCAAGGGGAAGCGTGTGTGTAATGATATCGTCCAGAACAACTTTATTATCATTCACCAGTTCAATCAGTTTATCAATATAATTCAGTACCGGAGCCTGTCCCTGTTTGATAGTAATGCCCTTATCAAATATTCTATACATCGGGAAATTATCATAAGGAGAACCGTAAACGCCGACGATCGATACGGTACCCATTCTTCTCACCGCCTCAAAACATAACTCAAGAACCTTAATGGATCCTTTTTCAAAATTGATTGTTGCCTTCAGCTTGTCAAATAAAGATCTTTCCGGCTCAAAGCCAACAGCATCTACGCATACGTCTGCCCCACGGCCCCCAGTCATTTCACGAATTGCTTCCACAACATCAACATGATGGGGATTTAAAATATCAACATTATTGACGGCTTTTGCCTTCGCCAGTCTATAATCTAATGGGTCAATAGCAATGACGCGACTGGCCCCATTAATCCAGGCAGCCTTCTGGGCCATCAGTCCTACCGGGCCCGATCCAAAAATAGCTACAACTTCCCCACCTTTGAGTTGTGCCCAATCAATGGCAGACCAACCTGTGGGAAATATATCAGTTAAAAACAGTGCCTTCTCATCGCTTAGGTTCTCAGGGACGATTCTCGGACTGATATCTGCATAAGGAACCCTTACATATTGCGCCTGGCCCCCTGAATAACCACCATACAGATCTGTATAGCCAAAAAGCGCACCACCTTTCTGATCTGCAACGTTTCCTGCGGGACCATAATTTTTATAATTTGAACTGTCACAAGCCGGTGAGGCCTCATGGGTACAGAAAAAACATTTCCCGCAAGAAATTGGAAAAGGCACGACAACACGATCACCTTTTTTTAAATTAGTGATTGCAGATCCCACTTCCTCTACAATACCCATAAATTCATGTCCCATCACCATGGGATCTTTTTGAGGAACCGCTCCACTGAGAATATGCAGATCAGAACCGCAGATAGCTGTTGAAGTTACCTTTAGAATTACATCTCTGGGATCTAAAATTTCAGGATCAGGTACATTGTCCACCCGGATATCGCCAGGCTTGTGAAAAACTGCTGCTTTCATTTGAATAGGTTTTAGTGAAATTAAGTATGCTCATCTCTTCTAAAAATTCTGTTTGATGAATGATCTCTACTCACAAAATTTCCCAAGGATGATGCAGTTTAAGAACAGTGCCTACTCTCGATTGGTTTAGTCAAAATGATTTTTAGATTTGATGGTTGTGAAAAATTCAATTCAGTGTATGGCGCACCTGAATGCCAAGGTGCAATCGTTTCTGATTTAACTGAAACCAACTTTCTCATCACCCATGTCCTTATTCAAAAAATATCCTGAAATGACTTCCAGCCTTAATTTTTCTCGAACCTGAATTGACACTTCCGGATGTTTGCCAAGAAAATTAAATAGAATCACAATTTCCAGACTTATTAAATCCAATCTAATTACAGCACACATTAAGATCATTTTTACCAGTGCTGCCATCTTAATTACTAGCTACCTTGAAGATTGTTCCGACGTATGTTTAGAAAAATTCTCTGAGATTGATGCGCTTCAGGAATGGGTTGAATTGGCAAATGTGATCGTTTATGAAAATAGAAATTTGAACTATCTATTTGGAATGATGAGAAAATCAAATAACAAGTTTAGCTTAAAATAAAGCATTGAAACAAGGGAAATTAAACATTCTCAGCGCTTTCATTAAGCAGCACTTGCAGTACACTGCAATCGGCGAATCCCAGAAATTGAGCTAAGCTATTTAATACAAAAGGAGATGTTTTAGTCTGAGGCGGATAAAATCCGAAAAACCTCTTTAAGTTAGATTCTGAAATGTAATTTCTCGTCGCTTCAAAGATCTGTTCAGATATTAGGCGACAGTCTGCCGGGCATACGTAGTCAATGCCGCATTTCAATAAGACCATTTTTTTCAACTCCAACTCTAGGTTGTTCCGGTTCATCGTAAAAGTATTAGCAGCGTTAAGTCAAATAACAAGGCTTAAAGGTAAATGTTTGCAACATAGCTGAACTAACCTAACTAAAGCAAAAAAAAAGTATTAATACTGCTTTTCTCTATTAAGTCACTGTCTGGCAGCATTATTGCAACGTCATCAACAACTGAACAAAAGTCAAACATAAGCTGGCGCAGAAAGAGATTTGGTAAGGGATAAGGTATGCAAAAGAAAATCATGATCATTGATAATGATCATCAAACAAGAGATAAGATTAAAAAAACATTAAGCAAATTTGGATACATTATTGAAGTCATTCTAAACTTTGAGGAAATTTATACTGCGCTCAGCCGCTTAAAACCTGACGTATTCATCTTAGACATTAATTTAAGGGGAGGTGACGGGCGAACGCTTTGCAATGAACTCAAAGCAAACTTTTCCCATGCACATATTCCAGTCATCCTGCTTACTAGCATGCGTTTCGATCAGATTGGAACAATTGATTGCGAAGCTGATGCCATTTTAGGTAAGCCCATCAATATGGATAATCTACTCCTTACCATCAATGGGCTACTGTCGGCTTAGCAGTTTATTTTCGTTTTTTTTGTAGTAAACAGATTGACCATATCGTTATTATTGACCACCAATCGGAGAAGGTACATATATGTTTCATATGATAGCAGGTGTTAAATCATTGACCATTCTATTAATAAAAATTAAGTTTCTAAACAAAAGCGTAGCATTTTGGTTTATACGATTAACTATGAAAAATACGATCATAAACTTTGGTTAGTTGACCGATCAAAAAAGGGCTTGCAACACCTTGTACGCCCTTTCCTAAAGAATTTGTTTGTTTGGTTTATAATGATTTAGGCTGTCGAGAGATAGCCTTTTTTGTTACAAACAAGATTTTGTCTCAGATGGTTACTATTCTGCCGCTGTCATGAGCGGTAAGATTAATTAATGAATGTAGGTGGTTTGAGATGGATGTCTTAAATCCCATTATTTTATCATCTAATAGTTTTCCCCTAGTCTGGTTTTAATGTGACTTACTGATGCTCATTTATACTTGCCATAAGTACTGTTATCTTATTGACAATCAGGATTATTATTCCAGCATCTGCATAAACTCATTTAGTGAGTAACTGAATCGACTGCATTGCAGTCGATATTTTTTTCAGAGTCTAATGATTTGAAGAAAAATTGATTTAATGAAATAAGCCAAACAGCGACTCTGGAAAAACTTGAGAGTCATCAACTTGATCCGAAATTGAAATCAATTATTGAGGCCATGCTAATTACAAACCCAGCGGAACACCCCACCTTCGGAGATTGATTTTAAAAGAATACTATCAAATCCCTAGCTTTTAAGATCACAATATAAGATACTTATAAAGCGACTGTCAGGTAATTAACAGTAGTCATTTTTCTATTTTGTTAGAAGTAGGGCTTTATTATATTCGTAATTCATCCTGCCAATGTGGAGGGTGGAAATTTCCTGAGGGCATTCTACTTCACATGCATCCGTATTTGAACAATGACCAAAACCTTCTTCATCCATTTGTTGAACCATCTGGATTACCCGATCCCCAGACTCCAGTTTTCCCTGTGGCAACAATACCAGATGGGAAATCTTGGCCGATGTAAACAGGGCAGCACTGGAATTTTTACAGGTCGCCACACACGCTCCACAGCCAATACAGGCTGCAGCATCAAATGCGGCCTCAGTGGTATCATGAGCAATAAGCATACTGTTTGCTTCCGGTGGCTGTCCTGTAGAGACTGAAATGTAACCCCCGGATTGAATGATGCGATCAAAGGCGGACCTGTCAATTTTCAGATCTCTCAATACAGGAAATGCAGCGGCCCTGAACGGTTCAATATAAACCGTTTCTCCGTCTTCAAAACTTCGCATGTGCAGCTGACAAGTTGTAGTACTGCTCAGTGGTCCATGAGCCCTACCATTAATCATCATCCCGCAGGCGCCGCAGATCCCTTCCCTACAGTCGTGATCGAATTCGATCACCCTTTCCCCTTTTTTGATCAACCGCTCATTCAAAAGGTCGAGCATCTCCAGAAAGGACATGTGCTCGGAAATCCCTTCAACGTCGTAGCTTATTAAATTTCCTTTTGCCGCACGGTTTTCCTGACGCCAGATTTTCAATTTTAGTTTCATAATGTAGCTGACTTTAGCTTTTATTTATAACTTCTGACACTCAGTTTAACGGTTTCAAAAACCAATGGCTCCTTATGCAATTCTGGCCCGCAATTTTCACCTTTCCATTCCCAAGCGGAGACATAACAGAAATCTTCGTCATTACGAACAGCCTCACCATCTGCTGTTTGATATTCTTCCCTGAAATGAGCGCCACAGGATTCCTCACGCTGAAGAGCGTCGTAACACATCAATATTCCCAGTTCTAAAAAATCTGAAACGCGTCCCGCTTTTTCAAGCTCGGAATTCACCTGTTGATCGCCTGTAATTTTCAGTTCATGATCAAAGGATTTCTTTAGCTCCTTGATTTCGATGATGGCCTGCTCCAGACTTTCCCGGGTTCTTGATAGTCCGCACTTATCGTAGAGCAACTTACCGAGGGTCTTATGGAAATGATCCGCTGAGAGGTTTCCCTGAACATTCATGAACCTATCAAGTTGTGCTCTGATAACCTCCTCTGATTCGGAAAAAGCAGGATGATTCGTGGTAATTTTTTCTGCTTTCAGTTCTGCTGAAAGATAATTTGTAATGGTATAGGGTGCAATAAAATAACCATCAACACATGACTGTAATAGAGAATTTGCACCAAGGCGGTTAGCTCCATGATCGGAAAAATTAGCTTCACCCAAGGCAAACAGTCCTGGGATGGTGGTCATCAGCTCATAATCCACCCAAAGACCGCCCATGGTAAAATGGGCAGCAGGTGAAATCAACATTGGCTCCTTGTATGCATCCACACCATTTATCTTTTCATACATCCGAAACAGATTGCCATATTTCTCTTCAATCTTATCCTTTCCCTGCTCTTTTAATGCTTTTGAAAAGTCCAGGCAAACTGCATTTTTCATTGGTCCCAGACCGCAACCCGCATCAATACGTTCTTTGGCAGCCCTTGAGGAAATATCTCTTGGGGAAAGGTTACCGAAAGTAGGATAACGCCTTTCCAGGTAATAATCTCTTTCCTCCTCTGGTATTTCATTTGGCACTCGCTCATCACCTGCTTTTTTAGGCACCCAGATCCTGCCATCATTCCGAAGCGATTCAGACATCAAGGTCAACTTGGACTGTGTTTCACCAATTTGTGGCAGACAGGTTGGGTGAAACTGAATCCAGCTCACCCCCGCCATTAAAGCTCCTTTTTTGTGTGCCCTCCAAATTGCCGAAGTATTGCAGCCCATGGCAAGAGTCGACAGATAGTAAACTTTTCCGTACCCTCCTGTTGCTAATACAACCGCATTGGCGGCATGGCGTTCAATTTCTCCGGTTTCCAGGTTTCGCGAAATAATGCCCCTGGCCTTACCATCAACCAATACCAGATCCAGCATTTCATGCCGGGTGTAGGTTTTTACTTTACCGAGTGATTCCTGCCTCATCAGCGACTGGTAGGCGCCAATCAATAACTGTTGCCCGGTCTGACCCCGGGCATAAAACGTTCTGGATACCTGAACCCCACCAAATGAACGGTTGCTCAAGTAACCTGCATATTCCCTTGCAAAAGGCACCCCTTGGGCAATGGCCTGGTCGATCAACGCTAACGAACACTCCGCCAAGCGGTAAACATTGGCTTCCCTTGACCGAAAGTCGCCGCCCTTTATTGTGTCATAAAACATGCGGTATACACTGTCTCCATCATTTTTGTAATTTTTAGCAGCATTTACCCCGCCCTGGGCTGCAACAGAGTGCGCCCTGCGGGCAGAATCCTGAAAACAAAAGGATTTGACGTTATACCCTTGTTCAGCAAGGGTAGCAGCACATGAAGAACCCGCCAGACCGGTTCCAATAACAATGATATCCAGTTTTTTTCTGTTGGCCGGATTGATCAAGGCAGAGCGGTCTTTGTAATTGCTCCATTTATCTGCAAGATCACCTGCAGGAATTTTAGCGTCTATCATTCGGAATTGAGGTTAAAATAAACGTAAATGGGTATGAGCATAAAGCCCAGGGTTATCGCCAGAGAATATATCCATCCAACTATGCGAATGGCCAGCGCATATTTGCGGTGGTATAATCCGAATGTTCTCGCCGCACTAAAAAAACCATGAAGCAAGTGGAATCCTAAGGCTACAAATGATAATTCATATAGAATGACATACCAACTTTGCTGGAAGGAGCTGATGACTATGGTGTAGAGATCTTTATTTCCATCGGCATCCAATGGAAGGTTTCCGAACTTATAAACATACCAATAGTCCTTAAAATGGATAATTAAAAAGATCAGGATAACGGTGCCTAATATTCCCATATTCCGGCTATTCCATGAGCTTACCTCTCTGCGTTTATCGTAGATGTATTTACTGCCCTGTGCCTTAGCATTCACTTTTGTGATAATCAGTGCATAAACTGCATGAGCGATAATGGAGAAATAAAGCACATAAGATATGATCTTAATGAAGATGTTTCCTGATAATAGATGAGAATACCAGTTGAACTGTTCTCTTGCAATGGCAGGCGGCGATAAAAGCTGGATATTTCCCAGTAAATGAACAATTAAAAAAAAACAGAGGAAAAGACCCGTAGCGGCCATGATCAGCTTATAAATTAAAGTTGTTTGTCTCATAGTTGAATGTTTTCAATTTTTACGATGATGATTGTCTACCAAAGGCCGATGACTTTCCACCACACTCCTCCAACAATAAACCAAACCAATAAAAAGAGTACACTCATGAAAAAGCCTTGTTTCCACCAGTCCTTCAAATCAACGTAAGTACTTCCGAAAAATATTGGTGCCGGACCATGGCCATAGTGGGTTAGCGATCCCATAAGCGATGCACAGGCACCAAGAAAAATAGCAAGCATTGTTCCCGGTACGCCGACTGCGATTCCTACGGCCAGAAATACCGAGTACATAGCCGCGACCTGTGCCGTTGCACTGGCGAACATATAGTGGCAATAAGAGTAGACTAGAATGATCACCGGAAAAGCAAGTTGCCAACTCAAATTTTTCATCTGCCCCCCTACAAGCTCGCCGAACCACCCGATAAACCCCAGGGAATTCAAAAACGATCCCATCATGACCAAAGAAGAAAACCATACAATAGTATCCCAGGCACCTTTTTCAGATTTAACATCTTCCCAGGTCAGCACGCCACACAATAGCAAAATGCATAAGCCAATCAATGCTCCGGTTGTTGCATCGATTGCGAAGAGATTCCCAAATATCCAGAGCACTAAAAGGATAACAAAGGTGGCAACCATTAACCATTCCTTTATTGTCATGAGCCCCATTTCCTTTAGCTGCTTTGCGGCTATGGCCGGTGCTTCCTTGGTTTCCTTCAACTCTGGAGGAAATACTTTGTATAAGAACAATGGGACTAGAAGGAAACAAACCAATCCCGGGATCAGGGCGGCAATTGCCCAGCTACCCCACGTGATGGTGACACCGAGGTCCCGTGCAAACTTTTGTGCCATGGGATTACTTGCCGTCGCAGTCAGGAACATTACCGAAGTAATCATGTTGGCATTATAACTACTTAAGGTAAGGAAAGCACCAATTTTACGGTGTGTTTCTGGTTTTTCAGGAATCGAGCCCATATTTACCGCGATGGATTTCATGATTGGAAATATAACCCCTCCTGCCCTCGCGGTATTGCTGGGGATCGCCGGTGCTAAAATCAGGTCGGCAGTATTCAATCCGTAAGCCAGGCCCAATGGGCTTTTGCCAAATATTTTAATAAAGCTATAGGCTATTCTTGTGCCCAGCCCGGTTTTGATAAACCCCCTTGCGATGAAAAAGGCGAGGCCAATCAGCCAGATGGTTGAATTTCCAAATCCGCTTAATGCGTTTAAGATGGATTTACCAGGATCGCCAGGTGCCAGTACCTGCGTGGCTGCACATAGGGTAATGCCGATAATGGCCATGGTACCCATTGATGCAGCTTTGGAGATGATACCGACAATGGTGGCAACGAAAATGGCTAGTAAATGCCATGCGTTAGGTTTTACCCCTTCGGGCACTGGTATTAACCAGATTCCTACACCTAACAATACAGTAATGACCAGCGATTTTATATTAATTTCTTTCATGTCTTTTTCTCTTTTAAAATCGTATTTGTAGCTGAACGTAACCCAGGTTACGGTTGTAAGTTGTCGTTAAAGGCAACTGGTTTTTGAAGCGGTCTATTGCGACCCCAACCTGAAGTGCTGCGTAGAAATCATCCGCGAAAATTAATGATACATTGGGAATGAGGGTTTGCCTGGGATTACTGGCGAGCTTATAATTTTCATCAAAATATTCATACCTACACGAAAACTCCACTGCCCGAAGTCTTCGGCTCTGGTGATTGTAGCGGAACGTCGGAAAAAAGTAAAATCCCTGCATCTGATATTCATTGATATCGCCACGAAGCACCTGTTTATCCGAATTATAAGCCAGAAAATTCGTTCCCTTCTTATATTCAGCCATGAGTAAAAGATCAAACTTCCGCGATAAAGAAATCCTCGCGGTGGCATCTGCACCATACGCTTTACCCGGACCACTTTGCGCTAAGCTACCCGTTCCCCCATTCAGCCCAAGAGTGAACTCTTTAAGCAAATCGGTTTCCAGTCTTGCATATAAATTTTTAGTGTTGTTATCATCCGATGCCTGGTTTTTATTATTGCCATTGTAAGCGCCTGCAAAGTAGCGGACCTTCCCTCCCGGGATGACGTTCCCCAGAATCGAAAGACCAGTCTGAAAACTTTGCCAGCCATTTTTACCGAAAGCATAGTACTGATTTGAAAAGTCAAGCGTACGGATAATGTCAACAGCCATTACATCCTCGATGCCAAAAAAAGGGCGAAACTGACCGGCCTGAATATGAAAATACGGGTTCATTGAATATTTGATGTAGGCATTTTCAAGCACCTTATTGCTGGGATCGCTGTTGAACTCGGCGAGGTTAGCCAGGATATTAGCTGAGAAGTGGTCATTGATATCACCCTTCACCATTACTCTCGCCCGTTTGACCAGAAAAGAGTGTGTGACCGCTTTAGAAACCTCAGGATCAAAGTTTTTACCATTAATATCGATGTTCTTATCCAGCGCAAGAACATACCTGGTTTGCAATACGCCTGCAAATGTCAACTTCCGTTTATAAGCGGAATAGTTTTTAAGCGTATCGCTCAATCGGGTCTGGTCTTTTTGTTGGGCAAAAACAACGCTATTGAATAAAAAGAAAACAATGAATATGAATCCCAGCGATTTCAGAACGGGCATCGAAGCAGTTTGCTTCATTATGGATTTAGCTTTCATGACTTGATTGTACCAATCATATCCTCCGGACGCACCCATTCATCAAACTGCGCATCGGTCAACAGGCCAAGTCTGACTGCGGCTTCCCGCAAAGAAATATGTTCAGCCATTGCGGATTTGGCAACTTTGGCAGAATTGTCGTATCCAATATGTGGGTTGAGGGCTGTTACCAGCATGAGGGAAGTTTCCAGATGCTTGTTGATTCCTTCATAATCAGGCGCTATCCCCACAGCGCAGTGCTCATTGAAAGACTGGCAGGCGTCTCCTATCAATCTTGCAGACTGCAGGAAATTGGCCGCCATAACAGGTTTAAATACATTGAGCTGAAACTGTCCACTGGAACCCGCTATGGTAATGGCAACGTCATTGCCCATCACTTGGGCTGCAACCATTGTCACAGCCTCATTCTGGGTTGGATTAACCTTTCCAGGCATGATCGACGATCCTGGTTCGTTTTCCGGCAGATGCAGTTCTCCAATTCCGCACCTGGGGCCCGAGGCAAGCATGCGAATGTTGGAAGCAATATGCATCAGCGAAACCGCAATCTGTTTTAAGGCACCATGACTTTCTACTATTGCATCATGTGCAGAAAGTGCCTCATATTTATTGTCTGCCGTGCGGAACGGCAAACCGGTAAAGTCTGCGATATATTTGGCGACCACAACATCATAACCTTTGGGCGCATTCATTCCTGTTCCGACAGCAGTTCCGCCTAATGCAAGTTCGGATAAGTGATCCAGGGTATTTCTTAATCCCTGGAGGCCATGATCAAGTTGAGAAACATAACCTGAAATTTCCTGACCAAGGGTTAAAGGCGTTGCATCCATTAAATGGGTACGGCCAATTTTGATGACTTTCATGAAGTCTTCAGATTTCGCTTTTAGCGTATCCCTTAATTTTTGAATTCCGGGAATCGTTACATCCACCAAAATTTTATACGCCGCAACATGCATGGCGGTGGGAAAGGTGTCATTTGATGATTGCGATTTATTGACATCATCATTTGGATGAACATATAGCTTCCCACTGCCCAGCGAATTTCCCTGAAGTACATGAACCCTATTGGCAATAACTTCATTTGCATTCATATTGGATTGTGTTCCTGAGCCGGTCTGCCAGATGACTAATGGAAACTCATCAGACAGCGCTCCTGAAATGATTTCATCAGAAGCCCGCGAAATCAAATCCCGCTTATCTTCAGATAATACATTAAGGTCGAAGTTCGCAAAGGCGGCAGCTTTTTTAAGAAAGCCAAAAGCTTCAATAATTTCTGCGGGCATCGAGGCATGCGGACCTATTTTGAAATTATTTCTTGATCGCTCTGTTTGAGCTCCCCAATAACGGTTCAGGGGAACCTGAATCTCTCCCATGCTATCATGTTCGGTTCTTGATTTAAAATTTTCCTCAACTATTGTATCGGAGTAGTTTTGCATATCTGATTGATTTAGGATTGCTATAAAGATGCTTAGCTTTTCAGCAGTATGCCATGATGTCAATCAAGCTCGATCGTGATATCCGTCAGCAGGAGAATGCAGCATATTCCCCTACCTTGTAATGACCTAACCAATTCAGGTTTAATCATTATAAACATCATATCTATGCCTTATTTACAACTTGAAGTCATTAGGAGTTATCCATACGCCACAAAGAAACTCTTGGCTAAGCGGATAGGCAAAACCTATGCTAAAATCATGAAAGCTGATGCCAACAGGATTACAGTGAGTATTCGTGAACTGGGTGAAGGTGGAATCTGGAGATGCGGTAATCATGAGCCGATGCCTGCGGCAATCATGATGTGCGATATCCGCCAGGGTCGTGATGTGCATGTGCGAACCTTATTTTGCAGGGCGCTTATTGAGATGTGCAATGAAGTTCTGGGGCTGGAAACAGGACAACTGAATATCGAATTCACCCAGCATAGCGGAGATGAAATGTACCATCAACGCCTGGGGAGTTTTAGCTCAGAATGGTCAGCTGATGAAGGCGCTATATAATTAGGGCAAGGTACTGACTGCTTTTAAAGATATCTTCAGATCAGAGGCAAGCAGGCGTTCATAACCATACATGGCCATTTCCAGTGCCCGGTCTTGCGCATAAATATCTTCAAAGATAACCAATTGGCTATCGCTCATGGCACAAGTGATATAGTCAATTGTTATGGGTAAGGGTGTTTTTAGCACGAAATTTTTCTTTTGATAGCCGGCAATAGCTTTGCGCATCATTGGTATTTTATTTTTGCTACCATCCGCTATTAAAATCATTTCGGCAAGGGTTTCAACATTGGCTATTCTAATACAACCATGGCTCAGCGCCCTATGTTTAGAAAGGAACAATTTTGGTAGCGGGGTACCATGCAGAAATACCTGATATGGATTCTCGAACCTGAATACCAGTTTGCCCATGGCGTTATCACAGCCCGAAGCTTGTCTTGCCGAATAACTTTTCGGGTGAGCTTTGATATATGCCAGTTTTTGCCTGCTGATGTTGACGTAGTTCCCTTTAACATCATAGATAGCAAAGTGATTATTTTCGAGGTAGTCCTTGTCACGGATTGCTTTAGGTAATATCTCATTAACAAATATGTTAGAAGGTACTTTCCATTCAGGGGCGGTAGTAAAATGGGTAATTGTGCTTATTAATGTTGGTGTTGGAGAGGATGGCTTACCCACAATTACCTTAAATTCTATCACTGATTTTGGTAAATGTAGTTTAGCAATTTCCGCCGGAATGTTAATTGTCAATGCTGGTCCAGGTTTTGCGTTACTCCAGCGCAAACGTTCCATATTTATGGTCATTTTACGGACGCTTTTCTCCGGGAACTCATAGCTATCCTCTAAGTACTGGCCGCGAACCAGATGCATATATTCTTGCAATTCATCATATTCTTTTGACAAGGGTTGCACGCTGGCGATATCATTGTAAAAGTCCCTGCTTTCCATTAAAGTATATAATTTATGCACAGCATTGAAGTCACCTAACTTACCCTCATCAACGGCTAATGGCGTAAGGGTAGGATTAAACTGTCCATAGTGGAGATAATTCATGAAAGTCAGCATGGCATCAGTCATTAATACATCGAAAATGGCACGTTGGGAGCCACTAAGCATTTCAGGCTCCTGGGCAAAAATCTCAATCTGTTTGTAAAGCAGGTTGTTGCCATGAAAGTTATCCATAGTCAATCCATATTGTTTTACGCAATCCAGAATCAACATAGCTGGCGCCAGCTGCCTGTTATGGTTTGATTTAGCTACCCAGGCTAACTGGTACAATCTGCCGGCATAAAAACGCTCAACCGATTTTGGAAAATTCAGCATGTCCTTACATTCCAGAAGTTGCCTTTTGGTCTCTTGCGACATCACTTCATGAACCTTCTCCCCTTCCTTAGTAAAAGAGATAACCGGATTCTGGCCAAATGCATTTATCGAAGTATGCAAGAGTAGGCAGAATAGCCAAATGATAAATTTAAGTTTCGGCCATTTTATCCGGGGCTGAACCATTAGTTGATTTTTCATGTTCATGAGTTGCTAAAGGGGTGGGTTCTGAATAACCTGATTTCGATTGAGCATTATTATTTCAAAAGTGTCGTTTATCAAAAGTCAGCTTAATTCCTAGACCGTAAAATGTCTAGGGTCAGCTGATGACTGACCTTAAACATCAGCTTATGCCGCGGGCAAGCCCTGGCGTTTTCTATCCTGAATCAATAAAATAACGAGTGCAAAGAGTTCTTTTTTAAGCATTCTGTAGGTGGCGTTCAAGTGAACCATCGCATGTTCCATTTGCTTATGTTTAACAGCCAGAAGTTCTCCATGACCATCAACCAGATTTTCCGTCTGTCCCTCCAGTATTTTGATATAGTCCAATAACTCTGTATCGGCCTGATATTTGTCTTTTTCAATCTGCAGGAACTTTTTACCAATAACTTTCAAGCTGTCAATATAGTCCGGACCGGAGAGTAGTATGAAATGATCGTCAAGCAAATGATGAAGAAAAATAATTTCTATTTTAAAAAAATCAATATCCGAAGCCCAATGTCTGGCAACAGCGTGATACTGAATATAAGCGGGGTCAACTGTGTTTGTTGTATTCATGTCTTTTATTAGATAAATTATGATGGGAAGATTAATATTGGAACAGGATTATACAGGGAACATTTGTCCTTGAAATACTGCTGGGTTAGAAAGCTGAAATGAAAATGTTGATCTACCATCACCAGAAGGTCGGCTTTCATCTCGCCTACTATGACTTGGAGCGTATCAATGGATTTGCCTTGATCCATGATATTTAGATAAAGCTTTTTGTAGCATGTATTCAAATTGACTTCCTCGTTGAATACTTCCTGTGCCTGTTGGCTTTCCATTTCAGGCATACCACTGGCTGAAGAGTGGGCGATCACCAGATTAGCATCCCAGCAGGTAGCAAGATGTGCCAAAAATTTCATTGTCGGAATGCCACAAAAACGCAAGTCGGTAAGGTAAACCATACGTTGAAGTTCATTCTCAGACCATGATGATGGCATAATGAGAAGAGGTACCTGAAGTTTGTGCAGTAGATTATTAATGGCCAGATTTACATTGAGCAGCGCTTGTGGCAGAAATTCATCCAACCCCTTAATGACCATTATAATTTCGTTCTCATTTGCTAATTTAAGCAGGTCGTCGGTCTCGCATGAAAAATTATGTTCCAGGATCAAAGGTTTGAAACCAGGATGCAACATTTTTCTCTCCAGAAGATTCTTCATAAGTTTCGAATCGACTGCAGTTGATTTATCCAGCGCTGTGACCGTATCTGTCCATCCGTACTCAGCTGTGGTTAACTTCAATTGTGGTAAGTTTGCCAGAATCATGTTAACCCCTAAACGTTGTGCCATAACCAGGGCAAATACGGCGGCATGTTCAGATTCCAGACTTTGATCATTAATGACGACAATGGATTTCATTTGTTTTGGATTTACACTATGTAGACCCTAAAGGTCGGCATAGTACCAAGCAAACGAAATGACGACAGTCACCATACCTAGTGCTGTAAGTCATGACAGACGGATTATTACTATCATGACCACTAATATTCTATGTTAGATCAATATTTCTTAACTAAATATTTGTTTCAGCAATACAGCTCTTTATAGTATGCTTTTGCCATACGAGATGATTCGAACTCAGGAATCACATCCTCAACACCTTTTTTGACAATTTCAAACCACTTTGCTGAATCATCGTAATAAGCAGGTAATACTTTTCCCCCGAGCACCTCCATTAAGTTTGTATTCTCGATTTCATTTTTCTGCTCATCGGATAATAGATCATCAGCCGGCTGAATAAGAAAACAGTTTTCGCCATCTTTGGCAAACTCAGGGATCCAGCCATCAGGTATAGAAAGATTGATTGCTCCATTCATTGCGGCTGTCATCCCGCTTGTACCGGAAGCTTCGCGGTACATTTTTGGATTATTCAGCCAGACATCGGCGCCATTCTTTAAAAGTGAGGACAGACCAAGTTCATATCCTACCAATACTGCGCAATTCGGAAAAGACCTGGTTCGGTCTATAATGGAATTGAAAATTTGATTAGCTCCTTCATCTTCGGGATAAGGTTTTCCTGCCCAAATAATTTGTATTGGGTATTTTGAATGGTTCAGCAGGCTTTCGAAGCGTTCCCAGTCACGCATAATCAGATCTGCTCTTTTATATCCGGCGAAGCGCCGTGCCCAGACCAGCGTCATCACATCTTGATTAAACAGTTTCCCGGTTTGGTCCGCTATCTCTTTAAAAAGGTTTGATTTAAGATCCTTTTTCCTGGCGAAGAATTCCTGTTGCTGATGTTGGATCAGGCTCTGGGCCAATATTTTATCCTGCCAGTATTTTTGGTTCTGCGCATTTGTAATGGAAATGATTTCACAAATTCCGTCATAGCCTCCCCACATTTCGCGGGCAACGACTCCATGTAGTTTGGATACCCCGTTTGCTTTACCTGAAAACTTCAATGCAGCGAGTGTATAGTTGAATTTATCTCCTTCAAGTCCAAGCAAAAATTTTACCTCATGATCCTGTAAATGGTAAAAGAAAGACATCTCTTTTAACAGTGCGAAGTCATGTTCTTCATTACCTGCAAGCTCCGGGGTATGGGTAGTAAAGACCATACGTTTTTTAATTTCCGCCAGACTTTGGTATTTCGAATAAAGGTAAAAGTTCAATGCTACCGCATGGCCTTCATTCATATGATAATAGTCAGGTTGCAGGTTAAGGTGATCGAGAAGCATTCCTCCACCAATACCTAAAATGATCGATTGTGCAATTCTGGTGGTTTCGTTTGGATCATACAGGCGGTGGGTAATGCTTCTGCTTATTTCATCGTTTTCTGCAAGATCGGTACTCAATAAGAATAAGGGGGCTGTGCCAAAAGTTTCGGGTGGCAAAAGAAAAGCTTTGACCTTTACCTCCGCACTGTGAACGGGCACCGAAAAAACAATTCCTGTATCGATAAGGAACGAATAATCTTTGCGGACAAAAGCAGGAACCATTTGGCTATCGCGGTCCCGTGCCTGGTCATAATAACCATATTTCCACAGCATACCAATGCCTAAAAGATTCTGTTTCAATTCAAATGCACTACGAAGATGGGATCCGGAAAGAAATCCTAAGCCTCCACTATAAATCTTTAGGGATTGGTCAACGGCGAATTCCATAGAGAAGTAGGCGACACTGGTCTGGTATGCCGGATCTGGGGTATACCCAAAAATTTCAGTTCTGGTCATGAGGTTTTTTATATGCTATGCAGAAGCCAATACATGAGTTATTGGCAAGCAACATCCATCTCAATGTACGAATTATTTCACGCATAGTGTGATGCCTCGCTATTTCTCCTCGCTAAGTTTTTCCTTTGTTGGAAAAAATCTTTTTTGATAAAATCCCCAATGGGCAGATAGGGCCATAGGGTCATTTGCCTGGAAAGCTCGATAAACAAATAGCTGCCGGACACCCATTGAAACAGCGTTCGTAGAGACCGCAGATACCATAGAATGAAATTGTTATGGCTTTGGTTTTTGATACATCCGATATCACCAGATTTCATTATTGCTGGCTGAAAATTGAAATTGCGGATAATTATTTCCTATTCGTCCAAGCAGGTGATCAGTATCATTGGTATAGGAATGCTTGCCTTCAAGCACAAGGTTATTTCCCATGTAAATGGCCAGATTGGTACTGAAGGAAAACCGTACATCGATTTTTTGTATTAAATCCTTAACCCCCTTTATAGATTTAATGGCGTGCTCCGCGGCCTGTTTCTGGGCATAGGTATCGACTGTCCCCTAAAAAGTAACCACACCATCCGCTATCGAAATTTCTAACTTGTCGGTATCTATCAAGGGATCAGCAAGGATTGCCGATCTGATTTCATCTTCCAACTTCTTATCTTTATTTTGTGCTATGATTTCCATTATAAACGGGCTAAATCTTTTCCTATTCATCATATCTTTTTTCTTAAATGTTTAGACCGAAATAGATTTCCTAACGCCCTTAAATTTCCAGTTTCTGATCTCAGGCAAATCATCAAGATGGAGTTTGATGTATTCTTTATGGTTCATCAGCCTTTCTTCACAAAAAAGAATAAATTCATCAGCCCGCTGCTGAAACCTAGGTACATGTCTGACTGCTTCCATAGCCAAATGATATCTGCTCATCTTATTGAGCACCACCATATCAAATGGTGTAGTGGTTGTACCCTCCTCCATAAATCCCCTAACGTGGAAACGCGATGGATCAGGTCTTCCGTGAACCAAATCATGGATAATGCGGACATAACCGTGAAAGGCAAAGACTACCGGGGCAGCGCTGGTAAACAAATCATCGAAATATTCTTCGCTGAGGCCGTGGGCATGGTAAGCCTTTGGTGATAGGGACATCAAATCAACCACGTTCACCACCCTTAGCTGGAGCTCGGGGAAGTGTTCACGAAGAAGTTCTGCTGCAGCGATTGTTTCCTGGGTAGGTACATCCCCTGCGCAGGCCAGGATAACTTCAGCAATGCCGGATTCATTACCGGCCCAGTGCCATACCGATGCTCCTTTTTCACAGTGGGTTATAGCCTCTTCCATACCGAGCCATTGCAGCTCCGGCTGTTTGCCGGCAATAACCACGTTAACATAGTTTTTGCTTCGCAGGCAGTGATCCATTACAGATAAAAGGGTATTCGCATCTGGCGGCAAGTAAATCCTGATCACGCTACTTTTTTTATTGACAACAGTATCAATAAATCCAGGCCCCTGATGACTATAACCATTATTATCCTGCCTCCAGACATGGGAAGTCAAAAGGTAGTTCAATGAGGCTATTGGTTTTCGCCATGGTACTTCCTGAGCGGTCTTCAGCCATTTCGCATGCTGGCTTACCATCGAATCAATGATGGTAACAAAAGCCTCGTAACAAGGGAAAAGCCCATGTCTCCCGGTCAGCAGATAGCCTTCAAGCCATCCCTCACATAAGTGTTCACTCAAAACTTCCATTACCCGGCCATCAGGTGATAACTTATCATCTGAGTCAATTATTTTTTGTATGAAACACCGCTCCGTGACCTGGAAGACTGCTTCGAGTCTATTTGAATTCGTTTCATCCGGGCAGAATAACCTGAAATTTTTATTCTCCGCATTCATCGAAAATATTTCCCGCAGAAACTTTCCTAAATTTCTGGTGCTTTCCGCTAAAACAGTTCCGGGATGTTCGACTTTTATACCATAGTATTTAAAGTTTGGTAAGATGAGCGCTTTCAACAGAAGTCCACCGTTTGCAAAGGGAATTGCGCTCATTCTCTTCTCACCTGATGGAGCGAGTTCCTGCAATTCAGGTAATAAAATGCCATGCTCATCAAAAAGCGTATCTAGTTCATAACTCCGCATCCATTCTTCCAGTGCCTGTAATTTTTTAGAATCTTCCTTAACTCCGGTTAGCGGAACCTGGTGGGAACGAAATGAACCCTCAATAGGCAGGTTATTCCATGATTTAGGTCCGGTCCATCCTTTAGGTGTCCTTAAAATGATGAGTGGCCATTTCCGTTGATGAATCACACCCTCCGCCCGTGCATTATACTGTATCTTTCTGATTTTATCATAAACGATATCCAGGGTTGAAGACATCTGCCTGTGCACATTATGTGCATATTCTCCTTCAACAAAAAATGCCTCATATCCATAACCTTTAAAAAGCTCACTTAATGCAGCATCATCCATTCTTGAAAAGATTGTAGGGCTGGCAATTTTATATCCGTTTAAGTGAAGTATCGGCAATACTGCGCCATCTCTAGCCGGATTCAGGAAAGCAACTGAATTCCAGCTGGCCGCCAGAGGACCTGTTTCTGCCTCTCCGTCGCCAATTACGCAGGCAGCGATTAGATTTGGATGATCATAAACCGCACCAAAGGCATGCATTAAGGAATAGCCAAGCTCGCCCCCTTCATTAATTGATCCCGGGGTATGTGCACTTACATGGCTTGGTATTCCTCCCGGGGTAGAAAACTGCCGGAACAGCTTAAGCATTCCTTTCTCATCCCTGGTAACTTCCGGAAAGCATTCGGTATAAGTGCCTTCCAGATAGGTATGTGCCACAACTGCTGGAGCACCATGCCCAGGTCCGCAGACATATAGCATATCGGCATCTGTATCTTTTATCAACCTATTCAGATGGACGTATATCAGATTTAAGCCCGGGGAAGTACCCCAATGTCCTAGTAATCTGGGCTTGATGTCTTCGGCCCTGAGCGGTTGACGTAACAATGCATTTGCCTGTAAATAGATCTGGCCGGCTGAAAGGTAATTAACTGCCTGCCAGTACCGGTGTATTTTATCTAAGAGAGCCTCTGATATTTCTTGCATGATAATGTGATTTAATGGCTATGACTATTGCAGTCATTCGCTTGATGGAAAGTAATTTAAAAGCTTAGCATGCTCAGGACAATCAGTTAAGGTAAAACCCGCAATCTTCCAAAAATGCTACGCCCTGCACTTTTACAATATTAAAATCAAATATGCTTTTCTTTTTCGGGCCTGGAAATGACCACGATCATGGTTCAGATAGATATTAATCCTGTGTGCCTCATGTAATTTTATCTATTGGACTCCTGATAGATGAGCATAGGTATGGTAAGCTGTCCGGCAAGCTTCTTAGAAACACTTCCTCTAAACAATCTGCTGAAAAAACTGTGCTCCCGGTGGACGACAGCAATCATGTCAACACATTTTTCCGACATTATTTTTTCAAGGGATGAAGTATCATTGTCGGCGATGATTTCCCTGAAATGTATACCCGGGTATCCCAAGCTGTCCCTTAAATCATTCAACATACCATAAATTTTTTCTTTAACGGCAGCAGCTGATTTCGAGGATGAGATATGGATAATAAAAATCTCGGACATAAACATCCTGGCCACAGCGCTCAACCTGGTGAGAAATATCCGATCTGACGGGAGATCCTTGAGATCGGACGCAAAATAGATGTTTCGAATGGGTTCGAACTTTAAAGTTAAAGGAATCAATAGCACCGGTACCGGTGAGGAATCAATAATACCCCTGGTCTGATCCTGCTTAAGAAAGCTATTTATGCTCTGATCATGAGCACCCATGGCAAGAAAATGAATTGTTCTTTCCGAAGCAATCTCGGTGACGACATCCTGCAAATTACCGGCCTGGTTTAAAAGCGTAAGTACAGGCTTTTTCGAATGAGACTGATCCCGATGCTGCAGGTGTGTTCTTAACTTATTGAGTTTTGAGGCGCTCCTGTCCTTAATCACTTCATGGGATTCCATTGGCCAAACGACCAGTCCTGCATCAGGCAATTCAGAGGGAATAGTCATGGCATTACAGATGGTAATATCAGCATGTATTTTTTTAGCAAAATCGTAGGTATATTCTGCAACGCTGTTGGCATTTGCTGAAAAATCCGTCAATAGCAGTATATCTTCCATAATCTTTATTTATGATTAATATTTATCTTGGAACAATGCGCCTTGCGATCGTCATTTTGTTTCATTCTGTCCAAAAATCAGTTTATATGTTTGAACCAGTACCAGAGGTAACATCGCTGTAATCAGTGCAACCAGCCAAACCGATATTGGTAGGATGCTAAGGTGGAGAACGTCCCGAATCTGGGGCACGACATATACAAAAGTGACAAGGGCAAAGCAAAAGGTAATGGCCATCCAAATGATTTTATTCTTTGTTACTTCATTTTTTACCATGCCTGACCGCAAAGAAGACATATTGAATACGTGGAAGAGCTGGGCAGCAGCCAGTGTAATAAAAGCTACATTATTAATGATGTCGGCCTGATCGGTAATGAATCTCATGCAGATAAAAATGGCCAGCATCACCGAAAGGGTCATCAATACCGCATAAACCAATATAACAAGCCAATTTCGATTGGATATCAGTTCCAGACCGGGCTTTCTAGGCGGCTTTAACATAATGGATTTGTCGCCTTTGCCCAGACCAAGCGCTAGGGCGGGAAAGACATCGGTCACCATATTTAAAAACAAGATCTGAAGCGGAAAAAGAATGGCTCCACTGGCGAAAAAGCCAAGTAATGTCACGATAATAATTTCACTCAGATTGCATGAAATCAGATAGATCACAAAGCGCTGGATATTCTGGAAAATCTCCCGTCCATTGGCAACAGCCCTTGATATCGAGACAAAAGAATCATCTTTAAGCACGATATTAGCCGTTTCTTTGGCCACCTGCGTCCCCCGAAGCCCCATGGCTATCCCTATGTCTGCTTTTTTAATGGCAGGAGCATCGTTAACCCCATCGCCGGTCATCGCAACCAGGAACCCTGCTTTTTGGTAAGTGTCCACGATTTCCAGTTTTTGTTTAGGTGAGGTCCTTGCAAATACAGTTGTAGAAAGAATCTTATCTTTCCACTCCTGATCCAGAAATGCTTCCTGCGGAAGTGCATTTCCTGATATGACCTGGTGATCGTCTTCCTGGGTAATGCCAACCTGCTTAGCAATGCTTAGCGCTGTGAGTGGGTGATCACCAGTTATCATCACAACTTTGATCCCTGCATTGCGGCAGGTGGCTATAGCGCCCTTAATGTCGTTTCTTGGCGGATCCAAAAACCCCACCATTCCAACGTAAGTCAGATCAGTCATGAAATCACCTTCCGGTAGATCATTAATGGTTTTAGATGCAAAAGCCAGCACCCTTAATCCATTCGAAGAGAGCTTTTCTGCGCTGGACAGGATCTCAAGGCGGTTGGCTTGCGTCATTTTTTCTACCTCATTACCAAGCTGAATATTGGTACACTTCAGGATTAAATTTTCAACAGCGCCTTTTACGGATATGAAATAATTTTCTTTATCGCGGTCAGCCGTACCCATGAGTTTGGTTTCTGCGCTGAATGGAATTTCCGAGACCCGGTGCTGTGCTACACTTTCAAATCCTGTGGCTGTTTGCAGTCTTAGCAAGGCAATTTCAAGCGGGTCACCTGATATCTTCGATTTTTCGTTTTTCAGCTCACGCGTATTGTTGCACAGCGCTCCAATTTTAACCAGCAGCTCAAAATTCTTTTTACTATTATTAATGCCCCGGTCATCAAAAACCAAGTGCCCTTTTTCTAAAGAAACCTTTACCTCTTCGCCCGGAAATGAAAGTACTTTGACAAAAATTTTGTTTTCGGTGAGGGTTCCGGTTTTATCTGTCAGGATCACGTTCACTCCGCCGAGCGTTTCTACTGATGAAAGCCTTTTGACAATGGCGTCTCTTTTCGCCATACGCAGCATACCAAAAGCAAGTGCTACGGTAGCAACAACTGGAAGTCCTTCGGGAAAAGCTGCAACCGCTAATGCGATGGAAGTTTCCAGTATTTGCAGCCAGGGCTTTCCTTCAATGAATGCTGTAAAAGCAAAAAACATGGTCATGAAAAGCGTAATATAGATTAGCTTCTTTGTCAGGTTTGCGATTTTGATATCCAATGGAGATTTGGTAGCAGCTGAACGGCCGACCATTTCACTGATTTTACCAAGTTCTGTATCAGCAGCAATGCCAGTGATGATTACTTTGCCGTTTCCATTCATCACCGCGGTACCTTTATATACCATGTTCACCGAAGCGGAAGGGTCAACGTCGATGGGCTGACTATCGCTGGTTTTAATAACTGGAAAAGATTCGCCCGTCAATGCGGATTCATCTAGCTGTAGTCCATTTGATTCCACGACCCTGCCATCGCCCGAGACCATGTCTCCGGATTCTAGTAATAGTAAATCTCCCGGGGTTAAATTTTCGGAAAGTATTTCCATCGTCTTTCCGCCTCTGACAACTCTAGAAACACTTAAATCCATTTCTTTTAATGCCCGCATGGAGCTTCTGGCCTGGAGTTCCATAAAAAAACCGATCAAGGCATTGATGAGAATAACAACAAAAATCGCAATCGCCTCCAGCGTATTTTTAAAGTATAGGGAAGCAAATCCAGCGACAAACAGAAGATAAACGATAGGGCTTGTGAACTGCTCAAAAAACATTTTCCAAACGCTTTTGACTTTCTGGCTGACATTGATGTTGAGCCCATAGTGGTCTGAACGCGACGAAGCTTCCGTATCACTAATGCCTTGCAGTCCATTTGTCTCAAACTTTTTGAACAGGTCTACCAAGGTTAGCACGGGAACGGATGAGTTATTGGCGGCTATGCTGTCATTCATATTCTTATATTGTAATCATTGCCATCATTGGCCTGATATTACTTATAAGCAAAAGTACCCTGAACCCGGTTGCTATGAAATGATGGTCCCGGCCGAATTTGATGATACTTATCATCGGTTGCAATGTATTTCATTTCTGAATGACTACCTTGCCGATCGATAATATTCATAGAAAGAATTAAATCGAAACAATCCCACCTCGCGAAAGTTCTATCAATACAGATAGAACATTTAGCTGTTAATCAATTATTTATGGAAAACGCCGTATTGCTGAAAGCAATTATTGACAATGCAATAGACGGACTAATCACTATTGATCAACGGGGTATTGTAGAATCCATCAATCCGGCGGCTTGCAAGCTATTTGATTACGGGCCGGAGGAGGTGATTGGCCGGAACATATCAACGCTGATGCCTCAACCCGATCGGTCTTATCATGACCGTTACCTCTTTAACTACCATGAGACCGGAAAAGCGAATATCATTGGGATTGGCAGGGAGCTTATCGGCATGAAAAAAAATGGTAGTTTTTTTCCGTTCCGTCTGGGCGTTAGTGAGGTGAAATACTCTGGCAGGGTGATCTATGCAGGGTTCATTCATGACCTGACGCGGGAAAAAGAAGCCGAAGGGAAGCTACAGGATTATGCAGCACAACTGGAAGTTCAGGTTGAGGAACGCACGCACTCCTTGAGAACCAGTGTAAGCGACCTTCAAAAGACCCAGATTGAGCTCAACCAGTCACTGAGTAAGGAAAAGGAACTTGGCCAGCTAAAAAGCCGTTTTGTCTCCATTGCCTCCCATGAATTCAGGACACCTTTAAGTTTAGTTCAGCTGTCTGCCTCTTTAATTGAACGTTATGCAGAATCGCTCGATCAGAAGAACATAGGAAAGCACGTAGTTAAAATCAAAGACGCCGTACTTAACATCACCGCAATCTTAAATGACTTTTTGTCCCTGGAGAAACTCGATAGTGGCATGGTCAAACCAAGTTTAAGCCACTTCAATCTTGCTGAAATGGCAAAGGAGATTACCGGGGAAATGCAGGTCGTCCTGCGGGGTAAACAACAGATTATCTTTAAACACAGAGGAACAATCCAGAACATAACGCTCGATCAGAACCTTTTAAAAAACTGCATCATTATCTTGATAGACAATGCCATCAAGTATTCAGGGGAGGAAAGTGAAATACAGTTTTACACGAAAATAAATGAACACAATTGCACCATTAGGGTCTGTGACAATGGAATTGGGATACCGGAGAGCGATCACAAGCATTTATTCGAAGCATTCTTTAGGGCGCACAATACCGGCAATATTTCAGGAAACGGACTTGGGCTTAGTATTTTGTCGAGGTATACCGGACTGATGAATGGCCACGTCAGTTTTAAGAGCAGAGTTAACAGGGGAACGCTATTCACGCTAACCTTCCCACAAAAAAAATCATCATGAGTAAAAAAGTATTGATAATTGAAGACCACGATGAGATCCGTGCAAACCTGGTTGAAATTCTGGAGATGGCAAGTTACACGGTATTTGAGGCTGAAAATGGTAAACTGGGTGTCGACCTGGCCATTACCCATAGGCCAGATATTATTCTTTGTGATATCATGATGCCCGAACTAGACGGTTACGGAGTGCTTTACATGCTTAACAGACATGAACAGACCACAGGCATCCCCTTTATTTTTTTAACCGCCAAAGCTGAACATGCAGATTTAAGAAAAGGGATGGAGCTGGGTGCGGATGATTATTTGGTCAAACCATTTGATGATATGGAATTGCTGAACGCCATTGATATCCGTTTAAGAAAAAAAGCGATAAGTGATCAATCTTACCATACCAAAACGGAAGCTTTTAAAGTTCTTATCGAAAAAACAGACGGACTTGCAGAATTCAACAAAATCATAAAAGAAAAAAAGAGCCGGGATTTTAAAAAAAACCAGGTGATCTACTATGAAGATGATCATGGAAAAGGGCTATACCTGGTCACCCAAGGTAAGGTCAAAACGATAAAACTTGCGAAAGATGGCAGGGAGCTCATGACCGGAATCTACATTCAGGGAGATTACCTGGGCATCAATGCGGTATTAAGTGACAGCGCTTATGCAGATACAGCGACGGCTTTGGAAGATAGCAAAATCTCTTTAATACCCTTAGAGCAGATGGAGACCTTACTGAATTTATATCCTGAGGTGGCGAGAAAGTTTATTCACTTACTTTCCCGGGATAACAGAGCAAAAGAAGATCAACTATTAGAACTGGCTTATTACTCCGTAAGAAAAAAAATGGCAGGCACACTGCTCAGGCTTTACGGACAGCTTAAGGCAGATCATAACTTAATTAACATTTCAAGAGAAGATCTTGCCGCAATGGCGTGCATGGCCACCGAAACGGTAAGCCGTACCCTATCTGATTTCAAAGATGAAAAGCTCATTGACCGGGATGGAACGAAGATTACGCTACTGAACCGTGAGGGGCTTTTAAAGATGAAAAACTAAAAACCAGTATCTCATCTGAAGTAGTCGATATCAATAATGCCAGGGGTAGCTGCCTTAAATCTGGTCGTGCTAAAACAGCATTCCTTTATATCCTTCAGGTATGACAATGAGGGGAAGATGGGTATGCCTTGCCATTTTTTGGGCGTAACTACTATGCAATATATTTGATTTTGAACTATTTTTACGGTGTATAACCGCTACTATATTTGTACCGCCGTGATCGTATAGCCAGTTTAAACCTTCCTCTAAATTAGACTGATACACATTCTTATAATACATTTGGTTATGATTTACCCTGGATTTTAATTCTTTCATAAATGTATCGATGCGGTGCGTCAATTCTAAGTCTTCACGCTTGCTGATCACATGAACGATCAGTAGTTCGGCATTTAACTTCGCAGCTAGTAGTGCGAGCAATTGGATGATCTCCATATCGCTTATGCTTAAATCCGTTGCAAAGGCTATTTTTTTTACCGGTACAAATTTGGCATTTTGTGGAATCAGCAGTAGCGGATATTCTGCAAAATCAATGCTGTCCCTGCTGCAACTGCCATGTATCAGTCTTTTCAGGTCTCCGTTTCCGGACAGGCCAAGAATGACCATTGCAATATTCTCCAGTTGAACTGTTTCTCGAATCAGATCACTGACCTCTCCTGCGGCTGATCGGATCCGGATTGCAGGAACATAGGCATCAGGTCCACTGGAAGCGATAACACTATCATGCAATCTTTGAGAAAAGGTTTCCAGCAGCGCATCATTCCGGCTAATCGTAGTATCCTGATCTTCAATCGGCCATATGGCCTGTAAGGGTGAATCAGTATCTATAGATGATGCATGAATAAGCTGCACATTGGTCCCCAATTGTCCGGCAAATTTGCATGCATAATCGGCTGCCTGATCGGCGCTCTCGGAAAAATCGGTTGCGACAAGTAATGCTTTCATGGTATTAGTTATTTAGGACAAAGTTTGAGAAAAGCCAATGAATACGCCATGACGACAATCAATCCAATCCGTGATGCTGGATCTACGATTATCGTCATATCACGCCGGACTAAACATCGTCCATGATCAATATGAAGTATACAAAAGAGTAATTCGACCTATGTTTGAATAATCTATATCTATTTAAGATGGTTGAATGTTTCATAAAATGCTATATTGTATTTCATTTAAGCAATATGATCAACCATTTTAAAAAGATTAAATCTCAGATCACGCTAATATTAGTTGCATCATTAGTAACTGGCTGCAGACCATTGCAATACCATAAAACCGTTCTAAGGGGCAAAGCTGATAGAATCACGATTACTGGTGAGGTTATTGATGAGGATTCAGGATTAGCTATGCCTGCCGTTTTAATTTCAACTATTGATCAAGTGAGGAAGACTTCAACAGATAAGGATGGAAAATATGCGTTAGATATTACGGGAAGCTTGCAAAAGCTGAAAGCAGTTTGGGTTGGATATAATCATATCTATACTAGAAGCTTGAAACTAAAGAATGGGGATTCGGCAGTGGTTAATTTTAAAATGAGATACAATACTAAGCCACTCACCGACTAATGCGAACCTATAATGCGTATTAAGCGACTGTTGATGCATTGAGGCCAATTAGATGATGAAGTCAATTGCGTCTCATCTTTTTCTTTGGAAAGCGCTCAGATTTCGAAGAATTTTCCATGCAGAAGGAACCAAGAAATAACATCGTGCTGGTAAATACAAGATTAACTTTAAATGAGTTGGTCAGAAATAACAATAAGCTGGGGTTAGGATTATACAGGCTTCAAATGGTGATTAGTGGTTTCAGTTTAAAGAAGCAATTGATGAATTAAATAATTGCCCCCAATAGCCTTATTCTTATCATTCAGGATTGTATTGTAAAATTCATCTACTCAGTCTGGGACCTATCGGTTTCACCACTTCTTTAAAACCAAAATAACCTGGATAATGTTTACATATTTAAAATTTAAAGCCCTTGTCACTGAAATCTTTATCAAAAACCCGTTGGCGGATTGAGCCAGGTCGGGTCACTGTTTACCCGTATGGACTTTCCTATATCCTTGCAGCTTTCCTGTCTGTTCTATTTCTGGCCGGATACCTGTTCTATCTTTATTATCTTCAAAATTCTTTTGCTTCTTCCCTATCCATATTTTTGATCCTGATCGCGGTAGTGATACTTTTTATTATCTGGGCGGGTACTTCCGTAGAGTTTGACATAAGTGAGGGTATGATGAGAAAAAAACTAATGGGCATGCTGACCATTACTTCTCTTCCTTTTTCAAAAATTTACGGTATCTCTCCTGTTTCCAATATGGCTGGTTCCTATGCCTACAGGGTTTTCAAAAAGAACGACAGATATGGAAAGGGGATCTTGGTATCCTGTAGCTATGGAAAAAATGATGATCCCAATGCAATCGCTTTCGTGGATGAGGTGGTTACGCTGATACACCATCATCTGGGGGCCCATGACAGTCCGGGAGATTTTGCCAGACAGGAGATAGACCATTATAAATTTTTTAATGTCCAGGGCGGCTTATACATCCTGAAAAAAAGCAAAATCGGAAGTCTGATATTAGGCATTTGTTTATTAGCAATTGGCGTTCATGAACTTACCCCAGATGCCTGGTTGGGTGGCGGATTCAGTCTCGGCAGAATCTTCTTTTTACTCTTTACCCTTATAGGAGGACCAGCGATCATCCTGGCGGGATTCACTGAAATTACTTTTGATCGGGGTTCCAGACAGCTCATGCGCAAAAATCCTATCGGACTTGGCAACAAAACTTACTCCTTTGATCATTTCAACGGCATCCAGACGGTAAGAAAGTCCACCAATCTAATCTATTCAGGGACCGATGTACAGGTGTATTTCCTAAAGCCTGGTGAGCAAAAAGAAGAGGTAATGGTGCTGTCGAGCTTCTTTAGCACCAAAAAGGTGGAACGTTTTGTTGCCGAGGTAAACAGCATCATTACGCAATGACATTGAGTGATCTTACCATCAGTACACGCTATAAATCTTGAGCCTTAGTAACAAGATGGAACATTCAGCAGTCTTCATATTGCTAGATCATCTTTAATTTCAGCTACATAAAACGGCAGGATCAGGAAAATTCGCGGATCAAATTACACGGAGTGTTACCAAATGGAAAAGCAGCCACCATATGGCTGATCAATGTCTTCACATCAGTTTCCAGATATTACGACGAACCGATTTCGCTTCCGTCAGACAACAACACGAAAAAAAAAAAAAAAAAAAAAAAAAAAAAAAAAAAACCAAAAAAAACAAAAAACCAAAAATTAATAAACATACAAATAAAATACTTTTAAAAAAAAAAAAAAAA
>Ga0160461_1000092_pt1 | contig 120738 bp, 113 predicted proteins | sample HID1975I_E6MG_FD_108266 | JGI IMG/M metagenome (GOLD analysis project Ga0160461, IMG submission 108266) | Enriched soil microbial communities from UW Madison campus, WI, USA - HID1975I_E6 MG | ecosystem: Environmental > Terrestrial > Soil > Unclassified | place: USA: Madison, Wisconsin...
GAAGAAGGTCGTGCTGGAACTCGGCGGCAATGCGGCCTGCATCGTCGACGAGGACCCCGGCCTGCCGCTGGATAAGGTCGTCGAGCGGCTGGTGTTCGGCGCCTACTACCAGTCCGGCCAGAGCTGCATCGGCGTGCAGCGCATCTATGCACACCGCGCCGTGCACGAGCAGCTGCGCCGCAAGCTCAGGAAGGCGATCGGCGCGCTGCGCAGCGGCGATCCGCGCGAGGAGAGCACCTTCGTCGGCCCGGTCATCGACAGCGACGCGGCCGACCGCATCGAGTCCTGGATCGACGCCGCGCGCAAGGGCGGCGCCCGGGTCATCGCAGGCGGCAAGCGCGACGGCAACATCATTCCCGCGACGCTGCTGGAGAAGGTGCCGCGCGACGCGGACCTCGAGCGCAAGGAAGTCTTCGGCCCGGTCGCGATCCTGGAGCCGGTCGACAGCTTCGACGAGGCGATCAACCGGGTGAACGACAGCGATTTCGGCCTGCAGGCAGGCGTGTTCACCGGCCATCTCGCCCACGCGATGCGCGCCTGGGACCGGATCGAAGCCGGCGGCGTGGTCGTCGGCGACGTGCCGAGCTTCCGCGTCGACAACATGCCCTATGGCGGCATCAAGGATTCGGGCTGCGGCCGCGAAGGCGTGAAGTACGCGATCCGCGACATGACCGAGGAACGCCTGCTGGTGATCCGCGACCCGGCCTGAGACCGGCGATGCGTCGCGCGATCAGGCGATCGCGCGGCGTGGCGCCGCGCCGGTCGTGGCCGCGGGCTCGCGGACCATCTCGCGCAGCCGTTCGATCGTTTCCACGACCGTCTCCGGATCATCGAGGCCCGGCGCGTAGACGCGCACCTGCCGGCGTCCACCGCGCTTGGCCGCGTACATCGCCTGGTCGGCGTGACTGAGCAGGCTCGCCAGCGCATAGCCGCCCTGCCGGGTTTCGGCGACGCCGAAACTCGCGGCGAGGCGGAAGCCGTAGCCGGCCGCGCCGGTATCGATCGCAGCGAAACGCACCTGCGCGTCGCCGGCCAGGCGGACCGCCGCGGACGCGTCCAGGCCCGGAAGCAGCATCGCGAACTCCTCGCCGCCGAGCCGCCCGAACGCATCCATGCCGCGGCACAGCGGCTGCACGGCATCGGTGACCTGGCGCAGCGCCCAGTCGCCGGCCGCATGGCCGTGCCGGTCGTTGACCAGCTTGAAATGGTCCAGATCGAACATCACCAGCGTCGCCGGCATGCCGTCGCGCTCGCACTGCGCCAGCGCCGCGGTCGCGCGCTCGGCGAAATGCTGCCGGTTGAAGATGCCGGTCAGCGCATCGGTCTCGGTCATGCGCTTGAGCCTGAGCTGCATGCGCTTGGTCTTGTAGGCCCAGTAGCCCACCGATGCGACCAGACAGACCAGCACCAGCGCCAGCAGCAGCCAGCTGCGCGCGCGTTGCTCGGTGACGCTCTGCTCCAGTTCCAGCAGCTGGTTCTTCTGCCGCAGCAACTCGATCTGCTGCGCCTGCTGCAGCGACTGGTGGCGCACGACCTGGTAGGCCATCTCGCGCGATTTGACGTCGTTGAAATGCGCGCGCTCGGCGTCGGTGTAGAGACGGTATGCGGCGAGCGCAGCCACCGGATCGTGATCCGCCATCGCGAGCTCGTACTGCACCCGGTGCGCGACGACGCGCGCTTCGGTGGATGTCGCGTCCTGGCTGTTGGCGAGTGCCGCCTCGGCATGCGCCTGGGCCGCGGCGGACTGCCCGGTGCGCTGCGTCAAGGCCGCGAGGGCCGCGCGCGTTTGCGCGATCAGGAACGGATAGCCGGTGCGTTCGACCGCAGCGAGGCCGCCGCCGAGCAGCCCCAACGCCTCGTTCCACCGGCCGTGCATTTCCCATTGCCGGGCGATATGCAGGCGGACGAAGCCGGAGAAGATCGGTTCGCCCTGCGCTTCGCACCGGTCCAGCGCCGCCTGCCCCACCGCGTCGGTGAAGCTCTGCTCGAGTCCGTTGATCGCCTCGAGCACCACGCCGCCCGCCGCGCAGGCGTTGCGCCCCGCCGGATCGTCGCGCAGCACCCGCTCCGCATACTGGCGTGCGATGCGGAACTCGCCCACCTGGTTGTAGACGATGGCCGCGACCATGAGTCCGCGATGGCGCAGCTGCGCGTCCTCGACCTGATCGGCCAGCGGCAGCATCGTCTCGAGCATCCGCAGCGAATCCTCGAAGCGACGCTGGACCGCGTAGATGTTCGCGAGCATCGACGACGTTTCGAAACGGGCGACGGGATCGGCCGTCGACGCCAGCAGGTTCATCAGCTCGTCGGTGGCGATCACCGACTGCCCGCTCGTCATCAGCCGATGCGCGCGCAGGATCTGCACCCGTGCACGTTGGGCATCGGTCGCGGCGTCGAGCTTGCCGGCCATTTCCTGCAGCAATGCGTCGACACGCTGCGGATCGGATGTCCGCATCGCACTCGCCTGCTCGATCAACGCATCGAGACTCTCGCCTGCGAGCGCAACCGGGCACCAGGCGAGCCCGACCAGGAGCACGCCGAGGAGCCAGCGTACGCGCGATCGCGGAGATCGCGCGACGCCGGCGGCCGCATCACGCGGTGCGTTCGCCCGGATCATCCCCATCCCGTCCATCCTGACTGTCACCGTCACCGTCACCGTCATCGTCCTGATCCGGTTCGTCCTGCGTGTGCTCGCTCTGCCCGTCGTCCGGGGTCATGATCATGCACGCGACGATCGTCGGCACATCGGCGCGCTCGACCAGAAAGGCCTGCACCGCATCCGCCACGTCGGCATCCACGCGATCGAACGCCGTTCCCGCGCCCGCCGATTCCAGCAACGCCACAACGTCCAGCATGCAGTTCCCCTGAAGTTCGTCTCAGTCTTTCGGAGCACATGCCGGACACGCCGACGCGCATTCCATTCCCGTTTTCCGCTCCAGCGCCCTTCCCGGCGGCACCACGAGCGTCGTGTGCTGGTGCAACGTGGCGTCCACGAGTTCCGCCAGCGGCAGCCGCTCGATGCGGGGCCGCAAGATGGGAAGCGTAGCAGCTTCGTAGAGCGTCACAACATGTTCAGCTCGGTAGTCACGGGCCAGCCGGGCGACCAGCGCGGCCCGTTCGTCTCGGGTGTTGTGAAAACGGCCTGTGTCGCGGATTCCGGCCACCCCGACCTGCCACAGCACCAGCCAGGCGCAGGGATCGATGATCCGCCGGTAGAACAGCAGCTGGCTGGCTTCGTAGTGCTGGCAGCCGACTTCGCCCGGGTCGACGCCGAGGTCCGCGTACAGGCAGTCCTCGGCCGAGATGCCGGGCTCCATGACGGCCTCGAAACCTTCGGCCCGGGCGGCGGCGATGGCCTGGTGCGGCACCCGGGCGAAGACGCCCGGATGGCCGTAGAACGCGCCACAGACCTCGCGGCCGGCACGGACTTCGGCCAGCATCGCGGCGACCATGCCGGCGTAGCTGCGATGCCGCGAGCGGCCCTCGCGGTAGAACGGCTGCAGGCTGCGGACATCGGCATTCATGCGCCGCACCCACAGTTCGACCAGCGGATCGGACACGGCGACGAACACGACGTCCGCCGTTTCGATGTGCCGTCGCGCGCGCGGTCCCAGATGCGCGCCGAGCATCATGCCGACGCCGACGCAGGCCAGCCGCCCCTTGCTCTCCATCGCGAATCCCCCCGTGCGAGCGCGGAAATCTAGTCGCCAGCCGGGTGGCCGACAAGCGCACGCCAGGTTCCGCGTTCCAGGCGCCAGCGCTGCCATCCGTCCGCCGGGGCTTTCGGCACGAAGCCCAGGCGGCGCATCAGGCCGGCCGCGGCCGCGTGGCCGGGCCGGTGCCGGGTCCACAGCGCATCGAACGCCTCCGCGCCGAACACCGCATCGCGCAGGTGGCCGAGCGCCGCGGTCGCCACGCCCTGCCCCTGCAGGGCCGGCGGCAGCAACAGGCCGGTCTCGGCGATGCGGCCTGCGGCATCCGGCACGAGGGACAGCAGCCCGTCCGTGCCTGTCGCAGTGTCGAGGCGCCAGTACCGGGCGGCCGGCGGATCACCCCGCATCTGCCGGCGCGCCGCCATGAATGCGCGTCTGGCGGCGTCATGATCGAGTGCCGGGCCGACGTGGCGCATCGTGGCCGGATCGCCGTACAGCGCAGCGAAGAGGTCCGCATCGTCATCGGTCAGCGGCGTGGCACGCAGACCGGCGATCTCGAAGGCATCGGGCCAGCCGAGCGTGTGCGCGGCCGTCGCGGGGTCGATGTTCATGGCGCGAGCGCGTGGGGCGCCGGCCGCCCGTGGGCCAGCGTGACACGTCGGACGCGTCGCTCGGGCATCAGGGCAACGTCGTCGTTCGGCATGGACATCGCAGCTCACGATCATCGAACGCGATGATGCACCCCGCGATCACGCTTCAGCCGCCGCGCGCCGCCAGCACGCGTTCGACGTCGGCCAGCGACAGCCCGCGTGCGCGCAGCAGGACGATCAGGTGGTACAGCAGATCCGCGCCCTCGCCCAGCAGTTCGTCGTCGGTCTGCGCCAGCGCGGCGAGCGCGGTTTCGACGCCCTCCTCGCCGACCTTCTGCGCGATCCGGCGCACGCCGCCATCGAACAGGCGGGTCGTGTAGCTGCCGTCGGGGCGTTCGCGCTCGCGGGTCGCGATCAATGCGTCGAGTTCGGCGAGCACGCCGGCCGGCGCGGTCGGGAAGCAGCTCGGACGTTGCAGGTGGCAGGTCGGGCCGCGCGGCGTGGCCAGCACCAGCAGCGTGTCGGCGTCGCAGTCGGCCTCCATCGAGACCAGTTCCAGCGTGTGGCCGGACTGTTCGCCCTTGGTCCACAGGCGGTTCTTGCTGCGGCTGAAGAACGTCACCTGCCCCCGACGCAGGGTCTCGTCGAATGCGGCGCGATCCATGTAGCCGAGCATCAGTACGCGCAGCGTGGCGGCGTCCTGCACGATCGCAGGCACCAGGCCGTCGCCCTTGTTCCAGTCCAGCGTCGTGGGATCGGGTGCTTGCATCGTCATGCCGATCTCCTGGGTGGGAGCGCGCTTGCGCGCGAAAGGGCTTGCAGCGCGATTTTTTCGCACCCCGAGCCGGCGACCGTCGCGCGCGAGCGCGCGCCTGCAGGGATGAGAAATTCAGACATCGCGCACCTCGATTCCGGCTTCGCGCAGTTCGCGCTTGAGCGCGGGGATGGCGATGCGGCCGCTGTGGAACACGCTGGCCGCGAGCGCGCCGTCGACATCGGCCTCGATGAAGGCGGCGGCGAAGTGTACGGATTCTCCAGCGCCGCCGGACGCGATCAGCGGGACCGGACACACCGCGCGCGCGGCCTGCAGCTGGGCGATGTCGTAACCGGTGCGCACGCCGTCGTGGTCCATGCAGTTGAGCACGATCTCGCCCGCGCCCAGGCGCACCGCCTCCACGACCCAGTCGAGCGTGCGGACCGGCAGCTCGCGGGTGCGGTCGGGATCGCCGGTGTGGCTGCGCACGCGCCATTCTCCGTCTGCCTCGCGGATCGAATCGATGCCGACGACCACGCACTGCACGCCGAAGGCGTCCGCGAGTTCGGCGATCAGCTGCGGTCGCTCCAGCGCCGGCGTGTTGACCGAGATCTTGTCGGCGCCGGCATGCAGTACCGCGCGCGCGGTGTCGACATCGCGGATGCCGCCGGCGACGCAGAACGGGATGTCGATCAGCCGCGACACCCGCTCGACCCAGCCGCGGTCGACCGAGCGGCCCTGCGGACTGGCCGAGATGTCGTAGAACACCAGTTCGTCGGCGCCCGCGTCGCGGTAGCGCAGCGCGAGGTCGACGATGTCGCCCATGTCCACGTGATCGCGGAAGCGCACACCCTTGACCACGCGACCGTCGCGCACGTCGAGGCACGGAATGATGCGGCGGCTCAGCATGCCAGCGCCTCGGCGAGACGCAAGCGGCCTTCGAGCAGCGCGCGGCCGAGTACGATGCCGCCGCAGCCCTGGGCCTTGGCCGCGCGCACGTCGGCGAGTTCGCGCACGCCGCCCGAGGCCTGCACCTCGAGCGCCGGCACCAGCGCCTTGAGATGCGCGTAGAGATCGAGATTGGGCCCCGACAGCATGCCGTCGCGGGCGATGTCGGTGCTCAGCAGATGGCGCAGGCCGCCCTGCGCATAGCGCACGGCGAGCACGTCGAGCGTGGCGTCGGCGGTTTCGGTCCACCCGTGCACCGGCAGGTGCCAGGCGCCGTCGCGGCCCTGGCGGGTGTCGAGCGCCACGGTGATGCGCTCGTCGCCGAAGGTCTCGATCCACGTCAGCACCTGCGCCGGCTCGCGCACCGCCAGCGAGCCGACCACGACGCGTTCGGCGCCCGCGTCGAGGATCCGGCGCACGTCGTCCCCGGTGCGCACGCCGCCGCCGGTCTGCACGCGCAGGCCGGTATCGGCGCGGATGCGGGCGAGCAGCGGCGCCAGCGTGTAGCCCCCCTCGCGCGCGGCATCGAGGTCGACCAGATGCAGCCACTCGGCGCCCGCATCGGCATAGGCCTCGATCTGCATCAACGGATCGTCGCCGTAACGGGTTTCCTGTGCGTAATCGCCCTGCGCCAGACGCACGACGCGGCCGTGGCGGATGTCGATCGCGGGATAGACGGTGAATGCCATGACTCAGGTCTCGAACGCAGGGGACAGAAAATTGCGCAGCACGCGCGCGCCGACCGCGGCGGAGCGCTCCGGATGGAACTGGGTGCCGGCGATGCGGCCGCGACGTACGGCAGCGGCGAACGGCTGACCGTGATCGCCGGCCAGCACGCAGTCGTCGGTGACCGGTGCAGCAAAGCTGTGGACGAAATAGGCCTGGGCGCCGTCGACGCCTTCGACCAGCGCGTCAGTCCGCAATGCGCGCAGCGTGCTCCAGCCCATGTGCGGCACGCGCAAGCCGGGACCGCCACGCAGGTGCGAGACGCGGCCCGGCAGCAGGCCGAGACCGGCGACCTCGCCCTCTTCCGAGGAGTCGAACAGCAGCTGCATGCCGACGCAGATGCCGAGCAGCGGGCGCTCGAGCGTGCGCAGCACATCGACCAGATCGAGCTGCTGCAGCCGCGCCATGACCTGCGCCGCGGTGCCGACTCCTGGCAGGATCACCCGGTCGGCGGCGCGGATGCTGGCGGCATCGGTGACCAGCGCGGCGTCGATGTCGAGACGCTCGAAGGCGTAGCGCACCGAACCGGTATTGGCGCCGCCGGCGTCGACGATTACGACGCGCATGGGGTTTCCTTCGAAGGTCGGCAAGCTTTCGCGCGCACCTCAACAATCGTCATTCCCGCGAAGGCGGGGTTTTCAACAGCCGAATGGCTGGTCATCCAGGGACTTTGCTGGCGGCTGGTCATGAACATCGGAGAGGACCAGGATTTCCTGGATGAAAGGCACTGGATTCCCGCCTTCGCGCAAATGACGGGCTCAAGCTTCCCGGCACCTGCCAACATCACAATGTCCCCTTCGTACTCGGCAACGCATCCCCACTGCGCCGCACCGCCTGCCCGAGCGAGCGGGCGAAGGCCTTGAAGCAGGCCTCGACCTTGTGATGGTCGTTGTCGCCTTCGACCTTCAGGTTGAGGTTCAGCGCCGCCGAGTCGCAGACCGAACGGAAGAAATGCTCGACCAGTTCGGTCGGCATGTCGCCGACGCGTTCGCGCACGAAGCTGCCATTGAACACGAGGTAGGGCCGGCCGCCGAAATCGAGCGCGGCACTGGCCAGGGTCTCGTCCATCGGCAGGGTGAAGCCGTAGCGCGCGATGCCGCGCTTGTCGCCGAGCGCCTCGCGCAGCGCCTGGCCCAGCGCGATGCCGGTGTCCTCGATCGTGTGGTGTTCGTCGATCTGCAGATCGCCCTGCGCCTGCACGACCAGCGAGATGCCGGCGTGCTTGCCGATCTGGTCGAGCATGTGGTCGAAGAACGGCAGGCCGGTCGACACGCGCGCATCCGTCGCGGCGTCGAGATCGAGTTCGACGCGGATGCGGGTTTCCTTCGTATTGCGGACGACGGTCGCGCGGCGCGGCGCATCGCACAACGCGTGCGCGATGCCGGCCCAGTCCCACTCGCCGCCGAACTGCGCGGTGCGCAGCTTGAAGCCGCGGATGCGCAGGTTTTCGGCGAACTGGATGTCGGTATCGCGGTCGCCGACCATCGCCGAGCCGTCGAGGTCGATGCCGCGGTCGCGCAGGTAGTGCATCACCAGTCCGAGCGCCGGCTTGCGGGTCGGGGCGTTGTCGGCCGGCCAGCTGCGATCCACCAGCACCTCGCGGAACACGATGCCCTGGCTTTCGAAAATGCCAAGCATCAGGTCGTTCGGACCGTCGAAACTCGCCTGCGGATAACCCTCGGTGCCGAGGCCATCCTGGTTGGTGACGATGACGAACTCGAAGCCGGCATCGCGCAGCCGCAGCAGCGCCGGGATCACGCCGGGCACGAAGCGCAGCTTCTCGAAGGCGTCGATCTGGAAATCCGCCGGTTCCTCGATCAGGGTGCCGTCGCGGTCGACGAACAGGATCTTCCTGCCGCGCGCGCTCATGCCGCGATCTCCAAAGCCTGCAGGGCGGACAGCACGCGCGCGTTCTGCGCGGGCGTGCCGAGACTGATGCGCAGCGCGTCGCCGAGTTGCGGCGCGGCGCGCTGGTCGCGCACGACGATGCCGGCCGATAGCAGCGCTTTGAACGCGCGGTCGGCGTCGGCGAAGCGCACCAGCAGATAGTTGCCGGCCGACGGGTACACCCGACGCACGCCCGGCGTGGCGGCCAGCGCCGCGGCAAGCGCATCGCGCTCGGCGATGGCCTCGGCGACACGTGCCTGCGTGACGTCCAGCGCCGCGGGCGACAGGCCGGCCAGCGCGAGATCGGCGCACGGCGTCGGCACCGGATACGGCGCCTGGCAGCGTCGCAGCACGGCAATCAGATCGGGATGCCCGATCGCCACGCCGATCCGCGATGCCGCAAGTGCATGCGCCTTCGACAGCGTGCGCAACACCACGAGGTTGTCGTGGGCGACGAGCAAAGTCGTCGCAGACGCCGTGCCTGCGAACTCGATATAGGCCTCGTCGACGACGACGATCGCCCTGCCCGCCAGCGCGCCGGCAAGGCTGGTGACGTCGGACAGCGGCACGAGACCGCCGGTCGGATTCGACGGCGAACACAGGAAGACGATCCGGGCCGGGCGTGCGAGCGCCGCGGCGCGGACCGCCTCGACATCGACCGCGAATCCATCATCGCCATCCACCAGCGGCACTTCGACGAAGTCGGCACCCTGCAATCGCGCGCTGACCGCATACATGCCAAACACCGGCGGCGTCGCCAGCACCGCATCGCGGCCCGGCACGCACAGCGCTCGCACCAGCAGGTCGATCGCCTCGTCGCTGCCGCGGCCGATCAACAGCTGGTCGACATCGACGCCGTACAGCTCGGCCAACCGCGCCTGCAGCTCCGGCGGCTGCGGCGACGGATAACGCCGGCAGCGTCCATCGGCATCGCCTGGATTGGGCAGCGGCGCTTCGTTGGCATTGAGCCAGACATCGCCTTCGAGCCGCTGCGTGCGCGCCGACGCATAGCCGGCGAAATCGCGCAGGTCCTCGCGGACCAGATCGAGAACCGCGCTCATGCCGCCGCCTTCGCGATGCGCAGCGCGACCGCGTTCGCATGCGCGTCCAGGCCTTCGGCGCGCGCCATCGTCACCGCATCGGGGCCGATCGCGCGGATGCCGGCGGCATTCGCCGACTGCACGCTGACCGTGTTCTGGAAGCTCGACACGCTGACGCCGCTCCACGCGCGCGCCGCGCCGCCGGTCGGCAGCACGTGATTGGTGCCGCTGCAGTAGTCGCCGAGCGCTTCGGGCGTCCAGTCGCCGAGGAACACCGAACCGGCGACCTCGACCCTGTCGAGCCAGTTGCGCGGTGCACGCAGCGCGAGAATGAGATGTTCGGGCGCGTAGCGGTTGCTGATGTCGAACGCGGTGTCGAGCGCATCCACTCGCAGCAGACGCGAGCGCGCCATCGCCTGGCGCGCGATCGCCGCGCGCGGCAGCGCGGCGAGTTGCGTCGACAGTTCCGCGCGCACCTTCTCCAGCAATGCGTCATCGTCGGACAGCAACAGGACCTGGGAGTCCGGACCGTGTTCGGCCTGCGACAGCAGGTCGGCGGCGACGAATGCGGCGTCCGCGCCGGCATCGGCGATCACCAGCACTTCCGACGGGCCGGCCGGCATGTCGATCGCGACCGTGCCCCACAGCGCGACCTGCTGCTTGGCTTCGGTGACGAAGCTGTTGCCGGGGCCGAACAGCTTGTCGCAGGCCGGCACACTGGCGGTGCCGAACGCCATCGCGGCGATCGCCTGCGCGCCACCGAGCTTGAACACGCGGTGCACGCCGGTGAGCTTGGCGGCCACCAGCACCGCCGGATCGGCGCTGCCGTCGGGGCGTGGCGGCGTGCACAGCACGACTTCGCGGCAGCCGGCCAGGCGCGCCGGCACGCCGAGCATCAACGCGGTCGACGGCAGCGGTGCGGTGCCGGCCGGCACGTACAGGCCGACGCGCGGAATCGGCCGCACGATGCGGGCGCAGTTGACGCCCTCGGCGGTGTCGACGTTGTAGCCGGCGGTCATGCCGGCCGCGTGGAAGCGCTCGATGCGCGCCGCGGCATTGACCATCGCCTCGCGCAACTCGGCGGGCACCGCGGCTTCTGCAGCGGCGAATTCGTCGATGCCCACCTCGAAATCCTCGAGCGCGACGCGGTCGAAACGCTCGGTCAGTTCGCGCAGCGCGGCATCGCCGCGCATGCGCACGTCGTCGAGCACATCGGCGACCGCGCTGCGTGTCTGCGCGACCACTGCCTGCGTGGGCCGGCGCAGCAGTTCGGTGCGTGCGTCGGCATCGGCGGCGTCCCAGTCGACGATCGCGGGGATAGCGTTGTCGATGGACGGAGTGGCGGTCGCGCTCATGCCAGCATCCGCTCCACCGGCAGCACCATCAGGCCGGCGGCGCCCGCCTGTTTCAGCGCCTCGAGCCGCGGCCAGGTCATCTCGCCGTGGCAGAGCACCTGCAGCGCGACCTTGTCGCTGCCGTCGACCTGCAGCAGCGTCGGCGCCTCGGCATCGGGCAACAGCTTGAGCAGTGCGTCCACACCGTCGCGGCGCGACTGGAACATCACCAGCCGGCTGTCGCGCAGGCGCAGCACGCCGTCGAGCCGGCGCAGCAGCAGAGACGCGAGTTCGCCGCGCACGTCGGCGAACGGCGTGACCGGGCCGGCCAGCACCGCCTCGCTGGTCATCAGCGTGACCGCGGGCTTGAGCTGGTTCGCGGTCAGCGTGGCGCCGCTCGAGACCAGATCGCAGATCACGTCGGCTTGGCCGAGTCGCGGCGCAATCTCGACCGAACCCGACAGGTTGACGATCGTCGCTTGCACGCCCTGCGCGTCCAGCCACTGCTGCAGCAGGCCGGGATAGCTGGTCGCGATGCGGCTGCCCTGCAGCTGCGCCGGACCTGTCCACTCGGTCGATTCTGGAATCGCAATGTCGAGCCGGCAGCCGCCGAAGCCCAAGGCCCGCACCGCCTTCGAGACCTGCGGCAGGCCGCGCAGCGCGCGGTCGGCGCCGACCTCGTCGAGCACGTTGCGGCCGACGATGCCGTAATCACAGACCCCATCGGCGAGCAGGCCCGGGATGTCGTCGTCGCGCACCAGCAGCAGATCGACCGGCAGCGTTTCGCCGTAGCAGAACAGCTTGTCGCGGCTCTCGCGCCAGGACAGGCCGCAGGACGCCAGCAGCGCACGCGCCGGCTCGCTCAGGCGGCCGGACTTCTGGATGGCGATGCGCAGGCGATCGCGCGTGGCGCCGCCGTTCACAGGACTCATGGGGTGACCTCAGTGGGATTCGTTAGTGCGCGCCACGCGGCGCGCCGCGATCGCATAGCCGCCGGCGCCGCGATCGAGCGTGCGGGCGACGCGGCCGACCGTCGTCACGCTGACGCCGGTGCGCTCGTGGATCTCGCGATACGGCACGCCCTGCTGCAGCAGCGGCACCACGCGCCAGCGGTCGACCAGCGCTTCGAGCTCGGCCGGCGTGCACAGATCGTCGAGGAAGCGCGCGACCTCGTCGGCCGTCTTCAGCCCCGCGAACGCACGCGCCAGCGCCGTCAGCGAGGCGCTGGCTTCGTGGTCCGGCAGGGGTTCGGGGCGTTGCTTCATGACTGCGGATCGGCGTTTCAATGTAATAGCGTGCTAATACGTTACTCAGATCCGGCGCGGAGTCAACCACGGGTTTGTCGTGTCGCGATGCGCGTGGTCGAATGCGGTCATCCCGTTCGCAAGGATCGCGATGTCCCGTCTACTCGCTACCCTCTGCCTCGCCTTGCTGCTGTCGATGCCCGCGCACGCCGGAGAACGCGAGGTCGCATCGCCACCGTTCGCCACGGCCGAGGCGCTGGTGGCATGGCTGGCGCAGCATCCCTCGCCGCTGGATCGCGTACCGCCGCACACGCGCGCACTGTTCCTCGACGCGCTCGACTTCGGTCCGCGCGGTCTGCGCAGCTTTCCATATGGAGAACTTGCCCACGAACTCACCACGGCGGAACTGGCCGAGGTGCAGCGCCTGCTGCTCGACGAGGCGATGCCGTTGACAGGGCTGGACGCCGACGAGGCCGGGCGCCTGCGGGCAGCGCGCGACGCCGGCACGCTCACCGTCCCCAGCGGCGCGGTGCTGACCGCGTATCGCGACTGGCGCACGGCGAAGCAGACGACGGACGCGACCGAAGCCGCCATCGATCGCCTGGCCGCCGAACATGCCGCCGCCGGACGCAGCGCCGGCGAGGACCTGCGCCTGCTGCATCGCGCGGCGCTGGAACGCGCATGGCTGCACGGGGACGATGCGCGTATCGGAACCGCGAGGGCGCTGCACGCGCGCCTGCAGGCACTGGGACTCGCGACGCGGCGCGACCACCGCGACGTGCAGCGCGCACTGCTCCGCGCCGGGCGCGTGGAAGAAGCCCGCGCGTTCACCGCGACCGTGCCGGACGCCGACCTTCCGGCCGTGCCGCGGCTCGACGTCACCCGGCGATTGCCCGATGGCGCGATCCGCATCTGGCAGATCGAGGACGACGACGACACCGTACCGACCCTGCGCCAGGACGCGCTCGACCTCGACGCCCGCATCGTCGTCGTGTCCGCGCCCGGCTGCGGCTTCAGCCGCGCGGCGGCCGCGGCGATCCCGTCCGATCCCGAACTCAGCCCGGTGTTCGCCCAACACGCGGTCTGGCTGATCGCGCCCGATGCGATCGCCGACGCGGCCGCGCTGCGCGAATGGAACCGGCGCAATCCCGGGACCGGGATCCTGATCGCCGGCGATGCCGCGCAGTGGCCGGTACCGCTCGACAGCACGCCGCAGTTCCTGGTGTTCATCGGCGGCCGGCTCGTCGAGCGAATCGAGGGCTGGCCACTCGATGGCAGTGGACGCGATGCCGTGCACGCGGCGCTGCTGCGTGCCGGATTGCTGCGTTCCACCGTCGATGCAGCGGATGCGGGCGACACTCCGGGGCCGACTTCCGAACACAGGTGATCCATGCGCGAACGCTTGCAGGCGCTGCTCGATGCGGGACGCGACGATGCGCTGCTGCGCTTCGGCCTGGGCAATGCCTGCCTGCAGGCAAGCGACCTGGATGCGGCGGCCATGCATCTGGCAGCGGCGACACGGCACGATCCGGATTACTCGGCGGCGTGGAAACTGCTCGGCAAGGCGCTGCTGGCGCTGGGGCGCGAAAGCGACGCCGAAGCGGCCTGGCGCGCGGGGCTCGAGGCGGCGTCGCGGCGCGGCGACGTGCAGTCGTCGAAGGAGATGACGGTCTTCCTGCGACGGATCGAACGCGGGCGGCAGGCGGGCCCGTAGACGGGGCGCGCATCGCCCCGAACAGGCGGTGATGGGTTTCGCTGCGCTCTACCCATCCTACGTTCGCGTTCGAATGACTTGTAGGAGCGCGCTTGCGCGCGATGGGGCCTGCGCGACAAAGCGCCATCGCGCGCGAGCGCGCCTACAGAAGCGGAGACCTTTCAGTCGCCGCGTCGACGCGCCTGCATCGCCATCCACGCCACCGCGACGCCCGACAGCGCGCCGACCGACGACATGAACACCCGCGCGGCGAGGAAGTTCGGATCGTGGATCTTCGCGAGCGCGATGCGCGCGTAGACCGGAGATTCGAGCCGCACGACGCCCATGTAGAACAGGTGCCAGGCGTCGATGCCGGTCGCGATCGCCAGCGCGACGAGGCTGCTCCAGCCGATCGCGTGGCCGTGCGCCCAGCGGTTGCGCGCACCGAGCCAGTGGAACAGCAGGTAGCACAGCACACCGACGCCCAGTGCGATCAGCGCGGCTTCCAGCACACCGGGCCAGCCGAAATGCAGGGCCAGGTTCAAGCGGGCGCATCCGGCGTGGGCACGCGCCAGCGCGGCAGCACGCCGAGCAACACGCCGTCGCAGACCAGCTTCACCGCGGCAGCGACTTCGCCGTCGAGTGCGCGGTCGCGGTCGAGGAACGGAATCGCCTCGCGGACGATGGCGTGCGCCGCGGCGACGATCTCACCCGGATGGAAGGGTTCGCAGGCGGCGAGTTCTGCGCGCAGCGCTTCGACCTCGTCGACGAACACGCCGCGGGTCGGACGATCGGACGCGGGACCGCCCTGCACCTTCGCCGCCAGCGCTTCGGCGTCGCCGCGCCGGGCGAGGTCGCGCGCGGCGTTGATCATGTCCACGCGCAGATCCAGCGCCTGCGCGGCGGTGTAGATCTCCAGCGCCAGCACCTTGCCGAGATCCTCGGCCATCGACAGCACGTGGCGCGCCTCGTTGGTGCCCATCGACACGTGGTCTTCGGCGTTGGCGCTGGTCGGGATGGAATAGACGCTGGCCGGATGCGCGCGCGTGGCGAGATCGTTGACGATCGCCGCCGCGGTGTACTGCACGATCATGTAGCCCGATTCGGTCGCATCCTCGTTGCCGATCAGAAAGCCCGGCAGGCCGTCGTTGGTCGCCGGATCGACCAGCTTGTTGAGGCGCCGCTCGGAGATCGACGCCAGCACCGGAATCGCGGCCTTGACGTAGCTCATCGCCAGCGCCAGCGGCATGCCGTGGAAATGGCCGGCCGAGATGACCTTCTCCTCGACGTGTTCGGCCTCGCGGTCGGGGAACACCAGCGGATTGTCGGTGACCGAGTTGAGCTCGATCTCGAACACGCGCTTGGCCTGCTCCACCGCATCGCGCACGGCGCCGTGCACCTGCGGAATGCAGCGCAGCGAATAGCTGTCCTGCGGCTGGTGCTTCTTGCCGCCGCGGAACGGACGGAAGCGCGTGTAGAACTTCTCGCGGCCGTGGCGCTGGTCGCTCGGCACCCAGTCCCAGCCGATGTCGAAGCGCAATGCCTGCGCCTCGGCGGTGTCCCAGCTGGTCGGCAGCCACGGGCGGAAGCGCGGCACGAGGTGGTACGGAATGTCGGCGAGCGTGGAGCCGTCGAGCAGTTCGCGCAGATGCGCGGCGACCTCGACCTGGCCCGGATGCGGACGCAGTGCGTGCACGTCGGGATCGAACGCACCGAGGCGACCGGCGAAGGCGTCGATCGTCATCGCCGCGGCGAGATCGGCGGTGTCGAGCAGCGCGTCGAGCTTCTGCAGCGCGAGCACGCCGGTGGCGAGCATCTGCGCGGTGCCGTTGTTGAGCGCCAGGCCTTCCTTGTACGACAGCGTGACCGGTTCGAGCCCGGCGCGACGCAACGCTTCGGCGCCGGGCATCCGCTCGCCGCCGAGATAAGCCTCGCCGCCGCCGAGCAGCACGATCGCCAGATGCGACAGCGGCGCGAGATCGCCGGACGCGCCGACCGACCCCAGCGCCGGCACCACCGGCACGATGCCCGAATTGAGCAGCGCGGCCAGCGCCTGCAGCGTCTGCACGCGGATGCCCGAATGCCCCTTGAGCAGGGTGTTGATGCGGATGCACAGCATCGCGCGGACCACGTCCGCGGACAGCGGTTCGCCGACGCAGACCGCGTGCGTCACGATCAGGTTGACCTGCAGTTCCTCGTGCAGCGAGCGCTCCGAGGGCGTCGCACCCGGCAGATCGTCGCGCAGCGGACGCGCGCCGAGCAGGCGGTCGGCATTGCTGCCGAAACCGGTCGAGACACCGTAGATCGGTTCCTCGCGGCGCACCTGCTCGGCGAGGAAGTCGGCGGCGCGGGCGACGCCGGCCAGCGCATCGTCGTCGAGGGCGACCTGCGCGCCGTGCGCGACCATGACCAGCTGCGCGCGGGTCAGCGAGCGGCCGTCGAGGCGGATGGATTTCATTCTGGATCTCCCTTGCAAACGACCGTCGCCAGCAGCCGGATGGCCGGGCATTCTCCACGAACGGCATCACCGAGCCACGTTCGCTCGGCACTGGTGGATTCGACCACGTGGCCGCGCCTGCAACGGCGCGTACCGACGACATCGGCATCGGCGAGCGCACCCTCGGATGCGCCGTCGTACGAGCAGCGCACGATGTCGAGGTCCCACCGGTCCGGGCCCGCCTCCCGGATCGATATTTTCGGATTGCTGGTGCATGCGGTCAGGGCGAGTGCGATGGGAACAGCCGCGAGCGCACGAAGATTCATTACGGCATCGACCTCGCCTGCTCGCGCTCGACCAGCAGCGTGCGTGGCAGATCGTCGTCGCCGACCTCGAACTGTTCGCCGCGACGCAGGTCCTTGACCGCGACCACGCCCTTGGCGGCTTCGTCCTCGCCGCGGATCACGACGAAGCGGATGCCGGCGCGATCCGCGTACTGCATCTGCTTGGCGAGCTTGCGCGGTTCGAGCTGGGTCTCGACGTTGAGGCCCGAGGCGCGCAGGCGCTGCGACAGCGCGAGCGCGTCGGGCAGCGAGGCGTCGTCGAGCAGGGTGACCAGCACGTCGACCGAGCTGTCGGCGGTCGCGATGAGCCCCGCCTCACGCAGCTGCCAGAACAGCCGCGTCAGGCCGATCGAGATGCCGACGCCCGGCAGCTTCGACTTCGTGTAGTGGCTGGCGAGATTGTCGTAGCGGCCGCCCGAACAGATCGAACCGATCTGCGGGTGCGCATCGAGAATCGTCTCGTAGACCATGCCGGTGTAGTAGTCGAGCCCACGCGCGATCGACAGGTTCAACGCGTAGCGCGATTCCGGCACGCCGAGCGCGCGCAGCTGGTTCAGCAGGTCGCGCAGCTCAACGCGGCCTTCCTCGAACAATTCGGTACCGGCGCCGAGCGCGTCGAGCTTCGCCAGCGCATCGTCGTGACCCGTGGAGCGCACGCGCGAGAACGCGAGCAGGCGCTCGGCGACGTCGTCGGACAGGCCGAAGTCGTCGCCGGTCAGCGTCGCGCGCACCGCATCCTCACCGCGCTTGTCGAGCTTGTCGATCTCGCGCAGCACGGTCATCTGGCGCGCGTCGTCGATGCCCTGCCCTTCGAAATACCCGCGCAGCAGCTTGCGGTGATTGAGCTGGATCGTGAACTCGCCGATGTCGAGCGCGGCGAACACCGCGCTGATCACCGCGGGCACTTCGGCGTCGTAACGCGGCGACAGCGAATCCTTGCCGATCACGTCGATGTCGCACTGGTAGAACTCGCGGAAGCGGCCGCGCTGCGCGCGTTCGCCGCGGTAGACGCGCTGCATCTGGTAGCGGCGGAACGGGAACGCGAGATCGTGCTCGTGTTCGGCGACGTAGCGCGCCAGCGGCACGGTCAGGTCGAAGCGCAGCGCGAGTTCCGGCAGGCCGTCCGATTGCTTCTCGAGCGCGCCGGTCGACTGCACGAAATACACCTGCCGCTCGGTCTCGCCGCCGGATTTGGTCAGCAGCGTGTCCGACAGCTCGAACACCGGCGTCTCGATCGGCAGGAACCCGAAGCCCTCGAACGTGCGGCGGATCGTGTCCAGCATGCGCTGGAACGCGATCTGGTCGCGCGGCAACAGTTCCATGACGCCGGGCGGGGTCCGGGGCTTGATCATGCGGGCGGGCTCTTCGGTGATGCGGATGGAGGCGGACATTCTAATGCGTCCCCAACAACGGCAGCGCCGGCCCGGAAATCCCCTGCAGGAGCGCGCTCGCGCGCCCGGTAGAGCATCGCGCGTCAGCGCGCGCCTACACGGAAGCCGCTCGCGCGCGCGAATCGTCGTGCAGGCGCCCGTCGCGCAGCCACAGGTGGCGGTCGACGAGGCCGGGCGGCAGCGCGCCGTGGGTGATCAGCAGCAGGCTGCGGCCGGCCAGCAGCGCGGGCAGTTCGCGCAGCAGCGCGTCGGCGGTGTCGTGGTCGAGACCTTCGGTGGGCTCGTCGAGCACCACCAGCGGCGCGTCGCGCAGCAGCGCGCGCGCCAGCGCGAGGCGGCGGGCCTGGCCGGCCGACATCGTCACGCCGGCCTCGCCGACCCAGGCGTCGAGCCCGCCGATCCGCTCGGCCCAGCCCTTGAGCCGCACCTGCGCGAGCATCGCCCACAGCGTGGCGTCGTCGGCATCGGGCGCGCCGAACACGAGGTTGTCGCGCACCCGGCCTGCGAACACCGGGGCGTTCTGCGGCAGCCAGGCGATGCGCGCATACCAGTGGGCCTGCGCCATCGCGCGCAGGTCCACACCGGCGCAGGTCACCTGCCCGCCCTGCGCCTCGGCGCTGCGCAGCAGCAGCGCGCTCAACGTGGACTTGCCGGCGCCGCTGTCGCCGCTGATCGCGATGCGCTCGCCGGGCGCGACCGTCAGATCCAGCCCCTGCAGCACCGGGCGCGCATCCGCGCTCCAGGCGAAGCGCACGTCTTCGAAGCGCAATGCACCATGCGCCGGCACCGCGACCGGCTGCGCAGGGTCGCCGACCGCAGGCGACGCACCGGCCACCGCATCGAGACGCGCGATCGACGCGCGCGCGGCCAGCAGTGCCTGCCAAGCGAGGCCGGCGCCGGCCCAGGCCTCGAACAGGCCGATCGCGACGAAGAAGATCGCCGCGGCCTGCGCGGCCGGCAGCGCGCCGGCGCTGAAGCCGGTCGCGACGCTCCACAGCAATCCCAGCAGACCGACCGAGGCGATGCCGCCATGCAACGCCTGCGCACCGGCCAGCCGACGTCGGCGCGTGCGTTCGAGACCGGCGACATCGTCCGCGTCGGCCTGCACCCGCGCGAGCCAGCCGCCGGTCGCGTCGAGCGCAGCGAGATCGGCGCGGCCTTCGTAGAGTTCGTGCAGGCGTGCGCGCAGCGCCGCGCGTCGTTGCGCGCGCAGGGTTTCCTCGGGCGCGCGACGCCAGGCCACGCGCGCCGGTACGACGCTCGCGAGCAGCAGCGCGATCAGCGCCAGCCACACCGCGCTCGGCGGATGCAGCCACGCGACGACGCCGAGTCCGAGCACGCCGATGCCGAGCAGGGCCAGCAGAGGCCCGGTCGCCCGCAACAACAGGCCGTCGACGGCATCGATGTCGTCGAGCAGCCGCGCGAGCAGATCGCCGGTGCGCAGGCGGCCGAGCTGCGCGGGGCTCAAGCGCAGCGCGCGGGCGAAGAACCAGCTGCGCAGGTCGCGCGCGATGCGCAGCATCGTGTCGTGGCCGAGCAGCTTTTCGAGATAGCGCGAGACGATGCGCGCCAGCGTCAGCCCGCGGATGCCCGCCGATGGGGTGAAGAAGTTGAAGCTGCCGAGCGTGCCGTAGGTCAGCGCCGCGCCGGTCAGGAAGGCGCCGGACACGCCGAGCAGACCGACGCCGGCGACCAGCGTCAGCAGCATCAGCGCGACCGCGAGCAGCACGCCGCGGCGATGGCCGCGCAGCAGGGCGCGCGTGGATTCGATGCGGGTCAGGTCCTGGCCGCTCACGGCGCGACCTCCGCAGGCGCGGGTACCCGCCACTGCGCACCGGCCCAGGCGACGACCGCGTCGCTGTGGGTGGCGACGACGACGGTGCAGCCCTCGAGATATCCACCGAGCGCGTCGAGCAGCGCGGTTTCGGTCTCGGGATCGAGGAACGCGGTGGGTTCGTCGAGCAGCAACAGCTGCGGCCGCAGCAGCAGCGCGCGCGCCAGCGCCACGCGGCGCGCCTCGCCGCCTGACAGGCCGAAGCCGCGCTCGCCGATCACCGTGTCCATGCCGTCGGGCAATTGCGACGCGAACCGCGTGACCTGGGCCACGCGTGCGGCTTGCGCGAGTTCGGCGTCGCTGGCGTCGGGCGCGCCGATGCGCAGGTTGTCGGCGATGCTGCCGTGGAACAGCCAGGGACGTTGCCCGGCGAGTGCGATGCGCGTGCCGGGCGCGATGTCGATGCGGCCGGCTTCGGGCGGCAGCCAGCCGGCCAGTGCGTCGAGCAGCGTGCTCTTGCCGGAGCCGCTGGGACCGACGAGGGCGAGGCGACTGCCGGGTGCGACTTGCAGTGAAACGTCCTGCAGTGCAGGCGTGCGGGCTTCGGGATGGCGCAGGGTGGCGTTCGAAACACGAACGGCGAACGGCTGCGCCGATTGCGAGGGATTGATTTCAGCACGCGCACCCGTTTCATCCTCACTCGCGCCCTTCGTGTGCGGAGGAAGGAGCGGGTCTGCGTCGAGCACCGGCAGCCCATCGAACACCGCCTCGATCTCCGCCACCGCGGCCAGCGCGTTCGCGCGGTCGTGGTAGTTCGCCGCGAGCCGCCGCATCGGCGCATAGAACTCCGGTGCGAGCAGCAGGCAGAACAGGCCGGTCGACAGCGGCAGCACCTCGCCGCGCAGGTCGAGCATTCCCAGATACGTGAAGCCGAAATACACCGCGACCAGCGCGACGCTGACCGACGCGAAGAATTCCAGCACCGCCGACGACAGAAACGCGATCCGCAGCACGCGCATGCTGCGCATGCGGATGGTCTCGGTCGCCGCGCCGACCTGCGCGAGCTCCGCGTCGCCGCGGCCGTAGACGCGGATCAGGTCCAGCCCCCGCAAGCGGTCGGTGAAATGTGCACCGGCGCGCGCGAGCGCGGCCAGCTGGCGGCGGCCGGCGGTCTCGGCGCCCATGCCGATCAACATCATGAAGAGCGGCGCCAGCGGCGCGGTCAGCAGCAGCACCAGGCCGACGATCCAGTCGGCGGCGAACACCGCGATCAGGATCGCGACCGGCACCAGCGCGATTTCCGCGCGTGCCACGAGGTAGCCACCGTAGTAGCCGGCGGTCGCGTCGACGTGTCCGGTCGACAGCGCGACGAGCGCGCCGCTGCGCCGGCCGCGCAGCCACACCGGCCCGCGCGCGGCGACGGCGCCGGCGAGCCCGGCGCGCAGCCGCGCCAGAACCGATTCGACGACGTCCGCCTGCAGCCGCTGCCCTGCCCACACCAGCAGCGTGCGCGCGAGCAGCGTCGCGGCCAGCAGTGCCAGGGGCGCATGCAGTGCGTCGAGTCCGGCGCGCGCGAACAGCAAGGCATCGAGTGCCCACGCGATCGCCGCGGCCTGCGGAATCCACAGCCAGCCCGCCAGCACCTGGCAGGCGCAGGCGCGGCGGTGGCGGGCCTGCCACGGCGCGAGCTGTGCATCGAGCCAGCGGCTGCGCTGACGCCGCGCATCGGCCGTCGTCTCCGGCGCAGGGACACTCATGCGGATATGGTCATGCGGATTCCGGAACGCGGACACCGCACATCGGCATCGCGAGCCGGTATTATCGCAGCCCGCCGCGTCCGGGACGCGGCCGCCATCGCCTCCGATGCGCGGCTGCAGTTTCCCTTCACGAAGTGCTTGCCCTCCCCGAGGGTGCATCAGTAGAATGCGCGGCTCACCTTCGGGGTGTAGCTCAGTCTGGTAGAGCGCTACGTTCGGGACGTAGAGGTCGCAGGTTCGAATCCTGTCTCCCCGACCATCCGCAGAGATGCGGCAGGTGATATCGAAAACCGGCCTTCGTGCCGGTTTTTTCGTTTTCCGGCCGTGCCCGGTTCGCGGCGATGGATGGTCCCCCCGCCGCCATGACGTCGTATCCCAAGGCGCGCACCGCGCCCCGTCTGCTGCCCGCGCTCGTGCTGGCCGGAATCGCCCTGTCGGCGTTCAACCTGCGCACCGCGGTGACCTCGCTGACGCCGTTGCTGGACGTGCTCGGCGACGTGTTCGGATTCGGTTCCACGACAGCCGGCCTGCTGGGCATGCTGCCGACCGCCGCATTCGCGGTGTTCGGCGTCGCGACCCCGGCGCTGACCCGGCGCATCGGCCTGGAACGCACCGCACTGCTGGCGATGGCGCTGGCCGCCGGCGGCCTGGTGCTGCGCTCGCTGGCCGGGAGCGTCGGCGTGCTCGGCCTCGGCGCGACGGTGGCGCTGGCCGGCATGGGCATCGGCAACGTGGTGCTGCCGCCGCTGGTCAAGCGCTGGTTTCCGACACGCGTCGGCGCGATCAGCACGCTCTACATCACGGTGCTGCAGCTGGGCACGATGCTGCCGGCGCTGCTCGCGGTGCCGCTCGCCGATGCCGCGGGCTGGCGTTTCGCGCTCGGCGTCTGGTCGCTGACCGCGTTCGCGGCCGCGGTGCCTTGGCTGTGGCTGCTGCTGCGCCACCGCGCCGCGCTCGCGCCGCCGGCGACGGTCGTCGACGCGCGCGCCGATGCCGCGCCGGCCGGTCGCGTCTGGCGCTCGCCGATCGCTTGGGGCATGGCGCTGATGTTCGGCATGACCTCGCTGATCACCTACGCGATGTTCACCTGGCTGCCGCTGCTGCTGATCGAGGCAGGCGCATCGCCCGCATTCGGCGGCACGATGGTCGCGCTGTTCTCGATGCTCGGCCTGGTCGGCGCGCTGGGCATGCCGTCGATCGCGGTGCGCATGCGCAATCCCTTCGGGCTGGTGCTGCTGTGCGCCTGCTGCCACCTCGCCGCCTGTGCCGGGCTGCTGCTGGCGCCGATGGCCGCGCCGGTGCTGTGGGTGATCCTGCTGGGCCTGGGTCCCAGCACGTTCCCGCTGGCGCTGACGCTGATCAACCTGCGCACGCGCACGCCGGCCGGCTCGGCCGCGCTGTCGGGCTTCATGCAGGGCACCGGCTATGCGCTGAGCTGCGCCGGCCCGCTGCTGTTCGGCGTGCTGCACGCCGCGACCGGCGGCTGGCACTGGCCGTTCGCGATGCTGCTGGTCGCGGTCGCGGTGCTGGTGGTCGGCGGCTGGCTGGCTTGCAAGCCACGCTGGCTCGAGGACACTTGGTGACACGGTGGTCGCGGGCGGCGCGCTTGCGCCAGCTGGCATCGGATGCAGTGCCGTACAGGTGCGGTTGAGAATTTTCTCAACGACCTGAATACGACCTCTAAAATCCCTGTTCAGTCGCTATCATGCCGTTAACGCTCTAATCTTCTTCGCCGATTCTGCACCGAACGCACACCGTCCACACATCGCGTCCACGGCGCATTTTCAAGCATGCGCCGCCGATCGTGCCCCCGCGCGGTCTTTCGATGAAGTGAGATGTCGTGCCCCCAGCTTTCCGCGGTACCCGACGTTCACGCGTCACCGTCCTGCCCTGCGCGCTCGCACTGGCCTGCCTCGCGTTGCCCCTGACTGGCGCCGCGCAGACCGCGGCCGACGCCGCTGCCCGCACCGAGGCCGAAGCGCTGCGCGACCAGGCGCGGTTCGCCGAGGCCCTGCTCGTCGTCGAACGTCGCCTGGCCGCCGCGCCCGGCGACGACGATGCGTTCCGGTTGCGGGTGCTGACCCTCGCCGATCTCGGCAGTTCCCGGCTCGCGGTCGAGGCGATGCGCCAGCGCCCGCAGTTGTTCGCCGACCACGAGCGCGAGCGCATCGAAGGTGACGCGATCGCGCGCGCGATCGGCTGGGGCCGGGTCGAGCCGGACACCCCCGATGGCCGCCTGGCCGAATCGCGTGCCGCGCTCGCCGAACTGGACACGCTGCAGCGCGAAGCGCCGCGCCAGACCAAATGGGAAGCGACACGCCTGCGCGTCGATGCGCTGTCGGCGCTGAACCATCTGCAGCAACATGAAGCCGTCGTCACCGGCTATCAGGCGCTGCTCGACGACGGCATCGACGTGCCCGCCTACATCCTCGGCACCGTCGGCGATTCGCTGCTCGCGCTGCGGCGTCCGGCCGAGGCCATCCCGGTGCTGGAAAATGCGATCGCGCACGCGCCGCACGACGTCAACGCCCGCATCCTGCTCGGCTACGCCTTCATCGAGACCGAGCGCTTCGATCGCGCGCTGCCGCTGTTCGAAGCGCTCGCCGCCGAGCAGGACGCCTGGCCACGCCAGGCCGGCGCCGCCAGCGGCTACGAGAACTGGGACCGCTACAGCGCCGATCTCAACCACGCGCTGGCGCATTCCTACGCCAACGACAACGCCCGCGCCGAAATGATGCTGCAGGCGCAGGTCGGCATCGGCCCGAACAGCCCCGGCCTGCAGGCCGCCTACGGCGCGGTGCAGTCGCGCAGGCTGCGCCCGAGTGCGGCACTGGAACGCTACGAGATGGCGTTGACGATGGCACCGCAGGACCGCGACGCCCTCGCCGGCCGCGTCGGTGCGCTGACCGCGCTCGATCGCATCGACGAGGCACGCGGTGCGCTGGCCACGCTGCGGCAGGCGCATCCGGAAGACCCGCGCCTGGACCGCGTCGAACGCGACCTCGACCGCCACCGCGGCGTGCAGGCCACGCTGTTGGCGAGCCGCGGCCGCAGCCGGCAGCGCGATGGCGCCGGCACGTCGATCTCGCCGTTCGGCAGTCGCGATGGCGGCTGGGCGCTCGACGTGCGCTCGCCGTTGATCGACGACCGCTGGCGCGTCGGCGTGTTCGCGCACGAGCACTGGGCCGACTTCATCGATGGCCGCACGCGCCATCGCGCCGCAGCCGTCGGCACCTGGTACCGGCACGACCGCTTCGGCGCCTGGGCCACACTCGGCGCGGCGGGCGGCGCCGCCAGCGGCGCGACATGGACGCTGGGTGCCGACTGGCGCTTCGACGATGCCTGGCGTGCGGGGCTGGAACTCGCGCGCAATGCGCAGGACACCTCGCTGCAGGCGCGACGCCTCGGCATCGACGCCGACACCGCGACCCTCACCGCGTCCTACGTGCCCAGCGACACCTTCGCCCTGCAGGGCCGGCTGTCGCGATTGCGCTACGACGACGGCAATACGCGCGACCAGCTCAGCGTCGATGCCACGCGACGCCTGCTGACGCGCCCGCACCTGATGGTCGACGGCCTGCTGTCGGCGTACACCAGCCGCGGCTCGCGCGGCGACACGGTCGGCTACTTCAGTCCCGAACGCGACGCATCGGCGAACGTCGGCCTGCGCTTCGACCACATCACGTGGCGACGCTACGAGACCGCGTTCCAGCAGCGCGTCGAGGTGATGGCCGGGCCGTACTGGCAGCGCGACGCGGGCACGCACTGGGTGCCGTCGCTGGGCTACCGCCATCTGTGGCGGCGCGACGGCCATGAACTCGAATACGGCGTGGCGTGGTCGCGCCCGGTCTACGACGGCCTGCGCGAGCAACGCGTCGCCTTCGACGTCGAACTGCGCTGGGGAGGTGCCCGATGATCGCGTCCACGCGCACCTGGATCGCCGCCGCGCTGCTGGCGCTGCTGTCCGTGCTGTCCCCCGCCCAGGCCTCGCTGCTGGTGCTCAGCTACCACGACATCCGCGACGACGTCGCGGCCAAGGGCGATCCCGATCCCTACGCGGTCTCGACGACCAACTTCGCCCAGCACCTCGACTGGCTGCGCGCGCACGGCTACCAGGCGGTCAGCGTGCAGGCGGTCATCGACGCGCGCGCCGGCCGCGGCACGCTGCCGGACAAGGCGGTGCTGCTGACCTTCGACGATGGCCTGCGCAGCGCCTACACGCACGTGTTTCCGTTGCTGCGCGCCTACAACTGGCCCGCACTCGTGGCGCCGGTGACAGGCTGGGTCGAACTGCCGGCAGACCAGGCCGTGCCCTACGGACCGCGCGATTTCACCCGCGACGATTTCCTGACCTGGGCGCAGCTGCGCGAGATGCACGACAGCGGCCTCATCGAGATCGGCTCGCACAGCCACGACCTGCACCGCGGCCTGCCGGGCAATCCCTTCGGCAACCAGACCCCGGCCGCGGTCACGCGCATCTGGACCGAGGGCAGCGGTTACGAGCGCGAAGCCGCCTGGCGCGCGCGCATCGAAGCCGACCTGCAGGCCAGCCGCGCGCTGATCGAACGCCATGTCGGCCAGGCGCCGCGGGTGATCGTGTGGCCCTACGCCGCCTACAACGATGTCGCCAACGGCATCGCCACCGCGCTCGGCATGGACCTGTCGTTCGACCTCGAAGGCCGCGCCCAGGAAACCGACCTAGGCCTGCAGGGCGAGGACAGCGCCGACCAGGCCTCGCTGGCCAGCCTCGCGCGCCTGCTGCTGCACCGCAATCCGGACGTGCGCGATCTCGCCGGCGAACTGCGCCGCGACCTGTCGCTCGACGGCGTGCGCGCGATCCAGGTCGATCTGGACTACGTCTACGACGAAGACCCGGCGCAGCTCGCCCGCAACGTCGACGTGCTGGTGCAGCGCATCCAGGACATCGGCCCGAGCCATGTCTGGCTGCAGGCCTTCGCAGATCCCGACGGCGACGGCGCCGCCGAGGCGGTGTACTTCCCCAGCCGGCACATGCCGGTGCGGGCCGACCTGTTCAACCGCGTCGCCTGGCAGCTGCGCACGCGTGCGCAGGTACGCGTCTATGCGTGGATGCCGGTGCTCGGTTTCAAGCTGGCCGATGCCGGGCTGCAACGCGAACTGCAGATCGCCGCGACCGGCGAGAACGAGATTCCGCGCCTCGATCCCGGCGATCCGCGCACGCTCGCGATCGTCTCGGACATCTATGCCGAACTCGCCGCGAACAGCCACTTCGACGGCCTGCTGTTCCACGACGACGCCTATCTCCGCGACGACGAGATCCCCGCCTACGGTGGTGGCGTACCCGCCGCGCGCACGCAGGACCTGATCGATTTCACATTGGCCCTCAGGACCTCGGCCCAGCGCTGGCGGCCGAAGCTCAACACCGCGCGCAACCTGTTCGCGCGACCGGTGCTGGAACCGGCATCGGAAGCCTGGTTCGCGCAACGGCTCGAACCCTTTCTCGCGGCCTACGACATCACCGCACTGATGGCGATGCCGCACATGGAGCACGCGGACGATCCGCAGGCCTGGCTGCGCACGCTCGCGGATGCGGTGCGCGCGACGCCCAAGGGCGTGGAGGGCACGCTGTTCGAACTGCAGACCGTCGACTGGCGCGTGCCGGCGCCGCTGCCCGGCGCCGCGCTGCGCGCGCAGTCGCGAATGCTGCAGGCGGCCGGCATCCGGCATCTGGGCTACTACCCCGACGATTTCATCGGCAATCAGCCGACGCTCGAGGATGCGCGCGAGGCGATGTCCGCGCGCGCATTCCCCTACCTGGAGCGCTGAACCGATGGACTGGACTTCGATTCCGTGGACGCGCTGGTTGTTCAACTTCGCGTTCTTCTATCCGATCGTCATGGCGTTCTTCTGGATGACCGGCGGCGTCTACTACTACCTGCGACGCGAGCGCAAGGCACCGAAGCCGGACGCGCCGCCGCCGATGCAGCACACGCCGTTCGTGTCGGTCCTGGTGCCCTGCTTCAACGAGGAAGACCACATCGTCTCGACGATCACCGCGCTGTCGGCGCAGCTGTATCCCGACTTCGAGATCATCGCGGTCGACGACGGCAGCAGCGACCGCACACCGGAACTGCTCGATGCGCTGGTCGCCGACCATCCGCGGCTGCGCGTGGTGCATCTGGCGCAGAACCAGGGCAAGGCCAACGCGCTGCGCATGGGCACGCTGGCGGCCACGTCCGACTACCTCGTCTGCGTGGATTCCGACGCCACGCTCGATCCGCATGCGGTGCGCTGGATGGTCGGGCATCTGATCGACGGCCCGCGCGTGGGCGCGGTGACCGGCAACCCGCGCATCCGCAACCGCACCACGTTGATGGGGCGCATGCAGATCGGCGAGTTCTCCGCGATCATCGGCCTGATCAAGCGCGCGCAGCGCACCTACGGCCGGTTGTTCACCGTATCGGGCGTGATCTGCGCGTTCCGCCGCACCGCGCTGCACGACGTCGGCTACTGGTCGGACCAGATGGTCACCGAGGACATCGACATCTCCTGGCGCCTGCAGCTGGCCGGCTGGGACATCCGCTACGAACCCAACGCGCTGTGCTGGATCCTGATGCCCGAAACCCTGCGCGGCCTGTGGTCGCAGCGCCTGCGCTGGGCCTGCGGCGGCGTCGAGGTGCTGCTGAGCCATGGGCGCAGCGTGCTCGCGTGGAAGAAGCGCCGCATGTGGGGCGTGCTGCTCGAATACATGCTGAGCCTGGCCTGGGCCTACGTGATGCTGACGATCATCGTGCTGTGGCTGGTCGGCCTGTTCGTGACGCTGCCGCCGGCCTGGCACGTGGAGACCATCCTGCCGCGCTGGCACGGCGTGGTGCTCGCCTTCGTCTGCATGCTGCAGTTCGGCACCAGCCTGCTGATCGAACGCCGCTACGAGACGAAGATGGCCCGGCATTTCTACTGGGTGATCTGGTACCCGATCGCGTTCTGGATGCTCGGCATGCTCACCGCCGTCATCGCATTTCCGCGCACCCTGCTGCGCCGCCGCCGCCGCGCGGTGTGGATCAGTCCCGACCGAGGAGCCACCGCATGACCCCGCCGATCATCGACCACATGCCCGCGCGCGGGCCACGCAGGCGCTTCGCCTCGGGCGCACTCACGGCCGCGGCGTGGACCGTCTACGCCTGGCTCTGGGTGCCGCTGATCACCGCCGTCGCCTGGTTCGTCGGCGTGCGCACCGCCTACCTGCGGCTGTACATGTACGAGAACGAGATCGACGCGTTCCTGCTGTTGTCGCTGCCGGTGATCGCACTGGTCTGCGGCATCCTGCTGATCGGCTGGGCGGAATACAACCGTGTGCGCTTCGCGAACGCCGACCGCCGCAAGCGGCGCGTGAAGACCGACCATGAACAGGTCCGCATCGGCCTCGGGGCGAGCGCGGCGCTGGCGGCCAGGCTGCGCGACGGGCGCATCGTGCGACTGGCGCTCGACGACGATGCGCGCCCGGTCGCGGTGACCAGCGGCAGCTGACTCAGGACGCGGCCGCGTTCTCCGCGTGCCGCACCTGTCCCGCGCCTTCGACGACGAAGCGCTCGACCGTCAGCGCGTCCAGTCCCATCGGCCCGTAGGCGTGCAGGCGCGTGGTCGAAATGCCGATCTCCGCGCCCAGCCCCAGTTCGCCACCGTCGCTGAAACGCGACGAGGCATTGACCATGACCACGGCCGCGCGCAGCGACGCGACGAAACGCCGCGCGTTGTCGTCGTCGCGCGTGGCGATGACCTCGGTGTGGTCGGACCCGAAGCGCTGGATGTGCGCGAGCGCGGCATCGAGCGAATCGACGATGCGCGCGGCGATGACCAGATCGAGGAACTCGGCTGCATCGTCGTCCTCGCCGATCGGCACGACGGCATCCGCGCGTGCGGCAATCCCGGCATCGCCTCGCACCTCGACGCCGCGCGCCTGCAGCGCTGCGATCGCGCGCGGCACGAACGCATCGGCGATGTCGGCATGCACCAGCAACGTCTCCAGTGCATTGCAGGCACTGGGCCGCCCGGTCTTGCCGTCGAGCAGCAGGCGCAGCGCGAGCTCGGGATCGGCGCTGGCGTCGACGAACAGATGGCAGACACCCTTGTAGTGCTTGATCACCGGTACGCGCGCATGTTCGGCGACGAAGCGAATCAGGCCCTCGCCGCCGCGCGGAATCGCGAGGTCGACGATGTCGGTCAGCTGCAGCAGTTCGAGCATCGTCTCGCGGCGCAGATCGGTGACCAGGGTCAGCACGTCGGCGCCGATGCCCTGCGCTTCGATCGCACCCCGCAGCGCGTCGGCGATCGCGGTATTGGAGTGGATCGCCTCGCTGCCGCCGCGCAGGATCACTCCGTTGCCGGCCTTGATGCACAGCGCCGCGGCGTCGGCGGTCACGTTCGGCCGCGCCTCGTAGATCATCGCGATCACCCCCAGCGGCACCCGCACCTTGCGCACGCGGATACCGTTCGGGCGCACGTCGTCGCGGGTGACCTGGCCGACCGGGTCGGGCAGATCGGCGACCTCGCGTACCGCGGCGGAGACGCCAGCGAGGCGGTCCCTGTCGAGGCGCAGACGGTCGAGCAGCGCGCCGGCGGTCCCGCGTGCCTGCGCGGCTTCGATGTCGCGCGCGTTCGCGGCGAGGATCGGGTCGGCGTGTGCGTCGAGCGCATCGGCCATCTCGCGCAGCAGCGCGTTGCGGGCGTCGGTGTCGAGCATCGCCAACTGCGCGGCGGCATCGCGACAGGCCAGGGCGGCGGTTCGGATCTCGCGCATGGATGTGGGTGTGGTGTGGGAAGCGACACGTTAGCGCGATGCGGAGATGGACGCGACGCTTGCGGTGGCAACTTCCGGCCAGTCGTCTCACAGAACTTGCAGCCCCACTACCGTCATTCCGGCGGCTTCTAACAGACGAAAGTCTGGTCAAGCCGGAATCCATTTTTTGATCTCCGTTCATCGAGCGAAGAAGCAACGTCCAAATGGATTCCGGCTTTCGCCGGAATGACGGTCGAAGATCGGGCGCGTGGCGAGACTACCCGGATCACACCAGCACCAGATCATCCCGATGCACGACGGTCTCGCCATAGCTGTACCCCAGCGTCGCCTCGATATCGCGCGAGTGCCGACGTGCCAGCCGGCGGATATCGTCGGCCGAATACTGGGTCACGCCGCGCGCGATCGGCTCGCGCGCATCGCCGTCGAGCAGCACCACCGAGACCAGATCGCCGCGCCGGAACTGCCCCTCGGCAGCGAGCACACCACCGGGCAGCAGCGAGGCGCCCTTCTCGACCATCGCGTTCGCGGCGCCGCTGTCGACCAGGATCGCCCCCGGCTCGGCCGGTGCGTTCTGCAGCCAGTGCTTGCGCGCGGCCATGCGCGTGCGCAATGGATGGATGCGGGTGCCGCGCAGGCGGTCGTGGGCGAGACCTTCGAGCACGTCCGCGCGGCGGCCGTTGAACAGCACCGTCGCGACACCTGCGGATGCGGCGCGCTGCGCGGCCTCGAGCTTGGTGCGCATGCCGCCGGTTCCGATGCTGCTGCCCGCCCCGCCGGCGACCGCCAGCAACGACGCACTCATCTTCGCGACGACCGGCATCGGCCGCGCATGCGGTTCGATGCGCGGGTCGGCATCGAAGAGGCCGTCGATGTCGGTGGCGATGAACAGCACGTCGGCATCGACCAGCGCGGCGACGATCGCGGCGAGGTTGTCGTTGTCGCCCAGCTTGAGCTCGTCGACCGACACCGTGTCGTTCTCGTTGACCACCGGCAGCGCGCCGTGGCGCAGCAGCGCCATCAACGTGGCACGCGCGTTGAGATACCGACGGCGGTTGCGCAGATCGTCGTGGGTCAGCAGCACCTGCGCGACCGGACGTTCGAAGAAGCCCTGCCAGAAGCCGGTCAGCCGCGCCTGGCCGAGCGCGGCCAGCGCCTGGCGCTCTGCCATCGGCGCGCCGGGCGCGAGATTCGCATGCAGGATCGCACGGCCCGCGGCGACGGCGCCCGACGACACCACGACGAGTTCGCGACCGGCCGCGTGGCTCGCACGGACGAAGCCGGCCAGCGCTTCGGCGTACTGCGCCGACAGGCCGCCGCCATCGGCCGCCAGCAGGCTGCTGCCGACCTTGAGCACCGCGCGCCGCCAGGGCGGCAGCGGCTGTTCGGGAAACGCGTCGGCGTCGGGCACGTGCATCGGTCGGCTGCGCTCAGCGGGTGTTCCACTCGTGGACCACGAGCTCGCTCGCATTCTGCAGTGCCAGCGGGTCGGCCGCGACGATCGCGTTCGCTTCGTCCAGCGTGTCGATGCCGCGCAACAGATACGCGCCGCCGCTGCCGTCGCCGAAGCCGCCGGTCATCTCCAGCAGGCCACGCGCGCGCAGGTCGTCGAGGAAGGCCTGATGCGGCGCGACGACGGACGCATCGAAGGTCGGGCGGCGCATCGCGATGACGAGGAAGCGTTTCATGTCGGCAGCTCCAGGAATGGCGTCAGGCGCTCAGGCCAGCGCGTCCCAGCGCGCGCGCAGCGTATCCAGACGCAGGTCGGCGGCCCCGCCCGGCGAGGTGCGCGCGGTGAGGCTGCCCTCGGGCGTGCGGCCCTGCCCGGCGGTGTCGGCGCTGGCCGCTGCGGCCTGGTAGGCCTCGCGGAACGGCACGCCGGCGATCGCGGCCTCGACCGCGACATCGGTCGCGTACATGCCCGAGTCGACGGCGGCGCGCAGCCGGTCTTCGCGCCACTCCAGATTCGCCAGCAACGCCGGCAGCAGTTCCAGCGCGGCCAGGCCACGGCCGAAGCCGTGGAAGATCGCGCCCTTGGAGCTCTGCAGATCGCGGTGGTAGCCCGACGGCAGCGACAGCAGCTGTTCGATCTCGGTGCGCGCCGCGGCGACGCTGGCATGCGTGGCGCGCATCAGTTCGACGACGTCGGGATTGCGCTTGTTCGGCATGATCGAACTGCCGGTCGTGTACTGCGCCGGCAGCGCGACGAAACCGTATTCGGCGCTGGTGAACTGCGACAGGTCCCAGGCCAGACGGCGCAGGTCCAGCGTTGCGCTGCCCAGGGCTTCGAGCGCGGCGAGTTCGAACTTTCCGCGCGAAAGCTGCGCGTAGACCGGCGAGACCTGCAGGCGCGCGAAGCCGAGTGCGGCGGTGGTGTGGTCGCGATCGAGCGCGAGGTTGACGCCGTAGCCGGCCGCGGTGCCGAGTGGGTTGCAGTCGATCAGCGCGAGCGTGTCGCATGCCCGCACCGCGTCATCGATGAATGCCTCGGCCCAGCCCGACCACCACATGCCGCCCGACGACAGCACGGCGCGCTGGATGTGGGTGTAGCCGGGAATCGGCAGCTCCCGCTCGGCTTCGGCGCGGTCGAGCGCGACCTTCGCGATCTCGCGCGACAGCGCTGCAAGCCGCGCGAGCTTTTCCTTCAGCCACAGGCGCGTGGCGACCAGCACCTGGTCGTTGCGGCTGCGGCCGGTGTGGATGCGCCGGCCCGCATCGCCGAGCCGCTCGGTCAGGCGGTCCTCGATCGCCGAATGCCCGTCCTCGAAGCGGTCGTCGAGCACGAAGGTGCCGCTGCGGAAATCGGCGGCCAGCGCGTCCAGTTCGCGCTTCAGGCCGTCGAGCTCGTCGCTCGAGAGGATGCCGACGCGCTGCAGGCCTTCGGCATGCGCGGCGCTCGCCGCGATGTCGTGCAGGAAGAATTCGCGGTCGAGGATCACGTCGTCGCCGGCGAGGAACGCCTGGATCTGCGTGTCGACGGCAACGCCGGGCTTCTGCCAGAGGAGAGTGCTCATGTCGGTGTCCTTGCGGGATCTGTAGGAGCGCGCTCGCGCGCGATGAAACTCGACCGGTGAAGCGCATTCGCGCGCAGGCGCGCGCTTACCGGGCAATCAATGCGGGATCGACGTCAGCTCGTCGAAGCACAGCGCGAGGTTGAGGTTCTGCATCGCCTGCGTCGCCGCGCCCTTGAGCAGGTTGTCGAGCGTCGCCACGACGACGACACGGCCATTGCCCGGCGCCATCGTGAAGGCACCGACCTGCGCGCTATGGCGGCCGGCGATGCGGCTGACCCAGGGCGCGTCGTCGATGAGCTCGACCAGGGGCTCGTCGGCGTAGCGCGCATCGAACAGCGCCTTGACCGCGTCGCGCGTCATCGGCACTGAGAGCCACAGGTTCACCGTCATCGTGATGCCGCGGAAATGCGGCGCGACATGCGGCATGAATTCGACCGGCAGTGACAGCTGCTTCGACACCTCGCGCTCGTGCACGTGGTCGGTCAGCGCATACGGCATCAGGTTGCCGGCCAGCAGCGCGGTGTCGTTCTTGTCCGACGGCGTCGTGCCAGCGCCCGAGTAACCGGAGACGCCGAAACACTGCGGCGGGCCGGCGAGCTGCCCGGCCAGCGGCGCGATCGCCAGCTGCATCGCGGTCGCGTAGCAACCCGGATTGCTGATCCGGCGCTGGCCGGCGTAGCGGCCGCGGGTGAGTTCCGGCAGGCCGTAGTACCAGCCCGGGTCGAAGCGGTAGTCGGCCGACAGGTCGACGATCACGGTGTCGGGCCTGGCGGCATCGATCGCGGCCACGAACGGCGCGGCCTTGCCGTTGGGCAGCGCGAGGATCACCGCGTCGACGCCCTTCGCGGCGACGGCGTCGGCATCGAGGCTTTCGAAGCGCAGCTCGCCCGCAAAGCCGTCGTTGTGGTCGGCAACGCGCTGGCCGTCGAGCTCGCGCGAGGACACGAACGCGAGTTCGAGACCCGGATGCGCGGCGACGAGACGGATCAGTTCTTGGCCGGTATGGCCGCGCGCGCCGACGATGCCGAGGCGGATGGGGGATGTGCTCATGGATGGCTGTCCAGCTTGTGACGAAGATGGCGACGCACCGCCGGCCATTCGGCATCGATCACCGAGAACACCACGGTGTCGCGCAGCGAGCCGTCGGCATGCCGCTTGTGATGGCGCAGCACGCCATCCTGTTTCGCCCCGAGGCGCGCGATGGCCGCGCGCGAGGCGTGGTTGAACCAGCTGGTCTCGAACGCGACCGACGCGCAGCCCAGCACATCGAAGGCATGCGCGAACAGCAGCAGCTTGGCTTCGGTGTTGAGGCCGGTGCGCTGCACGCGCGGCGCGTACCAGGTGTAGCCGATCTTGAGGTTGGGCACCGCGGCGTCGAGGTCGTAGCAGCGCGTGCTGCCGACGACTTCGCCGCCGGCATCCAGCACCGCGAACGCCAGCGCCTCACCGGCCGCCTGCGCGTCGAGTGCTTTCTCGATGTAGCGCGGCACGTCATCCGGCGCCGGCACATTGGTGTACCAGGCCGTGTGCAGCGCGCTGTCGCACGAGACTGCCGCTAGCGCGTCGGCATGCGCCGGCGCCAACGGCACCAGCGAGACGTGGCGACCGACCAGGGTCGGCGCCTGTGTCCACACGGCGTCGGCGGCGCGTTCGTCCACTCAGCCCACCAGCGTCGGCGGCCGGGTCGCGCAATGCGCGACGCAGCGCTGGATCTGCTCGAAGCCGTCGAGGCCGTACCAGAACACCTTCCACTTCTCCTGCTTGATGCAGCCGTCGGACTGCGCGTAATAGAAGATGTTGACCTGGTTGTGGTGGCGCGAGCGCCAGAACAGCTGCGGCGTCTCCTCGCGCATCACGTTCCAGACCGCGCGGCCGAGACCTTCGCCCTGCGCGTCGTCGAGCACGGCGAACTTGTCCAGATACACCGTGCCCTCGCCTTCGGTCAGGATCACCGCGGCGCGGTAGTTCTCGCTGACGTAGGCGCGCAGCAGCGGTGTGTGCTCGAAGTAGTCCGGCGCGAGTGCGCGGCCAAAGCTCGATTCGATCAGCGACTTGAGCCGTTCGAGATCCAGTTCCGACCAGTCGGTCACGCGCAGCACCTGCTCGCCGCGACGCACCAGCGTGCCCGAGCCCTTGTGCGTGAACAGTTCCTTGGCCAGATCCGCCGGCCGCGTGATCGACACCGACGACGCCATCGGCAGGCCTTCGAGCAGGGCCTTGATCTGCTCGATCTTGACCTTCATGCCGCCGTGGATCCACGGCTGCTGGATCAGATGCGCGTACTCGGTCGACAGGTTGATCGAATCGATGACCTTGCCGTCGGCGCCCAGCAGGCCGCCGGTGCCGGTGAGAAAGATGATCTTGTAGGGCTGCAGCTCACGCACAAGTTCATTGGCGGCGAAGTCGGCATTGATGTTGAGGATCTGGCCCGATGCGGTTTCGCCCAGGCTCGTGATGACCGGGATCGAGCCGGCCTGCAGGCTGGCTTCGATCGGCGCGAGATTCACGCCATTCACTTCGCCGACCAGGCCGTAGGTCGCCTGGTCGAGATATGTCGCTTCGAACACGCCGCCGGTGATCGAGGTCGCGCGCGCGCCGTTGCGCTGCAGGGCTTCGACGAGGCGCAGGTTCGCGGCCTGGAACACGCGGCGCACGATGGCCAGCGCCTCGGGCGTGGTCACGCGCAGGCCGCCGACGCTCTGCTTCTCGATGCCGGCCGCGGCGAGTTCGGCATCCAGCTGCGGGCCGGCGCCGTGCAGCACGATCGGCGTCAGACCGACCTCCTGCAGGAACGACAGCGAGGACGTCAGATCGTCGAGTTCGTCGCGCAGCACCGCGCCGCCGACCTTGACCACGGCGAAACGCTTGGCATCGAGTTGCGAAAAACGCTTGAGGTACTGGCTGATCTCCTTCGCGCTGGCCATGCTGGACAGCAGGCGCACGATGGTCTGACGGGTCTGGACGTGGGTCGCGGGAATGTTCACGGGCTGCAATCGGTTGGGCGTGGGATGACGCATGGAAAGCGGAAGATGCGGTGGTGCTCAGCGGTCGCCGTTGATGATCCGGTGCACCGAATCGGCGTAGCGCTGCAGTTGCTCCAGCGTCACGAACTCGTCGCCGGTGTGCGCCTGGGCGATGTCGCCCGGGCCGTAGACCAGCGCGGTGTGACCGCCGGCCGAGAACAGCGAGGCCTCGGTCCAGAAATCGACGGCATTGCCGATCGGCAGGTCGAAGGCATCGGCGATGTCGCGCGCGGCGAGCCTGCGATCTTCGGCGCGATCGATGTCACCCGACGGCAGGCTCGGACCGCGGAAGGTTTCTTCGAAATGCGCCGCCTCGGGCTGGACGAATCCGGCGAATGTGGCCAGCAGATCGTCAACGTCCATCGACGGCAGCGGCCGGAATCCGAAGCGCAGCTCGGCGGCCGGCGCGATCATGTTGGCCTTGATGCCGCCCTCGACCCGGCCGATGTTGAAGCGCAGCCCGGTCAGGCCACCGAAGCGCGCGTGCGCCAGCGACTCGACATGATCGAGCGCACGGCCGCCCCAGCGTATCGCCTGGTGCAGCGCGCTGGCGGCCGGATCCTGCCTGCCGGACGCATGTCCCGCGGTGCCGGCGAAGCGCATCAGCACCGAACTGATGCCGCGATGCGCGAGCACCGCTTCGCAGTTCGTCGGCTCGGCGACCAGTACAGCTTCGAACTCGAGCCCGCGCGCGAGGAACGCGGCGATGCAGCGCGGATCGTTGGCCTCCTCGTCGGACGAGAACAGGAACGCCGCATCGCCATCGCCGGCATTGGCCGCGGCGATCAGCCCCGCCGCCGCGCCCTTGATGTCGCAGACGCCGAGGCCGACGACGCGGTCGTCGAGCCGACGCATCACGTGCGGATCGGCACTCCAGTCGGGCGAGTCCGGCACCGTGTCGAGATGCACGTTGAACAGCACCGTCGGCGCGCCGCGCACCGCGAACAGGCTCACCGCGCCGTCGCCGTGGTCGATCACCTCGACATCGAAGCCCGGCAGCTGACCGCGGATGTAATCGAAGATCCCGCCCTCGGCTTGAATCGCACGCGGCGGATTGCGGGTGTCGAAGGACACCAGCTGTTCGAGATGGTCGAGGGTGTGGGTCAGCAGGTCGGTCATGGCGTCGGACGATTCTGGATGGACGAACCCTTCTCCTCTTGGGAGAAGGTGCCCCGAAGGGGCGGATGAGGGCGCGCGGCCCTCACCCCAACCCCTCTGCCCTGGCGGGCACGTAGTCCCGGCGGGAGAGGGGCTGAACACTCAGCGATTGACCTGCGCGTACAGCGTCGAACTCATGCCGAACAGCTTGATGAACCCCTCGGCCTCCTCGACGCCCCAGTCCGCCGACTGCGCATAGGTCGCGCCTTTGGCGTTGAGGATGTGCGGCGAACTCACCGCCACCGCGTCGACGCGGCCGCCGCGGGTTTCCAGCACCACTTCACCGGTGACCTTGGCCTGCGAGGATTCGAGGAAGGCTTCGATGTCGGCCTTCAGCGGATCGTGGAAGAAACCCTCGTAGACCAGTTCGGTCCACTTGCGCGCGACCTCGGGCTTGAAGCGGTTCTGCTGCTTGGTCAGTACGGTATCCTCGAGCGCGCGATGCGCGGCGAGCAGCGAGATCAGGCCCGGCGCTTCGTACACGATGCGGCCCTTGAGGCCGATCACGGTGTCGCCGGTGTAGACGCCGCGGCCCACGCCGTAGGGCGCGAACAGTGCGTTGAGCTTCGCCAGGATCTGCGCGCCCGGCAGCGTTTCGCCGTCGAGCGCGACCGCCGTGCCCTGCTCGAAACGGACCTTGACCTGCAGCGGCGCTTCCGGCCATTCGGCGCGCGGCGCGCACCAGCCGCGGGCGCCCTCGCCCGGTGCTTCCCAGCGGTCGATCTCGCCGCCGGACATCGTCAGGCCCAGCAGGTTCTCGTTGATCGTGTAGGCCTGCTGCTTGGCGCGCACGCCGAAACCGCGTTCCTCGAGATACGCCTGCTCGTAGGCACGCGTCTGCGTGTGTTCCTTCTGGATCTCGCGGATCGGCGCCACGATGCGGAACTCGCCCTGCGCCTTCACCGCCAGGTCGAAGCGCACCTGGTCGTTGCCCATGCCGGTGCAGCCATGCGCGATCGCGTTGGTGCCGAGCTCGGCGGCGCGCGCCAGCGCGGCATCGACGATCAGATAGCGGTCCGACACCAGCAGCGGGTACTGACCCTGGTAGGCCTCGCCGGCCCAGACGAAGGGCTTGACGAAGCCGTCCCAGATCGCCGGACCGCCGTCGACGGTGACGTGGCTGGCGACACCGAGTTCGGCGGCGCGCTGTTCGATGAAGGCGCGCTCCTCGGCATCGACGCCGCCGGTGTCGGCGAACACGGTGTGCACGGTCCAGCCCTGCTCCTTGAGGTAGGGCACGCAGAAGCTGGTGTCGAGGCCGCCGGAGAAGGCGAGGACGATGTCCTTGGAAACGTGATTGGTGATTTGGGATTCGTGATTCGGAGAAGCGGACTGCTGCGACATGGGAAAGGGTCTCTACGCTTGAAGATAGGGGTCAAAGAACAGGGGATCGGCTTTGCTCTTTCGAATCACCAATCACCAATCACGGCCGCGCATCAGCGCGGCCATCACGGCCTTCTGCACGTGCAGGCGGTTCTCGGCTTCGTCGATGGCGATGCAGTTGGGCGAATCCATCACTGCATCCGTCGCCTTGACGTTGCGGCGCAGCGGCAGGCAGTGCGAGAACACGCCGTTGTTGGTCAACGCCATCTTGGCTTCGTCGACGATGAAGTGCTTGTACTGGTCGCGGATCGGCTTCTCGGGCGCCCAGTTGCCGAAGAACGGCAGCGCGCCCCAGCTCTTGGCGTAGACCACATCGGCGCCGGCGTAGGCGCTGTCGATGTCGTGGCTGACCGCGAGCGAACCACCGCTTTCGGCGACGTTCTGCGCCGCCCAGTCCATGTAGCGTTCGTCGAGCACGTAGTCCGGCGTCGGGCACAGCAGGGTCACGTCCATGCCCATGCGCGTCGCGATGGTCAGCGCGGAATTCGCCACCGCGGTGTTCAGCGGCTTCGGGTGATAGGTCCAAGTCAGCACGTATTTCTTCCCGCGCAGGTCCGAAGTGCCGAAGTGCTCCTGCAGCGCCAGCGCATGCGCCAGTTCCTGGCAGGGATGGGTGATCGTTTCCATGTTGATGACCGGCACCGGCGAGTACTGCGCGAACGCCTTGAGCACCCGGTCCTCGCGATCGACCGACCAGTCGACGAACTTCGGGAACGCGCGCACGCCGATCATGTCGACGTAGCGGCCGAGCACGCGCGCGACCTCGGCCACGTGCTCCTCGGTGTCGCCGTCCATGACCGTGCCCAGATCGAACTCGATCGGCCACGCGTCCTTGCCCGGCTGCAGCACGATGGCGTGGCCGCCGAGCTGGAACGCGCCGAGCTCGAAGCTGGTGCGCGTGCGCATCGACGGATTGAAGAACACCAGCGCGATCGACCTGCCCTTGAGCGCATCGCCGAGCTTCTCGCGCTTGAAGCGCGCGGCATCGGCCAGCAGGGCGTCGAGGTCGGGACGGGACCAGTCCTGCGTATTGAGGAAGTGTCGGATCGCGGTCATCGGTGGAAATCTCGTGGAGGCGATTGAAGAAGGATGGAATGGTTCGATGGAATCAGGGTTGCGGAAACGAAAAAACCCGGCATCGGCCGGGTTTGCTGTAGAACCGCACGCATGCGCGAACGACGTTCCGACTAGCCCGGGAGGATGTGGGATTCCGGTCGGCGGGCACGCGACGTCATGCCCGACGCCATGCGGGCGGAGGTCAGGATGTCGGCGTCGGTGCGCAGGGCGTTCATGAGGCGCGAATCCTCGCACGCGAAGCGCTGCGCTGCAACAGCGGCGGACGCCATGCTCAGCGCTCGCCGGCCGGCGGTACGACCGGGGTCACCGACACACGCACGCGCAGGCGGTTGCCGGGGTCGTAGGGCAGCCGGGAGCGGTACTTGACGCCCTTGTGCACGTAATCGACGTCGTAGGCGATCGGCCGGCGGAATTCGCGCTCGATCGGCACCATGCGGCAGTCGCCGCCGGCGGAGCGGTCGGTCTCCTCGACCCGGTCCTCGTCCGAGCGCAGCACGTCCTTGACCGCGCCGACCATGCGCGCGAAACCGCGGCGCTGTTCCTCCGTGGCCACCGGCGTCGTCGCCTCGCAGCGCTCGACCATGCTGGTCGCGCGCAGCGTCTGGTAGACCGGCTCGGCCCGCAGCACCTGGGCGTATTCGAGACGGGCGTTCTCGGGCTGCTGCTGGTTCTGCGCGAGGGCCGGACACGCGCACACGAGCAGCACCGCCAGGACAGGCAGCGCGCAATTCGCACGGGAGCGGCTTCGGAACACGATCGACACCGACGCAGTGTAGGCCGCGCCCACCGGCGCGGGCTGAATCGATGCTGTCGTGAACACGCGCCGCGCCCGCTGCGACGCGGCCTGCGGGCCGCGGGGACCGGAGAGCAGCACCCGGGCGCGGGCGCCGTTAGAATCCTCCGGTTATCCCGGCGAGCCCGCCATGTCCCTGCATCTCTACAACAGCCTGACCCGCCGCCTCGAACCGTTCGCGCCCCTCGATCCCGCGTGCCCGACGATGTACGTCTGCGGCCCCACGGTCTACAACTACGTCCACATCGGCAATGCGCGCGGCCCGGTCGTGTTCGGCGTGCTGGCCGACCTGCTGCGGCGCCGCTTCGGCGCGTTGAAGTACGCGCGCAACATCACCGACGTCGACGACAAGATCAACGCTGCCGCGCGCGACCAGGGCGTGCCGATCTCGGCGATCACCGACCGCTTCGCCGCTGCCTATCGGCAGGACATGGCCGCGCTGGGCATCGCCCCGCCCGACATCGAGCCGGCCGCGACCGCGCATATCGGGCAGATCGTCGCGATGATCGAGCGCCTGATCGACAGCGGCCATGCGTATGCCGCCGAAGGCCACGTGCTGTTCGCGGTCGGCAGCTTCGCCGGCTACGGCAAGCTCTCGCGCCGCGACACCGACGACATGATCGCCGGCGCGCGCATCGAGGTCGCGCCGTACAAGCGTGACCCCGGCGACTTCGTGCTGTGGAAGCCGTCGCGCTCCGACCCCGGATCAGGTCCGGGGCAGGTTCTGCCCGGCTGGGACTCGCCCTGGGGCATCGGCCGGCCCGGCTGGCACATCGAGTGCTCGGCGATGGCCGCCGCGCACCTCGGCGAGACGATCGACATCCACGCCGGCGGCGTCGACCTGCAGTTCCCGCATCACGAGAACGAGATCGCGCAGAGCGAGTGCGCCCACGGCGGCGCGCCGTTCGCGAACGTCTGGCTGCACAACGGCATGCTGACCTTTGCCGGCAGCAAGATGTCCAAGTCGATCGGCAACATCGAACGCGTGCACGATCTGGTGCAGACGCATGCACCCGAAGCGCTGCGCTACGCCCTGCTGTCGGCGCACTACCGGCAGCCGCTGGACTGGTCGGATGCGCTGATCGAACAGTCGGTGCGCACGCTGGACCGGCTCTACGGCACGCTGCGCGACCTGGCCGATGTCGAAGCCGAGGCGCGCATTCCCGAAAGCATCGAGCGCGCGCTCGACGAGGATCTCAACACGCCGGCCGCACTGGCCGAGGTCGCCCGCATCGCCGGTGAGGCGCGAAAGGCCACCGACGACGCGACGCGCACGGCGCTGAAGGCCGAACTGCTCGGCGCCGGCCTCGCACTCGGCCTGCTGCAGCAGGCGCCGGCCGACTGGTTCGCCCGCGGCGCCAGCGACGACGACGACGCACGCATCCAGGCGCTGATCGACGAACGCATCGCCGCCAAGCAGGCCCGCGACTTCGCCCGCGCCGACGCGATCCGCGATCAGCTCGCGGCCGAGCAGATCGTGCTCGAGGACACGCCGCAGGGCGTGCGCTGGAAGCGCGGCTGAGGAAAGTCTTCAATACCGTCACCCCAGCGCATGCTGGGGTCCATTTTGATCTTCGCGACAATCGAGAAGGCTGATAGCGGGTCGCAAGCGCTGAGCGCCCGAAAGCCGACATCAAAATGGATCCCGGCGTGCGCTGGAACGACGGTGCCGAATGAGTCGGTCGACTGGACCGACCCACAAAAAAGGCCCGCTTCCGCGGGCCTTTTCTTCACCAATCCAACGTCGCGATCAGACCTTGCGGAACACCAGCGTGCCGTTGGTGCCGCCGAAGCCGAACGAGTTCGACATCACGTACTCGACCTGCTGCTCGCGCGCGGTGTGCGGCACGTAGTCGAGGTCGCAGCCCTCGCCCGGATGGTCGAGGTTGATCGTCGGCGGGATCACGCCTGCGTGCAGCGCCATCACCGAGAACACCGCCTCGACGCCGCCCGCGGCGCCCAGCAGGTGACCGGTCATCGACTTGGTCGAGCTGACCATCACCTTCGACGCATGCGCGCCGAGCACGCCCTTGATGCCCATCGTCTCGGCGACGTCGCCGGCAGGCGTCGACGTGCCGTGCGCGTTGATGTAGCCGATCTGCGACGGATCGATGCCCGCATCAGCGATCGCCGCGCGCATGCAGCGCCCGCCGCCCTCGCCGTTCTCGCTCGGCGCGGTCATGTGGAAGGCGTCGCCACTCATGCCGAAGCCCGCGAGCTCGGCATAGATGCGCGCGCCACGCGCCTTCGCGCGCTCGTATTCCTCGAGCACCAGCACGCCCGCGCCATCGCCCATGACGAAGCCGTCGCGGTCCTTGTCCCACGGGCGCGAGGCCGCGGCCGGATCCTCGTTGCGGGTCGACAGCGCCTTCATCGAGCAGAAGCCGCCGACCGACGTCGGCGTGGTCGCGAACTCGGCGCCGCCGGCGATCATCACGTCGGCATCGCCGTACTGGATCATGCGCATCGCCAGGCCGATGTTGTGCGTGGCCGTGGTGCACGCGGTGACCGCGGCGATGTTCGGCCCCTTGGCGCCGGTCATGATCGAGACCTGGCCGGAGATCATGTTGATGATCGTCGACGGCACGTAGAACGGCGAGATCTTGCGCGGACCGCCCTCGTGATACTTGATCGCGGTCTCCTCGATGCCCTTGAGGCCACCGATGCCCGCGCCGATCGCCACGCCGATGCGCTCGGCGTCGGACTCGCGCACCTCGATGCCCGAATCGGCGATCGCCATCAGGCCGCCGGCGACACCGTAGTGCACGAAGGGATCCATCTTTTTGACGTCCTTCGCCGCGATCCACTGGGTCGCATCGAAGCCCTTCACCTCGCCCGCGATGCGCGTGACGAAGTTGGAGGCGTCGAAATGGGTGATCGGGCCGATGCCCGACCGGCCGTTGACGATGCCGTCCCAGCTCGAGGCCAGGTCGTTGCCCAGCGGCGAGAGGATGCCGATGCCCGTGATGACGACGCGGCGCTTGGCCATTGTTCAACTCCTGAGAAGTCGGTGGCGGCGCGGTACGCGGCCGCCAATGCGCACGAGGCCGCAACGCGGCCTCGTGCTGGAACCTGTACGCCCGGCCGTATCGCGGCCGGACCTGTCACGCGCCCATCGGGTCGAACCGTGGGCGCGGACGCGGGCATCAGCCCTTGGCGTGCGCCTTGACGTAGTCGATCGCCTGCTGCACCGAGGTGATCTTCTCGGCTTCTTCGTCCGGAATCTCGCACTCGAACTCTTCTTCCAGCGCCATCACCAGCTCGACGGTGTCGAGGGAATCGGCACCGAGGTCGTCGACGAAGGAAGCGCTGTTGCTGACTTCTTCTTCCTTCACGCCCAGCTGCTCGATGACAATCTTCTTGACGCGCTCTTCGATGTTGCTCATGGGTAGTCTGCTCCGGGGAGGCGATTTTCGGTGGATAGTGTAAGGGAAAGCCGGGCGATGGGCGTACCACCATCGAAGCCCTTGCCATTCAACGACTTGCCCTCGAAATTCTGGGTGAAAACGTCCCCGTCTCAGGGCATGTACATGCCGCCGTTGACGTGCAGGGTTTCACCGGTGATGTAGGCCGCCGACGGACCCGCGAGGAACGCCACGGCCTGCGCGATGTCGTCCGGCTCGCCGAGGCGGCCGAGCGCGATGCGCTCGGTCAACGCGGCCTTCGATTCTTCCGGCAGATCGCGGGTCATGTCGGTGGCGATGAAACCGGGCGCGACCACGTTGACCGTGACGCCGCGCGACCCGATTTCCTTCGCCAGCGACTTGCTGAAGGCGATGATGCCGGCCTTGGCCGCCGCGTAGTTCGCCTGGCCGGCATTGCCGGTCACGCCGATGACCGACGCGATGTTGATGATGCGGCCACGGCGCGCCTTCATCATGCCGCGCATCACCGCCTTCGAGCTGCGGTAGACGCTGGTCAGGTTGGTGTCGAGGATGGCCTGCCAGTCCTCGTCCTTCATCCGCATCAGCAGGTTGTCGCGGGTGATGCCGGCATTGTTGACGAGGATCGAGATCGCGCCGAACTCGGATGCGATCGATTCGACCAGTGCCTCGATCGTGCCGGGCTGCGAAACGTCGAGCACGCGGCCGTGGCCGCCGTGCGCGGACAGCCGCTCGCCGATCTTCGACGCGCCGCTGTCGCTGGTCGCGGTGCCGATCACGGTCGCGCCCTGCGCGGCCAGCGTGTCGGCGATCGCGGCGCCGATGCCGCGGCTGGCGCCGGTGACGAGAACGATCTCGCCGGAAAGAGGTGCGCTCATGAGGACTCCAGTAAGGCGTGTGAGGCAGCGGAAATCGACGAATGCAGGAATCTGCCGCGCCCGCTGTCCGCAGTGTGCGCCGATCCGCGTGCGTCCGCCGGGTTCAGACCGACCAGTCTGCCAGCGCGGCGTCGAAATCATCCGGCGCGGCGAGCGCGCGGGTCTCGATCGACCTGTCGATGCGCTTGACCAGACCGGCCAGCACCTTGCCCGGGCCACACTCGGTGATGCGGGTCACGCCGCGCGCCGACAGGGCCTCGACGCAGCGCGTCCACTGCACGGGCAGATACAGCTGGCGCACCAGCGCATCGCGGATCGCATCGACGCTTTCGTGCACGGTCGCATCGACGTTCTGCACGACCGGCAGCGACGGCGCGCTCCAGGTGAGCGTCGACATGGCCTCGCCGAGCCGGTCCGCGGCATCGCGCATCAACGGTGTGTGCGACGGCACGCTGACCGCGAGCTTCACGACCTTGCGCACGCCACGCTCGCCGAGCAGCGCGATCGCGCGATCGACCGCCGCGGCATGTCCGCCGATGACGACCTGTCCGGGCGAATTGAAATTGGCCGGCACGACGACGCTCGCGTCTTCGGACCCATCGCGGCAGATCTCGGCGACCAGCGCGTCTTCGGCACCGATCACCGCAGCCATCGCGCCGGTGCCGGCGGGCGCGGCGCTCTGCATCAACTGGCCGCGCAGGCGCACCAGCTTCGCCGCCTCGGTCAGCGACAGCGCGCCGGCCGCGACCAGCGCGGTGTATTCGCCGAGACTGTGACCGGCCAGCGCTGCGGGCGCGGCGCCGCCCTGCTGCTGCCATGCGCGCCACACGGCGACGCCGGCGGCCAGCAATGCCGGCTGGGTGAACTCGGTCTGGTTGAGCCTGTCTTCGGGACCGTGCTGCGACAGCGCCCACAGATCGACGCCCGCGCCTTCCGATGCTTCGGCGAATGCCTCGACGATGACCGGGTGGCGCGCGGCGAGATCGCCGAGCATGCCCAGCGACTGCGAGCCCTGCCCCGGGAAGACGAATGCGAGTTGCGATGCGGTCACGCGTATTTCCAGCCTCAAAACCGGGGGCGATGATAAGTGCGAAGCCGCGACATTGTCTGTACCGGGGCGTATGCCGGCGGCGACGCGGCCGCCGCGTACGGACTGCTCAGAACAACATCCGCAGCAGTTCGATCTCGCCGTCCTCGAGCCAGTCCCACAGCACCGCGACGACGAGCAGCACCGGCAGCAGCGTCGCCGCGCGCACGACGAGGATGGAATGCGCGAGATGGCGCGCGGACCGTCCGAGCCAGCCGATGCGCTGCGCGAAGCCCTCCAGGCGCCCGACGCGGCCCGCATGCGCGGCCACTTCCGGCTCGCGCTGCAGCACCTGCGAGAGCATGTCGGCCAGCACATCGGTGCGGCCGTCGTAGTACTTGGCCATGCCGAACGCGAACATCAGCCAGTCGCGCGCCTGCGCCTGCGGCAGCGACATCACGTCGAGCGGATCCTCCTCGAAGTCGATGAAGCCCACGCGGCCCGCATCGTCGAGGGTGATGTTGCGCGGCAGCGGCTGGCCGAAATAGGCACCGCGCGCGTGCGCATCGGCGATCGCGTCGATGACCGTGACCGTCAATGCATCGATGCGCGCCGCATCGCCGTCCGCCTCGCGCAGACGGACGGCGAACGTGTCGCCAAGGTTGCTCAGCAGCAGCGTGGCCGCGCCCTCGCCGAGCACGCGCGGGACGCGCACGCCCTGGGCGTCGAGTTCGGCCAGGCGGCGCACCTCGATCCGCTTCGCTTCACCGCCACCGGGATGCGGCGGCGGGCGCAGCGCTTCGATGTCGAGCCCGCGCGCGATCGCATCGAGGATGCCGAGGCCGAGCTTGCGGCTGTCGCCGTCGGCATAGGCCTTGAGCCAGGCATCGCGCCCGGCCACGACGATGGATTCGACGCCCATGCGAGCCCCCGTGTCGTGCGAACGCGAAGTCCGCGGAAGTGGAATCGGCTGCGGGGCCATCCAGCCCCCGCATGCAGGACTCAATAGCGCAGCAGCGCCGAACCCCAGGTGAAGCCGCCACCGAAGGCTTCGAGCAGCAGCAGCTGGCCGCGTTCGACGCGGCCCGAACGCACGGCCTCGTCGAGCGCCAGCGGCACCGAACCGGACGAGGTGTTGCCGTGTTTGTCGACCGTGACCACGACGCGGTCCATCGGCATGTCCAGGCGCTTGGCCGTGGCTTCGATGATGCGCAGGTTGGCCTGGTGCGGGATCAGCCAGTCGATGTCGTGACGGTCGAGACCGTTTGCCTCGAGCGTTTCCTCGACCACCGAATCGAGCGCCTTGACCGCGTACTTGAAGACGTCGCTGCCCGCCATCTGGATGCGCACGCCGGCATTGGGCTGGTCGTCGCGGAAGCCGGCCGACACGCCGACCGGATTCCACAGCAGTTCCTTCTTCGCGCCATCGGCGTGCAGATGGGTGCTGAGGATGCCGGTCTCGGCGTCGGCCTTGAGCACGACCGCGCCGGCGCCGTCGCCGAACAGTACGGCGGTGGTGCGCTCGTTCCAGTCGACCATGCGCGTCAGCGTCTCGGCGCCGACCACGAGCACGGTCTTCGCATCGCCCGACTTGATGAACTTGTCGGCGATCGAGAACGCGTAGAGAAAGCCCGAGCACGCCGCGTTGACGTCGAACGCGCCGCAACCGTTGGCGCCCAGTCGCGCCTGCAGCAGGCAGGCGGTGGACGGGAAGATGATGTCGGGCGTCGTCGTGCCGACGATGATCAGGTCGAGTTCCGACGCCGACACGCCGGCCGCCTCCATCGCGCGCGTGGCGGCGTGGAAGGCCAGGTCGCTGGTGGTCTCGCCCTCGGCGGCGACGTGGCGCTCGCGGATGCCGGTGCGGGTCGCGATCCATTCGTCGCTGGTGTCGACGAGCTTCGCGAGGTCGTCGTTGGTCAGCACCTTCTCGGGCAGGTAACTGCCGGTGCCGGCAATGCGGGAATAGATGCGTTCGCTGGTCATCTGCGGAGCGGCCCTCGCGCATGGCGCGTGATCAAAACCGGCATCCCTGCCGACGGCAGGCGCAGCCGCCCGTCAGGGACGGTGGCTGCGCCCGGTGCATCGTGCGCCCGCCACGGAGGTGGCGGGCAGCGAGGATCAATCTTCCTCGACGACGCGCGTCTTCGGCTGGATCACCTGCTTGCCGCGGTAGTAACCGTCGGCGGTGATGTGGTGACGGATATGGGTCTCGCCCGTCGTCTGGTCGGTCGACAGCAGCTTCGCGCTGAGCTTGTCGTGCGCGCGACGCATGCCACGACGGGACGGGGTGACGCGGGATTTCTGCACAGCCATGGGAATTGCTCCAACAGGTTCTAGTTGTTTCGATCTTTCTTCAAACCCGCCAACGCCGAGAACGGGTTGACGCGTGTCTCTTCTTCGGCCGACACCGGCCAGTCGCGTTCGACCGCTTCGGAGCCAGGTGCGACCGGAATCGCGGGTATCGCCAGAATCAGTTCGTCCTCGACCAGCGCGACCGGCGACAGCGAACCGTCGCCTTCCAGCAGCAGCGCCTCGTAGTCGGGCAGCAGGCCGGCCTCTTCCGCTTCGTCGCGGATCAGGCCCAACCGCTGCTCGACATGAAGCGGCCACACGAAGCGCTGGAGCGTCCGCTGGCACACCAGCGGCAGTCCGGCCTCGATGCGCAACAGCGCGAACGGCTGCTGCAGCGCGTCGCGACCGAACTCGATCGAGCAAGTCACGTCGTCGCCTTCGACATCGGCCAGAAGTTCGCGCAGGCGCGTCAACGACGCCAACGGCAGACGCCCGTCGAGGCGCATGCTGCCTGCGACCATGCGCCAAGCATCCACCAACTCGGGCATTTGCGCGGACATAAGCCGCCGAATGTTAAAGATGCGATCCCGGCCTGTCAAACTGTCGTGGGTCGTGACCGGACCAGGCGGCCGCCGGATTTGCCGGCGTCGCGGCCTGCCGGGCAGACTGGCCCGCCGCGCCACAGGATTTCCCGCATGCAGCCGATCCCCAGCCTGCTGCTGGCCACCCTTCTCGCGGCAGCCATTGTACTGGCGTGGCGCCACCGCGCGCGGCGCCGGCGTCGCGCCTATGCCCGCGTGCTCGATGCCGCGGACACTTTCGAGGCGCGCCTGCGGATCGCGCGCGCGCAGATCGGCCACGGCGACCGCGACCCGGTCCGCGATGCCCTCCAGGAAATGCTGCGCCAGCGGCTGTGGCTGCAGCAGCACGGGCTGGCCGCCGATGTCGCCGCGCTGGACGCGATGCGCGCATCGATCGAGCAGGCGCAGGCCCGCATCGACCGGCAACTCGCCCAGCTGGCACTGGCCCGCGCCGGAGGCCGCGCGTGAATCCGCCGCTGGTCCTCGGCTCGACTTCGCCCTACCGCCGTGACCTGCTGGACCGCCTGCGGCTGCCGTTCACCTGCGGGCGTCCCGACGTCGACGAAACGCCCCGCGCCGGTGAAGACCCCGCAGTGCTCGCGGCCCGCCTGGCGCAGGCCAAGGCCGAGGATGTCGCCGGGCGGACGCCCGGCGCCTGGGTGATCGGCTCCGACCAGGTGGCCGCGCTCGACGGCCGCCCGCTCGGCAAGCCGGGCGGCCGCGACGCGGCGATCGCGCAACTGACGTCGATGTCCGGTCGCAGCGTGATCTTCCACACCGCCCTCGCGCTGGCGCGCGCGGGCCAGCCGACGCTGCAGGCGCAGGACCGCACCGAGGTCGTGTTCCGCGCGCTGCACGCGGACGAGATCGCGCGCTATGTCGACGCCGAACAGCCTTTCGACTGTGCCGGCAGCTTCAAATGCGAGGGACTCGGCATCGTGCTGTTCGAGGCGATCCGCAGCGACGATCCGACCGCACTGGTCGGCCTGCCGCTGATCGCGACCGCGCGCCTGCTGCGCGCGGCGGGCTACGCCCTGCCCTGATCAGCGTTCGTCGAACGGCGCAAAGCGCTGGCTGTGAAGCACGTCCAGACGCGCCTTCGCTTGCTCGCTGCGACCGAAGTAAATCTCTCGCAGGATCGCATCGTCAACGGCGGGATACTGGCTGCGGATCGTGGCAGCGGTCTGCGCGCTGCGCTTGGCCACTTCGCGCGCTTTCTTGACCATGTGCAGGGCATTGAACGCGGCCAGCAGTAGAACGAGCACAACGAAGCCCTGCAGCAATCGCCGCACTCGCAATGGGAACGTTTGCAGCGCAAGCGCCACGATGCCGAGCCAGCCAATCCAGAACATCGAGGAGAAGCTCACATAGCGCGACACGAACGCGTGTTCCGGTCCAAATGCCGTCACTCGCCCGAGTGCGGTGAGCGCTGCGGCGCCCAACGCGAAAACCATGCATCCCAGCCAGAAGCGGACCTTCGGATCGGCGCGTGATGCATGCGCGCACGCGCAGCCCGTAAGGATGGCGAACGTCGCCAACCACGGTGCGAGGCCGTTCGCAAAGCGGGCGACACTGCCGCCGATGTAATTCAACACATAGACGACGAAATCCGCAGGCGCAGGCATCGTCACCTGCGCATCGCTGGATGCGCGCATCGCGATGGCAATCGCGAACAGCGTCCAAGGCGCGGCCAGCAACAGACGATGTGACAAGGGCATGGCCGGCCGCAGGAGGATCAGGGCCAGCGCTACCGGGACAATGGCCAAGCCGGTGCTGAAGCTCATGGTCGCCACTAGCATCGCGAGCAGCGCGATCACGTTCTCCCGCCATCCGGTCAGGGATCGCGACAGCAACGACACCACCGCCGCAGATCCAGCTAGACATAGGAATACGGCGACCTGCCAGCCCCACTGCGTATTTGCCAGGTGGCCGGGATGCAAGGTGAAGCCGACCAGCGCGGGCAACAGCCAGCGCGGCGGACGAAGCGGCAGCGCGCGCTGTATGGCTTTCAAGATCAACCACGCGTACGCAGCCAGTAGCGTCCAAGCAAGCAGGCAATCCAGCAGGGGCTGGCCATCTGACAGCCAGGTCGTACCGAGCAGCAGGACATAGGCAGGGAAATGCAAATGACTGCCGTCGTGCACACTCATGGCCTCGGACGACAGGAATGCGCCGCGTTGCCAGGCCTCGTATATCGGCACCAGGTCCAAATGATCCCAAAGCATCATCGGCACGTGCCAAGCGAGTGTCGCGGCGAGCAAAAGCAGCGCCATACCCCAAGCCATGGCGGTCGTCGTATGACCGATCCCGGCGGTTACCCGCGTCCCTACTTCCATCAGCGCTCCTTGCTCCTTAAGCGGATTCTAAGCGCTGACAAAGCGGATGGGTGTACGCTCACCGAGCCGTTGACGAAATCTCAATCGGCTGTTCCGCCCAGCGCTCGACCGAGCCGTCGTGGCCGGTGATCTCGAGCCCGAGCCAGTGCCGCCCGGGGGTGAGCGTCGTCGGATCGACCGTCGCGGTGAAGCCGATGTCCGCGCCTGCAGGATCGCGTGAATCGCCGTCCAGGAAGCGTTCGACGATCCAGGGATTGGGCGCGCCGTACTGGGCGTCGGCGACCGGTACGCCATCGAGCGTGACCACTACCGATGCGACGCCGCTGCCGTCCTTGACCGCCCAGCCGCGCACCTCGAACGGCGCGTCGACACGCGCGCCCGCCAGCGGCTGATCGACATACGCGAGCGCCGGCGTGACGCAGTCGCCCTCTCCGGGCACGGCATCCGCATCGAACCGGGACAGGATGAACCGCTGCGCGCCGCGATCGGCATTGACCACGCGCGAGACCGGCAACGCGCCCATGCGCGCGCAGATAGTCTGGTAGCGCTGCAGCAGTGCGCTGAACTTGACGTCGTTGGCGCCGGTGACCAGCAGTACCGGGCGCCCCGCCAGTTCGGCACGGTCGTCGAGCTGCAGATGCCAGAGCTGCAGTTGCGGCGCGCGGCCGTGGTGGCGGTTGAGCGGATGGTCGAGCACGCGGATGCGCGGGTCGCCGAGCGCGAATCCGAGTTCGGCGCCGATCTTGAAATTGTCGGCGACGAGCACGGTGTCGGCGGGCATCGCCCCCAGTTCCTCGCGCACCGCATCGGCCAGCGCATCCCAGCCGGCGAAGTTCGACGGATACCACTTCAGCCCCGCACTGCGCTCGCGCACCTCGGGCACCGACACCGCCGCGTAGTAGCCGACCACGCCGACGAAGCCGAGCGCCAGCGTCGCCCACGTCGCGATGCGCAGCCAGCGCGGCCACGCCAGCAGCACGAAGCCGACCAGCGGCAACAGCGCGAGATAGCCGGGCAGCGGCCAGTGGAAACTCGCGCGCTCGGTGTCGGCGACGAAGCCGAGCGCGAAGAAACCTAGCACCATCAGGCCACCGGACATCGCGAGAAAGCGCGCCGCATCGTCGGGCGCCCGGCGCAGACGCCAGGCGGCGATCAGCAGCGCGGCGAACAGCAGCGGCGTCACCATCACCGCCTGGATCACGATGAACTGCCAGCCGTCGGCATGCAGCGCCCACGGATGCCGGTCGACCATCTGGAAACGCAGGCCGGCCTCGGCGTTGTCGACGTTCCAGACCAGCAACGGAATCCACGCGGCGGCGCCGGTCGCGATCGCGATCCACACGCGCGGGTCGCGCAAGGCCTCACGTCCCCTGTCGATCGCGAGCAGCGCGACGATGCCGACGCCGATCACCGCGATGAAGCGGTAGTGGCTCAGCGCGCCGAGCGACAGGCCGAGCGCGAGCAGCAGTGCGCCGCCATGGGTCACGCCGCGCAGCAGACGCACGCCGGCGTCGAGGCACAGCAAGGTCGCCAGCGCGAGCATCGCGTCGGGCAGGGCCATCACGCCGAGCGAGCCGAGCAGCGGCAGCAGCAACGCGGCGCAGCCCGAGATCCATGCGGCTTCGGGATCGAACTCGCGCGCCAGCCGCACGACCAGCCACGGCACCAGCGCCGAGATCGCGATGAAGGGCAGGCGCACCGCGAGCAGGCCGTCGCCGAAGATTTCGGTGCCGATGCGGATCAGCCACGCAGTCAGGCCCGGCAGGTCGGAATAGGCGAACGCGGGATGCTGGCCTTCGAGCCAGTAGAACGCCTCGTCGACGAACAGCGGCAGCCGCGTGGCGATGGCCAGTTTCAGCAGCATGATCGTCGTCCACAGCACGACGAACACCGTGCGCATTTCCATCCGCCGCATTGAACTCGACCTCGCTACACTCGGGGGGAACGCCGCAGGAGCACATGCATGCCCGACCCGACGACGCCCGCCATGCTAACCGACGCCCTGTGTGAAGCGCTGTCGTCATCACTGGCCCAGGTGAACCGGCTGGTGCTCGGCAAGGAGACCGCGGTGACGATGTCGTTCGTCGCCCTGCTCGCCGATGGCCACATCCTGATCGAGGATCTGCCCGGACTCGGCAAGACGACACTGGCGCATGCGATCGCCGCGACCGTCGGCCTCGACTTCCAGCGCGTCCAGTTCACGTCGGACCTGTTGCCGTCGGATGTCGTCGGCGTATCGGTCTACGAGGGCAGCGCGCGCCGCTTCGAATTCCACGGCGGTCCGGTCTTCACCAATGTGCTGCTGGCCGACGAGATCAACCGCGCGCCACCGCGCACGCAGAGCGCGCTGCTCGAAGCGATGGCCGAGCAGCAGGTCACCGTCGATGGCACCACGCATGCCCTGCCCGATCCGTTCTTCGTCATCGCCACGCAGAACCCGGTGGACCTGTCTGGCACGTATCCATTGCCCGACTCGCAGCTCGACCGCTTCCTGCTGCGGCTCACCCTGGGCTATCCCGATCGCGACGCCGAGCGCGCACTGCTGTCGGGCAGCGACCGCCGCACGCTGATCGCCGAGACCCTGCCACGGCTCGGTGCCGACGACCTGCGTGCCCTGCGCCGTGCGGTCGCGGCGATCCACGCCAGTCCGGCCCTCATCGACTACGTGCAGGCGCTGCTGGGACGCAGCCGCCAGCATCCGGGCGTGCGCGTCGGCCTGTCGCCGCGCGCCGGTCTGGCGCTGCTGCGCGCGGCGCGCGCGTTCGCACTGCTGCAGGGTCGCGACCACGCCCTGCCCGACGACGTGCAGACCCTGTTCCCGTTGATCGCCAGCCACCGGCTCGTCGCCGAGGCCGATGCCGCCGGTGACGGGCTGGCCGCGTCGATCCTGCAGGCGGTTCCGGTCGACTGATGCCCGCGTTCGCCGGCCTGCGCCGTCGTGTCGAAAGCTGGGCGCGACCGCGCCGGCCGGAAGTGTTGCCGGCACGCCTCGACCGCAGGCGCATCTACATCCTGCCGACCGGGTTCGGCGCGTTCGTCACCGCGTTGCTGGCGACGATGGGGATCGGCGCGCTCAACTACAACAACAATCCGGCGCTGCTGCTGTGCCTGCTGCTGGTCGGCGCGGCGCTGGCCAGCCTGCTGTGGACACAGCTGCAGCTCAGCGGGCTCGAGATCCGGGCAGTGCATGGCGAGCCGGTCGCGGCCGGCACGCCGATGCCGCTGCACGTGCATGTCGAGGCCCCGCCGGGTCGCGAACGCCGCGGCCTGCGCGTGGCGATCGGCGACAACGAGGCCGTGCTCTCGCTCGGCGATGCCGGTGGTGAAGCGACCCTGGCGTTGCCGACGATCCGACGCGGCTGGCTGACACCGCCGCGGCTGCGCATCGGCACGACGCGCCCGCTGGGCCTGGCGCGCGCCTGGTCGTGGGTCTGGCCTGAGGCGCGCTTCCTCGTCTACCCGGCCCCCGAAGCCGCCGGCCCGCCGTTGCCGCAGGGCGGCGGCGACGAGGCACAGGCGCGGCTCAATCCGGCGGGCGAGGAACTGCACCATCTGCGCGACTGGCGCCCGGGCGATGCGCCGCGCACGATCGCGTGGAAGGCCTCGGCCCGGCGCGATGCACTGATCGTGCGCGAATTCGAACGCCCGCAGGGCGACGACCTGACGCTGGACTGGCAGCGCCTCGGCACGCTCGACCACGAATCGCGGATCCGTCGGCTCGCCCGCTGGGTCGACGAAGCCGAGCGCGAGGCCGTGCGCTATCGCCTGCAGCTGCCCGGGCAGCCGGTGATCGGTCCCGACCGCGGCGCCGCGCATCGCCACGCCTGCCTGCGCGCACTCGCGCTGCTGCCGGACGCCGGCTGATGGCGCGCACCGCTCTCGCCCTCGATACCGCCGGCCGCCGCTGGTCGCTGATCGCGGCGGCCGTCTGCCTGCTGCCGCTGCTGCTGCAGTTGCCGATGCCGCTGCCCATCGTCATCGCCATCGCGGGGGCGACCGCCGCGATCATGGCGGCGCGGCGCGCGGTGCCGGGCTGGCTGCGCACTGTGCTAGCGCTCGCCGTGTTCGGTCTCGTGCTCGCGCAGGGCGGCATGAATTTCGGCCGCGACACCGGCTGCGCGCTGCTGGCGGGCATGCTCGCGATCAAGCCGTCCGAGCTGCGCACCGTGCGCGATGCCCGCAGCCTGCTCGGCTTCGCCCTGTTCGCCCCGTTCGCGACCTTCCTGCTCGACCAGGGTCCGCTGTCGCTCGCGCTCGGCCTGTGCGGCGCGGTGCTGGTGCTGGCGGCGCTGGCGCGGCTGTCGGAACAGGAATCGGGACTGCCGGCGGCTGGCGTGCGACATGCCACGCGGATCGGTGTCGTCGCGAAGCTGATCGCGATCGGCCTGCCGCTGGCATTGGCCGCGTTCTGGCTGTTCCCGCGCCTGGCGACGCCGCTGTGGGGCATCCCGGATCTGTCGACCGCGCGACCGGGCCTGTCGGACGAGATGTCGCCGGGCGACTGGATCGACCTGATCGCCGACGATACGCCGGCGCTGCGGGTCACGTTCCGCGGCCCCGAGCCTTCGACGCGCGAGATGTACTGGCGCGGGCCGACGCTGAGCGCGTACGACGGCCGCACCTGGACGGCGTCGCCGTGGTTGCGCAGCATGCCGCCGGCGACGGTCGAACACGGCGTGCCGACGTGGGAGTACGAGATCGCGCTGGAACCGACCGAGCGCAATCTGCTGGTCGCGCTGGAGATGCCGCTCGAACTGCCCGAGGGCATGCACGCGGCGCGCGAATACACGCTGACCAGCGCGCGCCGGCTCGACCGGGTGACCCGCTGGCAGCTGCGCTCGGCGCCGCCTGTCCGCTTCGAAACCGAGCTGCCGGATGCCTTGCGCCGCCTCGCACTGCAACTGCCCGCGGACTTCAATCCGCGCACGCGCGCACTGGCGCAGCAATGGCGCGCGGAGACGGCGGACGACGGCGCGCTCGTCGACCGCGCGCTCGCCTGGATCCGCAGCGATTTCGCCTACACCCTCGACACCCCGTTGCCCGGCCGGCACGCGGTCGACGAATTCCTGTTCGACTACCGCGCCGGCTTCTGCGAACACTTCAGTTCCGCGTTCGCCGTGCTGATGCGCGAGGCCGGCATTCCCACGCGCGTCGTCACCGGCTTCACCGGCGGCGTCCGCAACCGCTACGGCAACTACTGGATCGTCCGGCGCATGGACGCCCATGCCTGGAACGAGGTCTGGCTCGAAGGCCGGGGCTGGGTGCGCGTGGACCCCACCGCCGCCGTCGCGCCCGAGCGCATCTACGACACGCTGGAAGACCGGCTCGGCGCCGGCGGCGGCGATGCGCTGCTGCCGATGGCGGACCTCGGCGACTGGGCGCGCCGCGCGTGGAACGACTTCGTGCTCGGCTTCGACGCGGCGCGCCAGCAGCGCATGCTGCAGCGCATCGGATTCGAGAACATCGACACCGGCGGCCTCGTCGCGCTGTTCTCGCTGTGCGCCGCGCTCGCGCTGGGCTGGATGCTGTGGCTGGTCGCGCGCACCGAACGCGAACGCGATCCGCTGCTGCGGGCCTGGCATCGGATTGGCCGCCGCTATGCAAGACTCGGCCTGTCCCGCGAGCGGCACGAGCCCGCGCTGGCTTGGGCCGAGCGGGTCAGGGCCGCACGCCCGCACGAAGATGCGCTCGTCGCCCTCACCCACCGTTTCGTCGCGGCCCGCTACGCTCCGTCGGCGTCCGATGCGACGCTGGTGCGGGCACTGCGCACGCACCGTCCAGCCCGGGAGACTGCTCGATGACCGCCCTTCGCCTGCTGCCCGTTGTCGCCGGTGCCCTGCTGCTCGGCGCGTGCGCGTCCCAACCGAAACCGCTGCAGGGCGGCTACGTCGAAGCGCTGACGCCGCACGCCGCCGTGCAGGGCGAGCACACCGGCGCGATGGTGCGCTGGGGCGGCCGCATCGTGCAGGTGGAGCCGCGGACCGACGCGACCTGCTTCGAGATGATCGGCACGCGACTGACCGCGACCGGGCGACCGTACTGGGCCAGCGACGACACCAACGGCCGCTTCATCGCCTGCCGCGCCGGCTTCTACGACCCGGCGGTGTTCGAGGTCAATCGCGAGGTCACGTTCACCGGCCGCATCGCCGGCTACGACAGCCGCCGCATCGGCGAGTACGACTACCGCTTCCCGCGCGTCGATGCCGACGTGGTCTATCTGTGGCCGAAGCGTGAGCGCGTCGACGTGATCACGCGCCCCGCGCCGTGGCCCTGGTGGGGGTACTGGTGATCATCGTCCTGTAGGAACGCTCGCGCGCGCGATAGGCATTGCAGGTAAAGCCCATCGCGCGCGAGCGCGCTCCTACACGGTCACAGCGGCGTGCCGAAGCGCCCAAGCTGCGCGCCGGCCAACAGATGCAGATGGATCTGGAACACCGTCTGCCCGCCATGCGCATTGCAGTTCATGACGATGCGGTAACCGTCATCGGCGACCCCCTGTTCCTTCGCATAGCGCGCGGCCGCGACCGCCAGCCGGCCAATGATCTCCGGCGCGTCGGCCGGCACGTCGTTGAGCGTGGCGAAATCCTGTTTGGGCACGAACAGCACGTGCACCGGCGCCTGCGGCGCGATGTCGCGGAATGCGATGACGTGCTCGTCTTCGAACACGATGTCGGCCGGAATCTCGCGCTGGATGATCTTGTGGAAGATGGTGGACATGGAGTCGGGCGCCGGGCTTGGGGATTCGAAAAGCATACGTCACCGATCACGGCGCCCGCCCGCGCCAATCGTCGGTCCGGAGATCCGGATCCCGCAATCAAGCCACTTCGCTGCGGCTTCCGAACGCGTGCGACAACGTGCCGCGATCGACGTACTCCAGCTCACCGCCGAGCGGCAGCCCATGCGCGGGCCGGCTCGGACGCACGCCGTGCCGGCGTGCGATCTGAGCCAGGTAATGCGATGTGGCCTCGCCTTCGACGGTCGGGTTGGTCGCGATGATCAACTCCTGCACCTCGCCCTCGGCCAGACGGGCACCGAGCAGATCGAGTCCGAGCTCGTGCGGACCGATGCCGTCGAGTGGACTCAGCCGCCCCTGCAGTACGAAATAGAACCCGCGGAAGCCCGTGGCCTGTTCGATCGCGAGCCGGTCGGCAGGCGTCTCGACCACGCACAGCGTCTGCGCATCGCGCGCGGCGCTACTGCAGGTCGGGCAGACCGGGGTCTCGCTGAAGTCGCGGCAGCGCTGGCAATGGCCGATCTTCTCGACCGCCTCGGCCAGCGCCGTGGCCAGCCGCGCACCGCCCTCGCGCCCGCGTTCGAGGACGTGATAGGCCATGCGCTGCGCCGACTTCTGCCCGACACCGGGCAGCACGCGCAACGCATCGATCAGTTGTTCGAGCAGCAAGGACATCAGATGGACGATCGGTGACCGGTGACTGGCGACTCGCGGAAACCGACGGCGCACACGCCGTGCTGCGTCGAATCCCGGCTCACCAAGCCCGGCTCCCGGTTTCTCAGAACGGCAGCTTCATGCCGGGCGGCAGCGGCATGCCGGCCGTCGCGCCGGACATACGGCGCTTCGATTCTTCGTCGACCTTGTTCGACGCATCGTTGAACGCCGCGGCGATCAGGTCTTCGGCCATCTCCGGATCCGACAGCACGCCGGGATCGATGCGGACCTTGCGGCATTCCTTGTTGCCGGTCAGCGTGACGGCGACCATGCCGCCACCGGCGCTGCCCTCGACCTCGAGACTCGCGAGTTCCTGCTGCACGCGCTGCATGTTCTCCTGCATCTTCTGCGCCTGCTGCATCAACTGGGCAATGTTTCCACGCATCACTGGAATCCTCGTTCTTCAAAAGGGCGTATCGAATCCGGCACCAGCCTGGCGCCCTGCTGCGACATCAGGCGCTGCACGTCCGGATCGGACAGAAAACTGCTTTCGGCGTTCGACTGCCGCGCGTCGCGCTCGCGCGCGTTTCGCTCGTGCAGGGTCACGGCCGCGCTGGCGGCCGCGGTTTCGAAGCGGATCTGCGGCGCACCGCCGAGCGGGCCGGCCAGTGCCTCGCAGAACTGGTGGACCATGATCGGCGCCTTGAGATGTTCGTCCGCCTCCGGCAGTGCGAGCCGCAGCACCGCGCCCTCGAGCGCGACGAATGCGGCGCTCGCGGCGAGTTCGCGCACGGGGCCACGCAGCGGCAGTCCGGCCACCAGATCGAGCCACTGGTGGGCATCGAGCGTGCGCAGCGTCGCTGCTGCCGGCGGCGTTGCGGGGCGAGGCACGACAGGCGCCACCTCGGCCGGCGAAGCTGCGCGAGCGGGTTCGGGCTCTGGACGCGGCGGTGGCACATCGACGACATCGACCATCGTGCGGGCCGGTATCGACGTGTCGGGCGCAGGCTGCGGCATCGGCGCTGGCGCTGCCACGCGCGGTACAGGTGCGGCCCGAGGCGCAGCCTGTGCACCCAGCGCCGCGCGTGCCGCTGCCGGGCCCGTCGCGCGGTTGCCGCCTGCCGCAGATGGCACTGCGGCGCCGGCGTCCGCGGGACGGAACGCGAGCATGCGCAGCACGGTCATCTCGAAACCGGCGCGCGGACTCGGCGCCAGGCCGACATCACGGCGTCCGTTGAGCGCCATCTGGTACCAGAGCTGCACGACTTCCGGGCGCACCGCGGAGGCGATCGCATCGATGTCGACACCGTCGCTTTCGACGGCGACTTCCGGCACCAGCTGCCGCACCTGGATGCGATGCAGGGCCTCGGACACCGCGTCGAGCACCCCGCCCCAGTCGGGCGAGAACTCGGCCAGTGTGGCGACCTCGGCAAGCAAGGCGGCACCGTCGCCATCGGCCAGCGCCGCCAGCAGCGCGCCAACGCGGGTGCGGTCGACACTGCCGAGCATCGTCGCCACCGCCGCATCACCGAGCGCCCCGCCCTCGCCGCCCGCGCCGGTGTAGGCGATGGCCTGGTCGAGCAGCGACAGCCCGTCGCGCAGGCTGCCGTCGGCGGCCTTCGACAGCTGGCGGATCGCGCCGGCCTCGACCGCGATGCCCTCGGCTTCGAGGATCCGCGTCATCTGGCCCTGGATCTGCTGCTCGTCGAGCCGCTTGAGGTTGAACTGCAGGCAGCGCGACAGCACGGTGACCGGCAGCTTCTGCGGATCGGTCGTCGCCAGCAGGAACTTCACGTGGCCCGGCGGTTCCTCCAGCGTCTTGAGCAGCGCGTTGAACGCCGACTTCGACAGCATGTGCACTTCGTCGATCAGATAGACCTTCACCCGGCCGCGCGAGGGCATGTACTGGGCGTTGTCGATCAGTTCGCGCACATCGTCGACGCCGGTGTTGCTGGCCGCGTCGATCTCGAGCAGGTCGATGTAGCGGCCGGCGTCGATCGCGCGGCAGGTCTCGCATTCGCCGCAGGGATCGGACGAGGTGCCCGCCTCGCAGTTCAGGCTCTTGGCGAAGATGCGCGCGATCGTGGTCTTGCCGACGCCGCGGGTACCGGTGAACAGGAACGCGTGATGCACGCGACCGGTTTCCAGCGCATTGGTCAGCGCGCGGACCACGTGCTCCTGGCCGACGAGCTCGGCGAAGCGCTTCGGACGCCACTTCCGGGCGAGGACGAGATAGGACATCCCGGTATTCTGCCACGCCCCCGATGGTTCCTTGTGACCGCAGGCGGCGGCGGATAGAATGGCCGGCCCGCGGCGTCCCGACGCTGCTGCGCGGCGCGCAGGCGCTTCGCGAGGGTCCAGTTCAGGAGAGGTGTCCGAGTGGTTGAAGGAGCACGCCTGGAAAGTGTGTAAGCGTCTAAACCGCGCTTCGGGGGTTCGAATCCCCCTCTCTCCGCCAGAAACGCAAAGCGCCCCCTCGTGGGGCGTTTTGCGTTTCTGGCGGAGAGAGAGGAGCGGAGAGAGGGGATCTGATGAGAATCCCCGGTTCGACGGATCGGCAGGATTGCCGATCCGGACAGCCGAATGGCTGGCCCCGCAGGCGCGTCGCGCCGGAGGGGCGAGGCCCAGGGATGGGCCGAGCAATCCGCGCTTTAAACGACACGTTCGCCTTCATCTCGGACCATAGCGAAAATCAAAAGTGGATGACCAGCCATACGGCTGTTGAAAAGCGCCTCCAGCTTCCGCTGGGATGACGGGTTCGAGTGCCGGCACTTTTCGGCACAGATGCGCATCACGCGATGCTCCAAGGAATTCCGGCGTGGAGCGGCACCGGCGGCAGTCAAGCTCGACGGCGATCGCCCGCAGCGCAGATGCCATGGCGAGTCATGCCGAACTCAGCCAGCAAGGGCGAGACGCGCAGCATCATTACGTTCGGACGCGCGAAACGCGTCGAAACCAAGCGTGGATCGGCATGGAATCGATCAATCGCATCGCGGACACGGCAGCATGCGACGCCGACCACGCATGGCGCATCCCGAAAAAGGTGATGACCCCGCCGACTGACCTCGGCGCCCGCATCGACCGATACCGTTGCTGCCTTCCGGCCCTGGCGGGATTTTCGATCTAGCGTCGCGAGGGGCCGACGGGGCCACCATAGGGACACGCACCGGGCCTTGCGCCCGACCCGCCATGACGACGGGACGCGGAGTCTAGCAGGCCCGCGGCGGCTCGCCTATCCGTCACATCGGTTCACGACGCACCGATGCGCTCGACCTCGGGCGTGCCGGCGTGCTGGCTGAATCGGAACGCGTAGGACAGGCGCACGGCGGTCGGGGTCTCGATGGCGCCGTCCGCCTGGCAGGCGTCATTGCCATCGAAATCCTCGGGCGCCACGCACAGCAGCGCGGGCGCATAGGTCCACTGGCGCACTGCGGCGAGCGCTGCGTCGATGAACGGCGCGATCTCGAGATCCGCCGGCGGTGCGCAGTCCGCATCCGTCCGCGGCGCAGCACCGGCGACCGCGCCTGTCGCGTCGATCGCGGCATCGATGCACACCACGACCGGCGCGAGACGCAGGGCCAGCTGTTCCGCCGGATAGACCGGCATCGCGGCGGGCGTATCGAGATTGGGGTGGATGAAACGGCGATGGCGCAGCAGATCCATGCGCCGCGTGTCCGCGGCCGGTTCGATCAACGACGCACCGACAGCGCCCTGCGGCGGCGGTTCGGGCGGTTCTGGTGGGAGACCCTGCGGCGCCGAGGCGCAGCCCGCCAAGCCCGCAACGCAGACGAGCAACGCGACACAGCGGATCAAGGCGTCCCCTCGCCCGGGACAAGCGCCAATGCATCGGGCTCGCGCCCGGTCGTCCAGTAGTCGAGAACTTTCCAGTCGTGCGTATCGATCACGGCGATACGGTCGGCGCCGCTGATCGCGACATAGGCGCGCGGCGCGTTCGGATCGACGATCGCGCCGATTGGCAATGGCCCGTTGCCGAGCAGCGTCGTCTGCAGCGCGGCGTCTGACGGCGCCAGTGCGACCGACGCCACCGCGCGACGCGATGCGACGTCGATCACCGACAGCGTCGCGGCGGTCGCATTGGTGACCAGCGCATGCCGGCCGTCGGGCGTGAACGCGACGCGGATCGGGAAGCCGGCGCTCGGCAGGGTCGCGACGATGTCGAGCGATTCGGGATCGTGCACGGTCACGGTGTCATCGGCGCGATTGGTGACCCAGACCTGGCCGTCGGGCGCGATCGCGATGCCTTCCGCGCCGGCGCCGGCAGGCCGCTCCGCGGTCGCGCGCATCGTCGACAGGTCCACGCGCACCACGGTGCCCGCGCGGATCTTGCTGACGTACGCGGCTGCGCCATCCTTCGACACCGCGACCATGTGGCCGATGCCGTCGCCGACCTCCGCGACGCCCGTCACCGCGCCGCGCGCGATGTCGACGCGCAGCAGGGACCCACTGCTTTCGGTCGTGACCAGCGCATCGCCGTCGGCGAGCAGCTGCAGGCCGTGGGGGCGCCCGTGCGCGCCCAGATCGATCGTGCGCGTGCGGCCGTCGACGAGATCGATGACCGTCAGCGCGTGGTGCGCGTCCTGGTGGCCGTAGGTCGTGACGACGGCGCTGCGGCCGTCGCGCGAGACCGCGATCTCGTGCGGCGCGGGGCCGGTCGCGTATTCCGCGAGGCGCTCGCCGGACGCGGTATCGATTGCCCAGACCGTGTCGGCCGCCTTGTTGCCGACCAGCAGACGCGATGCCGCCTGCGCGCCGAACATGGCCGCCAGCAACACCGCAGCAAGCACCAGCCGCCTCATGCATCACCTCCGCGCGCCGACTCCGGGTGCAACCAGCCGGCGTCGCCGTCGGCATAGCGCTCATGCTTCCAGATCGGCACCCGATCTTTGATCTCGTCGATGATGTAGCGGCAGGCGTCGAAGGCCGCACCACGATGCGCCGCGGTCACGCCGACCCACACCGCCATGTCGCCGATCGCTAGGTCGCCGATCCGATGCACGCACACCGCCCCGCACAGGTCGAAGCGGTCACGCGCCTCGGCCACGACCTTCGCACCTTCGGCCTCGGCCAGGGCGACATAGGATTCGTAACGCAGGCCGAGCACCGGACGCCCGTCGTTGTGGTCGCGCACCCAGCCCTCGAAGCTCGCGAACGCACCCGCACGATCGTGCTGCACGCGCCGGCGCAGCGGTGCCAGATCGACCGGCGCATCGGCCAGCCAGAAGTCGCGCTCGTCCATTTCAGCCTCCGCTGACCGGGGGAATGAAGGCGATCTCGCTGCCGGCCTGCACCGCATCGTCCCAGCGCGCGAACGCGCCGTCGACGGCGACGCGCAGGCGCTCGACCGGCAGCACGAAGCCATGGTGCGCACGCAGTTCTGCATACAGCGCGCGCAGATCGACTGCATCGGTGGTCCAGGTTTCCTCGCCCTGCCCCGCGGCGTCACGCAGGCTGGCGAAGTACAGCACGCGCACCGCGCTCATCGCGCACCACCCGCGATCGCCCCGACATCGCGCTTGCCGCCGCGCTTGCCGACCAGCTTCGCCGGGCCCAGCACGATCGCGTGAGACAGCGCCTTGCACATGTCGTAGACGGTCAGCGCGGCGACGGTCGCGCCGGTGAGCGCTTCCATCTCCACACCGGTGCGGTGCGTGGTCTTGACCGTGCATTCGATGCGCAGTTCGCGCTCGGCGTGCCAGTCAACCGCGATCGCGATGCCGTCGATCGGCAACGGATGACAGAACGGAATCAACTCGTGCGTGCGCTTGACCGCCATCGTGCCGGCGATGATCGCGGTGTCGACGATGCCGCCCTTGGCGCTCTTCAAGCCGTTGGCGTGCAGTTGCGCGGCGACATCGGCGGGAAAGCGCACGCGGCATTCGGCGCTGGCGACGCGCGCGGTCGTCGCTTTGGCGGACACGTCGACCATCGTCGGGCGGCCGGCGGCGTCGATATGGGTCAGTGCCGGGGGCGCTTCGGGTTTCGTGCGGGCCATGCGGCTGCGTCGTGAGTGCGGGAACCCGGATGTTACCGGGGCTGGTCTGAAGTGGGTCGCGACGCAGGGAATTCGAAGCCGAGGTGCGGGCGCCGATGTTTGCGCATTGGCGCGAGGCCGGATGGGACTTGCTTTGACTTCGCTTCCTCAACCCCGTCATTCCGGCGAATGCCGGAATCCAGTGACTTGCCTTGGGCTCAGCTATTTCGGCTTCGTTACCGAGACCTCAGTCGCTGGATGACCAGCCATTCGGCTGTTGACGGCCCGGCATTCGCCGGAACGACGGTGGCGGGTGTGACACGAGCTTCGGTGCCCGGGAGAGGAAGCGCTCAACCACCCACCAGAAACATCTCGACGTGCTTGCGCGGCGCACGCACGCTGCCGCGCAGTTCGCTGTAGCGGTCGGCACGGCGCGACCACAGGTCGGACAGCCGCGCCGAGAATGCGGCCTCACCGTCGGCCAGCCAGCTGCGCATCGGCTGGCCGCTGCCGGAGAACAGGCAGGTGTAGAGACTGCCGTCGGCCGAGACACGGGCGCGCTGGCAGTCGCCGCAGAACGGCGCGGTGACCGAACTGATGAAGCCGATCTCGCCGGCGCCATCGATGAAGGCGTGACGCTCGGCCACTTCGCCGCGGTAGTTCGCGTCCAACGCGCGCAGCGGCCAGCGGGCGTCGATGCGCTTGTGCAGTTCGCGCGACGGCACGACGCGCGCGCGGTCCCAGCCGTTGCAGGTGCCCACGTCCATGTACTCGATGAAGCGCAGTACGTGGCCACTGCCGCGGAAGTGGTCGGCCATGCGCTCGACTTCGTGGTCGTTGACGCCGCGCTGGACGACGCAGTTGAACTTGATCGCGGCAAACCCCGCGCGCTCGGCCGCGGCGATGCCCGCGAGTACGTCGTCGATCTCGCCGCGCCCACCCGACAGCGTGCGGAATAGATCCGGGTCGAGCGCGTCGAGGCTGATCGTCAACCGCTGCAGGCCGGCATCGCGCAAGGCCTGCGCATGGCGCGCGAGCAGTGACGCATTGGTGGTCATCGCCAGGTCGTCGATGCCCTGCACCTTCGCCAACCGTTCGACCAGCGCCGGCAGGCCCTTGCGCAGCAGCGGTTCGCCGCCGGTCAGGCGCAGCTTGTGCACGCCCAGCCGCGCGAAGCCGCGCACCAGGGTCTCGATCTCGTCGAAGGACAACCGCCCGGCCTGGTCGAAGCCGTAGTCGTCGGGCACGCGGTCGGCCGGCATGCAGTAGCCGCAGCGGAAGTTGCAGGCTTCGATGACCGACAGGCGCAGGTCGTGCAGCGGACGGCCGAGACGGTCCAGCGGGGCCTGTGGCAATTGCGGCAGCGCGCTCATGCGGTCACATCCTGCGCATGCGCGGGTGCAGGCAGCGAGAAACGCGCGCCGGGACGGGCGATGCGCTGCCCTCGCGCTTCGAGCGCGGCGCCATCGGCTTCGGAGGCGTAGTGGTACAGCACACAGCGCGCAAGGAGCTGGCGCGGGTACTCGCGCTGCAGATCGTCGATGCCGCTATGCGAGGGATTGCCGTGCAGGCCGCAATCATGCGCGATGAGTTCGTCCCGATCGGCGAAGCGCGCGAGCATTTCCGGGATCGGCCGGGTGTCGCCGCTCCAGACCAGGCTGCCCGGCAGGCGCAGGCCATAGGCGGTCTCCGGCCAGTGGTGGCGGACCGGGAACACCTCCAGGCGGATGCCATCGTGCCAGAACGCGTCGCCGACCGGGATCAGCGCGAACGCATCCCAGAAGTTCGCGCCGCCTTCGGCCAGCACGTTCGGGTAATCGCCGACCCGCCGGTGCAGCAGCGGCACCACCGGCGCCGGCACGTAGATGGGCATGCGGCCGCGGCGCGCGGGATCGAAATAGCGGTCGACGAACAGGCGTTCGAAGCCGGCGACGTGGTCGAGATGCACATGGGTCACGAACAGCGCGCGCGGCGCCTCGCCGTAGTGGTCGAGGTAGGCAGTCAGGCCTTCGGCGCCGCAGTCGATCGTCAGCCACGGCGCGCCGTCGCGTTCGATCGTGGCCATCGGCGAGCCCAGCGACACCGCCGACGCATTGCCGACGCCCTGGAAGCGCAGCGCCCAGTCGCCCGTGCGCGTCATCAGGTGCCCCGGCTCCACAGGGCGTCATAGGAACGACGCAGCCGCGCGAAGTCCTCTTCGACCGCGGCGACATCGCGCGCGCCGCGCAGCTTCAGCAGCGAGCGCTTGAGCCGCGCGAGATTGCGCTCCCGCCAGCGGGTTTCGGGAATGCGCAGCCGGCCGCGATCGAGGTCGATCAGCCAGCCCTTGCCGACGCCGTCGAACAGGATGTTGTGGGCGTTGAGATCGGCATGGTCCAGACCGGCGCGATGGAAGCGCGCGATCAGCCGCCCGGTCTGCTCCAGCGGCGCATCGGCGGGCGCGTCGGCCATGTGATCGGCCAGCGAGCGCACGTCCGGCAGCCGCTCCATCAGGATCCAGGCCCGGTAGCCCAGCCCGCGCCGCAGATAGCTCGCGGCGATCGGCTGCGGCACCGGCAGGTCGCGGCGCAGCAGTTCGCGCAGCAGGCGGAACTCGACGAAGCTGCGCACGTGCCGGGTGCCGCGCCACAGGTGCTGGTCGCGGTTGACGCGCCCGACCATGCCGCCGCGCAGGTACTGCCGCAGCACACAGGGCCCGTGCGAGGCGTCGATGAACCACGCGCCGCCGCGGCCGCTGCCGTCGACGCGCTGCGCGCGCTCGCCCCACTGCGCGGGATCGAACCAGCGCGGATCGGCTTGCCGCAGCTGCGTGCCGTCGAACAGAATGGCCCCGTATTCCCCCGCCCGTCCGCTCGCGCGATCGCCCGCCGGTATCGGCGTCAGGCTCTCGGCGGGATCGAATCTGCTCATCGAAGCGAGTCTATCAAGCCTTGACGCCTGTCCTGCCCGGTTCCGACACCTCGACACGGGTCCCCAGCCCGGCGTCTCCGCCGCGTTCGATCTGCCTGCTGCGCCTGTCCGCGCTCGGCGATGTCACCCATGTGCTGCCATTGATCCGCACCCTGCGCGCGGCATGGCCGCAGGCCGCCCTGACCTGGGTGATCGGCAAGGGCGAACACCGCCTGCTCGATGGTCTGCCCGGCGTGGACTTCGTGGTCTACGACAAGAAGACCGGCATCGCCGGCATGCGCGCGGTGCGGCGCGAACTCAAGGCGCGCCTCGGAACGGCCGGCCGGTTCGACGTGCTGCTGCAGATGCAGGTCGCCGCGCGCGCGAACCTGCTGTCGGCCTTCGTGCCGGCGCGCGTGCGCGTGGGCTTTGATGCGGCGCGCTCGAAGGACCTGCACGGGCTCTTCATCAACACCCGCATTCCCGATCGCCCCGGCATCCACGTGCTCGATGCGCTGGGCAGCTTCGGCGAACCGCTCGGACTGCGGCAGGACACCGTCGAGTGGGACATGCCGGTGCCGGACGAGGCCTTCGACTGGGCGCGCGCGCAATGGCCGGACGATGGCCGCCCGGTGCTGATGATCTCGCCGTGCTCCAGCCACGTGCGCCGCAACTGGTATCCCGACCGCTACGCCGCGCTCGCCGATCACGCCGCCGATGCCGGCTGGCGCATCGTGCTGTGCGGTGGCCGCAGCGATCTGGAACGACAGACGACCGACGCGATCCTCGCGGCGATGCGCTCTGATGCGCTCGATCTCGTCGGCAGGGACACGCTCAAGCAGTTGCCCGCGCTGCTTTCGCGCGCGCAGTTGCTGGTCACGCCGGACTCGGGCCCGATGCACATCGCCAACGCGATGGGCATCAAGGTGCTGGGCCTGCATGCGGCCAGCAACCCGGAGCGCAGCGGCCCCTATTCCGACCGCCGCTTCTGCGTGGACCGCTACGACGATGCCGCGCGCAGATTCCTCGGCAAGCCGGCCGCGGACCTCAAGTGGGGCACGAAGATCGAGTTCGACGACGTCATGGCCCTGGTCACGGTGGACGATGCGATCGCAGCGTTCGAACGCCGCCGCGCCGATCTGGAGCATCGCTGATGGACCCCATCGTCGCCGGCCTGCTCGCCACCCTCGTCGGCGCGATCGTTGGCGGCGGGGTCAGCTATCTGCTCAACCGGCAACTGCACGCGCAGCAACTCGAACGCCTGCGCACCGAACACAAGACCGAATTCGCCGCCGAGGATACCGCCCGGCATTTCCTCGGCCATCGCGGCTATACCGACCGCTCGTTCGACGTGCTGCGCAAGCACCTGGGCGGCTTCGAGGACGACGAACTGCGGCGCACCCTGGTGCGCGCCGGCGCGGTGCGGACCTATCGCGACGATGGCAGCGAATGGTGGCGGCTGCTCAGTCGCATGGACGAATACATCGAACAGAAGGCGCGCCGCGCCGCCGCCGACTGAGTTACGAGCCGGCCTTGCCGCCGCGGTAGTCGGCGTACGACTTTTCCTCGACATAGGCCGAGCCCAGCGCGAGATTGATCGCCTTCTTGATCCGCGCGCGCTCGTCGTTTTCGAGGTAGACACTGCGCGCCAGCTGCACGAAATCGTCACCGAACTCGCCGGCGCGCTCCTTGACCCGTACCCCGTCCTCGATGTCCCACAGGCGCTCGTTGACCGCCTTGAGCTCCGCGCGCAGGCGCACGATGTCGTGGCCCGCCGCCGGATGCGCCATCCACGCCTGCTCCAGCGCGCTGAGCTCGGTGCGCACGTTGGCGAGCTTGGCGGGATCGTTCATGCGCTCGGACTTGATCTGCAGGATCGAGAGCTTGTCGAGGAGTTCACCGAAGGACACGGGAACGGAGATTTCGGACATGGACAGCGCCGTGGGGGATGGACGGGCCCGCCAGTGTAACGCCGCGCTTGTCGCCCACGCGGAGCGCCCGTATCATTGCGCCCCCGGACGCCGCGAGGCGGTCGGGAACCATCTGGAGAGGTGGCAGAGCGGTTGAATGTACCTGACTCGAAATCAGGCAGGCGTTTATAGCGCCTCGGGGGTTCGAATCCCCCCCTCTCCGCCAGATTTGCTATGAAAAACAAAGGGTTGCGCTAGCTGCGCAGCCCTTTTTCTTTGCCCGAAATCCGAGCGCGCGCTGCGCAAAAAGCCCTTTGTAAGGCTGTTGTAAGGCTGGGGCCATGCTTGGGCGGGCGCCTACCTGCGGCCCTATGTCCGCATGGGGCGAATTCCTACAGCACGCGCGAGCACGCTCCCATTGCGGGAGCGGAGTTGTGCTGGGCAAGCTCCATTCGCCCCGGTGCCTAGGCCACTACGACCCTGCACGGGCTGTCCGGCCGAACGTTAGCGAGGAACCGGCACCGGGGCGACGCCGCTCCTTGGCGGCCGCGCTAGTACGGCAGGCGCGCCTATCGTGGCGGCTTGTAGTCCGGATCGTTGGCCGGCAGATGCGCGCGCCACCAATCCCGGTTGCCGCCCTTGCGTCGGCGTACTCGCGGCCCTCGGCTGCGGCTCGTTCCTCCAGCGTGCGCTGATCGGTGCCGAGCATCAAATGCGCCAGCGAGGGGGCCAACTGCTTATGGTCGTCGTCGTTCATGGAGCAACGATGCACAACGGCAGTCGCACAGATAGAGACAGAGATAGTGCACCTCTACAAGGGACGCTTGCCGCGGCCTAGCTCGTGTATGTTGTCAGCATCAGCCACAGGGGCGTGACGCGTATGAACTTTACCGCCGCGTGGGCGTGGCTTAACGCTGCGCTTGAGAGCAACACATTTAAGGTACTAATTATTCCTGCAGCTATGGCCCTATTCGGCACTGGCAAGTATTTCGGCCGCCGTAAAATCGAAAAATCCGGAGAATCGGAAGAGATCAAGCGGACACGAGAGTTAGTCGACATTCAAATTAAGATGCGCGAAGGAGGTATATCTATAGATGAAATCAACGGACTTCGCAAAATAATCCTAGAAAAGTCGACGACACAAGCAGTTGCTACAGCAAATTACTTTGTCAAACGTGCTGAATATTTGCACGACCTGCCTGCTTCGAATTTGTTTAATGATGACGCCGAACTCAGTCAGGCAGAGATGAACGAACAAGCGGCAGCGCGATTCCGACAAGCTGAAGAAGACTTGACCAGTTTGCTTATAAAGAAGATGGCCGAGAGCAAGCACGATGAGGCTATTGCGCTGCAGGCCGCTCATGATGGTTGGTTGCAATGGCGTGATGCGGAGGCGCACTGGGAGGCGAAATCATGGGAAGGAGGTTCTATCCGTCCATTGCTGGTAGCTACAAAACTTGAAGCTTTGACTCGGGAGCGAATTGCATCACTAGAAATAGGAGAGCAACTTGAACAAAGCCCAAATAATTTAGAAATTCAGTACAAGCCGACGCCAAGCGACTTAGCGGAACACTTGGAGCCAGGAATCACATCCAATCGAGTTCGAGAGCTTATTGGAGCACCGCACTTCATATCTGAAAATTATTGGTTCTACAGATTTCTGGAAACACAAGTTGAAATTATCTTTGAAGGCGAAGTGATTAGAGACATAACATTCGCACTCATTGAAGGAGAGAAGTACAAGGCGACGCTTAGCGAAGTCAATGAGTACACATTGGGAGAGCTAACTTTTTCTGACCTTCTGTCAGAGAACCAAAATATAGAGGTGCACTCCCGATCCTCCGGGCGAACCCATGAAGCATATACCTCTATAGGGGTTGGAATTCCGGGAACCTATCGAATGTTTTATTTTGGCGCGATAATGCCTTTCCATGGCTCGCGCTTGCATCACACCGATTTCGACTGGGATATAGACAGTCAGAGCGTTAAAGGTTTCCCTTCCGACGCCATCATAAATTGGTTTGGAACTACTAGCCGATATGACGAAGCGCCGGGAGCTAGTTGGTACATTCGCTAGGGGCGGCTACTGTCATCTACGCCTACATCGGCCGCTCAATGCGGATTTGGCTGCTAGTCGCCCAAGCCAGCTTCTGGACGCCGTAGCGCATGGCATCCAAAGCGTGGTCCGCACCGCTGCTGTCCACATCCTCCGGCCGCTTCATGTCCCTTCCGGCGTAGGGGGCAGTCAACCACCAGTAGCGACAGATCCGGGAGACATAGAGCCCGGGACGGTCCGGTCTGCCGGCGTCGGCGAGCATCCGGCGGAGACGCTGCCAGCCCTGCACTCGGTCGCCCTTATGTGCAGGCTCGAAGCTCACGCCCTCCCGCTGGAATTCGTCCGCAATGCATCCCGCCCCGCTGCCGGTTCGGGCGAAACAGGCATCGTCTGCGACGCCCTCCGGCATGATCCCCCAGCGCGCACACATTTCCTTGATCGCATCGGAAAGCACGGGCACGGTCCAGCCGATCCCATCGTTCAACCGATCGTCGCTTCGGTTCGTAGCCAACTCGTCTATGGCCACAATTGACCCGCGCGGGTAGTAGCGCCCATCCGGCCCTTCGCCGCCCGGGCTCTCGGCGAGGATGTAGGTCACCGATGGGGCCGCAGAACCGAAGTCGTGGGCCAGCCAAGTGATCCAGCCGCGCGGCAAGGCGCCCCACGGGTCGACCGCCACCCGGTCCTCGTCCAGCACATCGGAGAAGTAGGCGCCGCGCGCGACGCTCCAATCGCCATCCGTCCATGCCCGCAGCAGTTCGGGATCGTCGGCGCAAGCGGCGCCCAACTGGTCCCGGTACTGCTCCACATCGAGGAACGGGTTAGCTTCGAACGTACTAGGAGCGTAGACGCATGCGCGCTTGGACTTCTCTTCAACGAATGGCGTCCAAGGCGCTGCCTTAGTGAAGACAAAGCGCTTTGCAAGCCACATGTGACCAACGCCGCCGGGATTCGCTGCGTACACAGTACGGATCGGCATGTCTTTTGGGCCGCGCAGGTTGGAGCGCAGCAAGTCGAGTAGCGAAGAGTCTTGGTACTGCCCGCACTCGTCGGCCATCAGCAACGTGAAGCTGCGGCCTTGGTATTTGGCATAGTCGCTGGCGCTCTCCAGCTGGCCCAGCTCGATCACACCACCGCCAGGCATCTTCCAGACATGCTCCGCGCCGTTGTAGCGGGCAGCCGGGCCGTAGACCTTGCCGAACATCTCCTGTGTGGTCAGTTCAAAGTCGGCAAGACCCTTGTAGGTGCGACGCAGGTATAGGACTCGCGCCTGCTTGCCGTACTGCTCGACATGCCGCAGCGCCAACAGCCCCATGAGAAACGACTTGCCGCCGCCACGACCGCCACCGAGGAACAGATCGACCGTCTCCGGCACCAGCAGAGCGCGCTCTTGGAAGGCATTGAGCTGAATACCGTCACTCATGCTCAATCACCCGAGGCGCGCGCGGGAGCCTGACAGCCTCCAACTTGCCGTTCTGTTCGACGTAGGTTTTCAGGTCCGGCGCAGCAGCCGGGATGTTGAACGTGATGCTGACCTTGTTTCGGTTGTCCTCCGGCTCCTGCTCGCGGTAGCCATGCCGCGACTTCAACAGGAACTGGGCGGCCCCTAGGTCGCGCTTGTAGATCGCGGCTTCATACAGTGTCCGGTGCAGCGCTTCCCGCTCTAGCTCTTTGCCTTCATCAAAGGCTTTGCGAAGGCCCGGGTCCGCATCCAGCCACTTCTTGAAAGTGTCGGATGGCACCGAAAACAGCGTGTGCATGGCTTTAAGGCTGCCGCCCTTGCTGGCAGCCGCGCGTATCCGCTCCGCAGCGTCGCTAGGAGCGCTGTCTGCGTGCGGACTGTGCGCAGGGGGCGGCGGGGGTTTGGATGCGCGTACAAGCGCGGGCACAGCTGGGGGCAGCGGCATGGGCTTTTGCTCCACCTGCGCCTCATCCACCCGCCACGGCGAACGCGGAGGCTGCTTGATCGGCGGCGGTGGCGGGGTCTTGGTGGACACAGGTGCGATGCCTTACGCCTTGCGCAGGTCGGACAAAGCTTTGGCGGCTTCGAAGTCCACAACCGAGTTGACCAGCCGATCGATACCCCTCTCGATCTTGTCCACTGCGGCAAATGCCTTGGGCAAATTGGCTTCGAGTTTCGCCAGCTGCGGATCCTTGAGTGCGATCAGGACGTCACGCTGCCGGATACGCTGTCCCTCCGATACACCGCTCAGAAACGCAGGTGCAGAGGCGACGGCATAGAGCAAGATGATGGAATCCTCGCCCTTGGCGTTGGCGATAAGTGCTTCGCGGTCCTGCACCGACATTCCACGCATCGCATCGCGTGCCTGCTCGACCACGCGTGACAGATGCGCAGGCGGTGCCAATGCCGTCTTCAGTCGCTCCTCCACCTCGCCGCGGGTCCGCTGCAGGTTGGTCCGCAGGTTGTTGAGCGTGCTGGTGTGCTGGCTAAGCGCTTCGCGGCCTATGTTCGCCAGCTGGGCGATGCCCTGTGGGCTGCTCATCTGCTCGCTATCCAAAGCCCGCGCCATCGCAGTGAACGCATTGACCACGGACTTGTGGATGTTCTCGCGAGCAGTACGCACCGAATCGAAGCCTTCCAGCGTGTCATGCACACCCAGCGATTCAATAGCGACTATGGCTGCCTCCTCGGCACGCTCCTTGGCTTGCTTGCGAGGCTGCTGCTGGCGCCGATGTTGCTCCGAAATCGCGAGATCAGCGGCATTGGCCATGCGGACGCGCTCCCTGCGCCGCTCCTCGGCTTCCCTGATGTGGCTGCTGATGGTCTTTGCTGGCTTGGTGGTGGCGTCTTCGGACATGGCGGATTCTCCTCAATGGATGGCGGGTGGATGGGTGGATGGCTCGTCAAAGCGCGCGAGGTATTGATGGATCAAGCACTCGCACTCGACTAGCGCGAGGACGTTGCTGGGGCGTGGGTCGTCGGCGACGACTTGGCGTGCTTCGCGCAACAGGTGCAGGCCCTCGATGGCAGAGTTCTGCATCCGCATCTGATTGATGAACGTGGCGCTGTTCTTGCGCCAAGCGCTGGCGCCATACAACTGCTGATCGAGCGTGACTTCAGCCGTAGAGCTGTCCAGCGTTTCAAGCCAATACCGAAGCTCGCGGAAGATATCGGCACTGTTCATGTGCTGCGCTCCGCTGGGTGATTGTCGCGGTACTGCTTCGCCGCCGCGTACAGCTGCCGCCATGCGTCCGGGTTGAAGCCAGGCGGGCGCGGCGTGCCCTGCTGGATGCGCCGCAGGTCTACGGTGCTGACAGACACGCCGCTGGTAGCCACAGGCGCGCGCAGGTAGGCGTAGGGCATTTTCGGGATGCTGACGACGACCCAGCCTTTCGGATCCAAGCAGAGGTCCGCGACTACCTCCTCCTCCGCAGCGGGCAAGTGCCGCTCGTCCAGCGCTGCCCGCACCATGCCAGCGATGACCACAATGCCTCGCAGCGCCGCGCGCGATAGCTTCGCGGAAGCGGCGGCCTGCATGTCGGGCGATAGGCCGGTGGAGCGGTACACGGAACGCTGCCTTGGGGTCGTAAGCTGGAAGCAGCTTCGTGCCAGTGCGGTCCCGCTTTCTCCCGGGAGTTAACAAAGAGCGCGGCAGCCGTACACACGCATTACAAACGAAAGCGCCTCGACGCTCTCGCCTTTAGTTTCAGCGAGTTAGCGTAATTGCGCCCTGACAAGGCGTCAGGCGCGCTCTTTCTGAGGCGCTTTGCTGCTGGTGCAGCAGAACGGCTAATTCCTTATTCCCGCTTTCATTCCCCTTTTCATTCCTTATTTTGAAAGCTAAAAACAAGCTATTTGTGTGTATTCATGGAATAAAAGGAATGGAGTGCACTTTGGCAGCAATAGGTCAAGAACAGAGTACGCATAGCGCCCTTTTCCCTGCATTTCCCAAACCCATTCCTTTTATTCCTTGATACGCATGAAACCGCTTAAAAACAGCTGCCAACTCAAGGAATGGAATGGGGAATGAACTATTCCCGCTTTATTCCCCATCGAAACCGCGGATTCAATCCATTTCCTCGATCAGCGCGGAAACGCAGCAGGAGCGCGCAGGAGCGCGGCACCGCTGCACCCGCTACCCCTGCCGCGGCCCCAGGGAGTGGCAGCGCGGAAACACGCGGGGAGGAAGCCCTAGCGCGCTTCGGGGCCGGGGGTGGCCCCTAGCGGGAAAGGGACGCGCTGGATATCGCGTAGACATAGCTACGCAAGCCGAATCGCTGCTGCGCTACGTGCGGCAAGAACTCGAGTAGCTCCCCTGTGTCCACCAGTGCCGCGATCGCGCATTCGAGCGCACGGTCGAATCCACGCCTGTCGTTGGTGAAAGCGCCGCATTGCTTCGCTCGCCGCCTTAGGTAGCCAAGCGGCAGGATGCTGCCATCGTGCATGATCTTCTGCGGGACGGCGTAAGTGCCATTCCGCTTGTATGGCTTCATCGTGACGTACTCGCGGATGTACTTCCGCAACTCTGCCTCTTGCCGCGTTTCGCCAGTACCGACCATGCCGGCCCGGAAGCGGCTGGCGAGTGTGCCCACACAGTGCTCAACGAATCTGTAAGCCCATTCGACATGCGCTTGTTCGATCACCGGAGTGCTGTGGTGACCCGGCATACAGCCTACGGCAATGAGTGCTGCAATCCTTCGAATATTGAGGCTCGCGCGGTTCCACAGCGCGCGGTCGAATGCGTCACGCGACTTGTCGTTGTAGTCCGCGTCGAACTTAGCTTGAATCGCGTTCAGCGCAGCCGCGCCGTCAGCGGTGGCTACCACTTGCCGAGGCTCAATCGGAACAGGGTTCTGCCCGCCCAACTGCATCACCGTTGCCGCAAGATCGGCGAAGCGATGGCTTAGATGCTCCGGCGGAGAGAAGTAGGCGTTGTAGTTGGTAGGCGGGCGATCACCAAGAGCTTCGATAACGAGGGTGCGCGGAAGCAAGCCATCCTCGATGTCGCGGAACGAAAGACTGTCGAAGACGTGCCCGGGTGTTGATTCGCCGAGGATGCTGATGGCGGGTGCTTTGACAATCTTAGTGTTCTTGTCGCGGTCAGCGTAGGCAGTGGCGCGGAACGTGTCGCCTTTGCCGGATTTCGCGTACAGCTCCAGTAGAGACAAACGCAGTTCACCAGTAGAAGCGGGAGCCCGCGGGTCATTCAGTTCCTTGAGTCGCAGACCGAATTCGCTGTGGATTGAAAGACAGCATGGGTTCTCAGTGAGATGTTGGTTCAAAGCTTGACCCGAGGAGAATTTGCGGGGGCCTACGAAACCGTCAACAAAGGGAACGCTCATACGCACAGCGTCTAGCATCCGCTCAATTCCTCGTGCCATGTCTTCCTTGCCGCGACCGCTCTCCGCGAGCAACAGGAGATAGAGGTTGAGACCTGTCCCTTCGAAGTTGAATGCACGCCCAGCGACCCCTGCCATCAGGCCTAACGCGGCAAGAGTAGCGCCCTCCAGCATCGGATAACGCGCACTTTGGTTGAAGTACTCGATCAGATCGCCCACAAGCCCGGGCGGCGGTGGCAGGTCGTAGTTTGTGATCTGCGCAGCAGCAGACTCATCCGCTGCAGGCTCAGGGATGGACGCCGCCAGTGCGCGACTCGCCTCGACTTGCTCCTGGCTTGGTTGCTCCGCCTCCTGCCGCGCTCGGATAGCCCGGAGCGACCTATTGAGGTAGCTGTCGCGCTGCGCCTTTTCTCGCTTGCCGAGCGCAGTACAACGAAAGACGCGCCGCACTTGTTCGTTGTCCGGCGAGTAGAACGCCAACATGGATAGCAGGGCAAAATCGGCTTCTGATTGGCTGGGGTAACCCATGTCTTGCCACTCGCCGTGGCAGAGCTTGGCGTACTTCTCACCGTTTTCGGCAGCCATCGCCTTCTCATGAAGCTCGGCGTCTGAAAGGTCACTTTCGACTTGAGTAAGCCCGCTAGTCTCCTGCACAGGCATACCGGCCAACAATCCATCGAGCAGCGCTTGCTCATCAGCGATTGGAGCCTGCCGCACTGCGTTGCCGGTGAAGACCACATACCGGCCAGAGCTATAGACGCCGATGTGTCCACGATCGCGTCCGCCGCACATCTTGCCCCGAAGGATGACGTGGTAACCGCCGCGCTCATTGCCTTCCGTATCGCTCCAGCGCGCGCCCACGCTCCGCTCTGTATAGGACTGAAAGCTGCCGAGCACACGCCGATGGACGACTCGCTCCTCTTCGCTGGCGGGATTCTCCGGCTTGTCGTCGATATCGATGGCGACGTATGGATCAAAGGCAGTTAGCACGAAGCCTACATGCGGCTGCCCGGAGGCACGGGCCTGTTCAAACGCCCCCCATGTGCGCGGGTCGTTAACGCTTGCTGGTCCGCCCGTATGAGGATTGATTGGCACCTTGTCCGCTGTCGCTGCTACCCACTGCGGTAGCTCCCGCAGCTCTGGAGGGATGCTCGAAAGTGGATCGGGCGCAGCGCTGGCATTGGCGCTAAGCTCGTTGGACACATGAGTAGTTCTCTTAACGCCCTCGGTTGCCGCCGGGGGCGTTTCTTCTGGGGCTGTCATTGACCGGCCCCCTGCTGCTCCTTACCCAACTGCGCTAGCCAAGCTTCGATATCACTCTTGCGGTAGCGGAGCCTGCCGCCCAGCTTTACACCCTGCGGACCGTAGCCGCGCATCCTCCAGCGCTTGAGGGTGAAGGGATGGATGCCGAGCGCAGCGGCGGCATCGTTCTTGTTGAGATAGTCCCGGACTAGATAGGGAGCGTCGTTGTTCATTGCGGTGCCCTTTGTGGATGGGGCACCTATTAGCTATCCGTTTGCTCTGCGCTATATCTCCGGGGGTTAGCTAATCCCATTCCTTTGGGTACAGGTACTCCTCATCAGCATCGCGGAACCACTGGATGTCAGGAAATGAGATTGCGATCAGCCCCTTGCAAGCCTCTGCATCGAGCTCAAGCGGCTTGTCCCTGACACTATTGGTGTCGTGGTGTGGGCTGTATTTCCAACGAATGAATTCAACAAGTCTAGCTTCAGCGTCGACTATGAGTTTCGGCCGCTGTCTTGCAGCTCGCGTTTTTAGATAGTCATCCCACGGCTTGCCCTTCATCATTGGGGCGAAATCACGGGTCAGTGCGACCCTTCGCTCTATCTCAGAAAGGCGCTCCCGGTCACCGACGCCGTTAGCAACAGCAATGGCAATTCGCGCCGACTTCGCAACGATGTTTTTCCCGGTTTCGGTTGAGCGCTGCTTCGCTGCACCATTGAAGAACATGGACGCCCGGACCTTCGCGACGTTCTCTTTTTCCTTCGCGCCGGTTGGTTTCGGTGACTTGCATTCGCTTGCCACATGAGCCGCAACTGCAAGCGCGCCCTCGACAATCGCGTCGTATACCTCCGGGTCGATGATCTCGCGTGGAAACCACGTCGGCCATAGCAATAGCTCCTGTGCAGCTAACTCGTCACCTTCTCGCGCGCGCTGTAACAGTTTGCGCTCAGGCAGTTCGTTTCCTTCGCGCTCAAACTTGTCCCTTCGCTTGGCAGCGTGATAGGCCCATTCTTCGCGAGTCATTGCCTCAACCGCTCTGCTCATCATCCAGCCCTCCGCATCGGAATCACGTTGGACTCTTTACCTGTGAGCATGCCTTCCAGCCGACGCTCCCACTTCTCCAACGCCTCGCGCTTTTCGTCTTCGTAGTCATGCATGTTGTAGTGAACGCCGCCGACGCTGCTGTCTACATGATTTAGCACTCGATCTCGGTACTCCTTCGACACCTTCGCAGCTGCCATGCCTGTCTCAACAGTGCGGCGGAGGTCATGCGTAGTGAAGGGCACGAGCCCCAGCCGGGCCAGCCGAGCGCATATCTGCACGAGCGGGCGCTGTAGGTGCCCCGCGGTAAGGTGTCCGCCCCGCTTGGCGGGAAACACCCAATCGCCCGCTACAGCGCTGCGCCGAGCGCGGAGCATATCCACCAACTGCGACAACAGCGGGACTAAGTGAGCGCGGTTGTTCTTGGATCGCTCGGCAGGCAGCAACCAGATCCCAGCATCCAAGTCCAGTTCGGACCACGGCAGGTTCGCGACCTCACTTGCACGCGCGCCGGTCAGCAAGACCATCCGCAGCGCATCACCCTCGCCCTGTGTGAAGCGCTGGTCTCGAATCTTGATCTTCGCCTTACCCGCCCTTGGTGCGCGGGTCCAGACGCTACCCGGTTCGGTAATGCGCCAGAGGAGGCGAAGCTCCTTCGCAGTGGTCAGCGCCCGTGTCCGAGCTTTCAACTTGCCGCCTGGCGCTGTCATGCGCAGGCATGGATGCTGGTCGATGATCCCTTTATCCACTGCAAAGCTGAACATCTTGCGGACCAGAGCTAGACGTTGGCGGGCTTCCGCGGGCCGCGCAGGTGTGCCCTTGCCACCTAGTGCGACCGGGGTAATCAGTTCGTCCACGTCGGCTCGGGCGATGCTGTTCGCCTTTCGGTATCCCCACGCAGGAATGACATAGCCTCTAAGCCTCCGCTCGTCCTCCTTGCCGGTCCGCTTGTGGGCTGCGTGCTCCTCGATGTACTTCTCGGCCAGCTTGGCGACAGTCATCTCCCGCGCCGACTGCTGCTTAGCTTCTTGGCGGGCCTGTCGGCTTTCCTTCTTCTGCTGCTGGGGGTTGATCCCGCGGGCAAGTTCGCCACGGAGTCGCTGCACTTCGACCCTCGCCCACGCAAGGGTGCCCGCAAGCTCCCGGGTCGAAGTGCTACCCAGCTTGCCTGACGTGAGTGGCGACCACGGGCCGAGCGAGTACCGCTGGTCCTGGCCGTCGAACGTGTAGCAAAAAACGAAGTAGCGAGACCCGTTCCGTGTGATGCGCACGGTAAGCCCACGGACTTCGGTGTCCCAGTAGAGGACGTGGTGAGAACGGGGAAGTGGTATGGCGCTGATGAAGCGCTCAGTGAGCTTTACACGAGGCATAAAAATCCCTGACTCCGCGGTTGTGTAAGTCTGGTGTAAGGCGCGGAACGCACCTTAGCCGCAACACTGCGACACCCCAAGCGTATCCTGCATGCACCCTTAAAGTCCCGCAGAATCAAATACTTATATCGAAATGTAACGCCCAACCACGTTGCTTTTCAATAGCTTACGCAAGCCTGATTTTTGGACTCGAAATCAGGCAGGCGTTTATAGCGCCTCGGGGGTTCGAATCCCCCCCTCTCCGCCAGATTCGCAGACGCCCCGCAAGGGGCGTTTTGCGTTTCTGGCGCAGAAGCGGCGTTCGATGAGACCTACAGGTTCGACGGATTCGACGGAAGCGAATCCGGACAGCCGAATGGCTGGCCCTGCAAGCGCGAAGCGGTGGCGGGGTGAGGCCCATGGATGGGCCGAACCACGGATTCGCCCGGAGCGAATCCGGACAGCCGAACGGCTGGCCCCGCAAGCGCGGAGCGCTGGCGGGGTGAGGCCCATGGATGGGCCGAACAATCCCCGAGCAGCCAATGCGCAGCGCTGCTGACAGGTGCAAATCCTGCGCTTTATCCGACGCATCCGGGCCGCATCGCACGGGCCCGCGACCACTCGCTCCGATCACCAGAAATCAAAATGGGTCCCAGCTTTCGCTGGGATGACGCTGCACGGTCCGACATATTCCATGCATCCGCCTACGCAATGCACCACACGTACGACGATTCCCCTATGCTCAAGAACGGGTCCGCCGTCACAATACCGAATGCGCCTCCTTCCCCGCTCCCGGACGCTCCGTATCGTGTCTTCCGTTTCCTGTCGCTTCGCGCTGGCCGCCGCCATCGAGCCGCCGCGTTGTCTGCGACAGACCCCAAAGCCCGGCTTCGCCAGGGGACACGCATGATCGAGTTCGGCCACCTGACACACGTGGGCCTGCGGCGCGACCTCAACGAAGACACCTATTACGGCGACAGCGAACTGGGTCTTTGGCTGATCGCCGACGGCATGGGCGGCCACGAATACGGCGAGGTCGCCAGTGCGCTCGCCCGCGAGACCATCGTCCGCGAGATCCGCCAGGGCACCGCCCTGCCGCAGGCGATCCGGATCGCCGACGAGGAGATCATCCGCGCTTCGCGCCGCCGCAACGACAGCCTGCCGATGGGCACGACGGTCGTGGCCGCGCGCGTGACCGGCAACCGCTTCGAGGTCGCATGGGTCGGCGACAGCCGCGTCTACCTGTGGCGCGACAACAAGCTCGCGCAGCTGTCGCAGGACCACAGCTACGTGCAGGAACTCATCGCCCAGGGCGCGATCAGCATCGACCAGGCGCGCAGCCATCCGCATCGCAACGTGGTGACCCAGGCGCTGGGCGTGACCGATCCGCAGACGCTCAATGTCGAGACGCTGTCGGGCGAACTCAGCCCGGGCACCCAGCTGCTGCTGTGCAGCGACGGCCTGACCGAGGAGGTCGACGACCGCGCGATCTCGCGCGTGCTCGCGCATCTGGAATGCAGCGCGCAGGAATGCGTCGATGGTCTGGTCGCCGCCGCGCTCGACGGCGGCGGCTCGGACAATGTCACCGTGATCCTGATCCGCCGGCACTGAGCCGGCGCAGGCTTCAGGCCGGCTCCAGCTCGACCGGCGCGGCCACCACGTCCCACAGGCACACGCCCGCGCGCTTGCGGATCGCCTCGACCCGCAGCGCGTGCGCGGCGAGCTCGTCGGCCTGCACCATCAGCACCGGTCGCGCGCCGGCCGGCTGGGCCAGCAAGACATGTCGCGTCGCGCGCTCGGGTTCGGCCATCGCGCCGAAGCCGATCTCGTGCTGGCCGGCGGTCAGCGCGAGATACACCTCGGCCAACAGCTGGGCATCGAGCAGCGCGCCGTGCAACTGGCGGTGCGCGTTGTCGACCCCGAGCCGCCGGCACAGCGCATCGAGCGAATTGCGCTGGCCCGGATAGCGCTGGCGCGCGAGCAGCAGCGAATCCTCGACCGTGACCCGCTGGCGCAGATTCCCGTAGGCCGGGCCCAGCAGCGACAGCTCGTTGTCCAGGAAGCCGACGTCGAAGGCCGCGTTGTGGATGATCAGCTCGGCGCCGTCAATGAAGTCGAGGAAGGCGTCGGCGATGTCGGCGAACGGCGGCTTGTCGGCGAGGAACTCCAGGCTCAGGCCGGTGACCTCGGCCGCGCCCTGTTCGAAGTCGCGGTCGGGCTTGATGTACTGGTGGTAGGTGCGGCCGGTCGGGCGACGCTCGACCAGTTCCACGCAGCCGATCTCGACGACGCGGTTGCCCTTCTTCCATTCCAGGCCGGTGGTTTCGGTATCGAGGACGATCTGGCGCATATGTGTCCTCCGGTCAGGCCGCGGCGGTGCGCTGCGCGCGCGCGGCGGCGCTGGCGAGCGCGTCGACGCGCTCGTTCTCGGGATGGCCGGAGTGGCCCTTCACCCAGCGCCAGTCGATCTGGTGGCGCTCGCAGGCGACCTGCAGGCGCTGCCACAGGTCCTGGTTCTTGACCGCGCCGCCGCCGGCGGTCTTCCAGCCACGGCGCACCCAGTTGCGCAGCCACTCGGTGATGCCCTGGCGCACGTACTGGGAATCGGTGTGCAGCACGATCTCGCAAGGCTCGCTCAGCGCCTCGAGCGCCGCGATCGCGCCCATCAGTTCCATGCGGTTGTTGGTGGTCAGCGGCTCGCCGCCCGACAGCTCGCGCTCGGTGGCCTTGTAGCGAAGCAGCGCACCCCAGCCGCCGGGGCCGGGATTGCCGAGGCAGGCGCCATCGGTATAGATCTCGATCGACTTCATCGGTGTTCCGGAAAGAGGAGTCAGGCCGCAGGAGCGGCCAACGGCATCGGCAGCGCACGACGGCTGCGCACGGGCGTCAGCGGCAGGTGCCGCTTCTGCCCGCGCAGCGCATAGGCGGCCCGCAGGCCCGGGCCGTTCTGCACGGCGGCGACGGCTTCGGCGCGCCAGCTCGGGCCCACGCCGTTCGACACCGCGTCCGGCGCGAGGCCGGCCTCGCGCATCCGCCGGCGCCAGGTCAGCGGCTCGGCGCTCGCGATGCCGGCGCCGCGCCAGCGCCAGCGGTACGGGGTGAGGGGATTGAGCACCAGCAGCCACAGATGGCCACCGGGCGCGAGGACGCGCGCGGCCTCGTCGAGCAGACCGAGCCCGTCGCCACGCGCGCCGACGACATGCTGCAGCACGACCGCACCGAAGGCCTCGCTGGGCAGCGGCAGGGGCGCGCCGCAGCGGACCGGTCCATGCAGACCATCACCCTGGCGCAGCAGGCACAGGCCGCGGCCTTCGACCTGCAGCCCGGGCGCGGTGGGCGTCAGCCACAGCCACGGCAGGCCCGGATGCGAGCCCAGGGCGTCGGCGACGAGCGCGTGCTCGCTGTCGAGAATCGCGCGGCCGGCCGGGGTCTCGAACCAGTCGCTGGCGCTGCCGGGTTGACCGGCCGGAGAGATCACGGGCATGGTCGGCATTGTAATGGCTTCGAGTCGCCGTCGAGTCCGGCATCCCGGCTGACGACCGTCGCACCAGCGCCCGGCCGCATGCGGAGCGGACGCGCCGACGCCGTCAGCGCCGGATCGCCGGCGTCCACCCCGCTCCGGCGCCCGCCTCCATCGCGGGCATCGTCCACAAGGTCTGAACCGATGCGATTGCAGCCATTGCCCGCGTTCGAGGACAACTACATCTGGACGCTCGCCGACGCGTCCGGCCAAGCGCTCATCGTCGATCCCGGTGAGGCCGGCCCGGTCTTCGCCGCGGCCGACGCGGGCCTGACCCCCGCTGCCCTGCTGCTGACCCACCACCATGCCGACCACATCGGCGGCGTGAACGCCCTGCTGGCGCGCTGGCCGGCGCTGACGGTGTTCGCGCCGGACGATCCGCGGATCCCGCAGGCGACGGTTCGCGTGGGCGACGGCGACGTGGTCGACATCGCCGGCTGGCACTTCGACGTAATGGCCGTTCCCGGGCACACCCGCAGCCATGTCGCGTTCCACGGCCACGGCCATCTGTTCAGCGGGGATACGCTGTTCAGCCTCGGCTGTGGGCGGATGTTCGAAGGTACCGCGGCCGGGATGCTGGCCTCGCTCGACCGGCTGGCCGCCCTGCCGGCCGATACACTGGTCTGCTGTGGCCATGAATACAGCCGGTCGAATGCCGCCTTCGCGCGCGCGGTCGACCCGGACAACGCGGCGCTTCGCCGCCGCGAACAGGAGATTCTCGACATGCGCAGCGCCTCGCGCCCCACCCTGCCCGTCACCCTCGCCAGCGAGCTCGACTGCAACCCGTTCCTCCGCGTCGACGCCGACGCCATCCGCGCCGCCGCCTCGCGCCACGCCGGCGCAGACTTGACCGGTCGCGTCGAGGTCTTCGCCACGCTGCGAAGCTGGAAGGACGGTTTACGCGCATGAGGGCGCGGCGCATGACCCGGCTGGCCACGGCGCTGCTGGCGATCGCGGTCCCCGCGGCGACCGGCCTCGCAACCAATGCGCCATCCACGGAGTCCGCTGCCGCGCTGGTGCCGGCGACGATGGCCGCCGTCTCCACCCCGGCGGTCACCCGCAACGGTCAGGACGTCTACCGCCGCTTCGTCGACGGTCTGGCCGAGCCGGCCTGCACGGCGGATGCCACCGAGCGCTGGCGGTCGCACTTCGGCCACGTGCCGCGCCAGCTGGCCTCGCGCGGCAACGACGTGCTGCCGCTGTTCTCCTACGTGGTGGAGGAAGTGCGCGCCCAGCACCTGCCGACCGAGTTCGCCCTGATTCCCTTCGTCGAGAGCGGCTACCGCCCCGGCGCCCGCAGCGCGTCCGGCCCGGCGGGCCTGTGGCAGTTCATCGCGGTGACCGCGCGCAACCACGACATCCCGATCCGCCCCGGCTACGACGGGCGCCTGTCACCCGCCGATTCGACCCGCGCCGCGGTGCGCTATCTCAAGAGCCTGCACGGCATGTTCGCCGGCGACTGGCGTCTGGCGGTGATGGCCTACAACGCCGGCGAGTACCGGGTGTTCGGCGCGCTCAAGCGCGCCGGCCAGGAGGCGCGCGACGCCACGCCCGACAGCCTGCCGATGCCGCAGCTCACCCAGGCCTACGTGCGCAAGCTGCATGCGCTCTCGTGCCTGATCAAGGAAGCCGGCGAACGCGAGACCTGGATGGCGTCGATGAACCGCGAGGTGCCGGCGCTGACCGCGATCCCGGTGCCCGAGGGCATTCGCGACCTCGACACCCTGGCCAGCCGCCACGAGACCGATGCCGCCGGGCTGAAGCGCCTCAACCCCGCGCATGTCGACGGTCGTCTGGCGCGGATCGGCCAGCCGGTGACCCTGCTGGTGCCGCAGGCCGCGGCCACGCCGCCGGTGTTCATGGCCGAAGCGCCACCGGAGTTCAGCGGCGTGTCCGGCGACAGCAGCGAGGCGACTGCCGAGCGGCGCGTGCACACGGTGGTTCGCGGCGATTCGCCGTGGTCGATCGCCACACGCTATGGCATGAGCCTGCAGGACCTGCTGACGCGCAACGCGCTCGATGGCCGCAGCGTGCTGCGTCCGGGCATGGAACTGCAGATCGACGCGCGCTGATCGGCGCACGGATCCGGCTCACCTGCGGGGCTGCTATCGCCGGCATCGCGGCCACGGCCGCTCCCGCCGATCGCCTCCGCCCCCGTGGGCGCGCGCTTGCGCGCGATGCCGCGCGTGTTCCAGTCACGCGCACCGCATGTCCGGATCGCGCCGGGCGAGCCTGTGCGCAACGCATCTGCATGGCCCGACCATGAAAAAGCCCGGCTTGCGCCGGGCTTTTCGTATCCGCGAAACCGCGCTTACAGACGCGCTTCGTTGACCGTGATCTTCATCTGACGCCGCAGGCTGCGCTGCAGCACCTCGGCATCCTCGCTGCCGAGCAGGCTGCCGAGCTGCTGGCGCAGCATCGACTGTTCCTGCTCGCTGGCCTCGTCCGGATTGCCGGGCTCGACGCGGGTCACCGCGAACACCACCGCGCTGCCGTCGGGCAGCATCACCCGGCCCGGCGTCGGCGCATCGCCGGTCGGCGGCGCGGCGCGGAAGTAGGCCTGGTTGGCGGTCGCGTCCGGCACCGGCGCACCGCGCGGGATGCCCGGCACGTCCTGCGCCTGCAACTGGCGTTCGCCGGCCAGCGCCTGCAGGGTCTTGCCGCCCTGGAGCTCGGCGACCATCGCATCGGCGGCCTGTTCGGCCTGCCTGCGCGCGCGGTCGGCGCGGACCTCGGCGATCACGCGCGTGCCCACCTGCTCGAGCGGCTGCGCACGCTCGGGCGTGTGGCTGGTGACGCGGATGAACACCGTCTGGTTCGGGCCGATCTCGATCGGATCGCTGACCGTGCCGTCCTGGGTCAACGCGTCGGAGAACGCCGCCTGCACCACCGCATTGTTGGCCGCGATGCCGCTGCCGGCGCCACGCGCGAACGGCGCGATGGTCTGGATCCGCACGCCGCCCGCAGCCGCCGCCGGTTCCAGCGACATCGGGTTGCGGTTGATCTCGTCGACGACGCGGCCGACCTGCTCGTTGTAGCCACGCGAGCTGTCGCCTTCGCGGACCTCCTTCTCCATCTGCTCGCGCACGTCCTCGAACGCGACCGGCGTGCCGGCATCGACTTCGCGCAGCTGCAGCACATGCCAGCCGAAGTCGGTCCGCACCGGCGCGCTGACCGCATCGGGCTGCATCGCGAACAGCGCGTCCTCGAATGCGCCGGCCATCATGCCGGTCTCGATCCAGCCCAGATCGCCGCCGCTGTCCTTCGATCCGGGATCGTCGGAATTCTCGCGGGCGAGCGCGGCGAAATCGGCGCCCGGCGCCTGCGCCTTCGCGGCGATGTCGGCGGCCTTCTTCTGCGCGGCCTGCTGCGTCGCCGCGTCCGCGCCGGCCGGCACTTCGACGAGGATGTGCGAGGCCAGACGGCGCTCGGCGGTCTGGAAGCGCGACTTCACCTGCTCGAAATGGGCGCGCGCCTCGGCCTCGTCGACCGTCGCGTTCTCCGCGCCGGCCTCGGCCCGCAACTCGATGTATTCCAGTGCGACCTTCTCCGGCTCGCGGTAGCGCGCGGCATGCGATTCGTACCAGGCCTGCTGGTCGGCCTGCGACACCTCGGACGCGTCGACCGCCGGCGGCGGCACGACGACGAAGCTGACATCGCGACGCTCGCCGAGCAGGCGCATCAGACGCGTGGACTCGCCCGTCGTGACGAATGCGGTCTCGGCGATCGCCTGCGGCACCAGTGCGCGCTGCAGGTCGACGCGGATGCTTTCCTGGAAATCGCGCGGCGTGCGCGGCGGCTGCGTGGACTGCAGCGCCATCTGGTAGCGCTGCGGATCGAAGCGGCCTTCGACCTGGAACGCGGGGATCGAGCGGATGATCTCCTGCACCTGTGCATCGCCGACGACGATGTTGGCGCGGTCGGCGGCCAGGCCGAGCACCGCACGGTCGATCAGTTGCTCGAGCACTTCGCGCTTGCTGTCCATCGTCTCGAACGCGCGCGCGTCGAACGCCTCGCCTTCCTGCTGGCGCCGCTGCTCGCGCACGCTGTCGAAGGTCTGGCGGAATTCCTCGGCGCTGACCTCGGTCGAGGTCCAGGCCACCTTGCGCACCAGCCACCAGTCCGGCGCGGACTGCCACCATTTCGGCGGCGCCTCGACCTTGGCCGCATAGTCGGCATTGTTCTGGAACAGGTACTGCTCCATCCCGAAGAACGCGAACGGAACCGCGAGTACCGCCACGATGGCGATGGCGATCCAACCACTGGTCTTATCTCGAAGCGCTTGCAGCATGGGTCCGGACACGGGATGGCGAGCCGCCCAGTGTACCCGCAAGCCCGCGCCCGCGCAGGCGCGACCACCGTCCGGACCGCGCCGCGACGCCGCTCGCACCCGTTCAGTGGCGATCGGCAATCCGGTCGTAATCACCAGGGGGATCGCGTAACATGCGCGCCTGACCGGAATCCCCGTCCGGACCAGCAGCGCGATGCGCGGCCGGCCGGATGCTCCAGACGTACGACACGTCGCTATCTCAAGAAGAAGAGGAATTCACTGATGGCAAACCTCACCAAGTCCGACATCATCGCTTCGGTCGCCGAGAAGTCCGGCCTGTCGCGCGCAGACGCCGGCCGTGCCGTCGACGGCCTGCTCGACACGATCACCGAGGCGCTGAAGAACGGCGACGCGGCCAACTTCGTCGGTTTCGGTTCGTTCGTCGCCCGTCCGCGCGCTGCGCGCACCGGCCTGAACCCGCAGACCAAGGAGCCGATCCAGATCGCCGCTTCGACCGTGCCTGCGTTCAAGGCTGGCAAGGCGCTCAAGGATGCGGTAAAGTAAGCGGCTCGATTGTTCCGCATGGGTGCTTAGCTCAGCGGTAGAGCGTCTCCTTTACACGGAGAGGGTCGGGGGTTCGAAACCCTCAGCACCCACCAACAGTTTCAAAGCGCGGAGCGGTAGTTCAGTTGGTTAGAATGCTGGCCTGTCACGCCGGAGGTCGCGGGTTCGAGTCCCGTCCGCTCCGCCAATCTACAAACAGAAAACCCCGCAGAAATGCGGGGTTTTTTGTGGCCGCTCGTTTCTGCGTGATGGCATGACGGATGCACGTCCGTGGACCATCTGCGCTCGTTCCGGATGAAAAGCCGACGTGCGCGAGCGCGTTGCCGGACGGCGGATTGCGTGCAAGCGTCTTCGCGACGATCGCCATCGAGATCATGACTGCCGCGAAGGTTTTTCGCGCATGGCCGGATCGCGCGCGTTGTTCGCCGGCGCGGCCCACGGTTGCGAGGGGCTTCAACTCGAAAGCCCGATCGCGCGCGAGCGCGCTCCCACGAAGGACATGCATCTTCAACGGCGTATCCGTGTGGCGCGCCGCGCGGACTGATGCGTGATCGCCACCCGTGCAGGAACCGCGCGGACGCCTTTGAGCTTCCGGGCAAGCGATCACGGCCATGGGTATTGCCTGCAGACGACATTGCGCGCGTTTGGCACGCGATGAAAAAAGATCGTCGCCCCCTCTTCCCAAGTACGAAATTCCATGTAGAATCTCGCGCCTTGGAGCGGTAGTTCAGTTGGTTAGAATGCTGGCCTGTCACGCCGGAGGTCGCGGGTTCGAGTCCCGTCCGCTCCGCCATTTGCAAACGGAAACCCCTGCAGGCATGCAGGGGTTTTTCGTTTGTGCCGGCATCGCTTCGAAGGCGATCCGTTGCTACCGGCAATCGCCTTCGCGCACGAACGCGAGATCCTCGAAGTCGTAGCTGAAGTCCGCGTCCGGATCGACCTTGGCCATGTGCAGGCCGGTTGCGTCGCCCCGCTGCGGCGACGCGATCAGCCACGCGTCGACATCGACATCGGCTTCGCGCCAGCGCACCTGCAGCCGATCGTCGACCGCGACCACGTCGCCGTGCAGCTTGGGCGAGCGCTCGGACGCGAAGATCAGCGAGTCCCCGCGCGGACACACGTCGACGCTGCCGAACCACGGATCGCGCCAGCGCCCCGCGACGTTGCCGATCTGTTGCGCGGTCGGTCTGCGCGCGGGATTTCTCGTATCGGACGCCGGCGCGCCCGTCTTCGCGCGTTCGGCTGCGAGCAGCCCCGCGTAGTACGCGACATCGTGTGCACCGGTCGCGCCGGTGAACTGCTTGACCAGCGCCTGCATCAAGACCGTGCGTGCGTCGTCCGCGTCGCCGTTGATCAGCACGACGATGCCGACGCCGCGCTCGGGCAGCAACGTCAGCGCGGAAACCATGCCTTTGAGCGTGCCGGTGTGCGACACCTTCGAAGTGCCGTCGACATCGGTCAGACGCCAGCCGTAGCCGTAGGCCGAGAAATGGCTGCGGTCCCAGTCGCGCATACGCGCGCCGAGCGGCATCGGCATGTGCGCGGTCCACGCGGCATCGCGTTGCGCCTGCGACAGCCACCGACGTCCCGCGTCCGCGGTGCCGGCATCGAGCCAGGCCTGGGCCCAGCGCAGCATGTCGTCGAGGCTGCAGCGCAGGCCGCCGGCGGCCATCATCGGCTCATCGGGGATCGTCGCTGCATCGGCGCGCACCACGACATTGCGGCCGTCGATGCGCGCATGCGGCTGGGCGACATTGCCGACCGCATCGCGCGACCAGCTGCCGGCCTGGCAGCGGGTCATGCCGAGCGGTTCGAACACTTCACGCCGCACCAGCGCATCGAAGGGCTGACCTGCGACCGCAGCGGCGACTTCGCCGGCGACGATGTAGAGCGTGTTGTCGTACGCGTATTGCGAACGGAAGCTCCAGCGCGGCTGCAGATGGCGCAGGCCGTGGATGACCTGCGCCCGCGTGAAGCGGTTCGGCGACGGCCACAGCATCAGATCGCCCGCGCCGGGGCCGAGGCCGCTGTTGTGGATCAGCAGGTCGCGCACCTGGATCTCGCGCGTGACCCAGTCGTCGGACATGCGGAACGCCGGCAGGTGCCGCACCACCGGATCGTCCCAGCGCAGAGTGCCGGCATCGACCTGGCGCGCGAGCACCGCTGCGGTCATCGCCTTGCTGTTGGACGCGATCTTGAACAGCGTGTCCGCATCGACCGGCTCGCCCTGCCCTGCACGCAGTTCGCCGCGCGTGTGCCGCAGCACCACCTCGCCGTCGACGACGACGCCCACCGCGATTCCGGGCAGCTCGTAACGCGCGACGGCGTCGTCGACCAGCGACGCGAGTCGTGCAGGATCGACCTGTGGATCGTGTGCGCCCGCCTGCCCCGCGACCGCGACGCAGGCGAACAACATCCAGCGCGCGATGCGCTTCGGCACAGCCGTCAGAAGTCGAACGTGATGTTGGCGAACACCTGGCGCCCGATCGCACTGTAGCTGCTGGCGAAATACGGCCACGCGGTATGCGAGTCGTCGCGCGGCGGCATCTCGTCGAGCAGGTTCAGCACGCTGATGCCGAGCGTCACGTCGTCGGTGATGCGGCGCGAGACGTCCGCGTTCCAGATCACATAGCCGGACGTGCGGCCCGGATGCGTATTGCCGTTGTAGTTCGGCCGGCTGCCGTAGCGGTAGCCGTAGAGGCTGGTGTTCCAGGCATCGTTGGACCAGGCGGCGCGCCAGTTCGCGCGGCTGCGCTGGCTGTTGTATTCGATCGTGCTGCGGACATCGCGCGGCGCTTCGTCGCCGAACTGCGCGATCTCGAATTCGAGCACGTGGGTGTAGCCGGCCTGCAGGTTCAGATCGCCCCGGCCGCCGAGATCGAGACCGTAGCGCAGCGAGGCGTCGAGGCCTTCGGTGCGCATCAGCGAGGCGTTGATCGGATAGGTCGCGAAGCGGGTGATGCGGCCATCCGGGTTGAGATCGGAGACCACGCGCTGCACGGCGCCGGCATAGAACTGGCAGGCCTGCGAATTCGTGTCGACCGCGGCGCCGTTGCGATCCTGGCCGAGCCGGCAGTTGGCTTCCTGCTCGAGGTAGTAGCTGTTCGACAGCGCCTGCACCCGGCCCTCGAGTTCGATGCGGTACCAGTCGACGCTCGCCGACAGGTTCGGCAGCACGTCCCAGACCACGCCCAGCGTCGTCGACTTGCCCTTCTCCTCTTCGAGCAGCGGGTTCGACGACTGGGTCATGTAGGTCTGGTAGTTGAACGCCGCGCTGCACGCGGGCGTCTCGGCGGCGATGCCGTTGAGGCGGCACAGGTATTCGTCGTCGACGAAGGGATTGGAGCCGGTGGTGCCGGCGTAGATCCACAGCAGGTCGGGCGCGCGGAAACTGGTCGCGTGCGCGCCGCGCAGCAGCAGGTTGCGGAACGGGCGCCATTCCAGCCCCGCCTGCCAGGTCACCGCGTCGTCGACGGCCGTGATGTCGTCGTACTTGTCGTAGCGGCCGGCCAGCGTGGCTTCCAGGCTGGCGAACACCGGCACGCGGAATTCCAGACCCGCCGCGAAGCGGTCGCGCGGGCCGCCGCCGGGCGTGCTGGTCAGGTTGTAGACGCGGTCGGGGCCGGTGTAGTCGACGGTCGTGCGCGGATCGGGGTCGAGCGAATATTCCTGCTTCGCGGCTTCGAGAACCGCGGCCATCTGCAGCGGCCCGGCAGGCAGATCGAACAGCGGACCGCTGAAGACGAACTGCGCCTGGTCGGACTTCGACACGCCGTCGCTGACCACGGTGGTGGTGAGCTGGTCGTACAGCGCCGCCGAGCCCGGCGCGAACAGGCGATCGGTGTAGAACTCGCGGATCTCGTTGCCGTCGGGCGCGATGCCCAGCACCGGGCCCATGTAGTAGTCGCGCACCGCGCGGGTCAGGAAGCGCGGGCGCGTGGTGGTGATGTCGGAGCGCGACGAGGTCAGGCTCACGTCCCAGTCGAAACGGCCGTCGGCGAGCGTGCCGCGCAGGCCGGCATTGATGGACCACGCGCGCTCGTCGTACTCGATGTACTTGGTGCCGCCCACCTCGTCGGGCAGGAAGATGCGCTGCGCGGTCACCAGGCCGAGTACGGGATCGCGCACGGTGAACGGCCCTTCGCCGATGTAGTAGTGCGTCTGGCTGGAACTCTTGTCGTTGGAATCGCTGCCGAGCAGCTGCGCGTAGCCGGTCAGGCGATCGCTGAAGTCGAAGCTGCCCGAGACGTAGGCCGAGGTCTTGCCGTAGGCGTTCTGGATCGAACGCGCGTTGTAGTAGTCGAGCGCGCCGCAGCGGTTGGGCACCGCGACCGTCGTGGCCGAATGGAAGGGCACGAAATCCGGATTGGTCGCGTCGCAGGCCTCGAGCATCGCCTCGTAGGACGGCGACAGCGCGCCGGCATCGGTGCGCCACAGATAGTTCTGCCCCGCGCGGAAGTACACACCGCCGATCGACGCGGTGGGCCGCTCGGGATTGGTGCGGTACTGCGGATGCGCCAGATAGGTGAGATCGCGCTGCGAGGCGACGATCTCCTCGCGGTCCAGCCGCTCGAACGCGTACGTCAGGCTCCAGCGGTCGCCGGTGCGCCCGCCGGTCCACTGGAACAGGCCGGTATCGCCGCCGCCCTGCGTCGTGGTGCCGCCGCGCAGGCGGATCGTGTCGCCGCTGAAATTCTCCCGGGTGATGATGTTGACCACGCCGGCGACCGCGTCCGAACCGTAGATCGCCGAGGCGCCGCCGCTCATGACCTCGATGCGTTCGATCGCCGCCGCCGGAATGCTGCCCAGGCTCACCGCGGTGCCGTTGGAGCCGTAGGGCTGCGGATAATCGGCGAGGCGCTGGCCATTGAGCAGGATCAGCTGGTAGCCGGGGCCCAGGCCGCGCAGGTTCATGAACTGCCCGTTGGGCGAATTGCCGGTCTGGTCGGATTCGTTGAGCGTGTTGCCGGTGAACTGGGTCAGCGTGCCCAGCGATTCCCAGACCGTGCTGAAGCCCTGCCGCTGGATCTCCTCGGCGGTGATCACGGTGACCGGCGCCGGCCCTTCGATCCCGGTGCGCGCGATGCGCGAGCCGGTGACCTGCACCTGGTCGAGCGTGCTGACCCGCTCGTCCGTGGTCGACGATTGCGCATGGACGAGTCCGGGCGCCGCCAGCGCCAGCAGCAGTGCAGCGCTCAGGCGGCGGAGGACGGGCGGATGGGACGCGGGCTGGCAGGACATGCGGAGGATCTCCCCTGGTGGCGTGGCGACACGGCGCACGCGACCGGCATGTCACCGGCGCGGCCGACATCGAGAGCAACCCGGCCGCCCCGCAGGGCCCCTTACCGGACGGGCATGACGACGTGATTACCACCGGCCATGAATCGGTGTCAATTAATTATTCCGTCTTGTCCTGACGTGGAAAACAAATATTCTCGAAGCCTCGACCGCAGACCGGTGCGCCGCCCCGCGCATCGACCGCAGGAGCCGCGATGCCCTCGATCCGACCGTCCCCGTTCGCCGTGCGCTGCGCGCTCGCCACGCTGCTGGCGCTGGCCACGCTGCTGCCCGCGCCCGGCGCGACGCATGCGGCCTCGCCCGCGACCGCGATCCCCGGCCTCGCCGCGCCGATGCTGTCGCCGGAGTTCTGGATCGCGCGACTCGATGCGCCCGATGCCGTGGTCCTCGATGCGGCCGCGATCGATGCGCAGAACGCGGCCATGCGCCGCGACGATGCGTCGATCCATGCGCCACTCGCGTTGTCCGGGCGTCTCGACCAGCGCACGGTCGCCGGCTGGATCGAAGCGCTGTCGAAGCGCCCCACGGCGCCCCGCTTCACCGTCGACGGCCCGGTCGACGACGCGACACTCGATGCCTGGATGCAGGCGCTCGCACTCGACGCCCTGCCTGCGCAGGTGACGCCGCGCTTCGGCCTCGTCGTGCGCCGCGCCGACCTGCGTGCCTTCCCGACCGCGACACGCGTCTTCAGCCGTCCCGACGACACCGACATCGACCGTTTCCAGGAAGACGCGCTGTTCCCCGGCGCGCCGGTCGCGGTGCTGCATGCCAGCCGCGACGGCGACTGGCTGTTCGTCGTCAGCGAACGCTACCGCGCGTGGATCGAAACGCAGTCCGTCGCGATCGGCACGCGCGACGCCGTCGCTGCTTATGCCGCGCGCGCGGCCGACGGCGTCGTCGTCACCGGCGCGACCGCGCGTACGGTGTTCACCCCCGAAGCGCCCGCGGTGTCCGATGTGCAGCTGGAGATGGGCGTGCGCGTGCCGCGCGCCGACTGGGATGCGACGCGCGTGCTGCACGGCCAGGTCCCCGCCTTCGGGCACGTCGTCGAACTGCCGGTGCGCGATGACGACGGCGCGCTGTCGTTCGCGCCGGCGCTGTTGCCGGCCGCCGCGGATGTGGCCCAGGACGTGCTGCCGCATACGCGCGCCGCGCTGATCCGCCAGGCCTTCAAGTTCCTCGGCGAACGCTACGGCTGGGGCCATTCCTACAACGCGCGCGACTGCAGCGGTTTCGTCTCGGAGGTCTACCGCAGCTTCGGCATCCTGCTGCCGCGCAATACCGGCGCGCAGGCGACGAGTCCCGCGCTGGACCGCATCGAGGTGCCGGCCGACATGCCGCATGCGCAGCGCCTGCAGCGGCTGCGCGAGGCCGACGTGGGCGACATGGTGTTCATTCCGGGCCACGTGATGATGATCATCGGCCACGTCGACGGCGAGCCCTGGGTGATCCACGACACCGCCGGCATGAATGTGCGCGACGGCGACGGGGCGATCGCGCGCCTGCCGCTCAACGGCGTCGTGGTCACGCCGGTCACGTCGATGCTCTCGGGCGAGGACGGCACCACCATCGACCGCATCACCAGCATCCAGCGCATGCGCTGACGCGCGCCTCACCGGACACGACGATGAAGATCACCGACATCCAGCTGGGCATGGTGCGCGTGCCGCTGAAGACACCGTTCAAGACGGCGCTGCGCACCGTGGAGAGCGTCGACGACATCGTCGTGTCGATCCACACCGACACCGGTCACATCGGTTACGGCGAGGCCGCGGCGACCGCGGTCATCACCGGCGACACGCACGGCGCGATCGTCGCGGCGATCTCGACCGTCATCGCGCCGCGGCTGATCGGCCGCGAGATCGCCGACTTCAATGCGCTGACGCGGCTGGTGCAGACCGCGCTCGAGCGCAACACCAGCGCCAAGGCCGCGGTCGAGATCGCGCTCTACGACCTGTTCGCGCAGCTGCACGACGCGCCGCTGTACCGCATCCTCGGTGGCGGCGATCCGGTCATCAGCACCGACATCACGATCAGCGTCGACTACATCGACAAGATGGTCGCCGACGCGGTGTCGGCGGTCGAACGCGGCTTCGCATCGCTGAAGATCAAGGTCGGCAAGGACATAGGCGTGGATCTCGAACGCATCCGCGCGATCCACGCCGCGGTCGACGGCCGCGCCCTTCTGCGGCTCGATGCCAACCAGGGCTGGACGCCGAAGCAGGCGGTGCACGCGATGCGCCAGCTCGAGGACGCCGGCATCGAACCGGAACTGCTGGAACAGCCGGTCAGGGCCCACGATCTCGCCGGCCTGAAGTACGTCACCGACCGCGTGCACGTGCCGGTGATGGCGGACGAGAGCGTGTTCGGGCCGGTCGAACTGATCGAGCTGATCCGCATGCGCGCGGCCGACATCGTCAACATCAAGCTGATGAAGACCGGCGGGCTGTCGAATGCGATCAAGCTCGCCGACATCGCCGGGCTGCACGGCGTGGACTGCATGATCGGCTGCATGATCGAGACCAGCATCAGCGTCGCCGCGGCGGCGCATCTGGCCGTGGCCAAGGCCGACGTCATCACCAAGGTCGATCTCGACGGGCCGTCGCTGTGCGCCTGGAATCCGGTCGAAGGCGGCGTGTCGTTCGACGATGCCGAGATCTCGATCGGCGACGCGCCGGGGCTCGGCATCGTGTCGGTGCGCGGCGTGCAGCCCATCGCCTGCTGACGTGCAGACGGCCTCGCCGCTGCTGAAGATCCGCGCCGAGCGCGACCGCCTGTCGGCGATCGAACGCCGCATCGGCGATTTCGTGCTGGAGAACGCGCACCTGCTGCGCGACTACTCCTCGCAGCAGCTCGCCGGCGCGCTCGGCATCAGCCAGTCGAGCGTGGTGAAGTTCAGCCAGAAGCTCGGTTTCCGCGGCTATCCGGACCTCAAGTTCTCGGTGGGCGAATCAGTCGCGCGCGAGCGCGAACCCGCGAGCGTGGCGCCCGCGGCGGCGGTCGACGTGCCGGCGGTCGCGGACGCGCTGTGGCAGGCCAAGACCCAGGCCGAAGCCGCGACGCGTTCGATCAATCCCGAAGCCGCGCTGCAGTCGATCGCGACGGTGCTGCACACGGCCGGCCGCGTGGTCGTGGTCGGTTCCGGCGAGGACAATCTCGCCGCGCGCGCATTCGCGATGCGACTGTCGCTGCTGGGTGTGGCCGCGGCCTACCATCCCGACCCCCTGCTCGCCGCCGCGCAAGTCGCCGGCCTCCACGACGGCGATCTGCTCGCGCTGTTCGCCGAGCAGGGCCGGCAACCGGGCCTGCTGCACCTCGCGAAGCTCGCGCACGAGCGCGGCGCACGGGTGCTGTCGGCGACACGTCATTCCAGCAATCCCCTGCGCGCGCGCGCCGACCATGCGCTGCTGGTCTCGGCACACGACGCGCAGCCGCACGTCGCGATGCTGCTGTACCAGAGCGCGCTGCAGCAGCTGCTCGACATCGTCGTCGTACAGCTGTGCGCACTGCCGGGGCGGCAGGCGCGCCTGGCCGACCATCAGGCGCGGATGCGCCGCCTGCTCGATCCATGACCCAGGAGGACCCGTTCATGCCCCGATTCCAACGACGCGCCGGATTCACCACGCTGCTGCTGTCCGTCCTGCTGCTCGCCGCCTGCGGCACCACGCCGACGCCGGACGCCGCGCCGCTGGCCGGCGCGAAGCAGCTCGTCGTCGTGACGTCCGCCAACTGGGACGCGGCGCAGGCCCGCATGCAGCGCTTCGAGCGCGATGGCGACGGCGCGTGGCGCCGCGTCGGCGACGCGGTGCCGGTGATGCTCGGCCGCAGCGGCAGCGGCTGGGGCATCGGCCTGCATCCGGCGCAATCGGACGGGCCGCAGAAACGCGAAGGCGACGGTCGCGCCCCGGCCGGCGTGTTCGCGATCGGCGACGCCTTCGGCTACGCGCCCGCCGGCGTCGGCGCGCTGCCATACCTGCCGATGCAGGCCTCGCACTACTGCATCGACGTGCCGGCCTCGCCGCTCTACAACCGCATCGTCGACGAGAAGGATGTCGGCGCGGCCGCAGTCGAAGGTTCGAGCGAGCGCATGCGCCTCGACCTGCACAACGACGGCGACGTGCGCTATCGGCAGGGCTTCGTCATCGAGCACAACACGGACGGCGAGGCCGGCCGCGGCAGCTGCATCTTCGCCCATCTGCTGCGCCGGCCCGACGAGACCACCGCCGGCTGCACCGCGATGGACGATGCGGCGATGGACGCCCTGCTGCGCTGGCTGGACCCGGCGCGCACGCCGCGCTTCGTGTTGCTGCCCGATGCCGAATACGCGCACCTGCAGAGCGCCTGGCAGTTGCCGGTCCTCGCACGATGAGCGCTGCGGAGCCGCTGACCTCGCGTATCGCCACCCTGGACGATCTGCCCGCGGTGCTGGACATGATGCGGGCGTTCTACGCCGAGGACCGCCTGCGTTTCGACGACATCGCCACGCCACGCGCGGTGTCGGCGCTGCTGTCCGATCCCGGCTGCGGCGCGCTGCTGCTGCTCGGTGCGGACGGCACCGACGGCTATCTCGCCCTGACCCGCGGCTTCAGTCTCGAACAGGGCGGCCATCACGCCCTGCTCGACGAACTCTACATCGCGCCGGCCGCGCGGGGCCGCGGACTCGGTGCGCAGGCGCTCGACATCGCGGGCGCGCAGGCGCGCGCCTGGGGCGTGCCGGTGCTGCGGCTGGAGGTGCATCACCACAACCCACGCGCGAAAGCGCTGTATCTGCGCGCCGGTTTCGTCGACAGCCATCGCGACACGCTCGCACGCGCGCTGGCGCCACGCGCCTGATGCGCAGGCGACCGCGCGGCCCGCGCGCCGCATGGCATGCTGCCCGGGCCCGTCGAACCGGCCGCGCGCCATGACCGAAACCGTTCCTGCCCGTCGCACCATCCCCGCCTCCGTCCGCGTGTTGCTGGCGCTGATGGCGGGCGCGGCCGTGGGGCTCCCGCTCGCGGCCTGGGACGCGGACACCGCACTGCGCGTCGCCGAGTTCGCGCAACCCATCGGCAAGCTCTGGCTCAACGCACTGCAGATGACCGTGGTGCCGCTGGTCGCGGCGCTGGTCGTGGTCGGCATCAACGGCGCGGCCGATGCGGCCGCCTCGGGTCGCAATGCGCGCATGGCGATGGCGACGTTCGCGGTGCTGCTGGCGGTGTGTGGCAGCTTCGCCGCGATCGCCGCCCCGGCATTGCTGTCGCTGGTGCCGCGCGACGACGCGCTGGTCGCCGCGTTCCGCGCCGCGATCCAGGCGCCTGACGTGCTGCCGCAGGCGCCGTCGTTCGGCCTGTGGATCACCAGCGTGATTCCGAGCAATGCGATCGCCGCTGCGGCCGCCAGCGCGATGTTGCCGCTGGTCGTGTTCTCGATGTTCTTCGGCTTCGCGCTGACCCGGCTCGAAGCCGAACGCCGGATGCGCATGCTGGATCTGGTGCGCACGGTCGGCGACGTGATGATCGTCGTCGTGCGTTGGGTGCTGTGGGCCGCGCCGGTCGGCGTGTTCGCGCTGGTGCTGGCGGTCTGCGCGCATGTCGGTCTCGGCGTGCTGACGGCGCTGGGCTACTACATCGCGCTGCAGTGCGTGCTGTACGTGGCGATCACCCTGTTGATGTACGTGGTCGCGGTGACGGTCGCCGGCGAGCGCCTGCCGCGCTTCGCCGCCGCGCTGCTGCCGGTCCAGGCGATCGCCGCGAGCACGCAGTCCTCGCTCGCATCGCTGCCGGTCATGGTCGACAGCGCACGCAACCGCCTCGGCTATCCGCTGGCCGTCACCTCGCTGGTGCTGCCGATGGCGGTCTCGCTGTTCCGCATCGCCAGCCCCACGCAGTACCTGAGCGTCGTGGTCTTCATCGCCTGGATGTACGGCGCGGCGCTGGGGCCGGCGCAGCTCGCGATCGCGGTTGGGCTGAGCATCGTCATCAGCATGGGCTCGGTCGGACTGCCCGGCCAGGTGAGCTTCATGACCAACAACCTGCCGGTGACCCAGGCGATGGGCCTGCCGGTCGAACCGCTGGGCGTGCTGCTCGCCGTCGACACCCTGCCCGACGCCTTCGCCACCGTCGCCAATACCACCGCCGACGTCACCGCGACCGCCGTCGTCGCCCGCCACGGCGCATCGGCCGGTGCGGAGCTTCCACCGACATGACCGACACCTGTCTCCTGCTGCACAACCCGCGCTGCTCGAAGTCGCGCGCCGCGCTCGAACTGCTGCAGGCGCGCGGCATCGAGCCTGAGGTCGTGCGCTACCTGGACACGCCACTCGATGCCGACGCCCTGCGCACGCTGCTGCGCCGGCTCGACATCGCACCGCGCGCATTGCTGCGCACCGGCGAGGATGCCTATCGCACGCTCGGGCTTGCCGACGCGGCGCTGGACGATGACCCGCTCATCGACGCGATGGTCGCGCATCCGGAACTGATCGAACGCCCGGTGCTGGTGCGCGGCGAACGCGCGGTGGTCGGTCGGCCGACGGAGCGGTTGTTCGAAGTGCTCGACTGACAGGGACGTCATTCCCGCGGTTCCCGACAGGCGAACGTCCGGTCAGACTGTTCGGCGAATCGTCGCCGTCGCCCCAGCGAAAGCTGGGGCCCATTTTGACTTTCGGGCATGACCGCGAAAATGGATCCCAGCGTCCGCTGGGACGACAAGCTGATGCTTTCGCTCAATGCGTCCGCTTCGCCACATGCATCGCCGCCGCACGCGCAGGCTGCGCGAAGCTGTCGGCGCGTGCGCTCGGCCAGAATGTCTTGAACACCGCGTGCTCGGGCACGCCGGCCAGCAGTTCGCCCGGTTCCAGGAACCGGTACAGCGCCGCCAGCGAGCGCACCTCGGTCGGCGACACGCGGCGCAGGATGTGCTCGGGCCCGATCTGCATCGGATGCTCTAGACCGGCCGCACCGATCATGTCGCGCAGCGCCTTGAGCGTGTTCTGGTGGAAATGGAACACGCGGTTCGCCTTGTCGGGCACGTCGAGCAGCCGCCAGCGCGCTGGATCCTGGGTGGCGACGCCGGTCGGACAGTGGTCGGTATGGCAGCTGCGCGACTGGATGCAGCCCAGCGAGAACATGAAGCCGCGGCCCGCATTGCACCAGTCCGCGCCCATCGCCAGCGTGCGCGCGATGTCGAAACCGCTGGTGATCTTGCCGGCCGCGGCGACGCGGATGCGATCGCGCAGGCCGATGCCCACCAACGTGTTGTGCACCAGCATCAGCGCTTCCTGCAGCGGCAGGCCGACGTGGTTGATGAACTCCGACGGCGCCGCGCCGGTGCCGCCCTCGGCGCCGTCGACGACGATGAAGTCCGGCAGGATGCCGCTGTCGAGCATCGCCTTGGCGATACCGAACCATTCCCAGGGATGGCCGATCGCGAGCTTGAATCCGGCCGGCTTGCCGCCCGACAGGGTTCGCATCCGGTCGACGAACGCCAGCAGGCCGAGCGGGGTGGAGAACGTGGCGTGCGCGGCCGGCGATTCGCAGTCGATGCCGACCGGGATGCCGCGCGTCGCGGCGATCTCCGGCGTGACCTTCGCACCGGGCAGCATGCCGCCGTGGCCGGGCTTGGCGCCTTGCGAGAGTTTCAGTTCGACCATGCGCACCTGCGGCTCGGCCGCGTGGCGCGCGAACAGGTCCTCGTCGAACCGGCCCTTCGCATCGCGACACCCGAAGTAGCCCGAGCCGATTTCCCAGACCAGGTCACCGCCGTGCTCGCGGTGGTAGCGCGAGATCGCACCCTCGCCGGTGTCGTGGAAGAAGTTGCCGCGCTTGGCGCCGAGGTTCAGCGCGCGGATCGCATTGGCCGACAACGAGCCGAAACTCATCGCCGAGATGTTGAACACGCTGGCCGTATACGGCTGCGCGCGTTCGTCGCCGACCGGTACCCGGAAATCGTGCGAGGCGGCATGCGCCGGCACCAGCGAATGGTTGATCCATTCGTATTGCGAGCCGTACATCGGCAACTCGCTGCCGAACGGCACCACGTCGCTGACGTTCTTCGCACGCTGGTAGACCAGCGCACGCTGCTGCCGAGAGAACGGCACCTCGTCCTGGTCGTCCTCGATGAAGTACTGGCGGATCTCCGGGCGGAACGCTTCGAGCCCGTAGCGGAAGTGCGCGGTCAGCGGATAGCCGCGGCGCAGGGTCGCGCGACGCTGCAGGATGTCGACCGTGCCCAGCACCGACAGCGCGAGCAGCGGCACCGCGGCGACGGCCCAGCCCATCGACTGGTGCAGCGACGCCATCGCGATCGAGACCAGCGCCAGGACGACGCAAAGCGCATACGTGAGATAGCGGACCATCGGGCTCCCCTGCAGGCCGCCGGACGATGCGCCCGACGCGCCGTCCTTCCCGGACGGCAGTGAATTCAAGCTGCAGGCCGGTCGGACCGACGCAGCGCGTTGTCCTCATGGTAGGCAGCGCCCCGTCGTGCGGCCAGTCGAAACTGAATGTTCCGTTGCGCGGCGCGCCGCTTCACGGCGGTTTGGCGGCGCGCTGCCTACTGTCGATTCCACCCCACCTCCTTTCGAACGTCCCATGTCCCAGCGGCCCTACAACCCGGTGATCCTCGCGGAAATGACGCGGGCGGCGCATGCCGACCGACCGGACGCCGATTGGCACGAACTCGAACCGGTGCTGCGCGCGCAATGGGAACAAATGCCGCGCGGCGTCGAATGGGATGCGGCGCGGGACGAGGCCGCGGCATGTTTCCGCCTCATGCACGGTCTGCCCGATGCCGCGCCGATCGTGACCACGGCCATGGCCAGCACCCGGAGTACCGTCCCATGATTGCGCCGCGCACGGTCTGGCGCATCTTGGTGCTGCCGGTCTATCTGCTGATCGCCGGCGCGGTGTTCGCACTCGCGCTGCGCAATACCGCCGGCTCGATCCTCTCGCCTCTCGCGGTGCTGGCGCCCTGGGTGCTCGTGATCGCTAGCCTGATGGCCGCGCTCTCGATCATCGGCACCCTGTTGCGCTGGCGGCGCAGGCTCGCCGCGGTGCGCCGCATGCGCGTCGACCACGCACCGGCCTGCACGACCCATTGGCAAGATGAAGACACTGCCGGCGTCGCGCATCACGCAGGACGCGGCTGAGCGTCTGCGAAGACTGATTCAGATCGGATCGGCGACGTGGACGATATTGCCGCCCGCGCGCTTGGCCAGATACAGCGATGCGTCCGCGCGCGCGAACCAGTCCTGCCAGTCGCGCTCTATCGACAGCATCGCACCCCCCACCGCGACCGTGATGGGTCCGCCGGGTCCGACCAGGCGCGAGGCCACCGCGTCGCGGATACGCTCGCCGGCGCGGGCGAGGGCCTCCTCCGAGACCAGCGGCAGCAGCATCACGAACTCCTCGCCGCCGAAGCGGTAGACCGAGTCGCCCTGACGCAGTTCCTCGCGCAACAACGTGGCGAGGTGGATCAGTACCGTATCGCCGGCAGCATGGCCGTAGGTGTCATTGACCGCCTTGAAGCGGTCGATGTCGAGGACCAGCAACCCTGCGCGACCGCCCTGCCCGGTCGCGATCGCATGACGCAGATCGGCTTCCAGCATGCCGCGGTTGGGGATGCGTGTCAGCGGATCCACGCTGGCCATCAGCTCCAGTGAATCGCTGTGCTGGCGCAACCGCCGCGCGAATATCAGCGAGAACCCGTAGACCAGCGACCAGGTCACCAGCGTGCTGATGTGGGACGGGCCGACATCACGCCACAGCAGCGTCGCCGAGGCCGACAGCAGCAGCACCGCGCCGCTCCAGGTCGCCACGCGCAGCGGCGCAAGATAGAAGTTGGTCATCAACGCGACATAGACCCAGCCGCTCGCGGCCGAGCCGATGGTCAGGCACGCGAGGATCGCGAAGCCGGAATTGGACACCACCATCCACGCCCCGGCGCGTTCCGTACCTCCCTCACGCCAGGCCAGTCGCACGATCGCCAGCATCGTGAAGACGACGACGGCATCCAGGATCGCGATCGACCACTCTTCACGCACGAGCCGCCAGACCAGGAAACTGCCGAGCACGACCGAGGTCATCGACCCCAGCAGGGTGATGATGGTCAGGCGGAAATTGTTCCGGAGTCTCGAAATCATCACGGTGGTGCCCTTCCCGGGGCACGGCGGCGGCATCGCCGTCACGCCCGCCGACCAGTTCTGTCGTCTGCAGTCGGTCGCACCCTGGACTGCGGCCGCGGACGCGGCCGTGAAGGCAGGGCCGGCATCGAGAATGGACGCGACCCGCGATGGTGCCCGGAGCCGGAATCGAACCGGCACGACCTTGCGGCCAACGGATTTTAAGTCCGGTGCGTCTACCAGTTTCGCCATCCGGGCAGGCGTTCGATAGCGTGCCCGAGCGCGCCGCCGATTGGAACCGCCGCGCGGTGCGCGCGGCGCCAGACACGAAAAGGCCCCGCATCTGCAGGGCCTTTCGAACTGGAGCGGGAAAAGGGGCTCGAACCCTCGACCTCAACCTTGGCAAGGTTGCGCTCTACCAACTGAGCTATTCCCGCTTGAAACCGGATTGTAACCCGCCTGCGACCTGTATGGTGCGCCGGCTGGAGGCCTGGGTCGGAATCGAACCGGCGTACACGGATTTGCAATCCGCTGCATAACCACTCTGCCACCAGGCCGGTGACGCCGTGCAGGACGACGGTCCTGTCGACAAAACGAAACCCCGCGTACAACCCGGGGCTGCGTCTTCGAAACTGGAGCGGGAAAAGGGGCTCGAACCCTCGACCTCAACCTTGGCAAGGTTGCGCTCTACCAACTGAGCTATTCCCGCTTGGGAGGCGAAATTCTACCCATCGCTACCGGAGTGTCAATACTTGTTCTTCTCCGCGGCGCGCATGATCGGCCATGCCGCGCGCAGATACAGCAGGCCCGACCACAGCGTCAGGATCGCCGCGATCGCGAGCAGCCAGTCGCCGATGATGAAGATCTCGCGGCCCAGCCACGGCAGAGGACGCGGCGGCTGGTCGGGCGTCACCGAATACAGCAGGCACAGCAGCGCGACCATCTGCGCGACGGTCTTGATCTTGCCGATCGCGGCCACGCGCACCGTGGCGCGCTCGCCGAGTCCGGCCATCCATTCGCGCAATGCCGACACCGCGATCTCGCGGCCCACGATCACCGCCGCCCACAGCGCCATCCACGGCGTCGGATGCCCCTGCACGATCAGGAACAGCGCCACGGCGACCATCAGCTTGTCGGCCACCGGATCGAGGAAGGCGCCGAATGCCGAGTACTGTTCGTAGCGACGGGCGATCCAGCCGTCGAGCCAGTCGGTGATCGACGCGAATCCGAATATCAGCGCGGCCGCGAAGTTCGTCCACTGGAACGGCAGGTAGAACACCAGCACCAGGACCGGAATCAGCAGGATCCGCAGCAGCGTGATCCAGGTGGGAATCGTCAGTTTCATCGAAGGCCTGGAGGGGGAAATCAGTCCTGCCCGGCGCCGGGGCCGGTGTCGAGCCCGTGTAGGGTCGCATAGATGCGTTGCGCGAGCGCCGCGTTGACGCCCTCGACCTGGGCGATCTGCTCCGCGCCGGCGGACTTGAGCCCGCCCAGACCGCCGAAATGCTTCAGCAGACTGGCGCGGCGGCGCGGCCCGATGCCGGGAATGTCCTCGAGCCGGCTGGTCGTGCGCGCCTTCTGCCGCCGCCCGCGATGGCCGGTGATCGCGAAACGGTGCGCCTCGTCGCGGACCTGCTGCACCAGCTGCAGGCCCGGCGAGGCCGCGCCGGGCTTGAGCGCGCGGCCGTCGGGCAGCAGCAGGGTTTCGTCGCCGGACTTGCGCGCCTCACCCTTGGCGACGCCGACCAGGCAAATGCCGCCGAGTCCGAAGCCATCGAGTACGGCGCGCGCCTGCGCGACCTGGCCCGTGCCGCCATCGATCAGCAGCACGTCGGGCAGCACGCCGGCGCCATCCTGCGCGGCGGCCGCGTCCCCGGCGGCAGTCGCGGCCGCGCGTGCCTCCGCCGCCTTGCGAAAGCGCCGGGTCAGCGCCTGGTGCATCGCTGCGTAGTCGTCGCCCGGCTCGATGCCGGCGATGTTGTAGCGCCGGTACTGGCCGCGCACCGGACCGGCGGCGTCGAACACCACGCACGAGGCGACCGTCGCCTCGCCCATCGTGTGGCTGATGTCGAAGCATTCGATGCGCTGCGCGACCGACGCCAGACCCAGCATCTCGCGCAGCGACTCGGCGCGCGCGTTCTGCGCGGCCTGGCTGCCCAGTTCCGTCGCCAGCGAGATCTCGGCATTGCGGCGCGCGAGATCCACGTAGCGCGCACGGTCGCCGCGCACGCTGGTCTTGATCTGCACGCGGCGCCCACTGGATTCGCTGAAGGCCTGTTCGAGCAGCGGCACGTCCTCGATCGCGCGGTCGAGCACGATCTCGCGCGGCGGCGGCTGCTCGGCGTAGTGCTGGGACACGAATGCGGCCAGCACTTCGGCCGGATCGTCGCTGCCATTGGTGCGCGGGTGGAATGCGCGCGTGCCCAGATTGCGGCCGTCGCGGAACGCCAGCAGCAGCACGCAGGCGTGGCTGCCCTGCATCGCACACGCGAGCACGTCGAGTTCGGCGACCTTGCCGTCGACGTATTGCCGCGCCTGCATGCTGCGCATGTTGCCGAGCAGGTCGCGCAGGCGTGCGGCGTTCTCGAAATCGAGTTGCCCGGCCGCCGCTTCCATGTCGCGGGTGACTTCCCGGGTCAGCTCGTCGCTGCGGCCTTCGAGGAACATCGACGCGCGACGCACCGCATCGCCGTAGTCCTGCGCCGAGACCAGGCCGACGCAGGGCGCGGTGCAGCGTCCGATCTGATGCTGCAGGCAGGGCCGCGAGCGGTTGCGGAACACGCTGTCCTCGCAGTTGCGCAGCTTGAACAGCTTCTGCATCAGGTTCAGCGTCTCGCGCACCGCGGTGACACCCGGATACGGGCCGAAGTAGCGACCCGCTACGTTGCGCGGCCCGCGGTGCACGGCGATGCGCGGCCAGTCGTCGCCGGTCACCAGCACATAGGGATAGCTCTTGTCGTCGCGCAGCGAGACGTTGTAGCGCGGCTTGAGCGACTTGATGAGCTGGTTTTCGAGCAGCAGCGCCTCGGCCTCGGTGCGGGTGACCGTGGTCTCCATGCGCGCGATCTGCGCGATCATCGCCATCGTGCGCGTGACCTTGGGCGCGGCGTTGAAATAGCTCGCCACGCGCTTGCGCAGGTCCGCCGCCTTGCCGACGTACAGCACCGCGTCGTCGGCCGCGTACATGCGGTAGACGCCCGGCGCGGTGCTGAGCCCAGCGACGAAGGCCTTGCCGTCGAACATCGCCCTGCCGCGGTTTGCGTCGCGCGGCCCGGTCATTCGCCTATCGGAACGTGACGCACGGCGCCGCTGACGGGATCGAGCCGCAGCACGGCGTGCGCATCGGTGTCGGCGATCCACACCGCATCGCTGCCGATCGCCAGGCCGCCGGGGCCGTGCAGGCGTTGCGGCAGCTCGAACGTGGTGAGTTCGCCGCCGCCCAGTCGCAGCCGGCGCAGGCTGTCGTTGCCGGCATCGGCGATCCACAGCACCGGCGCATCGGCTTCCAGCGCGAGCGCCTGCGGATGCTGCAGGCGGGCGTCGGTGCGCGGCCCGTCGACGCGTCCGAACTGCCAGGGATCCTGGCCGACCAGCGTCGAGACGGCGCCGGTGCGCGTGTGCACGCTGCGGATCGCCGAACCGGTGGCATCGCAGACGTAGAGCGTCTGCTGCACGCAGGCCAGCGACACCGGTTCACCGAACGCGGCGACCGACCCGCTGCCGTCCTTCACCGCCAGCTTGCCGCTGCCGGCCAGCAGTTCGATCGTCGAACGACCGAGGTCCAGCCGCCAGATGCGGTTGTCGCCGGCGCAGGCGATGTAGAGCTTGTCGCCGGCGAGCACGATGTCGCGCGGCTGGTCGAGCGCGACCGCGCGTGGATCGGTCAGCGCGCCTTCGCTGGTGATGCCGGGGCGTCCCGCGCCGCAGATCGTCGCGATGTCGCCGCTGCGCAGTTCGATGCGCCGCACCGCATGGTTGCCGGTGTCGGCGACATAGAGCACGTCGCGCTCGACATGGATGCCGTGCGGCCGGGTGAACGCGGCCAGCTCCATCGGCCCGTCGATGAAGCCGGGACTGCCGCTGCCGAACTGGCGCAACACGCGACCGCTGGTGTCGCATTCGAGCACGCGGTGGTGGCCGCTGTCGGCGACATAGAGAAAGTTGCCCGCCAGCGCCAGGCCGACCGGGAAGCGCAGCGGCAGCGGCGGCTCGCCGCTGCGGCGCATGCGGATCGGATCGGCGTTGACGGCCTGCGGCGTGAGCTCGGCGGCCAGCGCGCTGACGCGTGCATCGAGCTCGCGGATGCCGCCCTCGCCCACGATGCGTTCCCGCACCCGGCCCTCGCCGTCGATCAGCACGATCGTCGGCCAGGCCTCGATGCCGTAGTGCTGCCACAGCGTCCAGTCCGCGTCGTGGGCGACCGGGAACTCGAGCTGCTGGCGATGCGCGCGCTTGGATGCGCGGCGCGATTCGCGCTCGGCATCGAAACGCGGCACGTGCACCGCGACCACGTTGAGCCGCTCGCGATGGCGCGCGCGCAGATGGCCGAGGTCGGCCAGCCGCTGCTGCGACCAGGCCGATGCGAGATTCACGAACGCCAGCGCGCAGACCTTGCCCCGCAACTGCGCCATGCGCAGCGGGTCGGTCAGGTTCAGCCACTCCAGGCTGGCCGGGAACTCGGGTGCGGTCGCGGCGTCGGTCATGGCCGGATTATGCGCGAACGGCCGGGGCGCCGGGTCGATACCGCGCGACGACCGCTGCCGCGGCCGCATCGACCAATTGCCAGACCGTTTCGAAGCCGGCCGCGTCGCCGGTATACGGGTCCGGCACGTCGCCGGCGCCCTGCCCGGCCCAGTCGAGGAACCGGGCGATTTCAGCCGTGGAATCCGCCGGCCGCCGTCCGCACACGATGCGCAGCGTGCTGGCATCGGCGCACAGCAGCACGTCGAACTCGCGGTAATCGGCCTCGTCGAGGGTGCGGGCGCGCAGGCCGGCAATGTCGACGCCGTGACCGGCCGCGCTGCGGATCGCGCGCGGGTCCGGCGGATGACCCACATGCCAGTCGCCGGTAGCGCAGGAATCGACCTCGATGACATCCGCCAGGCCCGCCGCGGCGATCCGCGCGCGCAACGCGCCCTCGGCCACAGGCGAGCGGCAGATGTTGCCGAGACAGACGACGAGCAGGCGGGTCATCCGCGCGCGGCCCAGCGCGCCTCGGCGCGGGCCAGGTCGTCGGGCGTGTCGACACCGGGTGGGAAGGCTTCCGGCGCGATGCCCACGGCGACACGGTGCCCCGCTTCGAGCACGCGCAGCTGTTCGAGCATCTCGACCTGTTCCAGCCGTCCCGGCGGCATCGCCGCGAAGCGTTTCAGGAAGCCCACGCGGTAGCCGTAGATGCCGATGTGTCGCCACCACTCGCCGTCGGGCATGACGTCGCGGCTGCGCGCGAATGCATCGCGCGGCCACGGCACCGGTGCGCGGCTGAAGTACAGCGCATCGCCGTCCGCGTCGCGTACGACCTTCACCGCGTTGGGGTCGAGCAGCGTCTCGACCTCCTCGACCGGGGCGCACAGCGTGGCGAGATCCACGCCCGGCTGCGCCGCGAGTTCGGCGACCGCAACGATGCCCGCCACCGGCGCGAACGGCTCGTCGCCCTGCAGGTTCACGACGATGCGTGCGTCGTCCCAGCCGGCGATCGCGGCGCATTCGGCCAGGCGGTCGGTGCCGGACGGGTGGTCGGGCGAGGTCATCGCGACCTGCACGGCGGTGCCGGTCAGCGCATCGCGTACACGCACGTCGTCGGTCGCGACCCAGACCTCGTCGGCACCGGCCGCGAGCGCTCGACGCGCGACATGCAGCACCAGCGGCTCGCCGCCGAGCGGCTGCAGTGGTTTGCCGGGCAGACGGGTGGACGCGTAGCGCGCGGGAATGGCGACGACGAAACCGGTGGATGTGGTCATGCGGGGGATTGTCACAGATCGGATGTGGCCGGGGATTGCCGTGGCGTCTCGACTTGCGGAGAAGGCGCCTGGCGGAGCGCGCTTGCGCGCGCCCACACCGGCTTAAAACCGTCCATAGGATGAGTACGGCGCATCGGAACCCATCGCTTCGAATGCGGTGCGCAGGACGTGCCGCGAGCGTCAGCCCTCACCCCAACCCCTCTCCCACAGGGAGAGGGGCTTGGACCTCGCCTGCCTCTGTTTCGTTAGCTACTCAGCACAGCTTCTCCAACAGGTCCAGCCCGTAGAGTGGATAGAGCGCAGCGAAACCGATCGCATCGAATGCTGTGCGCAGGCAGGACGTGCCGCGAGCGTCGGCCCTAACCCCAACCCCTCTCCCAGGGGGAGAGGGGCTCCGAGCGCACCCCGTTGACCCCGCGGACTCAGCGCAGCTTCGCCAACCGGTCCAGCAGCGCGATCCAGAACGCCTCGGGCAATTCGCCCGACACCGGCACGCTGTAATGCCGCTCGCCGGCGAAGCGCATGCACTTCACCGCGTCCTTTTCGGTCATCAGCACCGGCAGGTCGCTGCCGAAGCGCAGGTCTTCTTCGGTGTAGCGGTGATGGTCGGCGAAGGCATGCGGAACGATCGCGATGCCGTGGCTGCGCAGCGTCGCGAAGAAGCGTTCGGGATCGCCGATGCCGGCGACCGCGTGCACGCGTTGACCCGCGAACCGCGACAGCGGCAAGGCACGGCCGCCGAGCAACGGCAGGGCCTGACCGGTTTCCAGCCGCATCGGCCATTCGCCGAATCCGGCGTCGACGTCGGTCGCGCTGCCGGTGTTGAGCACGCGGAAGTCGCAGTCGGCGCTGCGCGTCGCCAGCTCGCGCATCGGTCCCGCCGGTATCAGCAGGCCGTTGCCGTAGCGACGTGCACCGTCGATGACCTCGATCTCGACGTCGCGGCGCAGCCGGTAATGCTGCAGGCCGTCGTCGCAGACCACGATGTCGCAGCCCGCGGCGATCAACGCCTTCGCGGCGGCGACACGGTCGGTGTCCACGCGGACCTTGGCGCCGGTGCGCGCGGCGATCAGCACCGGCTCGTCGCCGGCGAGCTTCGGATCGGTCACCGGCTCGACCCAGCGCGGCGTGCCGGCCTCGTCGCGGCCGTAGCCACGGCTGGCGACGCCCGGTGTCCAACCCGCGGCCTGCAGGCGCGCGACGACCGCGATCGTCAGCGGCGTCTTGCCGCTGCCGCCGGCGATGAGGTTGCCGATCACCAGGACAGGTTTGGACACCTTGCGCGGACGCACGAACTTGCGCCGCAGCCGCGACGCCGCGCCATAGACCCGGGCGAGCACGCGCGCATGCAGCGGCGGGCGGCTGCCGTCGAACCAGTACCGCGGCGCCTTCATCCGATGCGGTCCCCGCCCTCGCCTTCGCGGAACTGCATGCGATGCAGGCGTGCGTACAGGCCGCCCTGTTCGAGCAGTTGCTGGTGCGTGCCGTGCTCGACGAGCCGGCCGTGGTCGAGTACCAGCACCTGGTCGGCGTGTTCGATCGTCGACAGACGATGCGCGATGACCAGCGTGGTGCGATCGGGCATCAGATGTTCGAGCGCGTCCTGCACCAGGCGCTCGGACTCGGTATCGAGCGCGGCGGTGGCCTCGTCGAGGATCAGGATCGGCGCGTCCTTGAGCATCGCGCGGGCGATCGCCAGACGCTGCCGCTGGCCGCCCGACAGGCGGCCGCCGCGGCTGCCGATGCCACTCTCGAGTTGCCTCGGCAGCTTCTCGATGAACTCCAGCGCATTCGCGCCGCGGATCGCCGCATCCAGTGCTTCGGGCGACACGCCGGCCATCTCGCCGTAGGCGATGTTCGCCGCCACCGTGTCGTCGAACAGCATCACCTGCTGGCCGACGAGCGCGATCTGCCGGCGCACGTCGGACAGCTTGTAGTCGTCGATCGGATGGCCGTCGAGCAGGATCTCGCCTTGCGCCTGCGCGTAGAAGCGCGGAATCAGCTTGATCAATGTCGACTTGCCGCTGCCCGATCGTCCGACGATCGCGGTCACCGTGCCCGGCTTCGCGACGAAGCTGACATCCTCCAGCGCCGGCGCGTTCTGGCCCGGATAGCGCGCCCCGACGTGGCGGAACTCGATCTCGCCACGCGCGCGTGCCAGCGGCCGCGTGCCGGTGTCGCGCTCGTCGTCGGCGTCGAGGATCTCGAACAGGCGCTCGGCCGAAGCCACGCCCCGCTGCAGCATGTTCTGCACGTTGGTCAGCTGCTTGAGCGCGGGAATGATCGCCATCATCGCGATCATCAGCGCGACGAAGCCACCGGCGGTCAGACGCCCCTGCGAGGCCTCGTAACCGGCGATGACGATCAGCAGCGCCAGACCCACCGAGCCCATCAGCTGCACGACCGCCGACGAGATCGCGCGCGTCGCCTCGACCTTGAGGTTCAAGCGCATGTGCGTGTCGGCGACCGCGCGATAGCGCGCGTTCTCGGCCGCCTGCGCGCCGTAGATCTTCACTTCCTGCTGGTTGCTCAGCGACTGGTCGGCGGCCTGCAGCAGCAGCGCCGAGCTGTCCTGGATGTTGTGGCTGACGCGCCGGTAACGACGCGCGACCTTGCCCATGATCCACGACAGCGGCGGCGCGATGACCAGGATCGTCAGCGTCACCTGCCAGCTGGTCCACAGCATCACGATCAGCGAGGCGATGATCTGCAGCGACTGCTGGATCATCACCTTGGCCGCATCGACCGCGGCCTGCGACACCTGGTCCGAATCCGAGCCCAGGCGCACCAGCATCGACGGCACCGGCTCGGCATCGAAGCGCATGCCCGGCAGCCGCAGATACTTGCCCAGTACGAGCACGCGCAGGTCGCGAGCGATGCCGCGGCCGGCCTTGGCCATGTTGTAGTCGGCGAGATACCCGGCGATGCCGCGCAGCACGAACAGGCCGATGATCGCCGCCGGCAGCCACAGGTTCACGCCGGCGTTCGCACCGACGAAGGTCTCGTCGATGATCGGTTCCATCATCTTGGTGAAGGCGCCGCCCGCGGCCGCCTCGATCAGCATGCCGATCCCCGCGACCGACAGCAGGCCGCGGTAGTCGGTGGCGAACTTCAGCAGCCTGCGGTAGACCGGCCAGGCGCGGTCGGCGCGCGGCGCGCCCTGCAGGGGCGTGTCGTCGGCAGCGGTCATGTCATGGGCCCTGCGTGGCGGCATCGGCCGGTGCGGCCGCGGCTTGCGGCGCCGTCGCATTGGCGATGCGCTTGAAGCCGAGCTGGCCCAGCGCGTCGTAGGCGGTCACGACCGCCTGCCACGGCGTGCGCGCATCGGCGCGCAGCAGCACGGTGCGTTCGCGGTCGTCGCCGGCGACCTCGGCGATCGTGCGCTTGAGCGATTCGACATCGGTGCGCAGCGCTTCGCGGTCGTCGACGAAATAGCGGCCGTCGGCGTTGATCAGCAGGCTCAGCGTGCCGTCCCGGGAATCGTTGCGCTCGCCGGTCGCCTGCGGCAGTTCGAGCTTGAGCACCGAGCGCGCATCGAAGGTGGTGGTGATCACGAAGAAGATGATCAGCACCAGGATCACGTCGATGAGCGGCACGAGGTTGAGTTCCGGATTGTCCTCGGCGCGGCGGTCGCGGATGCGCATGCGTCAGCCCTGCACCGGTGCCTGCACCTGCACGCCACGGCGGTTGCGCGGATCGATGACGTCCATCAGCGCGATCGCCTCGTGCTCCATCTGCACGATGTAGCCGTCGATGCGTGCGCGGAAATGGCGGTGGAACATCAGCGCCGGCACCGCGACGATCATGCCCGCGGCCGCGCACACCAGCGCCTTGCCGATGCCGCCGGCGAGCTGGTTCACATCGCCCACGCCGTGGTCCATGACGCCGAGGAACATCTGGATCATGCCGACCACGGTACCGAACAGACCCAGCAGCGGCCCTGCAGCGGCGATCGTGCCGAGCGCGTTGAGGTAGCGCTCCATGCGGTGCGCGACGTGGCGGCCGACATCCTCGACCCGCTCGCGGATCTCCTCGCGCGGCCGGTTGCGCACGTCCAGCGCCGCGGCCAGCAGCGCGCCCAGCGGCGCGGTGCCGCGCAGCGATTCGATGTGCGCCGGATCGAGCGTGCCGCGCGCAGCCCAGGCGCGGACTTCCTCGCCCAGGCCCGGCGGCAACACCGCCTTGCGGCGCAGTGCCCAGAACCGTTCGACGATGATCGCCAACGCGAATGCCGACAGCAGCAGCAGCGGAATCATCGGCCAGCCGCCAGCCTTCACCAGTTCGAGCACGCCAACCCCTTCGGCCGATGGCCGGTTCAATCCGGGGAATAGGATAGCCCAGCCTGCGCGGCCGGCCCGGACCGCGCCGCGCGCCGTTCGGCCTGGCGCGCGGCGTCCCACAGCCGGGGCCGGCGCACGCGTTCCTGCGTGACCGCCAGTCCACCGACCTGCAGCCGGAACCGGGTCGCGCCGCCACCGGCCGTGCTGCCGACCGCGGCACCCGCATTCGACCAGCGCCGCACCACCTCGTCGTGCGGATGCCCGAAGCGGTTGCCGTGGCCCGCCGACATCATCGCGACCGCCGCGCCACTCGCCCGGACGAATGCGGGATCGGACGAGCTTCGGCTGCCGTGATGCGCGGCGAGTACGACCTCGGCCGCGAGCGCCGGCGCATCGCGCCGCACCAGCAGACGCTCGACCAGCGCATCGACATCGCCCGGCAGCAGCGCCGCGCCATGCGCGGTCTGCACGTGCAGCACACAACTCGACGGATTGCGGAACGCCGGAAAATGCACGTCCGGATGCAGGAAGCGGAACGTCACGCCGTCCATCCGCCATGCACTGCCCATCAGGCACGGCGCGGCGCCCGGCACGCGATCCCACTGCGGCGCGAAGATCACCGGCGCATCGAAGCGGCGCTGCACGGCCGAGAAGCCGCCGGCGTGATCGGCATCGCCATGGCTGACGACGATCGCATCCAGCCTGTGCACGCCCAGCGCCTGCAGTGCCGGCACGATCACGCGTTCGCCGGCATCAAAGGCCTCGGGGACTGCGGGGCCGGTGTCGTACAGCACCGCATGGCGCGCGGTGCGGACCAGCACCGACAGGCCCTGCCCGACATCGAACACCACCAGTTCGGTCTCACCGTGACGCGGCAGGTGGCGATCGGCCCACAGCAGCGGCAACCACAGCAGCGCGGCCAGCCATTTCCCCGGCACGCCGCGCGGCAACAGCATCCAGAATGCAGCGAGCAGCGCGAATGGCAGCGCGAGCCAGTGCGGCTCGGGCAACCACCAGAGCGAAACGGGACTCGCCGCCAGCCAGTCGAACAGCGGCCAGCTCAGATCGAAGGCCCACGCCGCGCTGCGCCAGGCCCAGTCGCCGGCGCCGGTCCGGATCGCCTCGAGCCCGGTGCCGACCAGGGCCAGCGGCACCACGACGAAGCTCCACCACGGAATCGCCACCAGATTGGCGAGCGGTCCGGCCAGCGAGGCCTGCCCGAACAGGATCACCGTCAACGGCAGCAGGCCGATGGTCGCCACCCATTGCGACGCCAGCAGGCCGCGCAGCTTCGACAGTTCACGCGCGTCGGGCAGGCACCAGACCAGCCACGCGACGCCGGCGAAGCTGAGCCAGAAGCCCGCCGACAGCACCGCCATCGGATCGACCAGCACCACCGCGATGGCGGCCCAACCCAGCGCATCGGCGATGAGCAGGTGCCGCCGCGCCAGCCGCGCGACCACGACCACGGCGATCATCAGCACGGTGCGCACGGTGGGCAGTTCCCATCCGGCGACCGCCGCATAGACGCTGCTCGCCAGCAACGCGGCGATCGCCGCCGCCTGCGGGCGCGGTAACCCGCGTCCCAGCCACGGCAGGCACCACCACACGCCGGTCGCGACCAGCGCGAAGAAACCACCGACCATGCCGACGTGGAAACCGGAGATCGCGATCAGGTGCGTCAGCCCGGTCGCGCGCAGGGCTTCCCAGTCGAGATCGCCGAGCCCACGCGTGTCGCCGATCGCGAGCGCGCGCACATAGCGCGCACTGTCGCGCTCGACGACGGCATCGATGCGCGTCGCGACACGTTCGCGCCACCGGTCCACGCCGTCGCCCGGAGAGAGCCGCGTGACCGGCTCGGCGCTGCGCACATAACCCACCGCGGCGACCCGCTGCGCCATCGCCCGCTTCTCGCCATCGAACCAGCCCGGATTGCGCAGGCCGCGCGGCGCACGCAGCCGCGCGGTGAAGGACCAGTGGCTGCCGGCGTGCAGATCGTGCCGTCTCGGATCCGGCCCCTCGCGCCGATCGTCGTACCAGGACAGGCGCAGCAGACGGCCGCGCAATACCTTCGGCACAGATTCGTCGCCAGCGACGCGGAACAGGAACGCCGTGCGCTGCGGCTCGTGCACCGGCAGCGCGACGATCTGCCCACGCACCATGAAGTCGCCCCGCTCCATCGATGCCGGCAGCTGGATCGACAGGGCATGGGCCGCGTGCAGCCCGCACAGCGCCGCGCCGAAGCACCAGACCGCGACGGCCCGCCCGATCCCGCGTGCGCACGCCCATGCGACACCCGCCATCGCGAGCACCAGCGCCATCCCCCACCACGGCGGCAGGACGGGCAATTGCAGACAGGCGATCGCCCCCATCACAAGCGCAACCGCGACGCCCAGCCCGAGCCCCGGCACCCGCGTGCCGATCATGCGAGCGGCAACCGGTCCAACGGACTGCGCACGCCCAAGCCGCCGCGATTGAGTACATGCGTATAGATCTGCGTCGTCGACAGATCCTTGTGGCCCAGCAACGCCTGGATGGTGCGGATGTCCTGCCCGGCTTCCAGCAAGTGCGTGGCGAAGGAATGCCGCAAGGTGTGACAGCCGGCCTGCTTGGCCAGACCCGTCCGCAGACGCGCACTGCGCACTGTCCGCTGCAGCACCGATTCGTCGAGATGATGCCGACGCATCGCCCCGTCGCGCGGATCGCGGGAGAGCCGTAGCGCCGGGAACACATACTGCCAGCCCGGCTCGCGCGCGGCATTGGGATACTTGCGCGCCAGCGCATGGGGCAGCCAGACCTCGCCATGGCCGGCCGCGAGATCGCGCGCATGGAGATGCAGGGCGCATGCGATCTCGTCGTGCAGGCCGGCGGTCAACCGTACCGACAACGGCACTTGGTGATCCTTGCCGCCCTTCCCCTGGCGCACGACGATGTGGCGTGACGCGAAATCGACATCCTGGACCCGCAGCCGCATCGCCTCCATCAGCCGTATACCAGTGCCGTACAACAGGCTGGCCAGCAGACCGGTCCGGCCCTCCATCGCCATCATCAGGCGCCGGACCTCCTCGACGGTCAACACGACCGGCACCCGCCGCGGACGCTTCGCGCGGACGACCTCGTCCATCCACGGCAGAACGATGCCGAGTACGTCGCGATACAGGAACAGCAACGCCGCCAGCGCCTGGTTCTGCGTGCCCGCCGCAACCCGGTGCCGCGTGGCCAGTACCGTCAGGAATCCCGCGACCTCCGGCCCGCCCATCTCACGCGGATGCCGCTTGCCACTGGCGAGAATGAAACGCCTGATCCAGCCGACATAGGCCTGCTCGGTCCGGATGCTCAGATGCCGCACCCGACAGCGCGCCCGCACCTGATCCATCAATCGCGGCGACGTCGCCGCCGCGTCTGTTACCACCCCGCTTCCGTCGGATAACACGGCACGCCTCCATGCGCCCGATAACGCATGCAGGCTACGTCGCGGCCATACCCTTTGCGAACATGGCAAGCCATTGATCTCGCGTCGGAAATTCCCTCTGGCGACAACCGGATATGCAACGCATACTCGGCGCAACACCCCGCTTCTGGGGTCGAATACTAGTTAGGCGACAGGATCATGCTCATGGTGCATCCGAACATTCGTACAGCGCGCACTGATGCGGATGCCTTAGTTGGCAACCTTCGTGGAGAAATCGGGGAACAGATTACGACATGGATTCTCCTGAGACACATCATGTCTCAGCGGCGAGCGATTCGAAGCGACGATCCAAGAGCTGATCTGAGCAACCCAGAACTAGCGTTTCTCAATCTTCTTGCAGATCGCCTCAATGACGATTTGGTCGCATCACTCTCGGAGCTGGCCGAAGGAAAGATAGGCCGCACCAACTTTCACTTCGCCGAGGTCAAGCTTGGTCTGGCGCTCGCCTCAGCGCGGCGATTTAGGAAGTTTGTTGAGAATAATCATTTCAGAAGGAAGAGGAATCAGCACATTGCTCATAAGGAACAGCCAGAACAATGGTTGGATCATGGGTTGATTCCCATACATATAAAGTATCCAACCCTATTGAAGGCTCTAGCTTTAGCGGTGCGTGCGATGAAGGCAATTGACTATATTCACCTCGGCCCGACATCGCCACACCTGTGGGCGGAGGTCCGGAAGAAGCGCTACGAGTTCATGCTGCCTGGCAAAGTCGGCTACATTCTGCTCCCTCACATGCGACTACCGGATCATGTTGCAGAGAAGTTTGGCGGTCAGTAGCTTGTCGCCTAACAATTCATTCAAGCCGACGCCGCTTCGCGGCGCGGCTTAATTCAGGCGTTAGGCGGCTATGGAAGCAATCGATCTTTTTGGACCAAAGCTAAGCGCAATGCTCATTGGGCTCGCTTTGGTCTACTTCATAATGTCGTTCGCGCCTGTCTGGTTGCCCGCAATCATAGCTTTCCGGCGCAGATCGCGATTTCCTCGCCCTTTCTTGTTTGTCGGCACCGTGGCGGCCTTGGTCTATGGCGTCTTTTCATTCTTGGCATTTGCCGTTCTGCTGCCTACAGAGGTGTACGGTATCTTTATCGCGCCGCAACTTGAGGCTGCGGGGATAGCTGCTGGTGCAAGATTAATTCGCATTTCTCGATTTTTTGTCAACTACTGGTGGCTGTTCGTTCCTACAGTTCAGCTAGCTCTGACGTGGTATGTCACATCTCAGGTCGGGAGGCGGTGGGCGTATATCTGCGCAGCGCCGCCTAACAATTCATTCAAGCCGACGCCGCTTCGCGGCGCGGCTTAATTCAGGCGTTAGGCCCCATGATCATCTCCTTCGAAGGTCCAAGATTCTTTGCCCCTGAGGACGAGGAGCAATTTTTCGGGTGGTTGCACTCGTTGCCTGAGTACAAGGACATTCGCGGCAGGGGCACGACCTTAGACTTAGATCTGGCATATCCAGTAAGTGCTGACACCGTCAGACAGCTCTTAGTTGTATTTCGCCGCTGGTGCCTTGACCCAACGCCGCTACACCATTTGCGGTCTTTGGAGACAGATAGCTTCGCACTTTGGGACACTTCCCTTCGGGAGGTCCCGCCTGGGGCCTAACAATTCATTCAAGCCGACGCCGCTTCGCGGCGCGGCTTAATTCAAGCGTTAGGCCCGTGCAGATAGATCTATGGCATTTTGAAAACTTTAAGGGCGCCGACACGCTGGTCCTGTCCGGCCAGCCTGAGGCGATTTTGGCATTAGCCGAAGCGCTGGAAGCGCTCGCCTCTTCTGAGGAGATAGAAATCGCGCTGGAAGAGCACCTGCCAGTTGTTGGCTTTAGCCAGCTTTTCGTTCTTAAGGAGCTAGTTCCAGTCACAGGCCAATTCAGGTGGCTGGTCCCGGCCTCCGAGTTACTTGCGGCGGCGGCTCAAGTTAGGGCAGTGGCCGTGGGGGCGCCGGCGCACCAGTACTTTGATCTCGTCGAGCCGGAAACAGTCCTTCTCGTCACCGCAGGTGAGTACCCACCGGAGTGGTTCGGGCACAGGCCTAACAATTCATTCAAGCCGAACCCGCTTCGCGGGTCGGCTTAATTCAGGCGTTAGGCCGGGGAGAAAGATGAGACGCATACTGATAGCTCTGCTGGCAGCTCTAATCCCTGCCACTTCTTTCGCGGGATTTCCCTTCGAAGCCACGCTTGAGGAAATGGCGGAGGGTGCTGACCACATTCTGATTGGCCGGGTCACTGGCGTTGACATGGTCGACGGTAGAGGCAAGCCTGTTCTGGATGCAAAAGCAATGACCGGCCCCGGTCTCAAGAACACTATCAGGCTGCTTGTCACAGTTGATGAGGTTCTTGTCACTAACGCGGCGAACGTGCCAAAAGTTCTTCCAGTACCGCTGGCGACTCACTTGCACTACAGCCTCGGGCAAATACGTGACGCACACGACGGCGACACGCTTGTGCGACTTGTGCTGCTTCAGGGAGAGGATTTCTCAGGCATCAAGCCTGGTGTTTTCCTTCGCCCATTGAGCGACAAGGAAGAGGCTTTACGCATCTATCATGCGACTCATCCATAGGCCCCGGCCTAACAATTCATTCAAGCCGACGCCGCTTCGCGGCGCGGCTTAATTCAGACGTTGGGCCGCGGAACTGGCATTCTCTTTGTGCGGCTTCCCGCGGCTTAAAGTTCAGAGGCAAAGTCCGCTCCACCAGCACGCGCGCCGTCGCTTCACTCTGGCACCAGCGCTGGGCAAGCCGGCTACTCACGGAGGCATGGATGCACCGGAACTCTAGGGCCGTCACCGGCAAAGTCCCGCGCTTGGC
>Ga0160461_1000094_pt1 | contig 117365 bp, 102 predicted proteins | sample HID1975I_E6MG_FD_108266 | JGI IMG/M metagenome (GOLD analysis project Ga0160461, IMG submission 108266) | Enriched soil microbial communities from UW Madison campus, WI, USA - HID1975I_E6 MG | ecosystem: Environmental > Terrestrial > Soil > Unclassified | place: USA: Madison, Wisconsin...
CCATCGTCGCCCACGAAGTCCAGGCCCGCGGCGATCAGGCCGCCGTTGACCTGACTCAGCTGCTCCTGGGTCGCGGCCACGCCGCCGGTATAGGTGGCGCCAGGATCGAACGTGGTGTTGGTCAGGCCACCGATCACACCGGCATTGCCGTCGATCAGAATCGGATTGCTGCCGCCGGCCGAGATCGTGCTGCCACCGATCGTCGTCGTACCGGTCGGGTCGGTCACCACGACCGTGCCTGCGCCGACTGTCGTGCTGTTGCCCGCGCCGTCGTCCACTGCCAGGCCGTTGGTGTCGAGCACGCTGTCACCGGCGGTCACGCTGTCCACCGTGATGTCGTCGGCGAGGTCGAACGTGACGGTGTTGCTGCCCGTGATCTTGCCGACCACGAGATTGCCGTCGGCGTTGCGCAGATCCATCGCATTGCCGGTTTCGCTGTCGATGCCGACCGTGCTGCCGTTGGCACCCTGCGCGGTCACCGACCACCCGGCCGACGCGGCCTGGAGCGCGCTCTGGACCGTGGTGTAGCTGTTGCTACCGACCGTGAACTGCGCCGCGACGGTGTGCGTGGCGGGATTGTAGGTGGAACCGCCGCCGAGCGAGCCGGCGATGGTCTGGCCGACCGTATCGAGGTTGTTGCCCAGCGCGGTCACGGCCTCATTGGTGCGGAACAGCTGGCTGCCGTTGATCGCGTCGGTGCTGGTCGCCGTCACGCGCCCTGCGGCCACGTTGGTGATGGTGCGCTTCTGGGTGTCGGTCCCCACGCTGACGGTGGCGATCGGCGACGTGCCGGCGTAGGCGTAGGTCACGTGGTCGATCACGGCATTCGGCGTGGCGACAGCAGCGGCGGTGGTCGCGCCCTGCCCGAGCGCGACCGCGTTCGCATTGCCCGCGCGGCTGCCCTGGCCGAGCGCCAGCGCTCCGCTCGCGGTGGCGCGCGCGTCCTGGCCGGAAGCCGTGGCACCGGCGACCGTCGCGCGTGCATTCGCCCCGAACGCCGATGCGTTGGCCTGGGTGGCCTGCGCATCGGCGCCGAACGCGGAGGCCGCGCTCTGCCCGGCGCGGGCGCCGCGACCGGCCGCGATCGCATCGATGCCGGTGGCGCGGGCATCGTCACCCAGCGCGACCGCGGACACCTGCGTCGCCTGTGCCTGACGGCCAATGGCCGCGGCATTGGCGGCCGACGCGATGGCGCCATCGCCTTGGGCGATCGACGACATGCCGCCGGCACTGGCGCCGCGGCCGGATGCCAGCGCCGCTTCAGCGTCTGCCACCGCGCCGTCGCCTTGGGCGATCGACGAGACACCGCTTGCAGTCGCACCGCGACCCAGCGCGAGCGCGGCTTCCGCGCTCGCGTCCGCGGCGTCGCCGAATGCCGCAGCGGCGAGTTCGGAGGCCTGCGCGGCGCGGCCGATCGCAGTCGCGTCCTGATAGACCGCATTGGCGCCGTTGCCGATGGCGATGGTGTTGACGTTCGAGGTCTCTTCGCCCGGCAGCGGCGAGAAGCCGGAGACGGCACGCGTACCGATGGCGATGCCATCGGCCGCCAGGCCGCGGCTGTCGGTGCCGGTGGCGATGGCGTTCGTACCCGATGCCGACGCGTCGGTGCCGCTGGCCAGCGCGTTGACACCGCTGGCGCGGGCACGGGTGCCGGTGGCCACCGCGCTAGTGGCCGTGGCGTGCGCATCGAAGCCCTGGGCGACGGCGTTGACCTCCGAGGCCAGCGCACTGTGGCCGACCGCGATCCCGTTGTCCGCGGTCACTTCGGCATCGGTGCCGATCACGACCGCGTTGTCCACCGAATCGTCGGACGTCTTGCGGTCGGCCTGCGCATTGGTGCCGATCACGACCGAGTTGAGGCCGTTGGCGACCGCGCGGTCGCCGATGGCGACGGTGCCATCGTCGTAGGCCTGGCTGAGGCTGCCGATTGCCGTCGAGCGATGCCCGAGCGCGGCGACATCGTTGCCAAGCGCGGTCGCAGCGTTGCCGATCGAGCGCGCCTGATAGCCGACCGACAGACCAGCCTCGCCATCGGCGTCGGCCTGCGGGCCGATCGCGATCGCGTTCTGGCCCGATGCGCCGGAATTGTCGCGGTTGGCGGGATCGGTGGAATTGATGCTGACGTAGCGCGTGGAGTTCGCGTCGATCGCGGCGTTCAACTGCTCCAGGTTGACTGCGTGCCCGCCGAGCGTGGCGGTGCCGGTGCTGATCGTGTCGTCGGGGTTGCGGATCACCGCATCGCCCGGCAGCACGCTGATCTGGCCGCTGGAGACCGCGTTGATAGCTTGGGCCACCGTGGTGTAGCGATGGATCTGGCCGCCGGTGTCCTCAAGCTCGATGACGTAGCCGCCGTAGCTGCCGTTCGGATTCACCACCACATTGCCGCCGACCAGGTTCGCCGTCGCCGTCTGCGCCGAGCGCAGCTGGTTGACGTTCACCGCATCGTGCCCCTGGGCACCATCGGCGACGTTGACGATGCGCCTGTGCAGGTTCGACGCCGTGCTGCCCACGGACACGACCGTGCCGCCGTCGAAGCTGCTGCCGGTCAGGAAGCCGGTGCCCGCCGCATCGGCCGTGATCGCACGGGCATTGAAGCCGAGCGCGGTGTTGCCACCCTCGGCGTATGCGCTGCGGCCCACCGCGACACCCTGTCCCGATGCGGACGCTTCCGCGCCCATGGCGACCGCGCTCACGCCAGTGGTCCGTGCGTTGAAGCCGAACGCCGCCGAATCGCTGCCGGCCGACGCCTGGGCGCCCAGTGCCGTGGCGCGGTCGACCTCACCGGCACCCCGATTGGCGCGGTAACCGATTGCGACGTTGAAATCGCCCGTTACCCCGGCGCCCGCCTGGCTGCCGATCGCGATGTTCTGGTCGCCGACCACGCCAGTACCGGCCTGATAGCCGATTGCGGTGGTCTGATTGCCGACCACCGATGTGCCCGCGCCCGTGCCGATCGCGATGTGCGATGTGCGGTCACCGGCTTCCGTGCCGTTGGTGCCAACGCCAGCGCCCGCGCCCAGCGCGATGCCGTTGGGCGAGGCCGCCTGCGCGCCGGTGCCGGCCGCCAGTGCATTATCTCCGTTGGCGCTCGCGCGGCCGATCGCGATGCTGCCGCCGCCATTGGCGCTGGCATTGGCGCCGAGCGCGGTCGCACCACCGGCGCCAGCCGAAGCCTGGAAGCCGATCGCGGTCGCGTTCGTGGCACCGATTCCGCTGACCCGGGCACCGGTGCCGAGCGCTACCGCGTTGCTCACGTATTCCGAATCCACACGGGCTCCGTCGCCCAGCGCGATCGTGCCGTTGCCGACGGCCAATGCATCCCGGCCGATCGCGATCGCAGCGACGCCGTCCGGCGTCACCGCAGCGGCCGTGCCCACGCTGGCGCGCTGGCCGATCGCGATGGCCGCTTCCGCCCCGTCCGTGGTCACGGCGCTATCGCCGGCCGCCAGACTGCTGACCCCGTCGGCGACCGTCCGCGGACCGATGGCCACCGACTCGGCACCGATCGCGCGGGAGTCGACCTGGACCGAATTGGCATGGAAGTAGCGCACGCCTTCGGCGCCTTCGTCGATCAGCAGTTCGTAGATCTGGCGTCCGCTGATCGCCTCGGTGCTGCTGGCGGTGATCGCACCATCGGCGAGATTGGTGATGACCCGGTTGCCGGCATGGATGCCGGTGGTCGTGACGCTGGGGCCACTTGTGATCGCCAGGCCCGTGGCGGTTAGTTGCACCGCGGAGCCGACCTGGACGCCTGTTCCCGACATCACCGTCGTACCGGTGGCGACGCTGGTGACCGCGAGATTCGGGTTAAGCGCATAGGCCACGCCTGCAGCGTCATCCGCTCCGGTCAGCGCGACGGTCAGATTGCTGTCGCCGGAAAACGTGACGCGGCCGGTGGGCGCGATATTGTAGGTATTGGCTCCGACCGCGACGTTCCAGCCCGCCCCGGCTTGGTTTTGCAAGGTCTCGAACTGCGCGAAGTTGACCGCGTGGTCAGCCGCGGTGCCTGCCGCGACACCGGAAATGACCCGGTTCCCGGAGTTGATGCCGGCGGTCGTGATCGAAGGCGCGTTCGCGCCGAGCGTCAGGCCGGTGGCGCCGAGCGCGACGTTGGAACCGACCCTCACGCCATTGGTGTCGACACGCGTGGCGCCGGTGGTGACAGAGTCGCCGACGAGATCAGGCTGCAGCGCGATCTCGAAGCGCGCGTCGTTATGCGAACCGGTCTGGGTCACGCTGACATTGCCGTCGCCGGCGAAGCTCACCGTGCCGCCGTCGCCGACCACCACAGGCGCCGAGCCGTCGGTGACCGTGAACTCCTGCGCCAACAGCGGCGCACTGGACAGCGCCAAGCACAGGGCGGCGAGCGGAAAACGCGGCATGGGCGCCGTACCCGAAATGCCGGACAGGTGGGACGCCATGCCGGGCGGGCGATGGCCGGAGGCCAGTTCGGACGCCACCACCCACTGATGCAAGCCCGAATTCCAGACGCGACGGAAAATCCTGTTCATCGAAACGCTCTCCTGTGTAAGACATGTGCCGCGACATGCACGGCTAAGCACTCAAAACGTGTCATAGGGCACGGTTAAGCATCATTTATGCCAAATGAATCACACTCTATATGTGTGACTCTTTGCATATACAGCCCCCGCCAAAAAAGCGGTCTACGTCACAACTTGACGTCGCGCGCGCAATCTTCGCGGCAGATACAGATCCCTGCGCTAGCGCGCTGGGACTGGTATAACGGCGCGATGAAACGACTGACCTTCGCGCTCGTGCTCGCGACCGCCACGCCCGTGGTTGCCCAGGCGCCGCAATCGTCGCCAGCGCCCCGATCGATCTATGCGATCAGTGCGGCGGGTCTCGGCAGTGCGATGACCTACTGCATGGCCAAGCACGGCGAATTGCGCGAAGGCTCACCTGCAGCGAACTGTTTCGCCCGCGCACGCACCGTGCTCGCCGCGGCCGATGCACGCCGGCACGCAGAGCAGGCCGACGCCCGCTGCGCCGACGCCGCCACCTTCAACGAATGCATCACCCCGGAAGTCGGTCGTTTTGTCTACGCTCTCAACGGCGAATTCAGCAGGCAAGCGCTCTGACGGGACGCGCGCGGCACGAGGCCACGACCGCGTGTCGCGCGTGGGAAACGGGGGCGAACTGCAGGGCATCGAACACGAAGTCCCGTGCGAGCAGCGGGTCCGCGTCGGCAGAGCCGCGACAGCCTCATCGCGCGAGACGGCGGCACACGCATCGCTCCGATCCTGTCTGATGGTGGGTCGTGATGGATTCGAACCATCGACCAGCGGATTAAAAGTCCGATGCTCTACCGACTGAGCTAACGACCCATCAAGACAGTCGCCGGCAGCGGCCGGCGCAGGGGGCGCATTCTAGCGCAATGTGCGCGCCAGGTCGGCCTTAGCCGGCCGACGTCACGTAATGCGTGGGATCGGGCACGTCAGCAGCGGCGAATCCGTCCGCGCGCAGGCGGCACGCGTCGCAATGACCGCAGGCCAGACCCTGCGCATCGGCGTTGTAGCAGGACACGGTCAGGCCGAAATCGACGCCGAGCCGCACGCCTTCTCGCACGATGTCGCCCTTGCCCATGCGCTGCAGCGGTGCGTGCACGCGGATGCCGGCGCCTTCGACGCCGGCCTTGGTCGCGAGGTTGGCCAGCCGCTCGAACGCCTCGACGAACTCGGGCCGGCAATCGGGATAACCGGAATAGTCGACCGCGTTGACGCCGCAGAAGATGTCCGCCGCGCCCAGCACTTCGGCCCAGCCGAGCGCCAGCGACAGCATGATCGTGTTGCGCGCCGGCACGTACGTCACCGGAATGCCCGTCCCGCCCGCTTCGGGCACGTCGATGTCGTCGGTCAGCGCCGAGCCGCCGATGCTGCGCAGATCGACATCGACGGTCTTGTGCGCGCTGACGCCCATCGCCGCGGCGACGCGCGCGGCGGCGTCGAGTTCGGAGGTGTGGCGCTGGCCGTAGCGCACGCTCAGCGCATGCACATCGAAGCCCTGTTCCCGGGCGATGGCGACGACGGCGGCGGAGTCCATGCCTCCGGACAACAGGACGACGGCTTTTTTCATGGGGAAGATCTGGATGCGGAACGGGAATTCGGATGTCGCGTGACAGGCTAGCGCAGCCCTTGGCCGGATGCCGGGCTCAGCGCCCCGGTTCGTCGTCCCACAGCAGCTTGTGCAGCTGCATCTGGAACTTCACCGGCAGGCGGTCGGCGACGATCCAGTCGGCCAGTTCGCGGCCGGTGATCTCGCCCTTGCTCGGCGAGAACAGCACGTCGCAGCGGTGCGGCAGGCCCTTGGTCAGCACGAGATCGCGCGCCCACTCGTAATCGGCGCGCGAGCACACGACGAATTTGATCTGGTCGTGCGCGGTCAGCAGCGCCAGGTTCTCCCAGCGGTTGCGGTGCGCCTCGTTGGACGCGGGCGTCTTGATGTCGAGCACCCGGCTCACGCGCGGATCGACCGCGGCGATGTCCAGCGCGCCCGAGGTCTCCAGCGAGACCTGGTAGCCGGCATCGCACAGGCGGCGCAGCAGGCCGATGCAGCGCTTCTGCGCCAATGGCTCGCCGCCGGTCACGCAGACATGCCGCACGCCGTGCTTCGCGACTTCGGCGAGGATGTTGTCGATCGTCCACCAGTCGCCGCCATGGAAGGCATAGGCGGTATCGCAGTACGTGCAGCGCAGCGGACAGCCGGTCAGACGGACGAACACCGTCGGCCAGCCGGCATCGCGGGCTTCGCCCTGCAGCGACAGGAAGACTTCGGTGAGCTTGAGCCGGTCGGCCGCGGATGCGGCGACCGCATCGGGCGCGACGGCGGTCATGGATCAGCGCAGGCGCGAGAGCTGGATCGCGCGGAGCCGGTCGGATGCGGTGCGTGCCGCATCGGTGCCGGGATACGTCCTGCCGACATCGGCGAGCGTGGTCTCGGCGCCATCGAGATCCTTGAGACCGTACTGCGACAGGCCGACCTTGAGCATCGCGCCCGGGGCCTTGTCGCTCTGCGGATAGCGCTGCAGCAGCGACAGGAACTGCTCCTGCGCAAGTGCGTAATTCTGGGTGACGTAATAGCTTTCGCCGAGCCAGTACAGCGCATTCGGCGCGTAGCTGCCCTGCGGATGCTGCTGCAGGAACGCCTGGAACAGCCTGGCCGATTCGGCATAGCGTGCGTTCCTGAGCGCATCGAACGCCTGCTCGTAGGCGGCGCGTTCGCCGGCAGGTGCCGGCTGTGGTGCGGCCGGCGCCGGACCCGACGCAGGTGCACGCGCGGCCTGCGCATTCGCGCCTGCCGCGGGTGCCGGCGTGGCATCGCCGGTGAGGTCGGGCAGTTCCAGACCGCCACCGCCGCCCTGCCCGCTCTCGAGCCGGTTGAGCCGGCCGTCGATGTCGAGGTACTGGCTGCGGTTGCTGGACTTGAGCTGCTCGTTCTGCTGCTGGAGCTCTTCGACCTGCGAACGCAGGGAGAGGATCTCCTGGCGCAGCTGGTTGAGCTGGTTGAGCAGATCGACGTTCGCGCTGGTGTCACCCGCACGCGCTTCGAGCGACGCTACGCGGTCAGCGAGGCTCGCCCGTTGCGCCCATGCGGGCGCGGCGACCACGAGGGTCGCCGCGAACGCGACTGGGAGCACCAGCCAATGACGCATCGAACGCATCAACGCGCGGTGTAGATGATCTCGACGCGACGATTGCGGGCCCAGCAATCTTCGTTCGAGTCATTGCAGACCGGACGCTCTTCGCCGTAGCTGACGACGGCCAGCTGGGCAGCCGAACCACCGTTGGCCTGCAGTGCCGAGGACACGCCATTGCCGCGGCGCTCGCCAAGACCCTGGTTGTACTCGCGGCTGCCGCGCTCGTCGGCGTGGCCTTCCAGCGAGATGCGCGCGGCGCTGCGGTCACGCAGGTACTTGGCGTGGCAGGCCATCACGGCCTGGAACTCGGGACGCAGGTTGTCCTGGTCCAGATCGAAGTAGACGACGCGCTGACGCAGACAGGCATCGCTGTCGAGATCGCTCGGGGTGTAGGCACCCGCGGTCGGGCCGGTCGGAGCCACGGTACCGGTCGACGGGCCGGTGTCCACCGGCGCCTCTTCCTTGACCTTCTTGGAGCACGCAACGGCGGCGGTGCAGAGCATCGCGGCCAGCATCAAACGGGTGGTCATCTTCATCTCGTCGATCCTTGGTTTTCTATGGCAACAGGGCAATTGTTATTGGACGGGCCGTGCAGGCAGCGTCAGCGCTGTTCCCGGTACGGACCCCACGCCGGCTCGCGCACATCGCCATCGGCGAGGACGAGGCGCTGACGCACACGGCCATCCGAAGACACCGCATACAGCACACCCCTGCGCCCCTCACGCGCCGCGTACAGGACCATGCCGGCGTTCGGGGCGAAGCTCGGCGATTCGTCGAGCGACCCTGGCGACAGCGTGGACCAGCGGGGCGACCCCAGGCTGCGATCCAGCAGTGCAATACGGTACACGTTGCCTGAACCTTGCGCCACGACGATTTTCTTGCCATCGAAGGAGACCGACGGATCGGCGTTGTAGCTGCCCTCGAAGGTCACGCGGGTGGCGCTGCCGCCGGACACCGGCGCCTGGTAGACCTGGGGGCGTCCGCCGCGGTCGGAGATGAAATAGATACTGCCGCCGTCGGCCGCCCAGGAGGGCGAGGTGTCGATGGCGAAGTGGTTGGTGACCTGGGTCAGCGCCTTGCTGCCGAGATCCATGACGTAGATCTCGGGGTTGCCGCTGCGCGACAGCGACAGCGCCAGGCGGCGACCGTCAGGCGAGAACGCCGGGGCGCCATTGATGCCGCGGAAGCTCGAGACCAGTTCGCGACCACCGCTGGTGATGTCCTGGATGTAGATCGCCGAGTTGCCGCTCTCGAAGCTGACGTAGGCGACGCGGCGGCCGTCCGGGCTCCAGCTCGGCGACATCAGCGGCTCGTTGGAGCGCACCACCGTCTGCGGGTTGTGACCGTCGGAGTCGGCGACGATCAGCGCATAGCGCGCGCTCTGGCCGACGCCGGTCTGGGTGATGTAGGCGATCCGGGTCCAGAACGCGCCGCGCACGCCGGTGATCTTCTCGTAGATCGCATCGGCCATCTGGTGGGCGACGTCGCGCATCGCATTGGGCCGCGCGGTCATCGCCAGACCGAGCACGCGCTCCTGCTTGGCGACGTCGAACAGCTCGTACTCGACGCGGTAGCTGCCGCCGCCGGCATCGACGACGCGGCCGACGACGAGGAAGTCCTGGCGCAGCGCGCGCCAGGTCGGGTACTGGACCTCGCTGCCGCGGGTCGGGCGCTCGACGATGTCGCGCTCGGGCAGCGTGCGGAACTGGCCGGAGCGGTCGAGGTCGGCGCGGATGACGGCGGCGACGTCGGTATCGGGCGCGGCCCCGCTGCCCTGGTAGGGCATCGGCACGACCGCGATCGGCATCGCCTGGGCGCTGCCGCCGGTGATGTCGATCTCCAGGCCCTGCTGCTGCGCGCTGGCGAGCATGGGCAGGCCGAGGGCGAACAGGGCCAACAGGCAACGGATCAGAATGGGTTTCATCGGATTACCGGTAGGAAACGAAGTCGGGGCAGCTTGGCGGGTGGGCCGCCGCGCAGGATGAATGGACGAACAATCATCCGCCGGGTGCCGTGAAGGAGGGGCGCACGCAACCCGGACAACATCGTTGATCACCGCGTGGCATGACGGATGTGCGGCGAATGGCGGTCAAAGACCTGGTGCCGCCGGATCGCGTACATCTCGACCCGTTGCAGATTCGGAACGCCGTGCAGGTGCGGCACAGCCCGCTGGACCGGACGCCTCGATGCGACGGCGGCGCCTCGGCATCTGTCGCAGGCATTACCGGCCGCGCGTCGCGCACGGCGGCAGGCACTCAATCCTGCGCGGTGAAGTTGAGATTGAGCCGACGGTTGAAGACCGACTCGAAGCCGGCATACGGCAGCGGCTCGGCGGCGCGCACCGCGGCCTCGACGGACCGGCGGCCCTGCGCGTCGTAGGGACACGAGGCGTCGAATTCGACGTTCAATACTTCGCCGCCCGGCAACTGGGTGATGTAGAGCCGGCAGCGCTGGCCCAGCGGCACATTGTCGGGACGGCGCCAGTTGCGACGGATCGCTTCCTGGAGCGCCGCGGCGTACTTCGCGGCCAGGCCGCTGTCGCCGTCGGGACGACCGGGCGGCGGACTCGCGGCGGACGCGGCGGCGCGCTGCTCGGACGCCTGCTGGGCATTGCGGTCGGCGATCTGCTTCAGGCGCTCTTCGGCCTGCCGCGCCTGCCGCTCGTTGCGCTCGCGCTCGGCACGGATCTTCTCGAGTTCCTGGCGCGCGAGTCGGCGCTTCTCCTCGGCCTCGGCCTGCTTCTGCTGCTCGGCCAGTTCGACCTGCGCCTGGCGACGCTTTTCTTCCTGCTCCTTTTCGCGCTGCTCGGCGGCCAGCGCGTCGCGGCGCACTGCGGCCTGCGACACCGGATCAGGCTTCGGAATCACTTCCTGCGGCGCCGCCTGGCGCGGTGCGACGGCGTCCTCGGGACGCGGTTCGGGCAGCGGCTGCGGCGGCGCGACCACCGGCTGTTCGACCGGCTCGGGCAAGGGTGCAGGCACGGGTTCGACCACCGGCTCCGGGTCGGGCTCCGGCACGGGATCGGGCAGCGGTTCGGGCCGGCTGGCCAGCGCGCGCCGGTCGGCGGCGCTCAGCGCGTTGGGATCGATGATGTCGGCCGAAACCGGCGAGCCCATCGCCGATTCGGGCCGCGACGACGCGTTCCACAGCGCACCGAGCAGGATCAGGCCGAACAGCAGCACATGGACCAGGATCGACAGTCCGATCGCCACCACATTGTCGGAACGCGACTCGCGCATCTCAGTTCGCGCTTTCCGCCGGACGGCTGATCAGGCTGACCTTGGTGATGCCGGCCTCGTTGATGAGGTCGATGGCGTTCATGATCCGCTGGTAGCTCGCGGCGCCGTCGCCGCTGACGAGGATCGTCGCCTCGGGGTTCTGCGTGTGGATGCCGCGCAGGCGTGCGACGAGATCCTCGCGCGTGACCGACGCGTTCTGCTGCTCGACCATCAGCGCGAGCTGGCCGTCCGGGTAGACGCTGACCACCACCGGATCCTGCGGCGAGCCGAGCGACATCGCGCGCGAGTCGGGCAGGTTGATGTCGGTGCCCAGGTTCATCAGCGGCGTGGTGACCATGAAGATGATCAGCAGCACCAGCATCACGTCGATGTAGGGCACGACGTTGATTTCGTTCTTGAGCTTGCGCCGCTTGGAACGGCGAAGGGAGATCGACGACATGGCGGAATCCGGATGCGGGGACGGTCGGGCGCGAATGAGCCGGCGCGCTTGCGCGCGCCGCGGGGATCAGTCGGTGCCGCTCTGGCGTTCGAGGATCGAGGAGAACTCGTCGGAGAAGGCCTCGAAGCGCGTGGCCACGCGCTCGACCTTGGTCGCGAAGCGGTTGTAGGCCCACACCGCGGGAATCGCCGCGAACAGGCCCATCGCGGTCGCGATCAGCGCCTCGGAGATGCCCGGTGCGACGGTGGCGATGGTCGCCTCCTTGACGCTGGCCAGGCCGTGGAACGAGATCATGATGCCCCACACGGTGCCGAGCAGGCCGACGTAGGGCGCGATCGAACCGACGTTGGCGAGATATTCGAGATTGCTCTCCAGCCCGTCGAGTTCGCGCGCCCCGGCGACGCGCATGCCGCGCTGCGCGCCTTCGAGATGCGTGCGCGCATCGACACCGCGGCGTTGCCGCTGGCGCGAATACTCGCGGTAGCCGGCTTCGAAGATGGCCTCGAGACCCTCGATCTCACGGTTGCGCTCGGTCGCCGAGGCGTAGAGCTTGCTGATCTCGGCACCGGACCAGAACCGCTCCTCGAACCGGTCGGCCTCCTTCTCGGCGCGGTCCAGCAGGCGCTTCTTGCGGAAGATGATGACCCACGACGAGATCGATGCGAACAGCAGCAGCAGCATCACCAGCTGCACCGGGATCGAGGCGTGCAGCACCAGTTCGAGGATGCTGAGATCGTTGGGCAGCGGCGCGGTCGCGGCCGCGGCGGCACCGGTGTTCGCCAGCTGGGTCGCGCCAGCGGCGGCCTCTTCGGGCAACGCCTGCACCTGGGCGGCGGACTGCAACAGCACGGGCATGAGACTCATCCAGGATTACTCCGCTGACGTTTCGAGTGACTTGAGTTGTGTGTAGAGCGCGTCGGGAATCGCACGCGGCCTGAAATCGGACGCCGACAAGGCCGCGACACGCACCTCGGCATCGAGCAGCAGATCGCCACCGCGGCGCACCTCCTGCACGAACACCGCGCTCGCACGCCGGCACTGCCGCAACGCCACGCTGACCTCCAGCGCGTCGTCGAGCCGCGCCGGACTGCGGAAATCGATCCGCATCGCACGCACCGCGAACACCATGTCGTGCGTGTCGCGGAGCGTGGCCTGTCCGTAGCCGTGTGCACGTAACCACTCGCTGCGTGCGCGTTCCATGAACGCGACGTACTGCGCGTGATAGACGACGCCACCTGCGTCGGTATCTTCCCAATAGACGCGTGTCGGCCAACTGAATAGACCGCGTGGGCCGGTGTCGTTCCCGGAAATCGTGTTCAAGGCAACCTCCGGCGCGGCATCAGAACAGGTGGCCAGGGGTCGCGGTGGCGTCACGTCGCGGTTCCAGCCCCAGGTGGCGCCAGGCCTTGGTCGTCGCCATGCGCCCGCGCGCGGTGCGCACGAGGAAGCCCTGCTGGATCAAGTAGGGCTCGATGACGTCCTCGAGCGTGCCGCGTTCTTCGCTGAGCGCGGCCGCCATCGATTCGACGCCGACCGGGCCGCCGTCGAAGTTCTCGATGATCAGGTGCAGCAGGCGGCGGTCGAGTTCGTCGAAACCTTCCGGATCGACCTTGAGCATCTGCATCGCGGCGTTGGCCACGTCGCGGTCGATGCGGCCACCGGCGCGCACCTGCGCGTAGTCGCGGACGCGGCGCAGCAGACGGTTCGCGATCCGCGGCGTGCCGCGTGAGCGCTTGGCGATCTCCGACGCACCGTCACCTTCGCAGGACAGGCCGAGGATCTGCGCCGAGCGGCGCACGATCCGGGTCAGTTCCTCGGTGCTGTAGAACTCCAGCCGCTGCACGATGCCGAAGCGGTCGCGCAGCGGCGCGGTCAGCAGGCCCGCGCGCGTGGTCGCGCCGATCAGGGTGAAGGGCGGCAGGTCGATCTTGATCGAGCGTGCCGCCGGACCCTCGCCGATCATGATGTCGAGCTGGAAATCCTCCATCGCCGGATACAGCACTTCCTCCACGACCGGCGACAGGCGATGGATCTCGTCGATGAAGAGCACATCGTGCGGCTGCAGGTTGGTCAGCAGCGCGGCGAGATCGCCGGCCTTCTCGATCACCGGTCCCGAGGTCACGCGCAGCGCGACGCCGAGCTCGTTGGCGATCACGTGGCTCAGCGTGGTCTTGCCCAGGCCCGGCGGGCCGAAGATCAGCACGTGGTCGAGCGCCTCGCGCCGCTGCTTCGCGGCCTCGATGAAGATCGACATCTGCTCGCGGACCGGCTGCTGGCCGAGGTAATCGTCCAGTCGCTGCGGCCGGATGCTCGCCTCGATGGCGTCGTCCTCGCGGGTGGCGTCGGCGGCGATGATGCGGTCTGCGGTCATGCGCGCATGATCGCATGCCGCGGGCGCGGTATCGCCCGTGGGAGCCCCCTTGGGCGCGATGCCCGTCCTCCAAGAAGCATCGCGCCCAAGGGGGCTCCCACGGACAGAAATCAGCCGCGCATCGCCTCCGCCGCCAGCGCGAAGCTGTGACGCCTCGCCTGGTGGTCGAAGATGTTGGCGGTCAGCATCAGCTCGTCCGGGCGGTGGCGGGCGACGAAGTCGGCGATGCCTTCGCGGACATCATCGCGATCGCCGATCACCGAGCACGCCAGCGACTGTTCGACCATCGCCTTTTCGGCCGGCGTCCAGAACGCCTCGATGTCGTCGACCGGCGGCGGGATCAGCCCGGGCGCGCCACGACGCAGGCGCACGAAACTCTGCTGCTGGGTGGTGAACAAGCGCTGCGCCTCGGCACGCGTATCGGCCGCGACCACGTTGAGCGCCAGCATCGCGTGCGGCTGGCGCAGATGCTTCGACGGCCGGAAATCGCGGTGATACAGCGCCAGCGCTTCGGACATCGCCCCGGGGGCGAAATGCGATGCGAACGCGTAGGGCAGGCCGAGCGTCGCCGCGAGGCCCGCCCCGAACAGGCTGGAGCCGAGAATCCACACCGGCACGTCGAGTCCTGCGCCGGGCACCGCCTGCACGGGCTGCCCCGGCTGGGCCGGCTCGAAATAGCGCAGCAGTTCCATCACGTCCGACGGAAACGCGTCCGCGCCGGCGTAGTAGCGCCGCAGCGCCTTCGTCGTGGCCTGGTCGGTCCCGGGTGCGCGGCCGAGGCCGAGATCGATCCGCCCGGGATACAGCGACGCCAGCGTGCCGAACTGCTCGGCCACCTGCAGCGGCGCATGGTTGGGCAGCATCACCCCGCCCGACCCCACCCGGATCGTCGACGTACCACCGGCGATATGCCCGATCAGCACCGCCGTCGCCGCACTGGCGATGCCGGGCATGTTGTGGTGCTCGGCCAGCCAGTAGCGCGCGTAGCCCAGGGCTTCGGCGTGGCGGGCGAGATCGAGCGAACGGGCGAAGGAGTCGGCCGGCGTGCTGCCTTCGGTGACCGGAGCGAGATCGAGGATCGAGAAGGGGATCATGGTGGGGAGGTCTTGGGGGATGGGTTCCATCCTTGGGGCGGCCGGGCGGGAACACCAGCGTGAGGGGGCGGAGTGCTCTGTTCCAGATCGGTCCGGTGGACGCCGTGCCGCGACACGATCTTCGTCGGCGCTCGGCTTGCGCTTGCCTCTTCAATTCACTCGAACTGCAACGCGTGTGTCCAGTCGCGTCAAACGTCGGCTTTCCGCGGAGACGCCGGTTCTGGTTTCGCTCTGGCTGCATTGGAGTGTTCGTTGCGACCGCGCAGCGCACGTCACGATTCCGACAGGAGCGAGCGCGACAGCCAAAGCACCGCGAACGCCAAGCGCAGGAACCCGTGCGGCCACGTCAGCAAACCGACCTGCCCACGCAACACCTCTTCGTCGATACGGCAGAATAGGCCGGTCCACTCGCCGCTCCGGGATTCCCATGTCCACGCCTGCTCCGTCCGCCGCCAGCCTCTACGCCGACCATCTTGCGACGCTGCAGGCGCGCACTGCGACCGCGCTCGAACGCGCGGGTCTGGAACACCTCGTCATCCCGAGCGGCACGCTGCACTACCAGGTGTTCGACGACCGCGACTACCCGTACGCGGTCAATCCGCAGTTCAAGGCGTGGCTGCCGTTGACGCGCAATCCGGGCAGCTGGCTGATCGTGACGCCGGGCGCGCGGCCGAAACTGGTGTATCTGCAGCCGCGCGACTACTGGCATGTCGTGCCGGAAGCGCCGTCGGGCGACTGGGTCGAGCATTTCGACATCGTCGTGATCCGCAAGCCCGAGGACGCCCAGCCGCATCTGCCCAAGAACGCGGCGCGCTGCGCGATCCTCGGTGAGGCGCAGAGTGCGCTGGGGCATTACGGTGCCTACAAGCCGAACAATCCGCAGGCGGTCGTCGACCATCTCGACTACCACCGCGCGTTCAAGACGCCGTACGAGCTGTCGATGCTGCGCGAGGCCTCGCGCCGCGCGGTGCGCGCGCATGCCGCGGCCGAGCGCGCGTTCCGCGCCGGCGCCAGCGAGTTCGGCATCCATCTGGCCTATTGCCAGGCCGCCGGACAGGACGCCAACGAACTGCCCTACGGCAACATCGTCGCGCTCAACGAGCACGCGGCCGTGCTGCATTACACCGAGCTCGGACGCCTGCCGCCCGATCCGGTGCGCAGCTTCCTGATCGATGCCGGCGCCAGCCATGCGGGCTATGCCGCCGACATCACCCGGACCTACGCTGCCGATACCGGCAGCGAGTTCCAGGCGATGATCGACGCGGTCGACGTCGCGCAGCAGGCGATGGTCGCGCAGGTGCGCAGCGGTGCGGACTACAAGCAGATGCATCTCGATGCACATCTGGCGCTGGCCGGTGTACTGCGCGAGTTCGGCCTCATCAAGGTGTCGCCGGAAGCGGCGCTGGCGACCGGCGTCAGCGCGGCGTTCTTCCCGCACGGCCTCGGCCACGGCATCGGCCTGCAGGTGCACGACGTCGCCGGCTTCGCCGCATCCGAGACCGGCGGCGTCATCGCCAAGCCCGACGGCCACCCGTTCCTGCGCCTGACCCGCGTACTGGAACCGGGGATGGTCGTGACGATCGAACCGGGTGTCTACGTCGTCGACATGCTGCTCGAAGACCTGAAGGCGGCCGGTCACGGCGGCAGCGTCGACTGGGACCGCGTCGACGCCTTCCGTCCTTATGGCGGCATCCGCATCGAGGACGACGTGGTCTGCACCGACGACGCGCCGGAGAATCTCACGCGTGATGCGTGGGACGCAGAAGTCGCGATCTGAGCCTGTGGGAACGCGCTTGCGCGCGGTGGGCATTCCCCTGAGAACCCGTCGCGCGCAAGCACGCTCCCACAAAAAATCGTGGCACTTCAGCGCGCCATGTAGTCCTCGATCTCGTCGGCGGTCCGCGCCAGTCCCGTGGTCAGCACCTCGTGCCCGGTCTTCGTGACCAGCACGTCATCCTCGGTGCGGATGCCGATACCGCGCCATTTCGCGTCGACGCTGGTGTCGTCGGCGGAGACGTAGAGACCGGGCTCGATCGTGAACACCATGCCCGGCTCGAGCAGACGCGATTCGCCCTCGATGCGGTAATCGCCGACGTCGTGGACGTCGAGGCCGATCCAGTGTCCGGTCTTGTGGCGGTAGAACCGCTTGTAGCTGCCGTCGGCGATGTGCTTCGCCAGCTTGCCCTTCAGCAGGCCCAGCCGCAGCAGGCCCTCGGTCAGCGCCTCGACCGCGGCGTTGTGGCCGGCCTCGTAGGCGACGCCCGGCCGCGCCTGCGCCAGCGCGGCCTGCTGCGCGGCTTCGACGACCTCGTGCAACGCACGCTGTGCCGGGGTGAAGCGCCCGTTGACCGGAAAGGTGCGGGTGATGTCGGCGGCATAGCCGCGGTATTCGGCGCCGGCGTCGATCAGCACCAGATCGCCGTCGCGCGCCTGCGCGCTGTTGGCGCGGTAATGCAGCACACAGGCATTGGCGCCCGCACCGACGATGCTCTCGTATGCCGGACTCGCGTCATGGCGGCGGAACACGTACTCGAGTTCGGCCTGCAGCGCATATTCGTGAATGCCCGGCCGCGCGGCGCGCATCGCCGCCGCATGCGCATCGACGCTGATCTTCGCCGCGCGCCGCATCAGCTTGAGTTCGCCGGCGTCCTTGAACAGGCGCATCTCGTCGAGCAGATGGCCCAGCTCCAGGAATTCGTGCGGCGGCTGCGCACCGACCCGCACCTGGGCGCGCACGCGGTTGAGCCAGCCGATCAGCTGCAGGTCGAATTCGGTATCGCGGCCGAAGTGGTAGTAGACGCGCGTGCGGCCTTCGAGCAGGCCGGGCAGGATCTCGTCGAGATCGTCAATCGGATAGGCATCGTCCATGCCCAGCGCATCGACCGCGCCTTCCGGGCCGACCCGCGGGCCGTCCCAGCCTTCGCGCTCCGGATCGCGCTCGCGGCAGAACAGCAGCGCCTCGCCGTGACTGCGGCCCGGCACCAGCACCAGCACCGCATCGGGTTCGGCGAATCCGGTCAGATACCAGAGATCGGAATCCTGCCGGTAGGCGTGATGGGTATCGCGGCTGCGCACCCGCTCGGGCGCGCTGGCCAGCACGAGGATCGCGTTGTCGCCGGCCAGCCGCATCAGCTGGCGACGACGCTTCTGGTAAGTGGCCGCGGTGATACCGGTCGCGCTCGCCATGTCAGTTCAGCCGGTTGCGGTGGCGCGGTCCCAGTGCAGCGTCGCCATGCAGCAGCAGCACTGCCACGCGCACGAATTCCTCGATCTCGGCCAGCGCGTCCTCCTCGCCGGCGTCGTTCTCGTCTTCGGCATCGGGTTGCGCGGCGGCGAGTCGAGCCAGGTCGGCCAGCGCCTCGTTGCCTTCTTCCGACAACGCGGAACGTTCACCCGCGGCCAGGCCGAACCCGCCGAGGAAGCCGCGGCACCAGTCGAACAGCGCGGCGCTGCGCACCGACAGCGGCTCGCCGTCTTCGGGCATCAGCAGCGCGAACGCGAAATCGCGGTCTTCCAGCTGGGCAGCGGTCGCCACGCGCAGGCGGTCGAGCGCGCTGCCGGCCGCTGGCGCGGGCAGCGCGGCGTCGGCGAGCACCGGCGCCAGCCAGCCGGCCACGTCGTCGCCACCGCCGGCCAGCCAGCCGCTGAGGCTGCCGTGCAGTTCGCTGCCCGGCGTCGCCAGTTGCAGGTGGCGGATCTCGGCGTCGATTTCGGCAAGGCTGGGCAGGGTTTCGGACACGGGTCGGCGCTCTCGGACGGGAGGCGCCAGTGTACCAACGGCGCCCCGCGCGGCCCGTGGCTGCGCGCCGCTTGTTGCCGCGGCGCCCGCATGCCTACACTCGCGTTCGCCGACCCCGGCACGGAGCGCCGCCGCGTGATCGAACCCAGCCAGCTGCACGTGCCAGGCGCCGCGCTGCTGATCGCGTTGCTGGTCCTGCTGGTGGTCATCGTGGTGCGCCGACGCAACAGCGAACACGCCTACGTCGCCGAGATCAACGACCGCCGCGACCGGCTCAAGCTCGCGTTGTGGGCGACCGGCGAGCGCTACTGGGACTACGACGTCGGCAGCGGCGAGCTGCGTCGCCTGCTCGAAGACGAGCCCAATGGCGACGGCCGCCTGCTCGAAGACAGCATGTCGGTCGATGCGCTGGTGCATCCCGACGACATGGACCTCGCGCGCGAGACCCTGCGCCGCTATCTCGACGGTGAATCCGGCCGCTACCAGGCCCAGGTGCGCGTCGCCGACGGCGTGGGCGGCTGGGCATGGGTGCGCGTGCGTGGCCGCGCGGTCGAGCGCGACGAGGCCGGCAACGTGCTGCGCATCGCCGGCACCGCCCTCAACGTGTCGGCGACGCGCGAAGCCGAACGCGAGCGCCAGATCGCCGCCGCGGTTCTGCGCAGCATGGGCGAGGCGGTCGCGGTCATGGATGCGGAGTTCCACTTCGTCTCGGTCAACCCGGCATTCCTGCGCATGACCGGCTATGCGGAGACGGAAGTGCTCGGCCGCAACGCCTCGCTGCTCGACAGCGAGCAGAACGATACCGCGTTCTACCGCCACATCCGCGCCCAGGCCGGCCGCGAGGGCAACTGGAGTGGCGAGCTGTGGCAGCGCCGCAAGGACGGCGACGAACTGCTGACCGCGCTGGAGCTGCGCACCGTGCGCGATGCCGACGACGACAGCGTGCTGTATGTCTGCGTATTCAACGACATCACCCAGCAGAAGCGCACCGAGCAGGAGCTGCGCTACCTCGCCAATTTCGACACGCTGACCAGCCTGCCGAACCGTTCGCTGCTGTCGGAACGCCTGTCGCGCGCCATCGTGCGCGCGCACCGCGAGGACACACGCCTGGCGGTGCTGTTTCTCGATCTGGACCGCTTCAAGGACATCAACGATTCGTTGGGTCACGCCGCCGGCGACCGCATCCTGCGCGCGGCCGCGGTGCGCCTGCAGCAGACCGTCGGCGCGCACCACACGGTCGCGCGGCTGGGCGGCGACGAGTTCACCGTCGTGCTCGAAGACCTCGTCCGGCCCGACGACGCCGACCGCATGGCGCGCGAAATCATCAACGCGTTCGGCGCTCCGCTGCTGCTCGACGATCGCCGCGAGGTCTCGATCTCACCCTCGATCGGCATCAGCCTCTATCCCGACCACGCCCAGGTGCCCACCGAGCTGCTCAAGCAGGCCGACACCGCGATGTACCAGGCCAAGGCCGCCGGGCGGCGCACCTTCATGCGCTACGACGACAACATGGACCTGGCGGTGCGCCAGCGCGCGACGATCTCCGGCGCGCTGCGCAAGGTGCTCGACCGCGGCGAACTGCGGCTCGTGTTCCAGCCGCGCCTGTCGCTGTCGCCGCCGCGCATCACCGGCGTCGAAGCCCTGCTGCGCTGGTCGAGCCCGGAGCACGGCGACATCCCGCCGGCCGAATTCATTCCGATCGCCGAGGAAAGCGGACTGATCCTGGAGATCGGCGAATGGGTGCTGCGCGAGGCCTGCCTGGTGCTGCAGCGCTGGCGCCAGCACGGCATGGACGATCTCAACGTCTCGGTCAACGTCTCGGTGCTGCAGCTGCTGCGCGGCGACTTCGTCGGCGTGGTGGGCCGCGTGCTCGACGATGTCGGCATTCCGCCGCACCTGCTCGAGCTCGAACTCACCGAAAGCGTGCTGATGGCCAACGCCGAGCAGACCGCGGCGCGGCTGCAGGCGTTCCGTTCGCTCGGGGTGTCGCTGGCGATCGACGACTTCGGCACCGGTTATTCGTCGCTGGCCTACCTCAAGCGCCTGCCGATCACCACGATCAAGATCGACAAGGCCTTCGTCGACGGCCTGCCCCACGACGCCGAGGATGCCGCGATCACCCCGACCATCGTCGCGATGGCGCACTCGCTGGGCCTGCGCGTCGTGGCCGAGGGCGTGGAGACCGAAGCCCAGATGCGCTTCCTCGCCGAGCGCGGCTGCGACGAGATCCAGGGCTTCTGGCTCTCGCCGCCGCTCGATGCGTTGCAGTGCCTGGCCTTCATGCGCAACTGGCGCCCCGACAGCCTGCTCGTCGCGCGCCAAGACCTGCTGGCCGCGCTGCCTTGACCGCCACCGGCGCGCTGCCTATGGTGCGGCAATGACCGAGCCCGACGTCATCACCGAACTGCAGAGACTGACGTCGCGCCTCGACGCGCTGATCGAGCGCGTCCGCGTGCTCAGCGACGAGAACCGCAGCCTGCGCCAGCAGCAGGAATCCATCGTCGGCGAACGCGCGCAGCTGCTGTCGAAGAACGAGCAGGCACGCTCGCGCGTCGAGGCGATGATCGCCCGGCTCAAGTCCCTGGAGCAGCACACATGAGCGCCACCGAGGCCGTCAGCGTCCGCGTGCTCGATCGCGAGTACACCGTCGGCGTGACGCCCGACGAGCGCGACAGCCTGATGGCGGCCGCGCGCGTGCTCGATGCGCGGATGCGCGAGATCCGCGGCGCCAACCGCATGGCGGCGGTGGACCGCATCGCGATCCTCGCGGCCTTGAACCTCGCCCACGAATTGCAGCTGCTCGGCGAAGGCCAGTCGCACGGCTCGCGCGAAATCGCCGATTCGCTCGCATCGCTGCATCGCAAGCTCGACGTGCTGGACGCCGAACAGCGTTGAGCCGCGCGTCTTCGCGACACGTCCACGCAACTGAATCCCCATTGCTGCCCGCGACGTCGCGACCGACGAACGGAACGCGGGGCGCATGCCGATTGGCTATACTGCAGCTGCGTTCTCTGCCGTGTTCGACAGCGTGCAAAACATTCGCCTTGTCCCTTAATAACGACACCGGGGACGTCAGGAAACCGGGAGTGCCGGTCCGCCCCCGAGCGGAAAGCCCGAAGGAATCCCAGCGTTCCCACTTGAACCCCGGGTTCAAGGTCGTTTCGCCTGCATCGGCATCGGCGGAGAGCGTATTTTTGATCCTGCCTGCGGCGTCGCCGGCACTACCGACGACGAGCCCGGCCGCATGACCGACCGCCCCGCCCTCCGCCGACGCCTGCGCGATCAGCGCCGCGCCTTGCCTGCGTCTGCGCGCATCGCCGCCGCCGAGGGACTCGCCACGCAGCTGTTCGCGTTGCCTGCGCTGCCCGCTACCGGCTATGTCGCCGGCTACTGGGCCAGCGATGGCGAGATCGGCCTCCACGTGTTCCAGATGCGACTGCCCGCCGGCCTGATCTACTGCCTGCCGGTGCTGCACGACGACGTGCTGCGGTTCGCGCCTTGGCGCGCCGGTGATCCGCTGGTCACCAACCGCTACGGCATTCCCGAACCCGACGTGGCGCCTGCCTCCGCACTCGACGCCCGTGAGATGGCGCTGGTCGTCGCGCCGCTCGTGGGCTTCGATGCGCATGGCAACCGGCTCGGCATGGGCGGCGGCTGGTACGACCGCAGCTTCGCCTTCCGCCGCGCGCAGGCCGCGCCACCTCTGCTGGTCGGCGCGGCGTTCGCGCTGCAGCAGGTCGATGCGCTCGACGCCGCCGGATGGGACGTGCCGCTGGACGCGATCTGCACCGAATCGAACACGCTCCCCCCACCCGCAACCGTCTGACCGAGACGCGATGAGCACCCGCAAGCGCTACTGGCTGATGAAGTCGGAACCCGACGACTTCTCGATCGACGACCTCGCCCGCGTCGGCACCGAGCCCTGGACCGGCGTGCGCAACTACCAGGCGCGCAACTTCATGCGCGACGGCATGCGGGTCGGCGACGCCGTGCTGTTCTACCACTCCAACGCCGACGTGCCCGGCATCTACGGGATCGCCGAGGTCGCGTCCACCGCGTATCCCGATCCCAGCCAGTTCAAGAAGTCGTCGAAGTACTTCGACGAGAAGGCGACCGAGGAAACGCCGCGCTGGTTCCTGGTCGATGTCGGCTACGTGCGCACGCTGGCGCATCCCATTTCGCTGGCGGAGATCCGCGAGCACAGCGCCGAACTCGGCGAAGAATTCGCGCTGATCCGCAAGGGCGCGCGCCTGTCGGTGCTGCCGGTCACGTCCGCGCAGTGGAAACTGCTGTTGTCCCTGGAGAAGAAGCGATGAGCGAAGGCAAGCGCCTGGCCGCCGAGAAGGCGATCGAGTACGTGGAGGATGGCATGGTCGTCGGCGTCGGCACCGGCTCGACCGTCGCCTTCTTCATCGACGCGCTGGCGCGCATCAAACACCGCATCGACGGCGCGGTGTCGAGCTCGGACCAGAGCACAGAGCGCCTGCGCAGCCACGGCATCGACGTGCTCGACCTCAATGCGACCGGCCCGCTGGCGCTGTACATCGACGGCGCCGACGAATGCGATCCGGGCAAACACCTGATCAAAGGCGGCGGCGCGGCGCTGACGCGCGAGAAGATCATCGCCGAGGCCAGCGCGCAGTTCGTCTGCATCATCGATCCCGCCAAGCAGGTGCCGGTGCTCGGCGCATTCCCGCTGCCCGTCGAGGTGATCCCGATGGCGCGCAGCGTCGTCGCCCGCACGATTCTCGAAACCACCGGCGGCCAGCCGGTCTGGCGCGAAGGCGTGAAGACCGACAACGGCAACTGGGTACTCGACATCCACGGCCTGTCGATCACCGACCCGGTCGCGCTGGAAGCGAAGCTCAACCAGATTCCGGGGGTGGTCAGCGTCGGCCTGTTCGCACGGCGCAAGGCGGACGTGGTGATCGTGGGCACGACCACGCCGACGGTACTCTGACGCGAGCATCCCCTGTGGGAGCGCGCGCGATGGACGTTCCCGCGAAAGCCACATCGCGCGCAAGCGCGCTCCTAAGGGAACCGGATTCCGGACAACGAAAAAGCCCGCCTTTCGGCGGGCTTTTTCGTACCAAAGACAGTCTGGACTCACTCGACGTCGAGGAAACTCCGCAGCTGTTCGCTGCGCGAGGGATGACGCAGCTTGCGCAACGCCTTCGCTTCGATCTGGCGGATCCGCTCGCGGGTGACGTCGAACTGCTTGCCGACTTCCTCGAGGGTGTGGTCGGTGTTCATGTCGATGCCGAAACGCATGCGCAACACCTTGGCCTCGCGCGGGGTCAGGCCGGCGAGCACGTCGCGGACCGTCTCCATGAGGTTGGTGTTGGTGGTCGCATCGATCGGGGACTCCACGTTGGTGTCCTCGATGAAGTCGCCCAGGTGCGAGTCCTCGTCGTCGCCGATCGGGGTCTCCATGGAGATCGGTTCCTTCGCGATCTTCATGACCTTGCGGATCTTGTCCTCGGGCATGTCCATTTCCTTGGCCAGCTCCTCCGGCGTGGCCTCGCGGCCGTACTGCTGGAGCATCTGGCGGGAAATGCGGTTGAGCTTGTTGATCGTCTCGATCATGTGCACGGGGATGCGGATCGTACGCGCCTGGTCGGCGATCGAGCGCGTGATCGCCTGGCGGATCCACCAGGTGGCGTAGGTCGAGAACTTGAAGCCGCGGCGGTGCTCGAACTTGTCGACCGCCTTCATCAGGCCGATGTTGCCTTCCTGGATCAGATCGAGGAACTGGAGACCGCGGTTGGTGTACTTCTTGGCGATCGAGATCACCAGACGCAGGTTGGCCTCGACCATCTCCTTCTTGGCCTTGCGGGCCTTGGCTTCGCCGTAGGCCATCGCGCGGTTGATCTCCTTGAGATCGCCCAGGGTGACGCCCATCGCCTTCTCGATCGCGAGCGTGGCTTCCTGCTCGGCGACGATCTGGTCGCGCACGTCTTTCAGGCCCGACGACCACTTCTGCTTGCGCTTGATCATCTCGTCCGCCCAGCCCGTATTGGTCTGGTTGCCGTCCCAGGCGCGGATGAAATCCTTGCGCGGCATCTTGGCGACGCGCGTGGACAGGTCGAGGATGCGGCGCTCGTGGTCCTTGAGCTCGGACACGACCTCGCGCAGCTTGCGGACCAGCAGGTCGGTCAGCGGCAGCGGCAGCTTGAAGGTCATGAAGACCTCGGCCATCTCACCGCGCAGCTTGATCGACGACTTGGCCGTCGCACCGTGCTTGGCGTACGACTTCTGGAACTTGTTGAACAGATCCGCCATCAGATCCATGCGGCGCAGGACTTCCACCGGGTCCGGACCGGTCGGGCCGGTGCTCTCTTCGTCGTCCGAGGCATCGTCGGACTCGTCGTCGTCGGTGTCGGCCTCTTCTTCCGCTTCGGCGACCGGCGCTGGCGCATTGCCCGCAGCGGCTTCTTCCTCGGCCGCGAGCTCTTCGAGCAGCTGGTCGTTGAAGCCGGCCACGACCTCGGCCAGGCGCTTCTTGCCGCCCTTGTGCAGTTCGTATTCCTCGAGCAGCAGCTGGACCGACCACGGGAAGCTGGCCACCGAGGTCATCATCTGGTTCAGACCTTCCTCGATGCGCTTGGCGATCGCGATCTCGCCCTCGCGGGTCAGCAGCTCGACCGTACCCATCTCGCGCATGTACATGCGCACCGGGTCGGTGGTGCGGCCACCCTCGGTATCGAGCGAGGTCAACGCGGCGGCAGCTTCCTCGGCCGCGGTCTCGTCGACTTCGCGGTTGCCGCCGGACTCGCCGGCCAGCAGCAGCGTTTCCGCATCGGGCGCCACTTCATGGACAGCGATGCCCATGCCGTTGATCATGCCGATGATGTCTTCGATCTGCTCCGGATCGACCATGTCGTCGGGCAGGTGATCGTTGACCTCGGCATAGGTCAGGTAGCCCTGCTCAAGCCCCTTGCTGATGAGGATCTTGATGTCGGACTGCTGGGCGGGACGTTCATTCGCCATGTGGCGCACCGTCTGAAAAGTGAACCCGTAATTATACCACCTGCGAGGCCGGGATCATGCCCTGAGCAGGAAGGTGACCGGGCCGTCGTTGACCAGGCTGACCTCCATATGGGCGCCGAACCGGCCCGTTTCCACCCCTGGGTGGCGCGACCTGCACACGGCGACCAGGCGGTCGAAGATCCGTTCAGCCTCGTCGGGCGGCGCGGCGGTGCTGAAGCCGGGCCGGTTGCCCGAACGGGTGTCCGCGGCCAGCGTGAACTGGCTGACCAGCAGCAGGCCGCCGCCGGTGTCGGCCAGCGAGCGGTTCATGCGGCCGGCATCGTCGGCGAAGACCCGGTAGGCCAGCAGGCGGTCGGCCATCCGCGCGATCTGGGCCTCGCCGTCGCCGGGCTCGATGCCGACCAGGGCCAGCAGGCCGGGGCCGGTCCGGCCGACGATTTTGCTGTCGACGCGGACCTCGGCGCGGCTGACGCGCTGGATCAGGGTGAGCATCGATCGATTTCCAGGCAATGCGCAGCACGCGCCCTGCCCTTCCCACTCTGGAAGATGCCCGAAGGGCGGATGAGGGCGCTTCTGGATGCCTTCCGCAAGGTTCCGACCCTCACCCGACGCGCCATGGGCGTCCACCCCGGATCAGGTCCGGGGCAGGCTCTCTCCCGGAGGGAGAGGTGCTCATTACGCGAAAACCCCACGCAAGCGACAGGTCCGGAAAGCCGGCCTCACCCCGAATACCAGTTGCTGATCGGATACCGCCGCTCGCGCCCGAACGCGCGGCGCGAGATCTTCGGGCCCGGCGCGGCCTGGTGGCGCTTCCATTCGCTGGTGCGCACCAGCCGCAGCATGCGGTCGACGGTGGCCGCGTCGAAGCCGGCAGCGACGATCTCGTCGCGTGATTCCTCCTGGTCGACGAACCGGCGCAGGATCGCGTCGAGCACGTCGTAGGGCGGCAGCGAGTCCTGGTCGAGCTGGTCGGCGCGCAACTCCGCCGACGGTGGTCGATCGATCACCGCAGGCGGAATCACCGGCGCGCCGCCGACCGTGTTGCGCCACTTCGACAGGCCGAAGACCTCGGTCTTGTAGAGATCCTTGATCGGCGCGTAGCCGCCGCACATGTCGCCGTAGATCGTCGCGTAACCCACCGCGTACTCGCTCTTGTTGCCGGTGGTCAGCAGCAGGCCGCCGTGCTTGTTCGACAGCGCCATCATGATCGCGCCGCGGGTGCGCGACTGCAGGTTCTCCTCGGCGATGTCGACGTCCTTGCCTTCGAACGCCTCGGCCAGCGTGTCGAGGAAGCCCTGGAACGGCGCCTCGATCGGAATGGTCAGCATGCGCACGCCGAGCGCCTCGCACTGCTCGGCAGCCAGATCGTTGCTCAACCCGGCGGTGAAGCGCGAGGGCATGCGCACGGCGGTGACGTTCTCCGCGCCCAGCGCATCGACCGCCATCGCCAGCACCACCGACGAGTCGATGCCGCCGGACAGCCCCACCCAGGCCTTCGAGAAGCCGTTCTTGCCGCAGTAGTCGCGAGTGCCGCGCACCACCGCGCGCCAGGCGAGCGCGTCGATGCTCTCGTCGCCATCGTCGACCCAGACAAGGGGCGAAAACTTGCGCGTCGCGGGATCGAAGTCGACGACCAGCCACTGGTCGTCGAACGCGACGGCCGCCGGGTGCACGGTGCCGTCGGCATCGGCGACGACCGAGGCGCCGTCGAATACCAGCGCGTCCTGGCCGCCGACCACGTTGACGTAGGCCAGCGCCACCCCGCTCTCGCGGGTGCGCTCGGCCAGCAGCGCATCGCGCTGGCGGTGCTTGCCGCGCTCGTAGGGCGAGGCATTGGGCACGACGACGACCGCCGCGCCGGCGGCCGCGGTGTCGGCCAGCGGCTCGGGGAACCAGAGGTCCTCGCAGACCAGCACGCCCACCGGCACGCCACCGACATCGACCACGCAGGGCTCGCCGTCGGGATCGACATGGAAATAGCGCCGCTCGTCGAACACGTTGTAGTTCGGCAGCTCGCGCTTGCGGTAGGTGCGTTCGAGCTTGCCGTCGCGCAGCACGCTGGCCGAGTTGTAGAGGATGCTGCCGGCCGACTCCGGCCAGCCGACCACCGCGACGATGCCGCGCACGTCCTTGGCGATCTGCATCAGCGCCGCTTCGCAGTCGATCAGGAACGACGGCCGCATCAGCAGGTCTTCCGGCGGATAGCCGCTGATCGCGAGTTCCGGAAACACCACGACGTGCGCGGCGAACTCGTCGCGCGCCTGCGCGATCATCTCCGCGATGCGCTCGGCATTGCGACCGACGTCGCCGACCGGGAAGTCGAACTGGGCGAGCGCAATGCGCAGGGGATCGGTCATGTCAGATTCCGAAAATCAGGAGATCGAGCGCAGTGAGGATGGTCGAACGCTCGGCCGAGAGATCGGCCTCGCGTGCACCCAGGTCCGCCACCTCGGTGGCCGCCAGCAATGGAACGGCGAGTACGTGCGCCTTGCCGTTGACGTCGACGATCGGTGCGAGCGACGAGATCGTGGGGGGGCGCTTTCCGCGTTGTACCGGCACCATCGGCACCACGACCCGGGTGCCGGTTTCTTCGATCAGATCGCTCTGCACATTCAGCAGCAGCGGATACAGCGCCCGCGTGTGCTCGTTGCGGTTGCGGTAGACCCCGAACTGATGCATCAGCGCGCGCGGAACATCGGGCTGAACACACCGTTCTCGGCGACCCAGGCGTTGTAGCCTTCGATCGCCTCGCGGTTGTCCTCGCGCCAGCGTTCGCGCTTGCGCGCGCGCACCTCGGCCTCCAGCGCCTTCTCCAGCGTGGCCGACAGGTTGATCTCCAGCGCCCGGGCCTCTTCGAGCAGGCCCTGGTTCACGCTGACGTTGGTGGCACGTTTGCCGAAACCGGCATAGTCCTCGCGGATGCGCATGGCGGAATCCCCTTCGATGCGCATCGAGAATGCGCATCCCGTTGTTCCGTGTCAACCGCCGTCGGGCGGCGATCGCCGTCAATCACCCCGCCCGATGCGGGAAGCGATCAGCCCCGGCACGGTCGTCGTAGGAGCGCGCTCGCGCGCGATGGGGCATTTCCGGAAGAGTTCCATCGCGCGCAAGCGCGCTCCTACAGGAGAATGCCGCCCACGAAAAAGGCCGCCCGAAGGCGGCCTTTTCGACATCCGGAAGACGGATCGGTTACTTGACCAGCTCGGCGATCGCCGCGCCCAGGTCGCCCGGCGAACGGACAGTCTTCACGCCGGCCGCTTCCATCGCCTTGAACTTGCCCTCGGCCGTGCCCGAACCGCCCGAGGCGATCGCGCCCGCGTGGCCCATGCGCTTGCCCGGAGGGGCCGACGCACCGGCGATGAAGCCGACGACCGGCTTCTTGACGTGCGCCTTGATGTACTCGGCGCCCGCTTCCTCGGCATCGCCGCCGATTTCGCCGACCATGATGATGCCCAGCGTCTGCGGATCCTCGTTGAACAGCTTGAGGCAGTCGACGAAGTTCAGGCCGTTGATCGGATCGCCACCGATGCCGATGACGGTCGACTGGCCGAGGCCCGCCGCCGTGGTCTGCTTGACCGCTTCATAGGTCAGCGTGCCCGAACGCGACACGATGCCGATCTTGCCCGGCTGGTGGATGTGGCCCGGCATGATGCCGATCTTGCACTCGCCCGGCGTGATCACGCCCGGGCAGTTCGGACCGACCAGGGTCACGTCCGGATGCGACTTGAGCACGTTCTTGACGCGCAGCATGTCGAGCACCGGGATGCCCTCGGTGATGCAGACGATGACCTTGATGCCGGCCGCGGCCGCTTCGAGGATCGCGTCGGCCGCGAACGGCGGCGGCACGTAGATCACCGACGCATCGGCGCCGGTGGCGTCGACCGCCTCGCGCACGGTGTTGAACACCGGCAGTTCGATGTGGGTGGTGCCGCCCTTGCCGGGGGTCACGCCGCCGACGACCTGGGTGCCGTATTCCAGCATCTGGGTCGCATGGAAGGTGCCCTGCTGGCCGGTGAAGCCCTGCACGATCACCTTGGTGTTCTTGTTGATCAAAACGGACATGAGATTTTCCTGTTGAGCCCCTCTCCCTTCGGGAGAGGGGTTGGGGTGAGGGCCGGCGCTCGCGTGCGCTCGAACACCCTCATCCGCCCTTCGGGCACCTTCTCCCGGAGGGAGAAGGAAAAGAACAGCGGGATTCCGGAGGAATCAGGCGGCGGCCGCGACAGCCTTCTTCGCGCCGTCGTTGATGTCGTCGGCCGGGGTGATCGCCAGGCCCGATTCGGCCAGCAGCTTCTTGCCCGCTTCGACGTTCGTGCCTTCCAGGCGCACGATCACCGGCACCTTGACGTCCACTTCCTTGACCGCGGCGATGATGCCCTCGGCGATCATGTCGCAGCGGACGATGCCGCCGAAGATGTTGACGAAGATCGCCTTGACCTTGTCGCTCGACAGGATCAGCTTGAACGCCTCGGTCACGCGCTCCTTGGTCGCGCCGCCGCCCACGTCGAGGAAGTTCGCCGGCGAACCGCCGTTGAGCGCGATCACGTCCATCGTCGCCATCGCCAGGCCCGCGCCGTTGACCATGCAGCCGATGTTGCCGTCCATGGTCACGTAGTTCAGGTCGTACTCGCTGGCGCGCACTTCCGCCTCGTCTTCCTGCGAGGTGTCGCGCATCGCGGCCAGGTCCTTGTGGCGGAACGTCGCGTTGTCGTCGCTGTTGACCTTGCCGTCGAGGGCGTACAGGTCGCCGTTGTCGAGGATCGCCAGCGGGTTCAGTTCGACCAGCGCCAGGTCCTTCTCGTTGAACAGCGTGTAGAGTCCGCCCATGATCTTGGCGAGCTGGTTCGACTGCTTCGCGGTCAGGCCGATCTTGAAGCCGATGTCACGGCCCTGGTAGGGCTGGAAGCCTTCGACGAAACCGACGTTGAGGGTCTCGATCTTCTCCGGCGTCTCGGCGGCCACCTGCTCGATGTCGACGCCACCCTCGCTCGAGACGATGTAGGTGATCGACTGCGTGCCACGGTCGACCAGCACCGACAGATACAGTTCCTTGGCGATCTCGCCGGCCTCGGTGACCAGCACCAGGTTCACCGGCAGCGCGACGCCGGCCGACTGGTAGGTCGCCATGTTGGTGCCGAGCATCTTCTCGGCCGCGGCCTTCACGTCGTCGGTGGTCTTGCAGAACTTCACGCCGCCCGCCTTGCCGCGACCGCCGGCATGGATCTGGGCCTTGACCATCCACGGGCCTGCGCCGAGGGACTGGGCTGCTTCGACTGCTTCGTCGGCGGTGGACGCGACGCGCCCGGCCGGCACGGGGATGCCGTAATCGGCAAACAACTGCTTCGCCTGGTATTCGTGGAAGTTCATGTGGGGTCCGTACGGAAAGGAAAAGTCGCCGGTCGGCGGTCGGCGCGGAACGCGCGACGGGCCGACGGGGTCCGCTATTCTCGCCCATGCGGCGGCGGCGGGCAAAACCGCCCCACCTGCGCGTCCCGGCCCGGCGCCTATACTCGGCCGTCCGGCTCCGATGGAACGTGCCTGTGCCCTTGCCTGCAGCCTCCGCACTGCCCCCATCGCTGCTGCAGCGCGAACTCTCGCTGTTCGCCCTGTACCGGGTACTGGAAGCGGCGCTGCTGGCGCTATTGGTGTTCAGCCCGTGGGGGGCGACGCTCGGCGAGATCACCGATGCGCCGGTCGCGATCTCGGTCAGCATCGGCTATCTGGTCGCCTCGATCGGCCTGTGGCTGCACGCACGACGCGCGACAGGCAATTACGCCAGCCACGCCGTGGTCGGCGTGGCGGTCGACATCATCGTCGCCACGCTGATCACGTACGCGATTCCCGAAGTCGCCCCCGGCGTCGCGATGCTGCTGCTGTTCAACATCGGCGCCGCCTCGCTGTTCGTGACGTTCCGCACCAGCCTGCTGATCGCCGCAGGCGCATCGATCGCGCTGCTGACCGAACGCATCGTCGGCCTGTTCGGCACCGGCGCGTTCGACCGGCCGTTCGCCGAGATGCTGATGTTCGGGCTCGGCTTCTTCGCCGCCGCGTCACTGACCCGGCAACTGGGCACGCAGGTGCGCGAGACCCAGGCCCTGGCCGACCGGCGCGGCGCCGAGGCCGCAAACCTGGCCGAGATCAACGAACTGGTCATCCGCCGCATGCAGACCGGCGTGCTGCTGGTCGACGGCACCGGCCACATCCGCCTGACCAACGAAGCGGCGATGCTGCTGATCGGCGACAGCGAAACCCCCGGCGAAGACGGCCTGCACGGCCGCACGCTGTCGCAGCTGGCGCCGCCGCTGGCGATGCGCCTGGCCGAATGGCTGCGCAGCGGCAGCGTCGACAGCGCGCCACTCACCCTGCGCGAACACACCGACGTGATGCCGCGTTTCGTGCGCCTGCTGGCCGAAAGCGACAGCACCCTCGTGTTCCTCGACGACACCTCGCTGGTCTCGCGCCGCGCCGAATCGCTGACGCTCGCCACCATGGGCCGCTTCTCCGCCAGCCTCGCGCACGAGATCCGCAACCCGCTCGCCGCGATCAGCTATGCCACCCAGCTGATGGAGGAATCGGACCAGATCGGCGAGGCCGACCGCCGGCTGCTGCAGATCATCCACCAGCAATGCGTGCGCACGAACGGCATCGTCGAAAGCGTGCTCGGCCTCGCCCGGCGCGAACGCGCCCGCCCCGAACACGTGGACCTGGTCGCCGCCGCGCATGCGTTCGTGCAGGACTACCGCATGATCGTCAGCGACGAGAACGCCGAACTGAAGGTCAGCTGCGACCAGCCCACGCTGCGCGCGATCTTCGACCCGCGCCACCTGCAGCAGGTGCTGACCGCCCTGGTCAACAACAGCGTCCGTTACGGCCGCATGCCCGGCGAACCGGCCCGCATCACCCTGCGGATCGAACAGACCGACGAGTGCCCCACCCTGAGCGTGCTCGACCGCGGCCCCGGCATCCCCGAAGCGGTCGCCGCACAGCTGTTCCGCCCTTTTTTCACCACTTCCGAAAGCGGCACTGGCCTGGGCCTTTACATTGCCCACGAACTGAGCCGGGCTAACGAAGCGCACCTCGAATACGTGGCAGTACCCGGCGGCGGCGCATGCTTCCGCGTCACCCTCGCCGCGCGGCAGAGCCTGCTGCGGAACTGAGAGTCCGGGATTCAGCGCGGACCGAGGCACCGGGTGACACCCCTGCCGTCGCCCCGGCGAAAGCTGGGACCCAGCGCCTTGATCTGGCGGCCTATTGCCCGCCCTCGCGTCTCGGCAAGCACACCGACCTCTGCAACTCGATCAGCCAGCCTCCAGCCCGTTGTCACAGCGAAAGCTGGGACCCATCTTCGCGACCACTACGACGAGCGCCGATCTGACTCTTCACTTTCCATGCAGCCTGCTGAGCCTCGGTTATCGGCTGGGCGGCATCATTCCATCGTCACCCCCGCGGCTTTCAAAACCGGATGGGTGGGTAGGCGGGGATCCGCGCCTTCAAGCACTGAAAAGCTAAAAACAGACACTGGAGTCGCGCCTGACCAGCCTTCGGCTATCGAAAGCCGCGGGAATGACGAACCGGGCCCTCCCTGTCGCCCAGCCAGTGAGCACCTCTCCCTTCAGGAGAGCTCGACGTGCAACGCGCGTCGGGTGAGGGTTGGGGCTCCACATGGAAGCATCCAAAAGCACCCTCACCTCCCGCCATCGCGAGGGCAGGCTTCCCAGGCGTCTTCCTCTAAAGGGGGAAGGGAAAAAATGGCTCCCATGACCTCGATTCGGTTGCAGCCGCGACACGCCAACCAGGCACTCCACCAACCCCGCCCCCACACCAATCCCCCATTTCCCGCCCCATGTCGCCCCGCCGCCGTGACGCCCGTCACCAGTGTGACTCTCGTCACTTTTGGCAAAAGCTGTCACTATGCGTCACATCAAACAGACGTTTTAGACAGCCACGAATGAGCGAACACCGCAGCGTCCTGATCGTCGACGATGAACACGATATCCGCGAGCTGCTGGTCCTGACCCTCGGCCGGATGGGTCTGCGAACCGACACCGCGCCTACCCTCGCCGCCGCGCGCGAACTGCTGGCCGTCTCGACCTACGACCTCTGCCTGACCGACATGCGCCTGCCTGACGGCTCGGGCATGGACCTCGTCGGCGAGATCAGCACCCGCTTTCCCGGCACGCCGGTCGCCATGATCACTGCCTACGGCAATGTCGAGGCCGCGGTCGAGGCGCTGAAAGTCGGCGCCTTCGATTTCGTCAGCAAGCCGGTCGACATCCACGTGCTGCGCGGCCTCGTGCGTCAGGCACTGGAACTGGGCGAACGCTCCAAGCGCAGTACCAACGAACAGAGTAGCCGCCTGCTCGGCACGTCCAACGCGATGGTTACGCTGCGCAACACCATTGCCAAGGTCGCCCGCAGCCAGGCGCCGGTCTTCATCAACGGAGAGTCGGGCACCGGCAAGGAACTCGTTGCCCGCACGATCCATGCACAGGGCGCGCGCGCCAACAACCCATTCGTGCCGGTCAACTGCGGCGCCATTCCTACAGAACTGATGGAGAGCGAATTCTTCGGCCACAAGAAGGGCAGCTTCACCGGCGCGCACAGCGACAAGCCCGGCCTGTTCCAGGCCGCCGACGGTGGCACCCTGTTCCTCGACGAGATCGCAGAACTGCCGCTGCCGATGCAGGTCAAGCTGCTGCGCGCAATCCAGGAAAAGTCGATCCGCCCGGTGGGCGCCTCCGCCGAGATCCAGGTTGACGTGCGCATCCTCTCGGCAACGCACAAGGACCTCTCGCAACTGGTCAATGACGGCCGCTTCCGCCACGATCTCTATTACCGTATCAACGTCATCGGCCTGAGCGTCCCGCCGCTGCGCGAGCGCACAGGAGACCTGCCGCTGCTGTCGGACGCCATCCTGCGCCGCCTCGCCCAGGCCATGCACCGCCCGGCCCCCACCCTCGCCGACGACGCCGTCGCCGCGCTCGAGGCCTACCACTTCCCCGGCAACGTCCGCGAACTCGAGAACATCCTCGAACGCGCCCTCGCGATGGCCGACAACGACCGGATCACCGCCGCCGACCTGCATCTGCCGGTCCCGCGCGGCGCCCAGCAGGCCAGCCAGCCCCAGCCCGCATCCCCGTTCGTCACTGGCACCCACCAGGCCCTGCCGCCGGGCGCTATGCCGCTCCGCGACCCACGCACCGTCAGCCCCTACGAGACCGCCGGCACCGCTCTGCCCTCCTTCATCGAGGACATCGAACGCGCCGCCATCCAGCAGGCGCTGCAGGAGAACCGCTACAACAAGACCAAGACCGCAGCGGCGCTCGGCATCACGTTCCGGGCGCTGCGCTACAAGCTGAAGAAGCTCGGCATCGACTGAACGCGCTTCGTAGGATGGGTGACGCAGCGAAACCCATCTTCTTGACTGCCCCGCTTCAGTAACAGCGCACTGGCGCGCTAAGGTGCTCTCCCGCTCCTTGGCGCCGAACGCGTGCTGCGCAAGTTGCGTCTGACGGACACCGTATTCGGCTTATTCTTCCCCATGCGGCCTGCCAAGGAATACCGACATTTCGCGTCACGTTGTGACGCAACCGGACACCATTCGCTGCCGCACGCGTCTCGCGTCCGCGAAATCGCGCATATTTCGGCAACAATTCGCCTTAAAGAAAGTTGGCACGCCTCATGCGTTATCTCACAGCGCACGTGCAGGTCGCACGGCTGCCCACGGATCGGTATCAGCCGGCCACGCGGCACGTGGAATCAATCACTCCTAGGGGATACACCATGAAGAAGATGCAGAAGGGCTTCACCCTGATCGAACTGATGATCGTCGTCGCGATCATCGCCATTCTGGCCGCTATCGCGCTGCCGGCGTATCAGGATTACGTGCGCAAGTCGCAGGTCACTGCAGGACTAGCGGAGATCACGCCCGGCAAGACGAATTTCGAGGTCAAGATCAACGAGGGCAGCGCCACCTTTGATGCCACGGCGATTGGCTTGGCGACGTCGTCTGATCGTTGCAGCGCGATTACCGTTACTCCTGGCGACACCGGCAGCATCGCCTGCACGCTCATTGGGGGAAGTGGCGTTGATGGCCAGGCCATCTCATGGACCCGTAACGCGTCCGGCCTTTGGGCGTGCGACAGCACCGCGACGGCGAAGTATCGCCCGTCGACCTGCCAGTAATATCGTTTCAAATTTCGCTAGGAAAACCCCGCTTCGGCGGGGTTTTTTTTTGGCACGCTACATGCGTTCAGTCCAACGAGCCTTGGGAAACAGGGGAACCAGCGATGCAGCGGCAGCAAGGCTTCACCCTTATCGAGCTGATGATCGTCGTGGCCATCATCGCCATTTTGGCGGCTATCGCTGTGCCCGCCTACCAGAACTACATCGGCAAAGCGCAGGCTACCGCCGGCCTCGCCGATATCCGCCCTGGCAAAACCACGATTGAGGATGCCCTGGCCAACAACAACGAGGCCCTGGTGGACGCGGCCTACGTCGGCCTGCAGGATTCGGCGCGCTGTACGGACGTCACCGCGACAGCGGATGCCACCGGCACCGCCAGCATCACATGCACGCTGGTGGGCACCGCTCTGGTTGATGCCAGGGTCATCACCCTCTCGCGGGCGGTCGACGGCGCCTGGACCTGCGATGGCGGGACGCTCGATGTCAAGCACAAGCCGCCGGGCTGTTCCTGAGGCTCGTTCGTGATTCAAGCGCGTTGCAGATGTCACCGATGCGACAATGCGCCAGCCGCATCACCTGGTAGGGGACCATGACGCCAACAACGTTCCAGGCGGCGGCCTCCGCACGCCATCGCTTTTCCCGATTCCATCTTTCGCTTGCGGTCACCGCGCTGGTGATCCTCACCGCGCTGGTGTACTGGCCCGGACTGAGCGGACCGTTCCTGTTCGACGACCACCCCAATATCATCGTCAACACCAAGATCCACGCGCAGACGCTGGATCTGGACACACTGAAGCACGCCGCGGCCGCATACGAAGGCGGCATCGGTAGACCGCTTGCCACCATCAGCTTTGCCGCGAACCATTACCTGGGCCAAGACGATCCCTGGGGTTACAAGCTGGCCAGTCTCGTGGTGCACCTGGTCAACACCCTGCTAGTGTTCTTCGTGTTGCGCAGCCTGACCCGCCTGCCGAAGGCGACGGCCAACAAAAGCCTGCCGTTCTGTTTCGGCGTGACCCTGCTCTGGGCAGTGCATCCCATGCAGATCTCCACCGTGCTGTACGTGGTGCAGCGCATGGAGACTTTGTCGCTGACCTTCGTCCTGCTGGGACTGCTGGCCTACCTGCAGGGCCGCATCGCGCAGCGTGACGGGCTGCGCGGCTGGCACTGGCTGGCACTCTCCGGTGTGCTGGCGGCACTGGGTCTGCTGAGCAAGGAAACCGCCGTGCTGTTTCCGGTCTACACCCTGGTGCTGGAACTGACCCTGCTCGACTTCGCAGCCCGACAGCCACGTACCCGCCGCTTTCTCCAATGGGCTTATGCCAGTGCCGTTGCCCTGACCGCGACCGTGTTCCTGTTCTGGTTGCTCCCCCAATACACGTCCGACGCTGTCTTCAGTGGTCGCGACTTCAATCTCTACGAACGACTGCTGAGCCAGTTGCGCATCCTGCCGATGTACCTGGGACAGATGCTGGCCCCATTGCCCGGCACCCTGCCCTTCTTCTACGACGATTTTGCCAAATCCACGGGCTGGCTCAGTCCCGTGACGACCCTTCTGGGCGGGTTGCTGCTGCTCGCACTGCTGGTCGGAAGCTGGCTGCTGCGCAGACGCCTGCCGCTGGTCACCCTGGGAGTCTTCTGGTTCTTCGGCGCACATCTGCTGACCAGCAATGTTTTCAACCTCGAGCTCGCCTTCGAACATCGCAACTACTTCGCATTGCTCGGCGTGCTGATCGCCCTCGGCGATCTCGTACGACACATTCCGATGCAGGACGGTCCCGGCTTGAAATACGCGGCGGTGGGCGCTGCCATTATCGGCTTTGGCGCGCTGGCCGCCATACGCGCCGCCACATGGGGCGATGAACTGCTGATGGCGATCGAGATGGTTGCCGACAATCCGGAATCGCCCCGCGCAAGCAGCGACTTGGCGGCGTTGTACATCGCACTGTCCGGCGGCGACCCGGGGTCACCTTTCTACAGCGTCGGCGAGCAGGAGTTCGAACGCGGCTCGCGCTTGCCCAATGCCTCCCCACTGCCCGAGCAGGGCCTGATCCTGATGGCCGCCACCATGGGTCAACCTGTGAAAGATGAATGGTGGGACCGGCTTGTCCACAAGGTGCAGACCCGGCCGATCTCTCCGCAGGAAACCATGGCAGTGACCGGACTGTTGAAACATCGCTACGAGGGCCTCGCGCTCGATGACGCGCGCTTGGCCGAAGCCTACCAGGCGCTTCTGGCGCGTGGCCCGCAGCCGCCTCATGTGTATGCGCAGTTCGGCGACTATGCGCTGAACTATCTGGACGACGAGGACTTGGCGGACACGATGTTCGTGAATGCCATGGAGCGCGACCCAGGCGACAAGAACTATGCACAGCGCATCCTGGCGACCCTTGTGGCCGAGGGCCACATTCGTCAAGCAAAACTGGTGCATTCGCGCGGCCAAGAGCTCGGTATATTTGAATCTGAAATAGTTTTCCCAGCGCCATGAATAGCGTTTCTATGCCGCTGCGCGGCTGATAACCGGGGATTTTTTCAGTTTCAGGCCGAGCAACAAAGACGGACGACATCCAAATTGGCGCACGGCTTTCTGCTTTGGCGAAAGCCGTGCCTGATCAGCACTCCGGCATCGGCCTGCCGAAGATCGATCCGACCAGCGTCCCGCTGAATGCCTTTTCCCCACAAAACCTTCCGACTGCAGAATATCCCGGAGACAATGCCTCGTAAATGCTTTGAGACGAGATAACGTTGTTACGACAGCTCACGAGAAGCAATAACCTCCGGACATTGTTTCCACTGACGCCTATAATCACTGCATGAACCAAATCCAAACGTCTATGAACCTGGCGATCACCGGTGCGGAGCCTATGTTCAAACAGCCGCTGTACGTCGGTCGACCCAACATCGGAAACAAGGACCACTTCCTCGAACTTGTGAATCAAATCCTCAATCGGCAATGGTTGACTAACAACGGCCCTCTGGTTCAGCAGCTCGAGCAGCGCATCGCGGAGCATCTCGGAGTCGCGCACTGCGTCGCAATGTGCAACGGCACCATTGCACTTGAGATCGCGATCCGGGCACTCGGCCTCGGAGGTGAAGTGATCGTGCCTTCTTGGACGTTCGTCGCTACGGCACACGCGCTTCACTGGCAGGGTATTACACCGGTGTTCGCCGACATCGATCCTGCGACGCACAATCTGGACCCCGATGCTGTTCGGCGAATGATCACGCCGCGTACCACGGGTATCGTCGGCGTACATCTGTGGGGGCGGGCCGCGCCCGTCGACGAATTACAGGCCATCGCCGACGAACATGGCCTGGAGCTGATGTTCGACGCCGCGCACGCTTTTGGCAGCAGCTACCGGGGGCGAGGCATCGGGTCATTCGGCAAATGCGAAGTCTTCAGCTTTCACGCCACCAAGGCCTTCAACACGATGGAAGGCGGCGCCGTCACCACCAATGACGAAGCGTTGGCTGAAGCCATGCGGCTGATGCGTAACTTCGGCTTCAAGGGCTACGACAACGTCATCCATCCTGGAACCAACGGCAAGATGGCTGAGATCAACGCAGCGATGGGTATCGTCAATCTGGAAGCGCTGCCCCGCTTCGTTGCAACCAACAAGCGAAACTACGAAATGTACGCGCACGCGCTGAAAGGCGTGGAGGGTATTGATCTGCTGGAGCACCACGAGGAGAACACCTCGAACTACCAGTACGTCATACTACAGGTACGCGACTCCTGCAACCGTAGTCGCAACGAAATCATCGAAGCGCTGCATGCGGAAAATGTGCTGGCCCGCAAGTATTTCTGGCCTGGATGCCACAAAATGCGGCCTTACCGCGATCTGTATCCGCACGCGGGCCTGGTGCTCCCCGGCACAGAGATGATTGCAGGCAGAACGATTGTGCTTCCAACTGGAGGTGCCGTTGACAAGCCCACGATTGAGGCAATCGCGTTGATTATCCGCCGCTGCTTAGCGCGCTGATGCAAACGTTACGTTGCTCAGACGGACCCATAACCCAACAACAGCAGAGTCGGTCCGGTCTCCACCGCAGTGTTTACATTCGACCCCTCTAGCCGAATCTCCACTGCGCACGTGATGTCACTCCCGCTATCCCCTCGGCACGACCGCATAAAGCACCGACTCCCACTGCACTGGCGTGTGATGCCCGAAATGGAACCTGTAGGCGGGACAAATTGCCGATATCTGACGCCTGAGCGTCCAAAGGTCGTCATCGCGGTGGTAGGCGGAGATTGCCAGAATCGGACGCCGTGAACTGATCGTCTCGCCCGCTCCTGCCAGCGCGCCACCCTCGCCACCTTCGATGTCCATCTTGATGTGGGTCACGCGGCAGCCCGTGCGCTGAACGTAGTCATCGATGCTGGTAAAAGGCATGTCGTCGCTGGCGGAGGCGTTCGGCTTGATCTCTCTGCTCGTCTGATCCGAAGTATCAAGGCGTACTCCGTTTGAGCGCTCTCCGACAGCCTGAGGCACGATCGTCACTCTCGATGCTAGTGCAGGATTCCGTGCCACCTGAAGGCGGCAGAGTTCGATGTGCACCGGGATAGGGTCGAACATGTGCACGTGCCCTTGATCGCCGATTAGCGAGGCAAACAGCATGCCGACATCACCCACGCAGGCTCCGCAATCGAGCACTACATCACCGTGCCCTGGCGAAAAGTCGACGGCGCCCCGGCGGGCGAAGTACTGCCGGTATCGATTGTGGTTCTGGACCATCCCCTCAGAGGCGATCAAACGCAGAGCCTGACCTGTCGTTGCCGATGTGAGGGCAAGATCCCGCAGCGGCGAACCCAAGAAGGTCGATGGAAGACCGGGTGCTGCAAATGGTACATCTTGAGAAACCACAAACAGGTCACTGAATTCCTCAGGTCCGAAGTAGAACCGCCGGTACCCTGCGATCCGCAGCAGGATTGCATCGTCGAACTGCGAACAGCTCAACGCATCCGCCAGCAGCGAGCGCGTCTCCCACAGCGCGTCCAGATTCTCGGAGAACCACTCACGTGATGGCCCCCGCCGCCACGCCCCGCCTATTGGCCGTAGGTGCCTCTTCAGAAACCTGCGGAGATCCACGAACTTTGCGGTGGGAAATCGTGTGTACCAGTTCCACTGGAAATCATCGTCCCGTCGCGCCCGTGAAGTGCCACGCAGATGGAAATCGATGCGGGACTTGATCGATTTCTCCCATCGAGTCTTCTCGCCCATATCTGCCTCCTGTTTTGGAATTCTACCCGCTAAGGCAAGCAAGCTGGGGCGGCTCCACCGCACAAGCGCAGCATCTGAACGCACTGCGCCGGATCATCCAGAAGGATGGCGTTGCTGCGCGATATCGCCCGAAGCGCGCCGACTGATTGAGCTATCCTCAACAGCTCGCGTCCGCTCCATGGAGGTCGAAATGCATGACGACGGCAACACTGGAGTACTTACCGAAGATCAGTTGAGGGCAATGGGCTTCAAGTCTTGCGGCAGCAACGTGCGCATCGCACGAAACTGCATGATTTTCGCCCCCACGCACATGAGTATTGGCAACGATGTGCGAATCGACGGTTTCTGCACGCTGTCGGGAAGCATTGACCTTGGCTCGAACATCCATATCGCAGGGTATTGCGGGCTGTATGGAAAGCATGGGATTGTGATGGAGGACTTCTCTGGCCTGTCCGCTGGATGCCGGCTCTATAGCGCAAGCGATGATTACAGCGGCGAGTATATGACAAACCCGACAGTTCCCGATGAATATCTTGGCATTCAATCTGGCGCCGTGGCGCTGGGCAGGCATGTAATTGTCGGCTCGGGCACTTTGATCTTGCCAGGCGTAACGATCAGTGAGGGCTCCGCCGTGGGAAGTCTCAGCCTCGTCAATAGGTCGCTTGACCCGTGGGGCATCTACACTGGAGTTCCGGCGCGACGCATCAAGGATCGTTCGCGTAAACTCCTTGAACTCGAGCAGAAATATATCTCAACACGCGGAGGTTCCGCCCAACGATAAAATGGCGGCACTTCAGATCATGCATCCCGATTTATCGCGTATATTTTTGCCACACCAATCACCTGCGCTTTCCACCGTCAAAGATCGCGCCCGATACTTTGTTGGAGAGGCTGGAGTAGTAACCTCGTGTAACCGTCGCATCATGCAGGATGATTCTTACGCTGCAATCGCCTTGTATCGTGGTCAGCTCACTTCGCCACCCTCCAAGCCGCCAAGACCACCACCACGATCTCAGCACAGATCAGCGAGTAGATCGCTGCCTCCGGCCCCAGCGCGGCGAGCAACAGCACACATCCGGCGACCAGCGTAACAAGACCGGCACTTTCAATGGCGACGCGATCGTACTGCTTTCCGGATCCTGTAAGCAGGGTGCACAGCGCGCTCCGCACCGCGTAGAAAGCCGGCCAGGGAGCCATCAGCAACACGTAGCGGCTCGCGTCCGCAAAGTCGCTCCCGAACACCATCGGGACGTAGGACGAGGCAGCCGCAAGGAGAATCGAAGCGACAACACCATACGCGACCGACACGCGCAGCAGCGCAAGAAATATCGTCCGACGTTCCCGAGTCGACTGGCTCGCGAAGAGCCGCGGAAGTGTAACGCCATTCAGCGCGGCAAGCGGAACCAGAGCGAGCGACGCGGCACGGAAGCCGACTGTGTAAGCGCCCAGTGCGGCAGTTCCCACCATCACGAGGATCAGAACCTTGTCGAGCTCGAGATGTGCGGCACCAACCATCGCTCCGGACGCGTAACGTGTACCTTCGCGCAAGGTCTGCCGCAAGGGCTGTCGACGCGATCGCCAGGACACTCCCGTCGCGATCCTCACCGCGAGGATCGCCAACAATGCGCCTCCGAGTGATCCGGCGGCGTGTGCGAGGACCACGTTCCAGACCGTGCCGTCCAAGCCCGATTCGAGAGCGAGCAGGACGGCCAAAAGTCGCACCGACGGCACCAGGCAGATCACCAAGGCTGACCCGCCGAACCTGCCCACTGCCTGCAAGGCGCTGGCGGCAGTGATGGTCACGGGGATGGCGATGAGTTCGGCGATGCCCACCAGCAGCACCACGAGAACGCTTGGGGAGGATGGCAGCGCCAAGTTGAAGAGGACGACCGGAAACAGCAACAGACACCCGGCCACTAGCACCTGCAGGAGAGACGTGGACCACAGACTGGAGATGCCCGCCTGCGTGCCGGAGGCACGCCGCAGAAGTACTTGGCCAGCCCCCCATCCACCCGCTGGCGCAAGCACCATGACCGTTGCCACGACTGCAGCGAAACGCCCGTATTCCGCCTCCCCGAGCCACCGGGTCGTCATCACGAGGTAGATCGCGACGACCATTCCACGAAACAGCATCCCGGACGTCATCACGATCGACGAGACGCCAAGCCGTCCAACGCCGGCCCTGGCAAGCAGATTTCCGATGACGGCTTGTCGGCTGGTCACTCGCGAATCCCGGTCAGCCTGGCCCATGGTTGTCGCGACGAGGAAACGCGGGCCGTCTCATCCAAACCGTCTGCACCGCCGCTCGAAGGAAACCGGAAAGCGAGAAGTGACTAATAATGTCGCGAACGGCTGCTTTCAGCGAATCCCAGTCACGCGCTCGGAGCGACCACAGCGCCAATCCCACCCCGAGTTCCCATCGATAGACCTTGGGATACCTGCCGTTGCCTAGCATGGCCAGACGTGCATCGCTGTCGAAATCGAGTGAACTTTTCAGGAATCTGATGCGAGCACCTATGCCCGAGCGGAGCACGGAGCCCGGACTCTCACGGTAGACCGCGGTGACCTTGGGAACGTATGCAACTATCGAGGTGGACGTGATAAACAATGATGTGACCGCGTCGCCAAAATCATAATCCTTGCGCCCAAACTCGGAGGCATCACATGCTTCGGCGATCGAACGCCGAAGCATCAACGTACATGTCCGCAGGATCTTCGGAAAATGGAACACGGGCAGCAGCGAACCGCTGAGCAACGCGCCGGGGACGTTGCGATGCATGGAGCGATCCCAGTCCACCTCCCATGCATGACCGACCCATCTGGATTTGATCCAATCCGTGTGCACCGCTCCGACACTTGGGTCGGAGAGCAGGATCTCTGCCTGCTCCTGCAGCTTGCCATCGTGGCACCAGTAGTCGTCCCCTTCGCACCAAGCGAGCAGCTGACCACGTGCGGCGGCGCGCACACGCCTTGAGTTCGCATTCATCCCCACGTTCTCATGCGAGTGAATGACGCGCACGATATGCGGATAGCTCGCCTGGTACTCGAGTGCCACGTGGAGGCTGCCGTCCGTCGAGCGGTCCTCGCCGATGATGAGCTCGAAGGGAAGATCACACTTCTGGTCAACGATGCTCTGTATCGCCTGCCGAAGATAATCCTCATGGTTGTAGGTGATCATGAGGACGCTAATCAGCGGATCCGCGACCAGACGCGCCGGGTCTGAACTCTCCTCGTGGAGATGGGGTGTGGCGCCTTGGCCGTGCGAACGCATCTCTGGCGGAGTCCCTCTTGGCCCAGCAGCAAGAGGGCACCGCGGCACTTGGCTCGTCATCGCGTGCTGAGCCTGTAGATAAGTGTCGGTATGACGCGACGAAGCGGCATCAGCATCGAGTCGGGGACGGCTCGGAGAAGGCGTGTCACCAGAGCTGCCGGGCGCTCGATCTCAAGCGTCTCCCGCGTAGCCGCGATGCACATGTTGCTCGCGTCGAAGCCGGCATCTGCGAGAAGATGTTCAAGTTGACCCATTTGCAACGGCTCGCAGTCGTAGGTTGTCCCTTTCCCCCTTAAGCGCAGGTACGGCGACCTGAACCGGCGCGGCAGCCAGCTCAGAAACGCGACCATGAAGTGTGGCTCGACCAGCATCCACCGGTTTGGCACTGCCAGGTACCCCGCCCCTCGCGGCTTCATTACGCGGTGCAACTCTGCGAGATGGCTCCGCTGCTCTCGTTCCTCGCCCACATGCTCGATGACGTGGTTGGATATCACCACGTCAAACGACGAATCGTCGAACGGGAGTGTGGTCCCGTGTACGAGACAGAACTCGTACCCGTCTGAGACCTGACGATTGTCGTGCACGTCGACGGCGCTCACCTCACACGCGAGCCGTTCGTGGGTTGCAAAATAATGTGCGATACCGCCTGAGCCTGTGCCCACCTCGAGAATCCGAATCGGCTGCTCTCGTACGCCGAGATCAAGGAGCCGCTCGATCTTCAGCCCCTTGTGACGCCGGGATGGAAGGTCAAGAACGGCGTGGGCTTGACGTTCGTTCGATGCCATCAGGGTCTCGACGCACGCGTGACGGAGCCAACTTCCCGACTTACCGCCTCGCCGAACGCGCGCCAAGTGAACCGGCGGGCGAACTCGACTACGGACGGTTTCGACAAGGGAGCTTCTATCACGCGAAGGAGTGCTGCTTGGAACGCGCGCCAGTCGCCCGGTGGCACGAGATATCCGGACGCGCCGGGAGCCACGGCGTCGGGAACTCCCCCGACGGCATACGCAATCGTCGGAACGCCGTGGGCCGCCGCCTCGATCGCAACCATCCCGAAACCTTCGGGGTCGCCCTGCAGCTCACGAACCGGAAAGACGTGCACGTCCGCAGCGGCCCATGCTTCCAGCAACTGCTCTTCGGAGATCAAGCCAAGGATCCTCACATTCTGGGCTACTCCTACGACCTGCGCCTGGCGGAGGATGCTTGCCGGAGTCTGTGCCTCGGCACGAATTGCCTGGCTGGGCGGGCCACCGACCACTACGAGCGTCGCTTCGGGATGGACCTCAACGATCCCTGGAAGCACGTCCCGCACGAATTCACGCAGCCCCTTCCTAGAGGTGAGCCGACCAACCGACAACATCAGCGGCCCGCTGCCGACGCCATGTTTCTCTCTGAAACCCTCTTCAATACGGGAGTCCAGCATGGGGATGGAGAGAATTTCCACTCCGGGGTGCACAACTGCAAGGAGACGCTCTTGGATTCCAGCGGCGCGACACAACTTGGCCGTCGGATAGCTGTTCGCGATGACGCGATCCATGCGCCTGATCGTCGGCAGCCACAGAGACCGATAGATCGAGCTGTCTGCAACAACATCAAGCCCGTGGATATACGTCACGGTCGCGGCACCACAACAACGGGCAGCGATCCACACAATCGGCGCCATCAATCCACTGCCTGCAAGTACGACCTCCGGCTTGAAGCGAATTGTCTCGTACACGGACCTCAGAGCAGCTACAAGTAAGAACCAAGCAAGCGGCCTGACCGGTACCTCTAAGACCGCGATGCCCGGTGGGGCGAGCGCCGCGGCACCTGCCGGGCCCACGATTCGAACATCAGCCCGCATTCCCAGCTCGCTGGCCATGTGCCAGTTCAGGCGCTCCATTCCACCGACCAGCGGCGGGAGGTTGCGCGTAACAACGAGAATGCGCTGGCGGTTCCTGTCAGGCATCCCGACGGTACGTCAGCGCGGTGATCTGCTCGGAGATCAGGCCAATCAGAAAGATGATCACCGCAGCGCTGAACAGCAGCGTGCTCATGTTAGTCAGTCGACCCTGGGTCACGAAGGTGTATGCGTAATAGCCGAGGCCCGTCAGAAAAAAGCATACCGCGGTCGGCACGAACAGCTTCAGCGGCGAGTACAGCGTCGCGATCTTGAAGATGATCAGCAGAAACCGGATACCGTCGCGGATCGGTTTGATGTGGCTTCTGCCGATGCGCTTGTGCACGGGAATCGGCACATACGCCACGGGGTAAGCGCTGCGGAAGAACGCCATCGTGCAGGTTGTCGGGTACGAGAACCCGTTCGGCAGCAGATGCAGGAACTCGCGGAACTTCGCTGCCCGCACGACCCGGAAGCCCGAGGTCAGGTCCGCGATGACGTGGCCCGTCATCCAGCTGGCGAGCCGGTTGTAGAAGCCGTTCGCCGCACTGCGGCCGCGACTGGCCTGTCCGGTGGCATCGCGGGTCCCGACGACCATGTCGAATCCTTCGTCCAGCCGTGCGAGCAATGCGGGAATGTGCGCGGGGTCGTGTTGGCCGTCGGCGTCCATGAAGACGAGCACATCGCCGGTTGCGGCCCGGGCGCCGCGCTTGATCGCGGCGCCATTGCCCATCGAGTAGGGCGAGGAGACGACCTGTGCATCTGCTTCGATCGCGACGCTGGCGGTCGCGTCTGTCGAGCCGTCGTCGACGACGATCAGCTGCGCCTCCGGATAAAGCATCCGCAACGCAGGCAGCGTCTTCCGCAGGCCCTCCGCTTCGTTCTTCGCCGGCATGATGACCGATAGCTGCATCTGACTCCCCTTTGCCGACAGGGTAGCCGGCTGCCGCATTGGCGGAAAGTCTGTCGCTGCATCGGCTTCACAGGCTGGGCGGCTGGGCGGCTGGGCGGCTGGGCGGCTGGGCGAAGATCCGCTCGGGTTGCCATGCCGTCAAGACGAGTGTCCAGTAGACGATGGACAATGGGATTGACACGGGCCATCGCCGAACGAAGGGCGCTGGATGCCTGCCCTTCGCGGGCATGGCAATCGGGCCGGCGGCGTTCGGCCCTGCCGGCTGTCGAGACGGTGCAAGGCGCGCACAACATGGCAGACCGCCCCGTTTCCAGTAAAGTCTGCGTATTCGCTAGGAGATCCGGTATGAGCGCTGTTCCGGCGGCCAATTTGGTCGGCATCACCGGTATCGCCCGCCGCCTCGTCCTCGACGGGGCGTTGGACGATGCCGCCGCGCGCGACGCCCTTGAGAAGGCGACGGCCTCGCGCAAGCAGATCGCCAGCTATCTGCGCGAGCAGAAACTGGTGACTGCCGCGCAGCTAGCTGCGGCCAACTCCATCGAGTTCGGCATGCCGCTGTTCGACCCGGCAGCGATGGACGGCCACGTCAGCGCGATCAAGCTGGTCAGCGAAGAGCTACTTCAGAAGCATGCGGTGCTGCCGCTGTTCAGGCGCGGCGGCAGACTGTTCGTCGGCACCGCCGATCCGACGAACTCTCATGCACTCGACGAGATCAAGTTCCACACCAATCTAACGGTCGAGCCGATTCTCGTCGACGAGGAAAGCATCCGGCGCACGCTGGAAATCTGGCAGCAGGCCTCTGACAGCTTTGGCGACTCGCTCGACGACACAGACGGCCTGGACGCGCTCGATGTCGGCGGGGACGAAGACCCTGGCAAGTTCGAGAACGCCGCCGATGGCAAGGACGACACGCCAGTCGTCAAGTTCGTCAATAAGGTGCTGGTAGACGCGATCAAGCGCGGCGCGTCCGACATCCATTTCGAACCCTACGAGACCGACTACCGGGTGCGCCTGCGCATCGACGGCATCCTCAAGCAGGTCGCCAGGATGCCGGTCAAGCTCAACGGTCGCATCACCGCGCGCCTGAAGGTCATGGCGCAACTGGATATTGCCGAGAAGCGCGTGCCACAGGACGGGCGCATGAAACTGAACCTGTCGAAGACCAAGCAGATCGACTTCCGCGTGAGCACCCTGCCCACGCTGTTCGGCGAAAAGGTGGTGCTGCGTATTCTCGACGCCAGCGCGGCCAAGCTCGGCATTGACAAGCTGGGCTATGAGCCGGACCAGCAGAAGCTGTTCCTCGAAGCCATCCACAAACCCTATGGCATGGTGCTGGTCACCGGCCCCACCGGCTCCGGCAAGACGGTCTCGCTATACACGGCGCTGGGCATCCTCAACGACGAGACGCGGAACATCTCGACCGCCGAGGATCCGGTGGAAATCCGCCTGCCGGGCGTCAATCAGGTGCAGCAGAACAACAAGCGCGGCATGACCTTTGCTGCGGCGCTGCGCTCGTTCCTGCGCCAGGACCCTGACATCATCATGGTCGGCGAGATCCGCGATCTGGAAACCGCGGAGATCGCGATCAAGGCCGCACAGACCGGCCACATGGTGCTGTCGACGCTGCACACCAACGATGCACCGCAGACCATCGCCCGACTGATGAACATGGGCATTGCGCCCTACAACATCACCAGTTCGGTGACGCTGGTTATTGCCCAGCGCCTCGCGCGGCGGCTCTGCGGGAAGTGCAAGAAGAGGGTCGATCTGCCCGATCATGCCCTGCTCGCCGAAGGCTATAACGAAGACCAGGTTCGGGCGGGCATCGAGATCTACGAGGCGGCCGGCTGTGATGAATGCACCAACGGCTACAAAGGACGCGTGGGCGTGTATCAGGTCATGCCGATGAGCGAGCAGATCCAGGAGATCATCCTGCAGGGCGGCAATGCGATGCAGATCGCCGAAGTCGCCGAGCGCGCCGGCGTCAATGACCTGCGCAAGTCGGCGCTGGAGAAGGCACGGCAGGGATTGACGAGCCTGGCAGAGATCAATCGGGTGACGAAGGACTGAAAAGGCCGAGCGGGCTGGGGCGGCGAAAGCCGCTCTTCCTGTTGGAGCCGCTCTGTGCTTGCATCCCCTTTCCCGCGCGATGCGGTTTGCCGGGAATGCCTGATCGCGCGCGAGCGCGCTCCTACAGAAGGGCAGCGGCCGGTCCTGCCCAGCGCGAATTCTGGGCAACCGTTCGCGCGCAGCATCCGAACCCGGCAGCCGGTCACGAAGCGGCCTGCCACTTTGGACGCCAAGCCGCTACCATGCGGCCATCTGCCCGGCTGGGGAAAGCCGGTTCATCCTGGGGGAACACCCGCATGTCCGTCACCCGCACCGCCGCCCGCAAGACCGTCGGGAAGAAGCCCGCTATGCCCGTCCGCGAAGGCGTAACGCTGGACACCTTCGTCTGGGAGGGTACCGACAAGCGCGGCATCAAGATGAAGGGCGAGCAGCAGGCGAAGAACGTCAACATGTTGCGGGCCGAGTTGCGGCGGCAGGGCATCCAGCCCTCGGTGGTGAAGACGAAACCCAAGCCCTTGTTCGGCAGCGCCGGCAAAAAGATCTCGCCGAAGGACATTGCCGTCTTCAGTCGTCAGCTTGCAACGATGATCAAATCCGGCGTCCCCGTGGTGCAGGCGCTGGAAATCATCGGCAACGGGAACAAGAATCCGCGCATGGCAAAGATGGTCAACGAGATGCGGCTCGATATCGAGGGCGGCTCGTCGATCAACGAGGCCTTGGCCAAGCACCCTGTGCAGTTCGATGAGCTGTTCCGCAATCTCGTGCGTGCGGGTGAATCGGCTGGTGTGCTGGAAACGGTGCTCGACACCATTGCGACGTACAAGGAAAACACCGAAAAGCTCAAGGGCAAGATCAAGAAGGCATTGTTCTATCCGATCATGACCATTGCGGTGGCACTGATTGTCAGCGCTATCCTGCTGGTGTTCGTGGTGCCCCAGTTCGAGGATGTGTTCAAAGGCTTTGGCGCGGATCTGCCGGCGTTCACCCAGATCATCGTCAATCTGTCGCGCTTCATGGTCAGCTGGTGGTACGTGATTCTGCTGGTGCTGATCGTCGCGATCGTCGGCGCGGTCTTCCTGTTCAAGCGTTCGCTCACGTTTCAGCACTTTGTCGATCGCATGGTGCTGAAGATCCCCGTGGTCGGCGTGATCATGCACAACTCGGCAGTCGCGCGGTTCGCACGCACGCTGGCGACGACTTTCAAGGCCGGCGTGCCGCTGGTCGAGGCGCTGGACTCGGTTGCCGGCGCCACGGGCAACACCGTCTACGAACATGCGGTGCGTCGGATGCAGGACGATGTGTCCGTCGGCTATCAAGTCAATGTAGCGATGAAACAGGTCAACCTGTTCCCGCACATGGTTGTACAGATGACTGCGATCGGCGAAGAGGCCGGCGCGCTCGACACCATGCTGTTCAAGGTGGCCGAGTTCTACGAGGAAGAGGTCAACAATGCGGTCGATGCACTGGCCAGCCTGATCGAGCCGATGATCATGGTGTTCATCGGCGTCATCGTCGGCGGCATGGTGATCGGCATGTACCTGCCGATCTTCAAGCTTGCAGCGGTGGTCGGCTGATTCGATGGCGTTTCTCGACCAGAACCCTGCCCTGGGCTTCCCACTCGCCGCCGGCTTCGGCCTGCTGGTGGGCAGCTTCCTCAACGTGGTGATCCTGCGGCTGCCTCGGCGCATGGAGTGGCAGTGGAAGCGCGATTCGCGCGAGATCCTCGGCGAGCCGGAGCTCTATGATCCGCCGCCGCCGGGCATCGTCGTCGAGCGCTCGCATTGCCCGCACTGCGGCCACCAGCTGTCCTGGTACGAGAACATTCCGGTACTGAGCTGGCTGGTGCTGCGCGGCAAGTGCCGCAGCTGCAAGGTGCCCATCTCGGCGCAGTACCCGGCGATCGAACTGCTGACGATGCTGCTGTTCGTGGCCTGCGTGTGGCGCTTCGGTTTCGGCTGGCAGGGCTTCGGGGCGCTGGTGCTGACCGGGTTCCTGGTCGCGGCGTCGGGCATCGATGTGCGCACCCAACTGCTGCCCGATTCGTTGACCCTGCCGTTGATGTGGCTGGGGCTGATCGCGAGTCTCGACAACCTCTACATGCCGGCCAAACCTGCACTGCTGGGCGCGGTGGTGGGCTATGCGAGCCTGTGGACGGTCTGGTGGCTGTTCAAGCAGGCGACCGGCAAGGAAGGCATGGGGCACGGCGATTTCAAGCTGCTGGCCGCGCTGGGTGCGTGGTGCGGGCTGAGTGGGCTGCTGCCGATCATCCTGCTGTCGGCGGTCGCCGGCGCGATCATCGGGTCGATCATGCTCGCCGTGCAGGGCCGCGACCGCTCGACGCCGATCCCGTTCGGGCCGTATCTCGCCATCGCCGGCTGGGTGACCTTCATGTGGGGGCACGACCTGGTCGACAGCTACAAGCGGCTCGCCGGCCTCGGCTGACCGCGGCTTCGCGATGAGCGCGCTGATCATCGGCCTGACCGGCGGGATCGCCTCGGGCAAGACCGCGGCCACGCTGGCCTTCGAATCACGCGGAATTCCGGTTGCCGATGCGGACCTGGCTGCCCGCCTGGCGGTCGCGCCGGGGAGCTCCGGCCTGACCGAGGTGGTCCGGACCTTCGGCGCGGATGCGCTCGGCACAGATGGGCAGCTGGACCGCGCTGCGATGCGACGCCGGATCTTCGCCGATCCCGACGCGCGCGTGCGTCTGGAGGCGATCATCCATCCTCGCGTGCGCACGATGCTGCAGGCCGAATGCGAACAGGCGGCCGGGCCGTATGCGGTCGCGGCGATTCCGTTGCTGACCGAGGGCGGGCGCACAGCGTATCCGTGGCTGCACCGGGTGCTGGTCATCGACGTGCCGCGCGAGCTCCAGCTGGCGCGCCTGCTGGCCCGCGACGGGATCGATGCCACGCTGGCCGAACGCATGCTGGCCGCGCAGGTCTCGCGCGAGGCGCGATTGGCGATCGCGGACGACGTGATCGTCAATGACGGGACGCTCGATGCGCTGGATGCGGCGATCGGGGTGCTGGATCTGCGGTATCGGGAGGTTGCGGGTTTGGGTTCGTAGGGGGAGGCCAGCGCGCTGCCATCCCTGTACTGGAATCGGAACCCGCGGTAGTTCTTGGATCGCAATACCGCGCCGCCTGGATACGAGTGAAAACAGGCTGCATGGAAAAGCGCCCTCACCCGACCCCTCTCCCGGAGGGAGAGGGGCTCTGGGCGCCGCGCCTGGTGCGATACAACGTGGCGCCACCCGCGCATGGGGCAAATCCGCTCGCGTTTGCGACGCTGGAAGGCGTCGCCAGGCTTGGAATAAGCCCATGGGCGTGCGGCGCCCCATCCAACGAACACCGGCGTCGTGATCACACAGGTTCAGCCAGGCGACCACAGGCTCCGGATCGCGGCGATGCCCTGGGCGCCGTGGCGGCGAGCTTCGGGGATGTCGTCGGGGGTCATGCCGCCGATCGCGTAGATCGGCAGGGCCGTCGTCTCGCGCAATTTGGCGAAGGCAGTCCAGCCCATGCCAGGCGCGCCGGGATGGCTCGCGGTTTCGGCGACGGGTCCCAGGACGACGAAGTCGCAGCCCAGGCGCGCGGCATGCGCGAGATCTGCTGCGTCATGGCAGGAAGCAGCCAGCAACGTGTCGTCGGGGACGGGACGCTCGGACAGCGCATGCAGTGCGTTCGACGTCAGGTGGACACCGACGCCGGCCGCCAATGCGGCGTCGACCGGACCGTTGAACAGCAACTGCGCGTCGCGCCTGCTGCATCGGATCGCGGCTTGTTGCAGCAATGTGGTCTGGCGCTCGGCCGGAATCCCCGGTAGTCGCAGCTGGATGCGGCGAATGCCGCGCCGCAGGGCGTCGTCCAGGGCACGCAGCCAGGGGGCATCGTCATCACCGGGCGGTGGTGTCACCAGATAGCGGTCGGGGGCCTGCAGCGCGGCGACCACGGGCAGGTCGGCGGGCGGCATCGAGTACCGGCCCAGCTTTTCGGGCGAGACCCACGCCAGCGCCTGCCCTTCGCGACCCTTGGGCACGCCGTCCCAGTGGGTGACATGGCGGACGTCGAGTCGCAGGCGCTTGGTCGTGTACTGCTGCGGCACCGCCATCAGCGGCGGACCGACGGTGACGCGGATGCCGAGCTCCTCGTCCAGTTCGCGGATCAGGGCAGCTTCGGGGGTTTCGCCGGACTCGCGCTTGCCACCGGGAAACTCCCAGAGCCCCGGCATGTCGCGGTTGGGCGTACGCCGCGACAACAGGATCCTGCCCCGCTTGTCGGTGATGACGCCGGCAACGACCTCGATGACGCGCTCGCTCATGCCGCTCGGGACTCCGGAGATGGCGGTCAGGGTAGGCGGGGTGCGGGCGGTTTGCCAACCGCTGAGGGGCGGAGGATGGGGACGCGGCGGCTGGAACCCCTCTCCTTTTGGGAGAGGGTTGGGGCGAGGGTACTTCGGGGCGCAGACAACATCCGTAAAAGCCTCGCCCTCACCCGACGCGCCTTGCGCGTCGACCTCTCCCGGAGGGAGAGGTGCAGCAGCCATCACTGTCGGGGAAAACTCGATTGCCCAGAGCACCGCAGTTGGTGGGCCCCTCTCCCTCTGGGAGAGGGGTTGGGGTGAGGGTGCTTTTCGGGGCGTGGACGACACCCGCGACAGCCCCCTCACCCGACGCGCTTCGCGCGTCGACCTCTCCCGGAGGGAGAGGTGCAGCAGCCGCGACTGTCCGGGAAACTCGATTGCCAAAGCATCGCAGCTGTTGAGCCCCTCTCCCTCTGGGAGAGGGGTTGGGGTGAGGGTGCTCTTCGCGACACGAACGAGACTCGCGAAAGTTCCACCCTCACCCGCCGCGCTTCGCGCGTCGACCTCTCCCGGAGGGAGAGGTGCCGATCAAGCGCGTCTACCAGGAAGTCAGCTCAGCTGCCCGTGGCAGTGCTTGAACTTCTTGCCGCTGCCGCACGGGCACGGGTCGTTGCGGCCGACCTTGTCGCCCTCGCGGACGATCGGGGTCTGCTGTGCGGCCCCGGCGGCGCGCACCTCGTCGGCTTCCTCGTCGGCACCGTAGCCGCCGGCGTCGGCGTGCTGGAACTGGGCCTGGTTGAGCTTGGCCTCGATCTGACGGCGCTCCTCGGCTTCCAGCGCGGCGATCTCGTCCTCGCTGCGCACGCGCACGCGCGCCAGCATCGTCACGACATCGTGCTTGACCTTCTCCAGCATCTCGGAGAACAGTTCGAACGCTTCGCGCTTGTACTCCTGCTTGGGCTGCTTCTGCGCGTAGCCGCGCAGGTGGATGCCCTGGCGCAGGTAGTCCATGCGGCCGAGGTGTTCCTTCCAGCCCTGGTCGAGCACGTTGAGCATGATGTGCTTTTCGAGCATGCGCATCGTCTCATCGCCGAGCTGCGCTTCCTTGTCGGCGAACAGGCGGTCGACCTCCTGCTGCACATGCTCGGCGATCTGCTCGGAATCGAGTTCCTCGCTCGTCTTGGCCATCTCCGTCAACGGCAGGCGCACGCTGAACTCGCGTTCGATCTCGGACTCCAGACCCGGCAGGTCCCACTGTTCGTCGATCGACTGCGGCGGCACGTAACGGCCGACGATGCCGCCGATGACATCGGCGCGGATGCCGTCGACGTTGTCCTTGATGCTCTCGGCATCGAGCAGTTCGTCGCGCTGGCCGTAGATCACCTTGCGCTGGTCGTTGTTGACGTCGTCGAAGTCGAGCAGGTTCTTGCGGATGTCGAAGTTGTGCGCCTCGACCTTGCGCTGCGCATTGGCGATCTGCTTGGTGACCAACGGCGACTCGATGATGTCGTCTTCCTGCAGCCCCATGCGCGCCATGACCTTCTGCACCCAGTCGGCGGCGAAGATGCGCATCAGGTTGTCTTCGAGCGACAGGTAGAAGCGGCTCGAACCCGGATCGCCCTGACGGCCCGAACGGCCGCGCAGCTGGTTGTCGATGCGGCGCGATTCGTGGCGTTCGGTGCCGATGATGTGCAGGCCGCCGGCGGCCTTGACCGCGTCGTGGCGCACCTGCCATTCGGCGCGCAGCTTCGCCTTCGTCGCCTCGTCGACCGGCACGCCGGTCTCGGCTTCCAGCGTCGCCAGTTCGGTCTCGAGCGAACCGCCGAGCACGATGTCGGTGCCGCGGCCGGCCATGTTGGTCGCGATGGTCACCGCGCCCGGACGACCGGCCTGGGCGATGATCGTCGCCTCGCGTTCGTGTTGCTTGGCGTTGAGCACCTCGTGGTGGATACCTTCCTTCCGCAGGTGCTCGGACAGCAACTCCGACACCTCGATCGACGTCGTGCCGACCAGCACCGGCTGGCCGCGTTCGTTGGCGGCCTGGATCTCGCGTGCGACCGCGCGGTACTTGCCCGGACGGTTGAGGAACACCGCGTCGGGCGCGTCCTTGCGGATCATCGGGCGGTGTGTCGGGATCACCACGACCTCGAGCGAATAGATGCTCTCGAACTCGAACGCCTCGGTATCCGCGGTACCGGTCATGCCCGAGAGCTTGCCGTACATGCGGAACAGGTTCTGGAACGTGATGCTGGCGAGCGTCTGGTTCTCGCGCTGCACCGGCACGCCTTCCTTCGCTTCGACCGCCTGGTGCAGACCGTCCGACCAGCGGCGACCCGGCAGCGTGCGGCCGGTGAACTCGTCGACGATGATGACCTCGCCGTCGCGGATGATGTAGTGGTCGTCGCGCTGGTAGATCGCGTGCGCGCGCAGGCCGGCATTGAGGTGATGCACCACGTGGATGTTCTGCGGCGCGTAGAGGCTGTCGTCCTCGCCGAGGATGCCGGCCCTGCGCAGCAATTCTTCGGCGTGTTCCTGGCCGGCTTCGGACAGATGGACCTGCTTGCCCTTCTCGTCGACCCAGAAGTCGCCGTCACCTTCCTCGGTTTCCTGACGCACCAGCGAAGGCACGATGCGGTTTACCTTGATGTAGAGCTCCGGCGAATCGTCGGCCGGGCCGGAGATGATCAGCGGCGTGCGCGCCTCGTCGATCAGGATCGAGTCGACTTCGTCGATGATCGCGTAGTTGAGGCCGCGCTGGTAACGGTCGGCTTTCGACAGCGCCATGTTGTCGCGCAGGTAGTCGAAGCCGAATTCGTTGTTGGTGCCGTAGGTGATGTCGGCGCGATACGCGTCGCGCTTGGCTTCGCCGTGCGGCATGCCCGGCCAGATCACGCCGACCGACAGGCCCAGCCAGTTGTAGAGCTTGCCCATCTGCGCCGCGTCGCGGCGGGCCAGGTAATCGTTGACCGTGATGACGTGGACGCCCTTGCCCTCGAGCGCATTGAGGTAGGTCGGCAACGTGCCGACCAGGGTCTTGCCCTCACCGGTGCGCATCTCGGCGATCTTGCCCATGTGCAGGACCATGCCACCGATCAGCTGCACGTCGTAGGGGCGCATCCCCAGCACGCGGCGGCTGGCCTCGCGGCAGACCGCGAAGGCCTCGGGCAGGATCTTGTCGAGCGACTCGCCCTGGGCGACGCGCTCCTTGAACTCGGGGGTCTTGGCCTGCAGTTCGGCGTCCGACAGTGCCTCCATCTGCGGCTCGAGCGCGTTGATCTTCGCGACGATCTTCTCGAGCTGTTTGACGAAGCGGTCGTTGCGGCTACCGAAGACGCTGGTGAGCAGGCGATTGAGCATTGGAAGTCCGGGTTCTGTAGACGGAACGCGGCCCGGGGCGGTTTCCCCCGAATCCGCAAACAAGAAAAAGGGCGCCTGGCGCCCTTCGATGGCAACACGCATTGTAGCTTGGGGAGCGCGGCGGCGTTTTCAAGCGGCGGTCGGCGTGGAGGGGAGACGCATGCCGAGGCTGTTGGCTCATGGCGATGGGATGCGTGAACGGGAAAGCCCGACCCTCACCCGACGCGCTGCGCGCGTCGACCCCTCCCGGAGGGAGAGGTGCCGGATGGTTTTGACGGTGCTCTGTCGATCCTGCGCGGACGGCGCTTCCATCTCTGATCAGACTGGCCAGCAGCGAGGCGCGAGTCGAGCGAAAGACGACAGGTCGACACGCTTCTGAGCCCCTCTCCCTCCGGGAGAGGGGTTGGGGTGAGGGCGCTGTTGGCGGTAAAGCCCGACCCTCACCCGACGCGCTGCGCGCGTCGACCTCTCCCGCAGGGAGAGGTTTCAAGCAGCCGCGCGGCTTTGTTCCATTCCAGGCAAGCGCGATGCGCACTTATGCCGATCGGATTGGGCCTGGACAGCCGAAGTCAGTGGGAGACGCCAGGCCGATCGCTCTTCTGAGCCCCTCTCCCTCTGGGAGAGGGGTTGGGGTGAGGGTGCGGTTCGCGGGAATGCCCCGCCCTCACCCGACGTGCTTCGCACGTCGACCTCTCCCATAGGGAGAGGTGCGAGATGGGTTTCGCTGCGCCCTACCCATCCTACGCAAGCGCGATGCGCTTACTGCCGGCTGACACCCATGTCGCCGAGGAACTGGCGCGGGTTCTGCACGCGGCCGTTCTCCCAGACTTCGAAGTGCACGTGGGCGCCGGTCGAGCGGCCGGTCGAGCCGGCCTTGGCGATCTCGTCGCCGACGCGTACCAGGTCGCCCACCTTCACCACGTTGCGCGAGTTGTGCGCGTAGCGGGTCACGTAGCCGTTGCCGTGGTCCACCTCGACCACGTTGCCGTAGCCGCTGCGCACGCCCGAATAGCTGACCACGCCGTCGGCGACGGTCATGACCCGATCGCCGGTGCGGGCGTCGAAGTCGATGCCCTTGTGGAACTGGCCGCCGCGGCCGAACGGGTCGGCGCGATAGCCGTAGGACGAGGTCACGAAGCTGCTCGCGACCGGCGAGCGCGACGGCAGTGCGTTCTGCTCGATGCGGCGGTCGAACAGCAGGGCCTCGAGCACCGAGAGCTGCTGGCCGGAGCTGGCGAGGTCGCCGTCGAGCGCGTCCATGCCGCCGAGCAGCTTGCGGGCCGGCATGTCGCGCGCCGGCTCCGCACCACCCTGGCCGACCGGACGGTCGAAATCGAATTCGCCGTCTTCCAGACCCGCGCCGCGTGCGAGGCGATCGCCGAGGGCGTTGAGCCGGTTGGCCTGGGCCTGCAGTTCGCCCATGCGGGCGGCGAGCGCGTTGATCTCGCGCTGCGCCTCGCGGCGGGTGTCCTCGATGGCACGCTCGTTCGCCGTGGCGACGCCGTGCATGCGTGCGACTTCGGCGGCGTTGAGCGCGGCGCCGCCGCACAGGCTGGCGACGGCGACGGCGGTCATGACGGTCAGGGGTTTGCGTACCGCGAGTGCGCGGGACTTGGCGGCCACCTGCGCGGCGCGGCCGCGCATATCATTCAACAACGTGTCTAGGGTCATGCGTGCCAATGTCTGATTTCAGGTCCAGGTCCAAGCCACCCCGCATCGGTGCATCCCGTACCGGGAGTCCGACGGCCGCGCTGGACGCGGCACTGGGTGGTACGTCGGCCGATCCGATCCGCCGGGCCATGTGGCTCGACGCGCTGGACCGCCGCCTCGTTCCCCTGCTGCCTCCGTCGCTGGCGCCGCATGCGCGGCTGGCCAATGTCGATGGCAGCAGGCTGGTCTTCCTCGTCGATTCGCCCATCTGGCACGCCAGGCTGCGCCTGTCGGCCGATGTGCTGCTCGACGCCGCCCGGTCCATCGGGCTGGATGTCAGCGACATCGTGGTCAGGACCTCGACCCGGCCGCTGCGACCCGAGGTCGATGCAGGCCGCGCACGTCCGACACCGCCGTCCGCCGTGGCCCGCGAGGCCGTGGCAGCCGCACTGGCCTCGTTGCAACCGCCGGACGGCGACGACAACGGGACGCGATGAGTCGGGTGATCCCTTCTCCCCTGCTCACCGACGTCGACGCCGGGTGAAGGGGGTGCGGGCATCCTACCGGCGGTTTCAGGCCGGGAAGTTAACTGAAAATTATAATTTCAGAAATTTAAAGTTAAATTTCTGTTATTGACGCCGCTCGACATGAACCGTCCGGCTTTGACTTCGTCGGGTTCATAGGGCGTTCGCAAAGGTGACTACGCGGCCGGGACGCTGTGGAATGCGCTTGCGCGATCCTGGGGTATCCGCCCGTGCCGTCGATCGGAATCGCGCGCAAGCGCGCTCCACACGAACCCAGCGATCAGGCGGCGACCGGAACGCCGTAGGCGAGCGGCGCAGGCGCGGTGCGGTCGAAGCTGACCTTCTCCCACGCGTCCGCCTCGGCCAGCAGCGCTCGCACCAGCTTGTTGTTGAGCGCGTGGCCGGACTTGTAGCCGACGAAGCGGCCGAGAATCGGGTGACCGGCGAGATACAGGTCGCCCACCGCGTCGAGGATCTTGTGGCGCACGAACTCGTTGGCGTAGCGCAGGCCGTCGTCGTTGAGCACGCGGAACTCGTCGAGCACGATCGCATTGTCCATCGAGCCGCCGAGCCCGAGGTTGCGCTCGCGCATGTATTCGAGATCGCGCATGAAACCGAACGTGCGCGCGCGGCTGACTTCACGGATGTAGGCCTCGGTCGAGAACTCGACCTCGGCGCGCGACTGCGCGACCGGAATCGCCGGGTGGTCGAACGCGATGGTGAAGTCGAGCTTGAAGCCGTCGTAGGGCTCGAAACGCGCGATCTTGTCGCCTTCGCGCACTTCCACCGGCTTGAGCACGCGGATGAAGCGCTTGGGCGCATCCTGCTCGACCACGCCGGCCGACTGCAGCAGGAACACGAAGGGACCGGACGAGCCGTCCATGATCGGCACTTCGGCCGCGGACAGTTCGATATAGAGGTTGTCGACGCCCAGGCCCGCGAGTGCGGACATCAGGTGTTCGACGGTCTGCACATTGGCCGGGCCGCAACTCAGGCCGGTGCACAACGTGGTTTCGGTGACGAGGTTGCCGTCGGCCGGAATCTCGACCACGGGCTCCAGGTCGACGCGGCGGAACACGATGCCGGTGTCGGGCGCGGCCGGACGCAGGGTCAGGAACACTTTCTCGCCGCTGTGCAGGCCGACGCCTGTCGCGCGGATCACGTTCTTGATGGTGCGTTGGCGGGGCATGGGGGTGTCCGCAGAAGGGAAGATCCCGCGCGTCCGTCATCGGACTGTCATCGGAACCGGGGGCAGATTATCACGGCGCCGCCTGAACCTGAACGAAAGCTCGGCGGCCCGAATGGCACCCGATGAATGCGGAAATCCGCGTTCCGGGACCGGAAAACGGTCCACCGGGACACCCGGTGGACCAAAAGGCGACGCGCGGACAACGCGACGCCGGGCAGAACCCATGGCGGGAGGACGATCCGCCACGCAGCGGCGATCCATCGCCGCGCACCGTTCAACGGTGCGCGCGGACTGGACTGCCGCGGATGACGCGGATCAGTCGGCCTGGCGGCGCAGGAACGCCGGAATGTCCAGGTAGCTGCTGTCGCTGCCGAAATCGGCGGCCTTCGGGGCTTCCGAGGATTCGGCGCGCGCCGCACCGCGCAACGGCGATGCGGACGTGCCACCACCGTTGCCGCGCAGCGAGGCCGCGATGCTGTGACCCGGGCTGTACGGGGCCACGGCGTCGGACTCGTCGTCGATCAGCATGCCGGTCGTACCGTCGCGGACGCCACGCTGGTTGTTGCTGATCAGCTGCACCTGCGGCTTGCCGCGGCTCGCGCTGTCGCCGTTGTAGCCGGTGGCGCGCGCGGGTGCGCGGTTGAGGCCGGTGGCGACCACGGTCACGCGGACTTCGTCCTGCATGTCCGGATCGAGCACGGTGCCGATGACGATGGTCGCGTCCTCGCTGGCGAAGTTCTCGACGGTGCGGCCGACTTCGTCGAACTCGGCCATCGTGAAGTCCGCGCCGGCGGTGATGTTGACCAGGATGCCGTTCGCACCGGCCAGGTTGACGTCGTCGAGCAGCGGGTTCTGGATCGCGGCTTCGGCCGCGGCCTGCGCGCGGTCGTCGCCGCGGGCGTTGCCGGTGCCCATCATCGCCAGGCCCATTTCCGACATCACGGTGCGCACGTCGGCGAAGTCGACGTTGATCAGGCCCGGACGCACGATCAGGTCGGCGATGCCCTGCACGGCGCCGAGCAGCACGTCGTTGGCGGCGCGGAAGGCCTGGATCATCGTCGCGTTGCGGCCGAGTACGGTGATCAGCTTCTCGTTCGGGATCGTGATCAGCGAATCGCAATGCGCCGACATCTCCTCGATGCCCTTGAGCGCGACCTGCATCCGACGGCGGCCTTCGAACGGGAACGGCTTGGTGACCACGGCGACGGTCAGGATGCCCATCTCCTTCGCCAGCTGGGCGACGACGGGCGCCGCGCCGGTGCCGGTGCCGCCGCCCATGCCGGCGGTGATGAAGACCATGTCGGCGCCCTGCAGCGCGTCCATGATGATCTCGCGATCCTCGAGCGCAGCCTGGCGGCCGACTTCCGGATTCGCGCCTGCACCCAGGCCCTTGGTGACGCTGCTGCCGAGCTGCAGCTGCAGCTTGGCGCCGCAGTTCTTGATCGCCTGCGAATCGGTGTTGGCGGTGATGAACTCCACGCCGTCGACGCTGTTGTTGACCATGTGCGCGACCGCGTTGCCGCCGCCGCCGCCGACGCCGATGACCTTGATCACCGCGTTTGGAGCCATCTTCTCGACCAGTTCGAAATGTGCCATGTCCGTCGTCCTCTGGGTTTGGGCCGGGTTCGGCGTGGTGTCCACGTCCTTCCCGGCATCTATTGGTTTGGGTGTCGCCTGCCGCACTCGCCTCTGTCGCCGTCGCCCTGCCCGCCGCGTCCCGCTCTGGCGCGAATCAGAATTCGCCGTTGAACCGCGCCCACATCTTCTTCAGCCACCCGCCGGCGCGGCCGCCGGAAACCACCGGTCTTCGGGGGTGTTCGATCTGGCTGCCCATCAGCAGCAGGCCCACGCCGCTGGCGTGCACCGGATTGCCGACCACTTCGCCCAGGCCGGTGACGTGCTGCGGAATGCCCACGCGCACCGGCATCTGCAGCATTTCCTCGGCGAGCTCGACGACGCCTTCCATCTTCGAGGCGCCGCCGGTCAGCACCATGCCGGCGCGGACGTGCTGCTCGAAGCCCGAGCGGCGCAGTTCGGCCTGCACCATCTCGAAGATCTCCTCGTAGCGCGCCTGCACCGCCTGCGCCAGCGACTGCCGCGGCAGCCGCCGCGGCGGCCGGTCACCGACGCTCGGCACCTGGATCGATTCTTCCGACGTCGCCAGCTGCGCCAGCGCGCAGGCGTAGCGGACCTTGATCTGCTCGGCTTCCGGGGTGGGCGTGCGCAGCATGTGCGCGATGTCCTCGGTGACCTTGTCGCCGGCGATCGGCAGCGACGCGGTGTGGCAGATCGCGCCCTGCACGAACACCGCCAGATCCGTCGTGCCCGCGCCCATGTCGACCAGCACGACGCCGAGTTCGCGCTCATCCGAGGTCAGCACCGCGGTGCTCGACGCGAGTGACGACAGGATCAGGTCGTCGATCGACAGGCCGCAGCGTTGCACGCACTTGCTGATGTTGGCCGCGGCCGACTGCGCGCAGACCACGAGGTGCGCATGCACCTCGAGGCGCACGCCGGTCATGCCGACCGGATTGCGGATGCCTTCCTGCGAATCGTCGAGCACGTACTCGCGCGGGATCGCATGCAGGATCTTCTGGTCGGCCGGAATCGCGACCGCCTTCGCGGCGTCGAGCACGCGGTCGAGATCGGCCCAGGTCACCTCGTTGTCGCGGATCGGCACGATGCCCGGCGAGTTGCGGCACTGCACGTGGTTGCCGGAGATCGACGCGTAGACCGAGCGGATCTCGCAGCCGGCCATCAGCTCGGCCTCCTCGACCGCGCGCTGGATCGACTGCACCGTCGATTCGATGTCGACGACGACGCCGCGCTTGAGCCCGCGCGATTCGTGGCTGCCGATGCCGATGACCTCGATCGGGTTGCCGGGCGAGTATTCGCCGACCAGCGCCACCACTTTCGAGGTGCCGATGTCGAGTCCGACGATGAGCGTCTTGTCGCCTTTGCGGTTCATGTGAGGCCGTGCTTCTGGATGCGGAGTGCGTGGGACATCGGAGCCACCGCGACGCGGTTGGCGGGTGCGCCGGCCGGCGCCGCGGCGCCTGCGTCGGCAGCGGCTTCGGCCTCGCCGGGCTTGGCCCAGACCAGCGCGAAGCCGTTGGTGTAGCGGAGGTCGGCGCGCGCCAGCGCTTCGACGCGGCCGGTCGTCAGCCGCGGCAGCATCCGCGCGAAACGCGCGAGGCGCAGGCGCGCTTCCTGGCTGCCGACGATGACTTCGGTGCCGCTCGACAGCGTCAGCTGCCAGCTGCCGCGCGCATCGAGCGCGACGCGTTCGACGCGGACGCCGGCGCCGCCGAACAGGTCGCGCGATTCGTTGTAGAGCGCGACGATCTCGGCGATGCGGTTCTCGGGACCGTCGAAGCGCGGCATCTGCGCCGGCGCATCGACGCCGTCGGCGGCGAACAGCCGGCCGCGCGTCGACAGCAGACGGGCATCGCCCCAGTGCGCGAACGGCACGTGTTCGGCGATCCGCACTTCCAGCACGTCCGGCCAGCGCTTGCGCACCTCGACGCCGGCGACCCACGGCACGCGGGCGACGTCGCGCTGCGCATCGCCCAGATCGACGGCGAAGAACCCGCGCTGCGCATGCGGCAGCACTGCGGCGCGCACGCGTGCGGTGTCGACCTGCTCCAGCCCGTCGTTGAGGCGCAGCACGCGCAGCGGCCAGCGCTCGGCGCCGATCCAGCCGTTGACGACGGCGACCACCGGCAGGGCCACCAGCGCGATCGCCAGGAGCCAGGCCAGGACCCGCGCCATCGTGCCGAACGCCTGGTTCATCGCGGCGCCACCTCCGCGGGAACGGTCGCTTCGAGCACGCGCCAGCACAGCGCCGGATAGTCGATGCCGATCTTCGCCGCGGCCTTGGGCACCAGCGAGTGGCTGGTCATGCCCGGCGCGGTGTTCACTTCGAGCAGCAGCAATGCGCCGGTGCGACGGTCGCGCATCACGTCGACGCGGCCCCAGCCGCTGCAGCCGGCGGCGACGAAGGCGTCGACGGCGAGCGCGGCGATGCGCGCCTCGTCGGCGCCGTCCAGGCCCGGGCACAGGTACTGGGTGTCGTCGGACACGTACTTGGCCTCGTAGTCGTACCAGGCGCCCTTGGGCACGATGCGGATCGACGGCAACGCGCGCGGGCCACCGGCATCCTCGATGACCGCGACGGTCAGCTCGTCGCCCTCGACCATCTGCTCCATCAGCAGCTCGCCGGGATAGCGCGCGGCGAGTTCGACCGCGGCGTCCAGATCGGCGTCTTCGAACACGCGGCTGATGCCGACGCTCGAACCTTCCTGCGACGGCTTGATGATGACCGGCAGGCCGATCGCGCGCGCCGCGGCGTGGACATCGTCGCCCGGCTGCAGGCGGCGGTAACGCGGTGTCGGCAGGTCGAGGCTCATCCACACCTGCTTGGTGCGGATCTTGTCCATCGTCAGCGCGGAACCGAGCACGCGCGAACCGGTATAGGGAATCGCGAACGCGTCGAGCAGGCCCTGCACCACGCCGTTCTCGCCGTCGCCGCCGTGCAGGATGTTGAACACGCGGTCGAAGCGGCCGGCGACGATGTCCTGCGCGAGCGCGGGCACGCCGTCGACGGCATGCGCGTCGACACCGCGCGAGCGCAGCGCTTCGAGCACGCCCTGCCCCGACTGCAACGAGACTTCGCGCTCGGAACCCGGGCCACCGAGCAACACCGCGACGCGGCCGAACACGGCCGGATCGGTGAAGCGCGGCGGCGACAGCGTCAGGCTCATCGCGCGGCCTCCGTCGTCCGGAACCCGGCCTGCGCCAGCTGCTGCACGGCCGCACCGATGTCGCCGGCGCCCATCATCAGCAGCAGGTCGCCGTCCTGGAGGATGTCGGGCAGCACGTCGGCGAGTTCGTCGGCGCCGTTGACGACGACGGGATCGATCCGGCCGCGCGCACGGATCGCACGCGCCAGCGCTTTCGCATCCGCGCCGGCGATCGGCGCTTCGCCGGCCGGATAGACCTCGGTCAGCACCAGCGCATCGACATCCGACAGCACGCCGGCGAAATCGTCGAACAGGTCGCGCGTGCGGCTGTAGCGATGCGGCTGGAACGCGACGACGAGGCGGCGATCGCGCCAGCCACCGCGCGCGGCCTCGAACACCGCGGCGAGTTCCTTGGGGTGATGGCCGTAGTCGTCGACCAGTTGCACGCGCGCGCCGGTCGGCGTGACCAGTTCGCCGAGCAGGTTGAAGCGGCGGCCGATGCCTTCGAAGCGGCCGAGCGCGGCGACGATCGCCTCCGGCGCGACGCCGAGCTGCCAGCCCACGGCAGCCGCGGCCAACGCGTTGAGCACGTTGTGGCGACCGGGCAGCGCGAGGCGCGCACGGATGCGGATGCTCTCGGGCAGGCACAGCGTGAACGTCATCGCCGCGCCGTCCTGGCCGATGTCCTCGGCGCGCACGTCGGCGTCTTCCGACAGGCCGTAGGTCATCACGTGGCGCGGGGTTTCCGATGCCAGGCGCGCGACTTCGGCATCGTCGATGCACAGCACCGCGAGGCCGTAGAACGGCAGGCGATGCAGGAATTCGTGGAACGCGGCCTGCACGCGGGCGAAATCGCCGCCGTAGTTCTCCAGGTGATCGGCGTCGATGTTGGTGACGATCGCGACCAGCGGATTCAGGCGCAAAAAGCTGCCGTCGCTCTCGTCGGCCTCGGCCACCAGCCAGTCGCCGCTGCCGAGCCGCGCATTCGCGCCGGCCGCGAGCAGCTGGCCGCCGACGACGAAGGTCGGGTCGAGGCCGCCTTCGGCGAGCACGCTGGCGGTCAGCGAGGTCGTCGTGGTCTTGCCGTGGGTGCCGGCCACCGCGATGCTGCGGCGGAAGCGCATCAGCTCGGCCAGCATCTCGGCGCGCGGCACGACCGGAATGCGCTGCGCGCGCGCTTCCATCAGTTCGGGATTGTCGTGGCGGATCGCGCTCGACACGACCACGCAGTCGGTGCCCAGCACATTGGCCGCGGCGTGGCCACGATGCACGGTCGCGCCCAGGCGCGTGAGGCGGCGCGTGGTCGCGCTGTCGGCGGTATCCGAGCCGGACACCTTGTAGCCCAGCGTGCACAGCACTTCGGCGATGCCGCTCATGCCGATGCCGCCGATGCCGACGAAATGCACGCGCGAGAATACCTTGGCGAAGTCTTCCTTCGACAGGCCGCGGGTCTGGTGGAGACGACGGATCATGCCTGGCTCCTGCCCCCGAAGCTCGGCTCGATGCGCTGCTGCAGGCGGCTGGTCCCGCGCGACGGCGCGCTCGACTGCACGGGCAGCGGCGGCTGGGTGGTGGGGGGCACCGGGCCGGCCGGCGCCGGCGCCGCGGCATCGCCACGCAGCCGCGCGACCTGGCGCTGGGCGCGGTCGAGTTCGTAGGACACGCGCAGCAGCAGGCCGAGCGCGACGCAGGTCATCATCACGCTCGAGCCGCCCGACGACACCAGCGGCAGCGTCAGGCCCTTGGTCGGCAGCAGACCGAGATTCACGCCGATCGAGACCATGCTCTGCAGGCCGATCATCAGCGCGACGCCGAAGGCACAGTAGCCGGCGAAGTGGCGGCGCATCTCGACGCACTTCAGGCCGACCCACAGCGCGCGACCGACCAGGGCGACGAACAGGCCGATCACCAGGCACACGCCGATGAAGCCGAGTTCCTCGGCCAGCACCGAGAAGATGAAGTCGGTATGCGCCTCGGGCAGGTACGACAGCTTCTGCACCGATGCGCCGAGGCCCACGCCGGCGAACTCGCCGCGGCCCACCGCCATCAGCGCGTTGCTGAGCTGGTAGCCGGCACCGAGCTGGTCTTCCCACGGGTCGAGGAACGAGGTCAGGCGACGCACGCGATACGGTTCCAGGATCGCGATGAACGCGAATATCGGCAGGCCGATGACGACCGGCGCGGCCATGCGCGGCATGTGCACGCCGCCGAGCACCAGCATGCCGGCGGTGACGGCGAGCAGCAGCGAGGCATGGCCGAAGTCGGGCTGCAGCAGCAGCAGACCGACCAGCGCCACGGCGACGCCGAGCGGCTTGAGCATCGCCGGCCACGTCGCGTTGACCTCGTCGCGGAAGCGTACGAGATAGCTCGCCAGCCAGACGATGTAGATGACCTTGACCGCCTCGACGACCTGGAAGTTCGAGATGCCGAGGTGGATCCAGCGGTGCGCGCCATTGACCGTGCGCCCCAGGCCCGGGACGAACACCAGCAGCAGCAGCACCGCGCAGGCGACCAGCGCCAGCCGGTCGTACTTCTCGATCGTCTTGAGTTCGGTGCGCATCACCGCGAGCGCGAAGCCGATCCCGAGCGCGAGGAACATCAGGTGCCGGGTCAGGAAGTAGTAGCGGCCGACGCGCATGTCCTCGCCGATCGCGATCGAGCTCGACGCGACCATGATCACGCCGAGCGTCGCGATCGACACGATGATGCCCATCAGCCACGGATCGAAACGCCCGTGGATGTCGTCGATGCGCGTCGCCTGGCGGGCGGCGGCGCTGTCGTGGGCGTGCTGATCAAAGGTCCGGGCCATCAGCGCACCTTCAACGTGGCGAGGCCGACCAGCACCAGGATCACCGAGATGATCCAGAAGCGCACGATGACGCGCGGTTCGGGCCAGCCCTTGAGTTCGAAGTGGTGGTGGATCGGCGCCATGCGGAACACGCGCTTGCCGGTCAGCTTGAAGCTGGCGACCTGGATCATCACCGACAGCGTCTCGATGACGAAGATGCCGCCCATGATCACCAGCACCAGTTCCTGGCGCACGATCACCGCCATCGTGCCGAGCACGGCGCCGAGCGCCAGCGCGCCGATGTCGCCCATGAACACCATCGCCGGATAGGTGTTGAACCACAGGAAGCCGAGCCCTGCCCCGGCGATCGCCGCGCAGATGATCACCAGCTCGCCCGCGCCCGGCACCGGCGGAATCTGCAGGTAGCTCGAGAACACCGCATTGCCCGAGGCGTAGGCGAACACGCCCAGACCGCAGGCGACCAGCACGGTCGGCATGATCGCCAGACCATCGAGGCCGTCGGTCAGGTTCACCGCATTGGAGAAGCCGACGATCCAGAAGTAGGCGATCGCGACGAAGCTGATGCCGGCCAGCGGCAGCGCGATCGACTTGAACAGCGGCACGTAGAACGTGGTCGCCGCGGCGACGTCGGCGTAGAGGTACAGGTACAGGCCGGCGGCGAGGCCGAAGATCGACTGCAGCAGGTACTTCCAGCGGGATTTGAGGCCGTTCGGGTCGCGCTTGACGATCTTGATCCAGTCGTCGTACCAGCCGATCGTGCCGAAGGCGACCATCACCGCCATCACCACCCAGACGTACCTGTTGCGCAGGTCGCCCCACATCATCACCGACAGGAAGATGGTCAGCAGGATCAGCGCACCGCCCATCGTCGGCGTGCCGGCCTTGGAGAAATGCGTCTGCGGGCCGTCCTGGCGGATCGGCTGGCCACCCTTGAACTGGGCGAGCTTGCGGATCACCGCCGGGCCCAGCCACAGCGACAGCAGCAGCGACGTCAGCGCGGCGAGGATGCCGCGGAACGTCAGGTACTCGAACAGCTTGAAGAAGTCTTCCAGACCCTGCAGCCAGCGGGCGAGTTCAAGCAGCATGTCCGGTTCCTTCTTCGTCGCGCAGCGCGGTGACCACACGGTCCATCGCACTGCCGCGCGAGCCCTTCACCAGCACGCGCGCATCGGCGTGCAGGTCGGCCCGCAGCGCTTCGATCAGCGCCTGGTGGGTATCGAATCGGCGCGCACCGTCGCCGAAGGCATCGGCCGCGGCCGCGCTCAGTGCGCCCAGCGCATACAGCCGCGCGATGCCGGCCGACTTCGCGCGCACGCCGGCCTGGGCGTGCATCGCCGCGCCGTCCTCGCCGAGTTCGCGCATGTCGCCGAGCACCAGCCAGCGCTCGCCGCCGCCGGCGGCGAGCGTGTCGATCGCGGCATTGAGCGAACCGGGATTGGCGTTGTAGCTGTCGTCGATCAGCACCGCGCCGCCGGCCAATGTGTGCCGCACCAGACGGCCGGCGACCGCTTCGGCGCTGCCGAGCGCGGCGACGATGGTGGCGAGCGGCACGCCGGCGGCCAGCGCGATGGCGGTCGCGGCCAGCGCGTTGCGCACGTTGTGCCGGCCGGGCAGCGGCAGCGTGACGTCGGCCTCGCCCGCGGGCGTGAGCAGACGGAAACGCGCGCCCGCATCGTCGAGGCGCACGTCGCGCGCCGACACGTCGGCGGTGGCTTCGATGCCGAAGCGCAGCAGGCGACGGCCGTGCGCGCGCTGCGCGAAGAACGGCGCGAACGCATCGTCGGCGTTGATGACGGCGGTGCCGTCGGCCGGCAGCGCGTCGTAGATCGCGGCCTTGGTGTCGGCGATGCCGAGCAGGCTGCCCATGCGTTCCATGTGCGCCGGCGCGACGTTGTTGACCAGCGCGATGCGCGGCTGCGCGATCGCGGTCAGGTACGCGATGTCGCCCGGCTTGCCGGCGCCCATCTCGTAGACCGCGAACACCGCGTCTTCCGGCGCATCGAGCACCGCCAGCGGCAGGCCGATCTCGTTGTTGAAGTTGCCGGGATTGAAGCAGGTGGCGGCGTGACGCGACAGGATCGCGGCGACCAGCTGCTTGACGCTGGTCTTGCCGTTGCTGCCGGTGATCGCCACGACCGTCGCGGTGCGCGACCGCTGCACCGCGGTCGCGAGCGCGCCGAGTGCACGCTGCGGATCGGCGACGACGATCTGCGGCAGCGCGACGTCGAGCGCACGCGCGACGAGGGCCGCGCGTGCGCCGCGGGCGGCGGCATCGGCGACGTGGTCGTGGCCGTCGAAGTTGTCGCCCTTGAGCGCGACGAACAGCAGTGCGTGGACTTCGGCCGCGTCGAGCTTGCGGGTGTCGGTGGCGACGGCGTCGATCGGGAAATCGCCATCGACGCCATGCAGGCGGCCGTTGACGAGCTGGGCGATGCGGGCGAGCGACAGCGGATTCATCGCGCGCCCTCCGCATCACGTGCATCCAGCGCGGCCTGCGCGACGACGCGATCGTCGAAGGCGTGCTGCACGCCGTCGATCTCCTGGTAGGGCTCGTGGCCCTTGCCGGCGATCAGCACGATGTCGCCCGGCCCGGCCTCGCCGACCGCGCGTTCGATCGCGCGGCGGCGGTCGCGCTCGACGATGACGGCATCGGGCTTCGCGAAGCCGGCCATGATGTCGGCGACGATCGCATCGCCGTTCTCGCGGCGCGGATTGTCGTCGGTGACGATGACGCGGTCGGCGTTCGCTTCGGCGATGGCCGCCATCTGCGGACGCTTGCCGGTGTCGCGTTCGCCGCCGCAGCCGAACACGCACACCAGTTCGCCGCGCAGATGGCCGCGCAGCGACTGCAGCGCCTGCTGCAGCGGATCGGGCTTGTGCGAATAGTCGACGACGACCAGCGGCTGCGCGTCGCCGCCACCGAGGCGGTTCATGCGGCCGGCGATCGGCTGCAGGTCGGCGAGCACGCGCACGATCTGCGCCGGCGCATGATCCAGCGCGCGCAGCACGCCGGCGATGACCAGCAGGTTGTCGACGTTGAAGCGGCCGAGCAGCGCCGCGCGCACCGGCAGCGATTCGCCGTCGATGCGCAGCGTGAACGCGATGCCGCGGTCGTCGAGGGCGATGTCGTGCGCGGCGATGTCGGCGGCGGCATCGCCGGCGGCGCTGACGGTGATCGCGCGCACGCCGGCGGCGAGCGTGTCCGGCAGCGTCGCGCCGAAGGCATCGTCGATGTTGATCACCGCGGCCTCGAGCCCATCGCGCACGAACAGCCTGGCCTTCGCCGCGCCGTAGCCGGCCATGTCGCCGTGGTAGTCGAGATGATCGCGGGTGAGATTGGTGAACACCGCGACATCGAAGTGCACGGCATCGACGCGGCCCTGGTCGAGCGCGTGCGAGCTGACTTCCATCGCCACCGCCCGCGCGCCGGCATCGCGCAGCTGCGCGAGCAGCGCATGCGTCTGCAGCACCAGCGGCGTGGTGAAACCGGTCGGCTCGATCGCGCCATGCAGGCCGGCGCCGAGCGTGCCGATGGTGCCGGCGCGCGTGCCGGTGGCCTCGAAGGCCTGCGCGAGCAACTGCACGGTCGAGGTCTTGCCGCTGGTGCCGGTCACGCCGACCATCGTCATCGCATGCGAGGGCTGGCCGTGGAACATGTCGGCCATCGCGCCCATGCGCGTACGCAGACCGGCGACGGCGATCGCATCGGCCGGCAGCGACGGGATCTCGGCCGGCACCGGCGGTTCGAACAGGATCGCGCTGGCGCCGGCGGCGCGCGCGGTGTCGGTGAAATGCAGGCCGTGCGTGCCGAAGCCGCCGATCGCGACGAAGGCATCGCCGGGACGGATCGCGCGGCTGTCCTGCACCAGGCCGGTGATGACCGTGTCGGCCGGCACCGCGGCGACGTCGGGCAGCAGTTCGTCGAGGGCCATCGCGCGGCTCATCGCTGGCCTCCGGCGAGATGCGTCGCGGCGACCGGCGCCGGCTGCGGGGCCGATGCGACAGGCGCTGCGGGAAGGACGGCCGGCGTCGCCGGCGCAGGCGCTGCCGGCGCGCTGCGGCCCTGCTCGCGCATGCGCTTGGCATCGGCGGCGGCCTGCGCCGCCAGCCAGGTGTCGATGTCGTCCGGCGGCACGTCCATCAGGCGCAGCGCGCCGTCCATGACCCGCTGGAACACCGGCGCCGACACGTAGCCGCCGCCGTAGGTGGAGCCGCCCTTGGAGGTGTCCGGATCGTCGATGACCACGGCCATCGCGAAGCGCGGATTCTCGACCGGCACCAGGCCGGCGAAGAACGCGAGGTAACGGCGCGCATACCCGCCGCCGCTGGCCTTGCGCGCGGTGCCGGATTTGCCGGCGACGTGATAGCCGAGGATCGCGGCGCGCGTGCCGGTGCCGCCGGGCTCGGTGACGGTCTGCATCATCCGCACCACTTCGTCGGCGACCGCGGCCGACACCACCTGGCGCGCTTCGCCGGCGTGTCCCTTGACGAAGGTCGGCGCGATCGCGCGGCCGTGGTTGCCGAGCGTGGCGTAGGCGTGCGCGATCTGCATCGGCGTGACCGACAGGCCGTAGCCGTAGGACATGCCCTGCTTACTCGTGCCGCTCCAGCGCGACGGATCCGGGAACAGGCCAGCGGCCTCACCGGGAAAGCCGCTGCCGGTGCTCTGGCCGTAGCCGAAGCTGCGCACGAAATCGTAGAAATACCGGTTGTCGAGCTTGTGCACGATCATCGACGAACCCACGTTGGAGCTCTTGGTGATGATGCCGGTCGTGTCGAGCACACCGTAGTTGCGGAAATCGCTGGTCCTGTTGGACCTGCCGTTCGCGATCCAGCCCGGGCTCGTGTTGAACGTGCTGGTCGGCGTGATGACGCCCTTCTCCAGCGCCGCCGCGACGGTGATCGGCTTCATCGTCGAGCCGGGTTCCAGCAGATCGGTGACCGCGCGGTTGCGGTGCGCGTCGCGGTTCTCGCCGGTAACGCGGTTGTTGTTGTAGGTCGGCAGGTTGGCCATCGCCAGCACTTCGCCGGTCGCCACTTCCAGCACGACGATCGAGCCCGCGCTCGCGCCGGTCTCCTCCAGCGCGCGGCGCAGTTCGCGATGCGCGAGGAACTGGATGCGGCGGTCGATGCTCAGCACCAGGTCCTTGCCCGGCTCGGCGGCGCGCACCAGGCTCACGTGCTCGACGATGCGGCCGTGGCGGTCGCGGATCACGTTCTGCGCGCCCGGCTTGCCGGCCAGCCACTCGTCGAACGCCAGTTCCACGCCTTCCTGGCCGTTGTCGTCGATGTTGGTGAAGCCCAGCACGTGCGAGACCGCTTCGCCCTGCGGATAGAAGCGGCGGTATTCGCGCTGCGAGAACACGCCCGGCACGCCGAGGTCGAGCACGCGCTTGGCCGCCACCGGGCTGATCCGGCGGTGGCGCGGGATGTACATGAATTCCTTGTCGGCGCGCTGCGACACCGCGCGCGCCAGGTCCTCGAGCGGCAGACCGGTGGCCTGGGCCAGTTCGGGCAGCCGGTCGGGATGCTTGCTCAGTTCCTGCGGATTCGCCCACAGCGACTCGACCGGCGACGAGATCGCCAGCGGCTCGCCGTTGCGGTCGGTGATCATGCCGCGCGAGGCCGGGATCGGCACTTCGCGGCGGAAGCGCGCGTCGGCCTTCTGCTGGTAGAACGCATTGTCGATCAGCTGCAGGTCCACCGCGCGGCCGACCAGCGCCACCGCACCCAGGCCCAGCGCGCCGCCGACCAGCATCAGCCGCAGGCGCAGGTCGAACTGCGCGCGCTTGCGCGGCTTCTTGGCGTGGCCGTCGCCGGCCTTGATGAACTTGCGGAAGTTCATGGCCGCACCACGACGATCTCGGCCGTCTCGGGAAAGCGCATGCCCAGACGCTCGCGCGCGACCTGGTCGACGCGGTTACTCATCGCCCAGGTCGCCTGCTCGAGCTGCAGGCGGCCAAAGTCGATGTTGAGCTCGTCACGCGCGCGTTCCAGACGGGTCAGGTCGATGTAGAGCTGGCGGTAGTCGTGGCGCGCGTGGACCACGCCGATCGCGGTGATCACGTTGGCGGCCAGCAGAATCGCGACGAGGACGTGGCGCAGCTTCATGCGGCCGCCTCCAGCTTCTCGGCCACGCGCAGCACGGCGCTGCGGGCGCGCGGATTGGCGCGCAGTTCGGCGTCGTCGGCCTTGGTCGCGTCGGCGACGATGCGCAGGCGCGGCACGAACGGCGCGGCCTCGGGCAGGCGGCGGTTGCCGGCCGGCGCCTTCGCGTGGCCGGCGATGAAGCGCTTGACGATGCGGTCTTCCAGCGAATGGAAGCTGATCACCGCGAGACGGCCGCCGGGACGCAGCGCGGCGAGCGCGGCGTCGAGGCCGGTTTCGAGATCGGCCAGTTCGCGGTTGACGTGGATGCGGATCGCCTGGAACGAGCGCGTCGCCGCATGCGTTTCCTTCTGGCCCGGCTTGGACTTGCCGCGCGGCACGTTGGCGGCGATCACCGCGGCGAGATCGGCGGTGCGCAGGAACGGCGCCTCGACCCGGCGCGCGACGATCGCGCGCGCGATGCGGCGGCTCATGCGCTCCTCGCCGTAGGTCCACAGCACGTCGGCGATCGCGGCCTCGTCGGCGCGTGCGATCCACTGCGCCGCGCTTTCGTCGGCGTCCGGATCCATGCGCATGTCGAGCGGACCGTCCTTGCCGAAGCTGAAGCCGCGCTCGGCGACGTCGAGCTGCGGCGAGGACACGCCCAGATCGAACAGCAGGCCGTCGAGCGGCGCTTCGGTGACCGCCTCCCAGCTCGCCAGGTCGGCGAAGCTGCCGCGGCGGATCGACACGCGGGCGTCCTCGCCGAAACGGGCTTCGGCGACCGCGATGGCGTCGGGATCCTTGTCCATCACCAGCAGGCGGCCATCGGCGCCGAGCTGCGCGAGCACACCGGCGGCGTGGCCACCGCGGCCGAAGGTGCCGTCGAGGTAGCGGCCGTCCGGACGCACGTGCAGGCCGTCGAGCACCTGCGCGTACAACACCGGGAGGTGGCCGGACATCGCATCCGTACCACCCGCGGTCACAACGGCAATCCTTCGAGATCGTCGCCGGCCATGTCCTCGTCGGTCAGGGTCTGGCGGATCTGCGCCTGGTGCGCCTGCTCGCTCCAGAGCTCGAACTTGTCGCCCATGCCCACCAGCACCGCGCGGCGCTCGATGCCGACCGTATTGCGCTGGCTCGCCGGAATGCCGATGCGGCCGCTGGCGTCGGGCTCCAGCACGGTGGCGGCGCCTACCAGCTTGAGCTGCAGGGTGCGGTTGCGGGCCAGCGTGCGCGGCAGCGCGTTGACCTGGTCGCGCAGCGCCTCCCAGGCCTTGAACGGATAGAGGTAGAGCCCGCCGGCATCGAAGGGGTTGTAGGTCAGGACCAGCCGGTTGTCGCACTCACGGGCGACGAAATCCCGATAGGCGGTGGGAATCGCCAATCGGCCCTTCTCGTCGATGGTGATGGCGGTCTCGCCCTGCAACACGTCCGTTCCTGCCCGTTGGGTGCCCGTCTGGAGCGGGCTTTGGCGTTCGGAAAACCACGAAATTCCCGGTTTCCCCACGAGTCGCCACCTTAGGACCCGTCATTTGGGTTGTCAACAGCTTTGTCGAGAACTTTTCACCTGTCTGGTCAATGACTTGCAGCACTCTTCAGAGACTTGTTCAAGCTTTATCCACAAGCTTCTGTTTCGTCTCAAATTTTGAGATTTCGGCGATTTCGGGGATGAACGGAACCCTCACGTGGGCTTCACGGGATCGGGATGGTGCGGTGCGGCGTGGAGGGCGTTTTCGGTGGCACAGGAGGTTGGTTGCGCGAATGTGGGGACCGGACTGACTCGGGGCGTACTGCGTCCCGGTTGAAATCGGGTCAGCCTTCAATGCTGCGCCAACGACGGCGAGACTTCGTCCGTCAGGAAGCCGGTCCAGTGGAGACGGCCAACCGACACCTCTCCCTCCGGGAGAGGTCGACGCGCGCAGCGCGTCGGGTGAGGGTTGGGGCTTTCCAGGGACGTATCCAAAAGCACCCTCATCCGCCCTCGGGGCACCTTCTCCCAAGGGGGAACGAAAAACGCGCGGGGCTCGTGACCTCGAGTTCGGTTCCAGCAGAGTCCCGTCTCTCGAGCCTGGCACCGGGTCGATTCTTGAATCGGTAAGCCAAGATCAAAGCGGACTTCCGTGGAAAGCCCGGCCCTCATCCCGTTCCCTTCTCCCAGGGGGAGAAGGGCGAAGGTGCCGTGCGGGTTCGGCCTCGGCAGCAGCGCTGAAGACACAACCTCCATTCCTTCGGAGGCCTCGGTTAGCTGGGTGGCGGAGCCGGCCGATAAGCCGGGTTCTGTCGTGGACAGTCATTCCTCTAGGCGCACCGTCACCGGTACGCTCGAGCAACCTACCCGGACCCGACGCGGGCAACGTCATGAGGTCCCTATTTGGTCTTGCTCCAGGTGGGGTTTGCCGTGCCGGCCTGTTACCAGGCTCGCGGTGCGCTCTTACCGCACCATTTCACCCTTGCCGTCCTGCCGAAGCAGTCTTGGGCGGTATCTTTCTGTTGCACTTTCCGTCGGCTCGCGCCGCCCAGGCGTTACCTGGCACCTTGCCCTGTGGAGCCCGGACTTTCCTCGGCATCGCCGGATGCGAGCACCCGGGATGACGCGACTGTCTGGCCGACTCCGCCACGCGCATTGTCGCACGCCGGTGACATCACGGACCGGCGCCATGCGCTCAGTCGGCGGAGGCCCTTTCCAGCAGCATCGTGAATCCTAGACGGAATTCCGGCGACAGCGTGGCGTCGTTGTGGCCGCGACCGCGCACCACCGCCAGCAGCCGGTCGGTCGTCGGCAACGGCGTCGCCTCGAACAGCGCCTGCGAGAACTTCGGCGCGGTGGTGGCATCGAGTTCGCCGACGACATAGAACACCGGCTCGTCCAGCCGACCCGCGACATCGAGATTGCCGGCCTTCTGCAGCGCCGGCGCGATGTCGAAGCGCCGCACCGCCAGCCGCGTCCAGAATCCCGCCCGTGCGCGCATCGCCCGGGTCCAGTCCTCGGCGGTGGTCATCGAGCTTTCCAGCACCAGACCATCCAGTTGCCGCGTGTCGGCGACATAGCCGGCGAAAAAGCTGCCCAGCGACTGGCCGTGCACGATCAGCGGCCGGTCCACTGTTTCGGCGCGCACCTGGTCGTAGACCTGCAACGCGTCCGCGCGCAGCCCGTCGATCGTCGGCGTACCGGTGCTGGCGCCGTAGCCGCGATGGTCGACCAGCACCAGATCCACCGGCAGCCCGGCATAGGCGTCGAGAATGCGCCGGGCGTGCAGGCCGGTCCGGAAGCCGTTGCCGCCGAAGTACAGCACCGTCGCGCGGGCGTCGGGACGCGTCAGGTCCACGCGGTAGACCGACACGCCATCGGGCGTGTCGATCCGCGATTCGGTGGCGGTGTAGCCGACGTGCGCGGCGGTCAGCGCGGCCAGATCGGGCGGCGGCGCCGGCATCGGCCGGACCAGATGCGACTCGTGCAGCGAATACGTACAACCGGCCATCGTGACGCACAACGCGGCGGCCATCAGGCCGCGGGCGGATCTGGACTGCATGAGGTGGACTCCTTCCGTGGGACACCGTTCGACGCGATCAGGCGTCCGGAGTTCCCTGCCCGTACAGCGACTTGCGCGGCGCGCCGGTGATGTCGGCGGCGAGCTTGGCGGCCAACGACGGTTTCATCTCGCGGGACAGCAGGCCATAGACGCGGCGCCCCTCGGCCAGACGCGCATCCACGTCGTCGCCCGCGCCCTCGATCAGCACGACGAACTCGCCCTTGCGCTGGTCGGCCTCGCCGGCGACGCATGCGGCAAGAGCCTCCAGCGGGCCGTCGAGCACGGTCTCGAACAACTTGGTGAGCTCGCGCGCGACCACGGCGGCACGCGCGCCGCCGAAGGCCTGGACCGCATCGGCCAGCATCTCCTCGATGCGGTGCGACGACTCGTAGAACAGCACGGTGCGCGGCTCGGACGCGAGCGTCTGCAGCCGTTCGCGGCGTGCGCCGGCCTTGGCCGGCAGGAAGCCTTCGAACACGAAGCGGTCGCTCGGCAGGCCGGCGACGCTGAGCGCGGCGATCAGCGCGCTCGGCCCTGGCACCGGCGAGACCCGCAGGCCAGCCACGCGGGCCGCGCGCACCAGCCGGAAACCGGGATCGCTGACCAGCGGCGTGCCGGCGTCGCTGACCAGGGCCAGCGATTCGCCGGCCTGCAGGCGTTCGACCAGGCGCGCGGCCAGGCCGTCCTCGTTGTGTTCGTGAAGCGCCACCAACGGGCGTTCGATGCCGAAGTGGCCGAGCAACTGGCGCGTATGGCGGGTGTCCTCGGCGCAGATCGCATCGACGCTGCGCAGCACCGCCTGCGCGCGCGGCGACAGATCGCCCAGATTGCCGATGGGCGTCGCCACGACGTGCAGGACACCGGGGGCGCGGGAAGGGTCGCTCATCGTCTGCACACCGGGAACGCTAGAATGCGGCCATTATCCCGCAGCGGAACCGCGACATGGCAGCAACGGCCCAGCCTTCGAACGCCCGCACGCGCGCGACGCGCACCGGCGGCGCGCAGCCCCGCGCACTGCGCCTGCTCGCCGGCGCCGCGCTGGCCGCGATGCTCGCCAGCTGCACGACCGTGCAGACCATCGGCGCCGGCCCCGTCGCCGCGCCGTCGGAAGCGGCGGCGCCCGGTCGCTGGGCCTTCGACGACAGCCGCCCTGCCGCCGAACGCGACGGCTATCGCCCGCCGCGCAAGCTCGCGGTACTGCTGCCGATGAGCGGTTCTCTGGCGACTGCCGCAGCCCCGGTGCGCGACGGCCTGCTGGCCGGCTACTACGGCGAACGCCGCACGCGCCCCGAACTCGCGTTCTACGACACCACCGGCACCGCGGCCGGTACCGCGAGCGCCTACAGCCGCGCGATCGCCGAAGGCGCCGACCAGGTCGTCGGCCCGCTCGGCCGCGAGGAAGTCGATGCGCTGTTCCACAGCCCCGCGCAGGTGCCGGTGATCGCGCTCAACCGCGGCTCCGTGCAGGCGCCGGACAACGCCGCCGCGTTCTCGCTGGCGCCGGAGGACGAAGGCGACGCCGCCGCGCAGTATCTGCTCAGGCGCAACGCGCGCAACGTGCTGGTGCTCAGCAACGGCGAGGACGCCGCGCGCCGCAGCGTGGATGCACTGAGCGCGCGCCTGGCGCAGAACGGCGGCAGCGTGGTCGCCACGCTGGCGATCGTCGGCGACAACCCGGTCGACCAGACCGCGGCGCTGCAGACCGCACTCGCCACCGGCGCCGGCGTCGATGCGGTGTTCCTCGCGATCCGTGGCAACCAGGCACGCGTGCTCGCGCCGCAGCTGTCGGTCGCCGGGCTCGCCACCCGCCCGCGTCTGGGCAGCTCGCTGCTCGCGCAGGGCACCGGCAAGGCGGAAGAAGACCAGATCCTCGACGGCATCGTGTTCCCGACCGAGAGCTGGTCGACCGGCGCGAGCGCCCGCTCGCTGCCGCCGCTTGCCACGGTGTCGCGCGACCTGCCGACGGCCCGCGGCGGCGCGGCGCGCCTGTTCGCATTCGGCTTCGATGCCTGGCTGCTGAGCGGCTATCTCGAACACCTGACCCGGACGCCCGACGCCGCCGTCGGCGGTGCGACCGGCATGCTGCGCGTCGCCGCCGACGGCAACGTCGTGCGCCAGCCGGCGTGGGCGACGTGGCGCAACGGCCACGTGGTGCCGCAGGCGGACGCCGGCGGTTGAACGACCGGCGGCGCGAGGGCGCTGCCGTCGAGCGGGCAGCGGCCGCGTATCTGCAGGCCGCCGGCTTGCGACCGCTCGCCGCGAACGTCGGTTTCCGCGGCGGCGAACTCGATCTGGTGATGCTCGATGCACGCGGCGCATCACGCGTGGTCGTGTTCGTCGAAGTTCGACATCGCCGCACGGCGGCGTTCGGCGGCGGCGCGGCCTCGATCGATGCCGGCAAGCGCCGGCGCCTGGTGCTGGCCGCGCAGCAGTTCCTGGTGCGCGAGCGCGATCTGCGCGACCTGGCCTGCCGCTTCGATGTCGTCGAAGCGAGCGGTAATGCCGATGCGCCGGCGCTGCGCTGGATCGAGGATGCGTTCCGCGCGGACGATTGAGCAGTTGCGTTGATCTGCGTTTGCTTGAGCGCCTCTCCCTTTGCAGTGAGGAGACACGCTTGCGAGCCGCTGGCTCGCGTGTCGACGAACACCCTCGCGCCAGCGCGAGGGACGGGGCGCGGAGCGGGGGTCGGAGTGAGGGCCGGATTCGCGGGAACGCCCTACCCTCACCCGACGCGCTACGCGCGTCGACCTCTCCCGAAGGGAGAGGTGCCACATCTGCGCGATCCCGAATCCCGCATGCGAAGATCGCGCCGGGGAACACAGGGAATCAGGGATGAAAACTTCGATCGCCGCACGCGTGCTCGCGTGCCTGCTGCTGGTCATGCCGGTGGCGTCCGTTATCGCAAAAGACACCGCCTCGCCGACGATCGGCAATCTGCCACCGCCGCTGCTGGGCAAGGACCGCGCCGGCAACGAGGTCGATCTCGCCACGCTGCGCGGCAAGGTCGTCATCGTGACGTTCTGGGCCTCGTGGTGCCCGCCGTGTCGCAAGGAACTGCCGGTACTGGGGCATTTCCAGCGCGTGGTCGGGCGCGACGCGCTCGAGGTCGTCGCGATCAACTACAAGGAACCGCGCCGCGAGTTCACAGACCTCGTCCGCAAGAACCGAGACATCGACCTGACCTGGGTCCACGACGCGCGCGGCACCGTCAGCGACCTCTATGGCGTGCGCTCGCTGCCGCACATGTTCATGCTCGACCGCGAGGGTCGCGTGGCGCACATCCACAACGGCTACAGCGAGCAGGCGCTGCCGGGCATCATCGAGGAAGTCCTGGACCTGTTGCCCGAGGACGTGAAATCGCGTCCCGCGGCGAATACCGCCTCGCGTTGAGCGCTCAGCCGAAGTGATCCCAGCCGGCGCGCGTCGGCGTCCATCGCACGCCGCCCGCCGTCGCGGCGACGACTTTTCCTTCGATGATCCGGCCGATCCGGGCCACTGGCACGCGCGCATCCCGCGCAGCGGCAACGATGGCGTTGCGGTTCGCGACCGGCGCGGTGAAGCACAGTTCGTAATCGTCGCCGCCACTCGCCTGCAGCGCGCGATGTGTGTCGGGATCGAACGCGGCAGTCCGCAACGCATCCGATGCCGGCAATGCATCGACATCGATCTCCGCGCCGATGCCGCTGGCGCGGCAGACGTGGGCGAGATCGGCCAGCAGGCCGTCTGAGATGTCGATCGCGGCATGCGCGAGTCCCGACAGGCGCAAGCCGAGCGCGACCCGCGGGGTCGGTCGATCCAGCCGACGGCGCAACACCGGATCACGCGCGCCGCCCGCCGACCACTGCGCGAGCGCGGCGGCCGCGTCGCCCGGCGTGCCGCTGATCCAGACATCGTCACCGACGCGCGCGGCATCGCGGCGCAGCGCGCGGCCGGGTGCGACGACACCGAACACGGTCACGCAGACCGACAGCGGGCCGCGCGTGGTGTCGCCGCCGACCAGCGCCACCTCGTACCGGCGCGCGAGCGCGTCGAAGCCGTCGAGAAATGCATCCACCCAGGCCGCGTCCGGTTCGGGCAAGGACAGCGACAGGGTGCACCAGGCGGGCGTCGCGCCCATCGCCGCGAGATCGGACAGGTTCACCGCCAGCGCCTTCCAGCCGATGTCGGCCGGCGCGGTGCCCGGCGGGAAATGGATGCCGGCGTTGAGCGTGTCCATCGCCACGACCAGCTGCCGGCCGGCGGGCGGCTGCAGCAGCGCGGCATCGTCGCCGATGCCCAGCACCACGTCGCCCCGCGCGAAGATGCGCGCACGGATGCGGTCGATCAGGTCGAATTCACCGGCCACTGCAGCCGTGCCGGGCTCAGCGCCCGCGCAGCGCTCCGACTTCCGGCGCGCGCCATTCCGCCGCGGCGCGGTCGAGCACGCCGTTGACGTAGGTGTGGCCGTGCTCGGAGCCGAAGCGCTTGACCGTCTTCAGCGCCTCGTCGATGACGACGCGGTACGGCACGTCGACGCGGTGCTGCAGTTCGTAGGCGGCGATGCGCAGCATCGCGCGCTCGATCGGATCGACCTCTTCGATCGTGCGGTCGAGGAACGGCGCCAGCGCGGCATCGAGCTCGCGGTAGCGCGTGCCCACGCCGTGCACCAGATCCTCGAAGTACGCGAGATCGGCGACTTCCTTGGCCTGTTCGTGCGCGAACTGGGCGACGATCTCGCGCGGCTCGGTGCCCGACATCTGCATCGCGTAGATGGCCTGCAGCGCGCGACGGCGCGCGCGCGAGCGCAGCACGGGGTCGACGCCATGGGGTTTGCGGGTCTGGTTCATCCGATCTTGTCCAACAGGTTGCTCATTTCGATGGCGACCAGCGCCGCTTCTTCGCCCTTGTTGCCGTGGCTGCCGCCGGCGCGCCTCTCGGCGTCGACGTACTCCTCGACCGCGAGCACGCCGTTGGCGACCGGCACCCGGCTGTCGAGCGCCACGCGCATCAGCGCGTCGCTGCAGCCGTCGGCCACCTGTTCGTAGTGGCGGGTGTCGCCGCGCACCACGCAGCCCAGTCCCAGCAGCGCCGCATGCGCGCCGGCCGCGGCGAGCCGCGCGCAGACCACCGGGATCTCCCAGGCACCGGGCACGCGGATCACGTCGACCGCGTCCTCGGAGACGCCGTGATCGGCGAACGCCTTGCGCGCACCGGCGATCAGGGCGTCGGTGATCTTCGGGTTCCAGCGGCTGGCGACGATCGCGTAACGCGCGCCGGCCGGGGCGCGCAGGTCGCCTTCGATGTAGCTCATGGGCATGGGGATCCGCGCAAGGCCGGTCAGTTTAACGTGGGTCAGGCCGTGACGTATTCAACGACCTCGAGGCCGTAGCCGGCGAGGCCCACCTGCTTGCGCGGGGTGCCCAGCACGCGCAGCCGGCCGAGGCCGAGATCGGCGAGGATCTGCGCCCCGGCGCCATTGCGGCGCCACTGGCCCACGTCCTTGTCCTTGCCGGGCGGCCGGACCACGGCCTCCTTGCGCAGGCGCGCCAGCAGGGCATCGGAATCACGCGGCGCCGACAGCACCACCATCACGCCCTGCCCCGCGTCGGCGATCGCGCGCAGCGCATCGCTGCCGGCCACGCCGAAATCGTCGCGGCGCCAGTGCAGCAGGTCGGCGAGCGGGTTCTCCACCTGTACGCGCACGAGCGTCGGCGTGTCGGCGTCGGGCGTGCCGCGCACCAGCGCGAAATGCAGCTCGTGGGCGATGCGGTCGCGGTAGGTCACCAGATGGAAGGCGCCGAACTCGGTCTCGATCTCGCGCTCGTCGATGCGCTCGACGGTGTGCTCGGTGGCGAGGCGATGGGCGATCAGATCGGCGATCGACCCCATCTTCAGGCCGTGCTCGCGGGCGAAGACCTCCAGCTCCGGACGACGCGCCATGCTGCCGTCCGGGTTGAGGATCTCGACCAGCACACCGGCCGGCTCCAGGCCCGCGAGCATCGCCAGATCGACGCCGGCCTCGGTGTGGCCGGCGCGGGTCAGCACGCCGCCGGGCTGGGCGACCAGCGGGAAGATATGGCCGGGCTGGTGCAGGTCCTGGGGCTTCGCGTTCGCTTTCACCGCGGTGCGGATCGTGTGCGCGCGGTCGTGCGCCGAGATGCCGGTGGTCACGCCCTCGGCGGCCTCGATGCTGACGGTGAAGTTGGTCTGGAACTGCGCGGTGTTCGCACGGACCATCGGCGCCAGGCCCAGCTGGGCGGCGCGGCTCGGCGTCACCGGCAGGCACACCAGGCCGCGGCCGTGGGTGACCATGAAGTTGATGTCCGACGGCTTGACCAGCTCGGCGGCCATGATCAGGTCGCCTTCGTTCTCGCGGTCCTCGTCGTCGACGATGACGACCATGCGGCCCTGGCGGATCTCTTCCAGAAGTTCGGGAACGGGTGCGAAGTTCATGCCGCCGCTCCCGCCGGCACGACGCCGGCACTGAGCAGGCGCTCGACGTAGCGCGCGACCAGATCCACTTCCAGGTTCACCGCTTCGCCGACGGCCATGCTGCCGAACGCGGTATGCGCAACGGTATGCGGCACCAGCGCGACCTCGAAACCGGTCGCATCGACGGCGTTGACCGTCAGGCTGACGCCGTCGACGCAGATCGAACCCTTGTGCGCGACGTACTTCAGCAGCGCGGCCGGCGCATCGAAGCGCCAGCGCTGCGCGCGCGCATCCTCGTGCACCGAGGCGACACTGCCGACGCCGTCGACGTGGCCGCTGACCATGTGGCCGCCGAGGCGGTCGGTCGGACGCATCGCGCGCTCCAGGTTCACCGCGCGGCCCGGAACCAGCGCGCCGAGCGTGGTCAGCGACAGGGTTTCGGTCGAGGCATCGGCCTCGAAGTGCGCGTCGTCGAACGCGACCACGGTCAGGCAGACGCCATTGACCGCGATGCTCTCGCCCATCGCCACGCCCTCGAAGGGCAGCGTGCCGACCGCGATGCGCAGCCGCGCGTCGCCGCCGCGTGCTTCGGTGGAAACCAGGCGTCCGACGCCCTCGATCAGTCCGGTGAACATGTCGCTGCCTCCGTCCGCACGGGGCACGCCCGCACGGTCAAGCCGAAAGGGAACGGTCCGGGACGCGACGGCGTGCGCGGCCGATCGGCCACGCATGAGGTCGTCTTCTCGCATCCGGACTCTGACCGTCGGCTCCGGAGTTCGACCGGATCTGCTGACCCGCCGGCGGTTGCCGGCAGCGCTCGCGGGCTCGCGCGTCGCCGCGCCTACCGCCGGTGGGGACTTCCACCCCGCCCCGAAGACATTCGATTGTGTGTGTTGCCGGCAGGGCCGGCCCGCGCATTCTACCAGCGCCGCCGCCCCGCCCCGGGGGCCGCGGCGGGACGCTTCATTGCAGGGACAGCCGGGGCGCTGGTTTGCCGCCCCTCGCAGGAGCGCGCTCGCGCGCGATGGGCTTTCACCCGACTGCCCATTCGCGCGCGAGCGCGCTCCTACAGGGCTGTGTCAGGCGGCCGGCGTCGGCCGCAGCAGCAAGCGCAGGTCGTCGCCCACCCGGCGCGTCTCGATCGTCTGCAGATGCAGCCGCTGCGCCATCGCATCGATGCCGAGCCCGTCGAACAGCGGCCGGCCGCGCTCGCCCAGCAGCACCGGGGCGATGTAGAGCAGCAGTTCGTCGACCAGCCCGGCGCGCAGGAACGCGCCCGACAGCGTCGCGCCCGCCTCGACCTGCACCTCGTTGATGCCGCCCTCGCCCAGCGCCGCGAGCACCGCGTGCAGGTCGAGCTGGCCGTCGGCGCCGCGCGGCAGCGCGATGCGCGGCGCGTCGAAACCGTTCGGCACCTTGGTGTCGTGCGCATGCACGTACAGCGTCGGCGCCGCGCCGTCGCGGACGTTGCCGCGCGCGATCGTCGCCAGGCCCGCGTCCAGCACCACGCGCAGCGGCACCGCGAACGGCGCGTCCCCGTCCATGCGCACGGTCAGCTGCGGATCGTCGGCCAGCACCGTGCCGCTGCCGGTCAGCAAGGCGCCGGCGCGTGCGCGCCAGCGCATCACGTCGGCGCGCGATGCGGCGCCGCTGATCCACTTCGAGTCGCCGTTGGCCATCGCGGTGCGCCCGTCGAGACTGCAGGCGAGTTTGACCCGCAGCCACGGCCGGCCACGCTCGATGCGCGACAGGAAGCCGCGGTTGAGCGCACGCGCCTGCGTCTCCATCAGGCCGGATTCGACTTCGATGCCTGCCGCACGCAGCCGGTCGAAGCCGGCGCCGTCGACCTGGGGGAACGGGTCGCGCATCGCCGCGACCACGCGCGCCACGCCGGCGGCGATCAGCGCATCGGCGCAGGGGCCGGTGCTGCCGGTATGCGCACAGGGCTCCAGCGTCACGTAGGCGGTCGCGCCGCGCGCGCGATCGCCGGCCGCCTGCAAGGCGACCACCTCCGCATGCGGGCCGCCCTGCTGCACGTGGAAGCCTTCGCCGACGACCTCGCCGTCCGCGACGAGGACGCAGCCGACCATCGGATTGGGCCTTGTCGTCCACGCGCCGCGCTCGGCGAGGCGCAGTGCCTCGGCCATGTGGCGGTGGTCGTCGGCACTGAAAGCGGTCATTGCAGGCTCCTGGAGAACGGTCTTGCCGCCGATCCACGGATCAGGCCGCAACGGACGCCATTGTAGGAGCGGTCCATGGCCGCGAAGGGGCGGAAAACGGTCCGATCACGGATCGGCGCGGTGGGTGCCGATCAGCCGTGCAATACAGAACGCCTGCGCGCAAGGGCTGCGGGGGTTCCGGCGTCCGAAACAAACCAGGCCGGCGCGGTTCCCGCTTTTTATGGGAACGCGCTTGCGCGCGATGTGCAGTTGCGCAGAAACCCCGGCAGAACCGGGAACGCCCTCGCGCGCAAGCGCGCTCCTACAGGTGCCGGCTTGTCAGGCCTGGCCCGCAACGGACAGCTCAGCGCTTGCGCGGACCCTTCGCCGGCGCCGCACCTTCGAGCAGCGGCAACTGGCCATCGCCCGGCAGATCGCGTTCGAGCCGGTCGAGTTCCTCGCGGAAATCGGCGACGTCCTCGAACGAGCGGTACACCGACGCGAAGCGCACGAAGCCGACGTGGTCGAGCTTGCGCAGTTCGGCGATCACGAACTCGCCGACCCGGCGCGAGGACACCTCGCGTTCCGCGGTCATGCGCAGGTGGTGCACGACCGCGCGGACCGTCGCCTCGATCTGCTCCTCCGATACCGGGCGCTTGTGCAGCGCGCGGTCCATGCTCAGGCGCAGCTTGCGCGCATCGAAGGGCTCGCGCCGCCCGTCGCCCTTGATGATCGTCGGCAGCTTGAGCTCGATGGTTTCGAGCGTGCTGAAACGCTCTCCGCAGGCCTCGCACTCGCGGCGACGACGGATCGTCGCGCCGTCCTCGGACACGCGCGAATCGATCACGCGGGTGTCGGTGTGCTGGCAGAAGGGGCAATGCATGGGGAGCCGTGATTGGAGGATTCGTGATGACCGGACGTTCGTCCGTTGAGAGCTCTGATTGGAAAAAGCGCAATACCACGCGACCGATCAGGTGATGCCGATCCGCTTTTCCGAATCACCAGTCACCCATCACGAATCACCGCCTTTCAGCCGTACACCGGATACTTCGCGCACTGCGCGGCGACCTTGTCGCGCACGGTGGCGATCACGCCGTCGTCCTTCGGTGCGTCGAGCACGTCGCAGATCCAGTGGGCGAGATCCGTGCAGTCCTGCTCGACGTAGCCGCGCGTGGTCACCGCCGGGGTGCCGAGGCGCAGGCCCGAGGTCACGAAGGGCTTGCGCGGGTCGTTGGGCACGGAATTCTTGTTGACGGTGATGTGGGCGCGGCCGAGCGCTTCTTCCGCATCCTTGCCGCTGACGTCCTTGTCGATCATGTCGACCAGCATCAGATGGTTCTCGGTGCCGCCGGAGACGATCTTGTAGCCGCGCTCGATGATGACCTTGGCCATCGCCTGCGCGTTCTTCACCACCTGCTGCTGGTAGGTCTTGAACGCGGGCTCCAGCGCCTCCTTGAACGCGACCGCCTTGCCGGCGATCACGTGCATCAGCGGGCCGCCCTGGATGCCGGGGAACACGATCGACTGCAGCTTCTTGGCGATCTCGTCGAACTGCTCGCCCGCGCCTTGCTGGCTGGCGACGATGATCCCGCCGCGCGGGCCGCGCAGGGTCTTGTGCGTGGTCGAGGTGACGACGTGCGCGTGCGGCACCGGCGTCGGGTAGACGCCCGCGGCGACGAGGCCGGCAACGTGCGCCATGTCGACGAACAGATACGCGCCGACCTTGTCGGCGATCGCGCGGAAGCGCGCCCAGTCGACGACCTGCGAATACGCGGAGAAGCCGGCGACGACCATCTTCGGCGTGTGTTCGACGGCCAGCCGCTCGACCTCGTCGTAATCGATCAGGCCGGCATCGTTCACCCCGTACTGCACCGCGTTGAACAGCTTGCCCGAGGCATTGACCTTGGCGCCGTGGGTCAGGTGGCCGCCGTGCGCCAGCGACATGCCGAGGATCGTGTCGCCCGGCTGCAGCAGCGCGAAGTACACGGCCTGGTTGGCCTGCGAGCCCGAATGCGGCTGCACGTTGGCGTAGTCGGCGTCGAACAATGCCTTCAGGCGGTCGATCGCAAGCTGCTCGGCGACGTCGACGTACTCGCAGCCGCCGTAATAGCGCTTGCCCGGATAGCCCTCGGCGTACTTGTTGGTCAGCTGGCTGCCCTGCGCCTCCATCACCAGCGCGCTGCAGTAGTTCTCCGAGGCGATCAGCTCGACGTGGTCTTCCTGGCGGCGGACCTCGTTCGCGATGGCCTGGGCGAGTTCGGGATCGTAGCTTTCGAGACGGGCGTCGCGCTGGAACATCGAGGGCTCCGGAACAGTGAACGGCGAGGCCGGCCATTGTAGCGCCGGCCCGCCCGACGCGCGGCCCCGCCCGGCCCGAGCCGCTATAATCGGCGCCATCCCATCATCCCCCGACGCCGCCCGACCGGGCCCCGGCGCGGGCCGGCACAACCGGAGCCCCCATGTCGCAATACATCTACACCATGAACCGCGTGTCCAAGGTGGTGCCGCCGAAGCGCCAGATCATCAAGGACATCTCGCTGTCGTTCTTCCCGGGCGCGAAGATCGGCCTGCTGGGCCTCAACGGCTCGGGCAAGTCGACGGTGCTCAAGATCATGGCCGGCGTGGACACCGATTTCGAAGGCGAGTCCCGTCCGCAGGCCGGCACCAAGGTCGGCTACCTGGCGCAGGAGCCGCAGCTCGATCCCGAGATGACCGTGCGCGAGGCCGTCGAGGAAGGCGTCGGCGAAGTGCTGCAGGCCCAGGCCGCGCTGGACAGGGTCTACGACGCCTACGCCGAGGAAGGCGCCGATTTCGACGCGCTGGCCAAGGAGCAGGAGCGCCTGGAGGCGATCCTCGCCGCCGGTGATGCGCACACGCTGGAGAACCAGCTCGACGTCGCCGCCGACGCGCTGCGCCTGCCGCCGTGGGACGCGAAGATCGCCAACCTGTCGGGCGGCGAGAAGCGCCGCGTCGCGCTGTGCCGTCTGCTGCTGCAGAAGCCGGACATGCTGCTGCTCGACGAACCGACCAACCATCTCGACGCCGAGTCGGTGGAATGGCTGGAGCAGTTCCTCGCCCGCTACACCGGCACCGTGGTCGCGGTGACCCATGACCGCTACTTCCTCGACAACGCCGCCGAATGGATCCTCGAGCTCGACCGCGGCCGCGGCATTCCGTGGAAGGGCAACTACACCGAGTGGCTGGTGCAGAAGGACGAGCGCCTGAAGCAGGAAGACAACCAGGAGAAGTCGCGCCAGAAGGCGATCCAGAAGGAACTGGAATGGTCGCGCCAGAACGCCAAGGGCGGCCGCTCGAAAGGCAAGGCTCGCCTGGCCCGCCTGGACGAGCTGCAGTCGCAGGACTACCAGAAGCGCAACGAGACCAACGAGATCTTCATCCCGCCGGGCGAGCGCCTCGGCAACTCGGTGATGGAGTTCAGGAACGTCAGCAAGAAGTTCGGCGACCGCCTGCTGATCGACAACCTGTCGATGATCATCCCGCCCGGCGCGATCGTCGGCATCATCGGCCCGAACGGCGCCGGCAAGTCGACGCTGTTCAAGATGATCACCGGGCAGGAGAAGCCGGATTCGGGCGAGATCGTCGTCGGCCCGACCGTGCAGCTGTCCTACGTCGATCAGAGCCGCGACGCGCTGGAGGGCAACCACAACGTCTTCCAGGAAATCGCCGGCGGCCTCGACATCCTCAACATCAACGGCATCGAGATCCAGTCGCGCGCCTACATCGGCCGCTTCAACTTCAAGGGCCAGGACCAGCAGAAGATGGTCGGCACGCTGTCGGGCGGTGAGCGCGGTCGCCTGCACATGGCCAAGACCCTGCTGCAGGGCGGCAACGTGCTGCTGCTCGACGAACCGTCGAACGACCTCGACATCGAGACGCTGCGTGCGCTCGAGGACGCGCTGCTGGAGTTCCCCGGCAACACGTTTGTGATCTCGCACGACCGCTGGTTCCTCGACCGCATCGCCACGCACATCATCGCGTTCGAAGGCGACAGCCACGTCGAGTTCTTCCAGGGCAACTACCGCGAGTACGAGGAAGACAAGCGCCGCCGCATGGGCGACGACGCCGGTCCGAAGCGTCTGCGGTTCAAGGCACTGAAATAATCGTCCTGGCTCTGGATCCGCGCAGGTACACGCGGACCAGATGCCAGGCGGACGTGAGCCCCTCTCCCTCCGGGAGAGGGGTTGGGGTGAGGGCAACGCAGAAGACCGGGAGCCGCGAATGACCATCCAGACCCTGGAAGAACTCGAAGGCCTCAAGCGCGCCGGCGCACTCGTCGCGCGCATCCTGTCGACGATGCGCGATCAGGCGCTGGCCGGCACCACGCCGCGCGAGCTCGATGCCATCGGCGCAGACCTGATGCGCGACGCCGGCGCGCAGTCCGCGCCCGTGCTGACCTACGGCTTCCCGGCCGCGACCTGCATCAGCGTCAACCGCGTCGTCGCGCACGGCATCCCCGATGCCACGCCGCTGCAGGATGGCGATCTGGTCAACATCGACGTCTCCGCCGAACTCGACGGCTTCTTCGCCGACACCGGCGCCAGCTTCGTCGTCGGCACCGCGAGCGCGGCCCAGCAGCGCCTGCTCGACGCGACCCGCGAAGCGCGCGACGCGGCCATCGCCCAATTGCGCGCGGGCGAACTGCTCAGCGGCATCGGCCGCACCATCGAGACCGTCGCGGCGCGCCGCGGTTTCCGCATCATCCGCAACCTGCAGAGCCACGGCGTCGGCCGGGCACTGCACGAATCGCCCGGCTCGATTCCCGGCTACTTCGATCGCCGCGACACCCGCCGCCTGCACGACGGCATGGTCATCACCGTCGAGCCGTTCCTGGCGACCCACGCCACGCGCACCGAGGATCTGGACGACGGCTGGTCGCTGGTCTGTCCCAAGGGCTTTGGGGCGCAGTTCGAACACACGGTCGTCGTCACCCGTGGCGCGCCGATCATCGTCACCTGAGGTCCGCTCCATGACGCACACCTTCATGCAGGCGCTGCGCACGCGCTGGCAGTCCGCCGACACGCTCGTCTGCGTCGGCCTCGATCCCGAACCGGCGAAGTTTCCCGCGCGCTTCTCCAACGATCCCGATGCGGTGTTCGCGTTCTGCCGCGACATCGCCGATGCGACCGCCGAATACGCCTGCGCGTTCAAGCCGCAGATCGCCCACTTCGCCGCGCTCGGCGCCGAAGACGCGCTGCAGCGGCTGATCGCGCATCTGCATGCCGCGCATCCCGGCGTGCCGGTGATCCTCGATGCCAAGCGCGGCGACATCGGCAGCACCGCGCAGCGTTACGTCGCCGAGGCCTTCGCGCGTTTCGAGGCCGACGCGGTGACGGTGAATCCGTATCTCGGCCGCGACTCGGTGCAGCCCTTCCTCGACCGGAGCGACAAGGGCGTCGTGATCCTGTGCCGCACCTCGAATCCGGGCGCCGCCGACCTGCAGGATCTGCCGGTCGCCCACGCCGGTGGCACGCGGCCGCTGTACCAGCACGTCGCCGAGACCATCGCGCGTGACTGGAACCGCCACGACAACGTGTCGCTGGTCGTCGGTGCGACCTGGCCCGAACAGCTGCGCGAGGTGCGCGCGATCGTCGGTGACATGCCGTTCCTCGTGCCCGGCGTCGGCGCGCAGGGGGGCGATGTCGAAGCCGTGGTCGGCAATGCGAAGACCGCCGACGGCACCGGCCTGATGGTCAGTTCGTCGCGCGCGATCCTGTACGCGTCGAACGGCGACGACTACGCGGATGCGGCCGCGCGCGAAGCGCGCGCGTTGCGGGATGCGGTCAACCGGTTTCGTTGAGCGCGCACGCGAAGACCATTCCAGCCCAGATTTCTAGAGCCCCTCTCCCTCCGGGAGAGGGGTTGGGGTGAGGGAGCTCTTGGCGCACTCCTGCGGAGCCCCACCCTCACCCGACGCGCTTTGCGCGTCGACCTCTCCCGAAGGGAGGGGTGCCCTTCCAACAATGAGGGCTCGTTTTCTCACCGCACAACCTCGACGAACACCGGATTCGAATAGAACCACAGGTCCCGCCACGGATCCTCGCCGGCAACATCCGGCATCGGTTCGATCTGCGCATTCGACGTACCGCGTACCCGCACGAAACCGCGCGTTTCCGGGCCAGGAAAAGTGACCTCGAACGCGATGCGATTGCCGTCCTGCCGCCACTGCGCGGCCCGCACGGTGTGCACGGTCATGTCAGGCGTGCCGTCCGCCGATGCCTGCCCGGCGATCACATCGATGTGGTCGATCGCATTGTGGTCGCCGTTGAAATTCGCGCCTGCGGGCACCCTGACGGACACGTTCACCGTGACCGGCGCGCCGGGTGCGATCCGCAGCGTGCCGCCCATCGTCGCCGGCGCCGCGCCGTCGGCCGAGACCTGCAGATCCAGCGTGTCGATCAGATCGCCGGTCACCGCGAACATGCGGCCATGCCGCAGGCCATCGAGGATGTCGGCGCCGTCGTGGCGTGCCAGCACATACGTCTTGCTGTACTGGCCCGGCCAGAAATCGGCGCCGCCAATGTCCACATTGCGGTGGGAGTCGGAGGTCGCGGTGATCCAGAAGCGGCGGCCCTCGGCCAGCAGCGTGTCCCACACGCCGCCGAGCTGCGCGGTCATCTGGTCGAAGCCGCCCCAGGTCTTCGCCGCGTCGTTGCGATACAGCCCGCGATGGCGCCGGTCCGCCTGATGGCCGGGCGCCCCTTCCATGCCGACGAGCACGTCGGGCGCGGCGTCCTGCCAGGCACGCAGTTCGTCCGGATCGACCTGGCCCCACATGCCGATTCCGGTCGCGGTGCGCGCGGGATGGTTGACGAACATCAACGGCTGCGGCCGCTGCGCCTGCATGTGGCGCAGCGCCGCGCGCATCGCTTCCGGCGTGTCGCGCGCGGCGTCGTCCACTTCGCGGCGGCTGAAACGGCGCTCCAGATCGACCAGCATCGTGTTCTCGTGCGCGCCCGGCGCCATGATCAGCGACGCGTGCTCGCCGGCCGGCACATCGAATTCCATGCCGTGGAACTGCAGGACCTCGGGCACGTCGCGGCGCGCCTGCTGCAGCGCCGGCCATGCCGACGCGTGCGTCACGTCCGAATGGTTCGGACCGCCGTGATCGGTGTGCGCCATCCACGTCAGGCCATGACGACGCGCTTCCTCGGCATTGCGCGTGCGCGAGTACGGCGAATCGCCGCCGCGGATCGGCGTCGGCGGCGACGTGGAGGTGTCCCAGTCGACGCTCCATTCGCTGTGCACGTGATGGTCGCCGGCGCGCCAGGCGCGGCCATCGGCGCGATCGGCGGCATGCGCACCGCCGATCAGGGCGAGCAACAGGAGAGAAGAGGACGCGCGGCGCGCGTACCTGGACGGAACGACGTGGACGGTCATGCGGAATCCGGACGATGGGGGAACGCGGCGCGAACCACCGCAGCCGCGTATTCCACCGCGGGCCCATGTCATCCCGATGAAACCTGCGCGGATTTCGTGCGCCGATCCGACGGCCGCATCGGCCGGCAGTCCGACACCTGCCGCAGAGACGTCAGATCGCCCTGGGTCGTCGCACAAGCGCTTGCCCGGCGAAGCGCCGAACCCGAACACGGACTGGCCGTTGCAGCGGAGCATCCCATGACGATGTCCAGGCGCATCGATCAGGTGCGTGCCGACACCGAACGCCGGCCTGCAGCGTCCGCGGGCGCACGCGTGCAGCATTCGACTCCTGTCAGCCGCCCGCCTGCCGCGCGCGGCGCAGCACCGCGAGCGGAAACCGTGCCCAGATCATCGCCCACACCGCGACGCGTTGCGGGCGCCTGCGGCGCGCCGCCTCGAAGCGCTGGAAATAGCGCCACAGGCCACGATGCTTGTGCCATTCGACGAACACCGGCCGCGAGCGGCTGGACACGCCGCGCACGTGCAGCACCGCGATGTCGTTGGCGACCGCGATCACCGCGCCCGCCTCGCGCGCGCGCCGGCACAGGTCTAGGTCTTCGGCATGCAGCCGGTAGCCGATATCGAAGCCGTCGATGCGGTCGAACAGCGTGCGCGGCAGCAGCATCAGCGCGCCGGAGATCGCCTCCACGCGCTGCAGCGCCTGCGCGGCATCACGCGGCACGGCGAGCACGCGTGCCTGCGGGTCCCGCAGCATCGCGACGAAATCGGGATCGCGGCGGCGCGCGGCGGGATCGCGCGCGCCATCCTCGCCGACGAGCTCGGTGCCCAGCAGGCACGGTGCGGCCAGTGCATCCGCGTGCGCTCGCAGGCGCGCGAGCGTGTCGGCATCGACGAGGCAGTCGGGATTGACGAAGGCGATCCACGGCGCGTCGGCATCGCGCGCGCCCTGGTTGCAGGCGACCGCGAAGCCGGGATTGTCGGGATTGCCGATGAAGCGCACGCGCGCATCGAGCGAGGCATGCCGCTGCACGATGCCCAGCGTGGTGTCGTCGGACGCGTTGTCGACGACGCGGATCTGCGCGACACCCTCGGCCGCGCGCAGGCGGGTCAGGCAGGCGTCGATCGTGCTGCCGCTGCGGTGGGTGACGACGACGGCGACGATGTCGGGCGTGGCGGGAACTTCGGGGCTCACTTCGGCGGCGTGTCGTCGGCGGGAAATGCATTGTCCGCTGCACCGTGTGCAGTGGGGGTATCGCGAGCGCTGGCTGCCCTTACCCCACCATCCGCTTCGCGGATGGTCCTCCCCTCTCCCGGATGGGAGAGGGGCGTCGGCGGGCGGACGTCGTCCGCAGCTTCCTGACGAGCGCCGGTTACCCTCACCCCACCATCCGCTTCGCGGATGGTCCCCCCCTCTCCCGGGAGGGAGAGGGGCGTCGGCGGGCGGACGTCGTCCGCCGTTTCCTGCTGGAACAACTGCTGCTGCGCCGGCGCATCCTCCAGCGCATCGAAGCCGCGCTGCAGCGCCACGCGCGTCGCGTGCAGCGGGTCCTGCATCAGGAAGGTCGCCAGTCGCGAATGCCAGGATGGCCAGCGAACGCCAAGCGCATCCATGTCACCGTCGGCAGGGCCGCCCTCGCCGCCGCGCGCGACGAACGCGGTTTCGCACAGCGCGTTGCGCCAGCCCAGGCCCGCCATGCGCAGCGACAGGTCGATCAGCGCGGCATACCAGGAGCGGTAGCTCGACGCATCGAGGCCGCCGGCCTTGCGTCGCGCGTTGCCGCGCAGCAGCACCGCATGGCCGATCGCCGCCGGCAGTTCCGGATACAGCGGCGGCAGCGCCTGGCAGGCGCGCGCGAGGCGCGACGGATCGTCGGGCACCGGATTAATCTCGCCGATCCGCGGCCAGGCCGCGGACTCGCCGGCGTTGCACCACGGCGTCGCGGTGGCGATCGCGGCGTCGCGCGCGAAGCAGGTGGCGAGTGCATTGGCCCAGCCCGGCGCGGGAATCGCATCGGGCGCGAGCACGATGACGTCCGCATCGCCGCAGGCGCGCAGCACGTCGTCGAGATGCGCGACCTCGCCGATCGAACGCTGGCGGCAGGAGTAGTCGGCCTGCAGCGGCGTACCGGCGAGCCAGCGCTGCACGATCTCCGCGCCGCGCGGCCCGATGCGCGCGTCGTCGGCCAGCCAGATCCGCGTGCCCGACGGCGTGCCCGCATCGAGCGCGGCCAGGCACGCGTCGAGCGCGTCGTCGTCGTGCCCGACCGGCAGCAGGATCACCGGCAGCTCAGCCATGCGCAGCGTCTCCGCGCATCGCGGCCCTCAGTCCTGCGGACGCTGCAGGGGCTGCAGCGCGCGGAAGCGGCGCCCGTACTCGTCGGTCAGCTGGCGCGCCTCCTGTGGATTACGCACGATCGTCGGCGTCAGCAAGACGATGACCTCGCTGCGCTCGGTGCGGGTGCTCTGCCGGCCGAACAATCCGCCGAGCACCGGAATGCGGCTGAGACCCGGAAACCCGGTCGAGATCCTGCCGACATCGTCTCGGATCAGGCCGGCCAGCATCACCGTGTCGCCGGCCTGCACGGCAGCCTCTGTCTTCAGCCGACGGGTATCGATACGTACGTTTCCCTGCGAATCCGCGGTGTTCTGCGGCGCCGGAGAACTGACCTCCTGCACGATGTCGAGAAAGACCATGCCGTCACGGGTCACGCGCGGCCGGACCTTCAGGATCGTGCCGGTTTCGAGATACTGCACCTGGGTGTACTGGCTGTCGCCGATGATCGGGTTGACGCTGGTCGTCGAGATCGGAATGCTCGCACCGACGTTGAATTCCGCCATCGCATTGTTGCGCACGAAGACGGACGGAGACTGCAGGATCTGGACGTCGGTCACTTCGTCGAGTGCGCTGACGACCGCGGCCGCATTGCGTCCCAGGAACGTCCATCCCAAGCCTGCAGGCCCCGCACCGGTCTCGATGCCGGTGATGTTGCCCGCGATGCCGGCCCACGTCGTCCGATTCACCGCGTTGGGCAGCCCGGCATCCGTGACCGCGCGTTCGAAAAACCAGTTCACGCCGTACTGCAGTTCACCGCTCAGCGCCACTTCCACCACCTGCGCCTCGATGTGTACCTGCATCGGCATCACGTCGAGCCGCTCGACGACATCGCGGATCGAGCGCCACGCCGCCGGTGTCGTGCGTACCAGCAGCGTGTTGGTCTCGTCGACAGCCGACACGCCGACGCGGTCGCCCTCGACTTCCAGCGTCACGCTGCTCGGGCCTTCCTGCTGCTCGTTGAGCTGCATCTCGCCGACGTTGCCGCCCCGCGCGCCAACACGGCCGCTCCGCGACGCGTTGTTGCTGCCGAAGCCGCTACCGCTGTCGAGACCGCCCTGGCCGCTGCTGTTCTGCGTGTTCAGCCCGTCGCTGCGCAGCGAACTCCCGCTCAGACCCGGCATCAGCGACGTGCTGTCCTGGCCGCTGCCGCTACCACCCCCGAACACTTCCGACAGCCGCTGCGCCAGTTCGCGCGCCTTGATGTACTTGAGCTCGTGCGAGAACAGCCGCGGTTCCTGGCCGGCATTGTCGATCCGCTCCAGCCACTGCTGGATCTCGCCGAGATAGTCGGCCTGCGGCGTGATCACCAGCACCGCGTTCGCGCCTTCGAGCGGCATGAAGCGGAACATGCCCGACACCGGCGATTCGCTGTCCTGGCCGAAGACCTTCTCCAGATCGGCGACGACCTGGGTGGCCTTGCCAGACTGCAGCGGGAACACGCCGACCGACATGCCCGACAGCCAGTCGACGTCGAAGATCTCGATCGTGCGCAGGTAGTTGTCGAGCTCCGAACGGCTGCCCGAGATCGTGATGACGTTGCGCGCGTTGTCGGCGGAAACGATCGCGTTCTGTCGCGCATACGGTTCGAGCACCTTCTCCATCTCGGTGGCCGAGATGTAGCGCAGCGGCACGGTGCGGACCTCGAAGCCGCGCGCGGCGCCGGTACCGCCGGTGCGCGGCGCCACGGTCCCGGTCGCCAGCGCGGTGTCGGCGGCGACGATGTTGTAGCGGCCGTCGCTGTAGATCATGCGGGCGTTGTTCCAACCCAGCACCATCTCCAGCAGGCTCAGCGCCTGCGCCGGACTGACCGGCTGCGGCGTCGCCAGCGTCACCGTGCCCTGCACTTCCGGCGCGATGACATAGTTCTGGCCGAGCATGTCGCCGAGGATCGCCTTGGCGACGGCGTGCACCGATTCGCCTTCGAAATTGAACGACGCCTGCCCGCTGGTCGCGCCCAGCGTGGGCGGCGCGGCGGACGCGGCGCGCTGGTTGAGCACGGTGCCGCTGCCGCGGCGGATCTGCGGCTGCGGGCGTTCGTCGTCGGCGAGCAGGGACTGCGCGCGCGCGCCCGGCGCCGACGCGGTGTCGGCGGACGAAGTGCCCGCCTCCGCGCCCTGGCGCAGGTCGGCATCGCGGCGCATCGACGCGGTCGGCGCGGTGGCGCAGCCGGCGAGCAGCGCGATGCCGGTCCCGAGGGCGATTGCCCGGAGGTGGAAGGCTGGCGTCTGGAAAGGCTTCATCGACGGGAGTCTAGTCCTGGGCGGAATTGGATTGCTGTTGCTGGCGCAGGCGTGCGCGCCGTTCTTCGATGCGGCGCCGGATCGCTTCGACCTGGGCTTCGGACGGCCCGGCCGCCTCCGGGGTCGCTGCGCCGTTGCCGGTCACCGGTTCGGCGGTTCCACGCGGCTGCGCATTGCCGCGGGATTGCGCGGGTGCATTGGCGTTCGCTGCGCGTGCCGCGGCCTCGGCGGCCTGCTGCGCGGCGCGCGCGGCCTGCTCGGGCGAAAGCGGCGGACGCGACGCCGCCTGCGCCGGCGATTGGCCGCCCGGTGGCGGCGTCGGCGTCATCGGCGTCGGGGGCTGGCCGCCGCTGCCGTCGAACACGCGCAGTTCCAGCGTGCGCGGGCCTTCGGGCGTGGTGAACACCACGCTGCGCGCGTCGACCGAATCGAGCAGCCAGTTCGCGGCCTCGGGCGGGCCCTCGCCGACCTTGAGCCGGATCGACTCGCCACCGCCGCTGGGCTGCAGGATCGCCATCGCGAAATCGGGTGTGCGCAGCACGCTGGTCAGCACGTAGTCGAACCCGGTGCCGGCGCCCTCGCCTTCGTCCTGCGGATCGATGAAGAACGGATGCGGACGGCGGTCGCCACTGAACAGCGGGCGCGCGGCGACCTCGCCGAAGCTCGACAGCGGCGGCGCCGGCGCGGCGTCGCCGGGTGCGGGGCCGATCGGCGCGACGACGCTGCCGTCGTCCTCGAGCGTGCCGATGCGGCTGCCGAGGCCGGCCAGCGACAGCAGCGCGAACAGCAGTGCCCAGCCGCCGACCGCCGCGACCAGCCAGGTGCGCGCGTTGGTGGCATCAATCCGCATCGGTGCCTCCGTTGGCGGCAGCCGGACGCGCACGCGCCGCAGCGTTGCCGGCAGGCGCCGCGCCCGGCGGCGGCAGCACGTAGCCGGACAGGTCGAAGCTCACGTCGACCCCGCCGCTGGTCGCGCCGGCCGCGAGCGTGTGCCGCTGGCTCAGGATGTTGAGGTTGTCGACGAACAGCCGCGGCGTGCCGGTTTCCAGCGAATGCAGCACCGTCGCCAGTTCCGGATTGCCGCAGCGCAGGCGCACCTGCACGGTCGCGCGCGGGTACTTGTCGTTGCGCTGGCCGGCGATCGGCGACCGGTTGCTGATCGCGCAGCTGCGGTTGCCGGGACTCGCCTCGAGCACCGCGCTCTCCAGACGCTGCACCAGCGCCGCGGTCGCGAGTTCCACGCCGGCCTGCGGCATGAAGCCGGGCGTCTCGTCCATCGCCGCGCGCGCGCGTTCGAGTTCGGCGCGCACCTGCGGCGCCTGTTCCAGCTCGCGGCGGATGCGCAGCTCGCGTTCCTGCAGCGTGTCGATGCGGGTGCCGAGGTCGCGCATCGGCTGCGTCCACCACGGATGGATCAGCAGCAGGTAACCGAGCAGCAGGACGCCGAGCAGCAGCCCCAGCGCCAGCCAGCGGTCGCGGGCCGACACGGGCCTATCGGGCATCGTCCGCACGCACGGGCTCCTGTGGGGGGGATGCGGGCGCCGGCGTGGCCGCGGGCGGCACGAGTTCGGCGGTCAGCGTGAAGCGGTCCGACCGCGTACGCGGATCGTTCTGCAGCGCGCCGGCGAGCGCGGGCGCGCGCCACAGTGACGAGCCCGACAGATAGCCGACCAGCGCCGAGGCTTCGGTGCTCAGGCCGATCAGCAGCACGCGGTCGCCTTCGATCGCGGCCTTCTCCAGTGACGTGGAGTCCGGCAGCCGGCGCGCGAGTTCGTCGAGCACCGCGACGGTCAGCGGCCGCGCGGCGCGCTGCGCCTGCAGGAAGGCCATGCCCTCGCGCAGGTCGGTCAGCTGCTGGCGCTGCGCCGATGCGGCGCGCGCACGCGTGGCCTCGGACGCGACGCGCGCCTCCAGCGCATCGGCCGCGGCGCTGCGGTTCTCGCGCATCTGCCACAAGCCGAACGCGGTCAGCAGCACCGCGATGCCGAGCATCATCCACTGCACGCGGCGCTGCGGATCCTCGCGGTGGCGACGGCGCGCGTCGTCGATCAGGTTGACGCCCAGCGGGCCGGCCTCACCGGCGAGATCGATGCCGGCCAGCATCGGCGCCAGCGGCCCGAGCGCGGCGAGCTGCGCATCGATCGCGGCGCGCGGCACCACGACCAGTTCCACGTCGATCTGGCCATCGCCGCGCCGGCCGAGCACGCGGTGGTCGTAGCGCACGTCGGCCGCGGCGAACGGCGTCTGCCGGTCGATCTCGAAACCGAGCACGTCGTGCAGGCGGTCGCCGGCGGCTTCGGGCAGGGTCATCCGGCGACGCAGGCCGGTGCGTGCGGGCAGCAGCAGCCAGCGCGGCAGGTCGATCGAGCGCGACGCGAGCAACGCGGCCAGCGGATCGCCGGCGGTGTCGTCGAACGCGGCGCGCGGAACGCTCGCCAGGTCGCGCACGCCGTCGGCATCCTGCAGCTGCAACGCGATGTCGCCGCCATTGCCGACCAGCAGCAGGCGGCGGCTGGCGAGCCCGAACAGTTCGCGCACGCGCGCCGGCAACCAGGCCGACAGCGCCGCGCCCCACCACGACAGGAACCCCCGGACACGCGCAGAAGTGCGGCCGTCCAGGCGCCATGTGCGGCGGCCGGGCACGTTCTCGCCCGGGGGTGCGGGTGTTGCGGACATCATCGTGGTGACGCTCCTTCCTCCCAACGCAGCACGGTGTAGGCCGTGCCCGGTACGGCGCCACCGCCGGTCCTGACCACTGCACGCAGCCGCGCGGCCCGCCCCTCCGGAAGCCGCGCCTGGCTCTCGATACTATACGTGCCGCTGCCGCCGCCCAGCAGCGCACCCATCAGCTGCGCACCGGCCGCCTCGCGGGCGGCGAGGATCGGATCTGCCTCGACCCCCATCGCCTGCAGCACGGGCGCGGCGGCGAACTGCGGATCGGGCGCCGGCAGGCGGCTGTGGATCGTCAGATACGGCGCGACCGCCTCGTACAGCTCGGGCGTCATGCCCAGCACCTGCTCGACTTCGGCCACGCTCTCGAACGGCGCGTTCTTCGCGCCGTAGGGGCGGCCCGCGCTGGCGTAGTCCGCGGCTTCGGCGCCGCCGGTGATCTGCACGAAATCGTCGCCGTCGCGCCAGTCGACGATCGCGCCGGCCACCTGCACCGCGACGGTCTGCTCGGCGCCGGTCGTCTGCAGCAGCGCCGCCAGCAGCAGGCCGTCGGCGGCGTTGAGATCGACCTTGCCGGTCTCGTCGACGAGCCGCAGTTCCACGTCGATGTCGTGAAACCGCCAGGCGTAGGGACGTCCGTCGGGCTGCCACTGCAGCGCGGGGTCGTCCATCGCCAGCCGGGCCAGGGCGTATTCGAGCCCCGCGCGCGCTGCCTGGTCGCCGGCGACGCCGCGGCTCAGCACGCGGCCCTGCTGCTGTTCGATGCGCGCGGTCAGCGCGAACGCGCCGACCAGCGCGGCCAGCAGCGTGATCAGCCACAGCACCAGCAGCAGCGCGGCGCCCCGGTGTGCCTGCGCGTTCATGGCAGCGGCACCGCGGCGGGCTGGCCGGTGCCCTGCGGCAGCGTGACGACCAGCGTCGGCCAGGCGCCGTCGCGCTCGGTTTCGATCGACACCTCGACCTGCAACGGCAACGCGGCCGGTCCCCAGCGTTCCTGCCACTCGCCGAGCGCGCCGGTCTCGTCGAAGCCGCGGTAGCGCAGGCGCAGTTCGACCAGATCGTCGACCAGCGGCTCGGGCGGCCGCGGGGTGGGCGGCTCGATCGTGCGGCCGGTCATCACCATGCCGAACGCGACCGTCAGGCGCTGCGCGCCGCGCACGTCGTCGACGGCGATGTCGTGCAGATGCGGTCCGCCCTGCCCCAGATAGTTCGGCAGATCGGCGACGAAGCGCAGGCGCTGCGGCTCGCCGACGAACAGCGCGATCTCGCCGGTGTTCTCGTCGGTCTGGAACGCGATCTGCTGCGCGGACGCGATGCGTCGGCGCAGGAAGCCCTCGACCGCGCGCATCCGCTCGCTGCGCTGCGACAGCGCTTCGCCGCGATCGACGGTCGCGGTCGCGGCGCGCAGCGTGGTCAGCGCCAGCGCGAGCCCGGCCGCGAGCAGCACCGTCGCCAGCAGCACTTCGATCAAGGTGAAACCGCGCGCGTGCTTCATGGCATCGGCACACCGGGCGCATCGGGCTCGCGCAGCCGCAGCGTCTGCACCTGCAGGCGCTCGCGCGGACCGCGTTCGCCCCAGTCGACGCTGAGCGCGATCTCGAACAGTTGCCGGCCCGACGGATCGGCGATGGCCGGCGGCAGTTCGGGATCGACGAACGGCGCGATCTCCAGCGTCCAGCGGTAACGCCCGTCCTCGAACTCGCCGGTGTCGCGGCCGGGCACGACCGGCACGTCGATGCCGATATCGTCGAGCAATGACTGCGCATGCAGCGCCGCGCGTCCGGAATCCGCGGCCCAGCGCACCTGGCGCGTGCCGTTCGACAGCGTGCCGAGCAACAGCATCAGCGCGACACCGAGCACCGCGAAGGCCACGATGACCTCGATCAGCGTGTAGCCGCGCTGGCCACGGCTGTTCATTCGTCGGCGTTCCCGCGCGAGAGCCGCACCTCGCCGGTCAGCCAGGCCACGTCGACCTGCCACGCGGCATCGCGCAGCAGCACGCGCACGCGGCCGCCGGTCGCCGCGCCATCGGCGAAGAACAGGATCGCGCCCTGACCGTCGCTCGGCTGGACCTCCCGCGCGCCGGTGAATTCGATGGCGAGCGGCTCGGGAATCGTGCCGTGGCGGCCATTGGGCGCCTGCCAGGTGCGCGCCTGCGGATCGATGACGAAACGCTGGGGCTCGCCGGTCGAGATCGCCTGCGCCCGCGTGTAGCGCAGCTGCGCGGCGATGGTCTTGCTCGTGGACTGCAGCGCGATGCGGTCGAAGCCGCCGCCCATCGCGGCCGCCGCGAGCACGCCGGTCACGGCGATCAGGCCGACGACCAGCAGGACTTCGAGCAACGAGAAACCGCGGACCTTGGCGATGCGATGCGACATCTGGCGCGGTGATGTTCCGGAGCGGGAGCAGCCCCGGAATCTAGCACCATCGGCCGGGATTTCCGCGCCGCCGGACGCGCTTATTCGTAGCGGATGTCGGCGTTGACGCTGTCGCCGCCCGGCTTGCGGTCGGCGCCGTAACTGACGATCTCGAACGGCTGGCCGTTGCCCGGCATCGTGAACTCGTAGGGCGTGTTCCAGGGATCGCGCAGTTCCGCGTCCTTCGCGTACGGGCCGAGCCAGCCGCTGGCGCCACCGGGCTGGGCGACGAGGTCGCCGAGCGCATTGGGCAGCGTGCCGGTGTCCATCTCGTACTGGTGCACCTTCTCGGCCAGCGTCTGCACCTGCGCCTTGGCGAGGTTGACGCGGGCGCGGTCGCCGCCGCCGAGGATGCGGGTCGCGGCGAACGCGACGATGCCGCCGATCAGCACCACGACGAGGATGATCTCGATCAGGCTGAAGCCGCCCTGCGCGTGGCGCGGGCTGCCGGTGGGACGCGACCTGCGGATGTGCTGCATCGACACTGCCTCGCTCAAGAGTCCGGATCGCATTGTATGCCGCGTCGCGCCTGAACCTAGCCGATGACGCTGGTCAGGTCGTAGATCGGCACCAGCACCGCGAGGATCACCACCATCACCACCAGCGCGAGCAGCATCGTGATCGCCGGCACCAGCGCGGCGAGCATGCGGTCGAGCAACGTGCCGGTCTGCTGGTCGAAGGTGTCGGCGGTCTTGAGCAGCATCGCGTCGAGCGCGCCGGATTCCTCACCGACCTGGATCATCTGGATCGCGAGCCGCGGAAAGCGTTTGCCGCGCCCCAGCGCCGTCGACAGGCCGACACCGTTCTTGACCTCGCCTTCGGCCGCTTCGACATCCGCCGACAGCGCGAGATTGCCCAGCACCTTGCGCCCGATGCCCAGCGCCGCGATCAGCGGCACGCCGTTGCGCAGCAGCGTGCCGAGCGTGCGGGCGAGCCGCGCGGTCTCGATGCGCGCGACCAGCGGCCCGAAGATCCGCCGCTGCAGCAGCCAGCCGTCGAAGCGCAGCCGGAAGCGCGCGTCGCGCAGCTTCAGTACGAAGGCGTAGATCGCGAGCACCGGCACGATCAGCAGCCCGATCCACCAGTCGCGGACGAATTCGCCGAGGCCGAGCACGATCTTCGTGAACACCGGCAGTTCCGCATCGAGGCTGTCGTACATCGCCGCGAACTGCGGCACCACGTAGCCGAGCAGGAACATCAGCGACGCGCCGACCATGACGATCAGGATCGCCGGATAGATCAGCGCGTTGACCACGCGGCCGCGCAGCGCCCGCGCGCTTTCGAGGTAATCGGCGAGCCGCTGCAGCGTGTCCTCGAGGCTGCCGCCGGCCTCGCCGGCGCGCACCATGTTCACGTACAGCCGCGAGAACGTGCCGTGCTGTCGCTCGAGCGCGGTCGACAGCGACACGCCGCCGCGCACCGCGTCGCGCAGCTCGGTGATCGTGCGCTTGGCTTCGGGTTCTTCGGGCAGATCGAGCAGGATCGTCAGCGCCCGGTCCAGCGGCTGGCCGGCGTTGAGCAGCGTCGCCAGCTGCTGGGTGAACTGCACCAGCCGCTGGCCCGAAAAGGGTTTCGGCTTGAACAGCGCCTTCCAGTCCTCCACCGCCCGCGCTTCGCTGGCCGGCCGCGCCTCGACCGGCAGATGCCCCTGCTCCTGCAGGCGCAGCGCGACCTCGGCTTCGCTGGCGGCATCCATCGTGCCGTCGAGGGTCTCGCCGCGGGTGTTGAGGGCTTTGTAGCGGTAGAGGGTCATGGGGGCTGACGTCAGGAAATCGAAGCGGCTTGGCGAATCAGGATGCTGTCACGGTCCGCGAGGCAAGGCACTGGATTCCCGCGTACGCGGGAATGACGTTGATCAATGGCAATGCGCCCGCCAATCGAAGATCCCTCACGCCCGTCATTCCCGCGTACGCGGGAATCCAGTGCCTTCAGACTTTCCGCATACACGGCGCGGGTCAGACGAGGATGTCGTCCCACAGATCCCGCCAATACGGATTCGTCGCCTCGATCAACTCGATCTTCCACGCACGATTCCACTTCTTGATCCGCTTCTCCCGCACGATCGCCGATTCCATCGTCTCGTGCATCTCGAGCCAGACCAGGCGATGGACTGTGTAGCGCACGCTGAAGCCGTCCATCGCGGATGTCCGATGCTGCCAAACACGCTGCGCCAGATTCGATGTGACGCCGAGATACAGGGTGCCGTTGCGGTCGCTTGCCAGCAGGTAGACGCAGGGCTGTCTGTCCATGTCCGTAGGCCTCTTCCTTGAGGTGTAGACGACCGGTCGCCCGAACCGCATGTCCGGGACGCAAAGTCGCTGGATTCCCGCCTGCGCGGGAATGACGGGCATGGCCGGGGGAATACACGTTTCGATCGCATCGCAAATCGTCGTCATTCCCGCGCAGGCGGGAATCCAGCAGCTTTCGCGTCGGCGTCCAGGCCATCACGCCTCTTCGGTCACCCGCAGCACTTCCTCGATCGTCGTCTCGCCGGCCAGCGCCTTGAGAATGCCGTCCTCGTACATCGTGCGCATTCCGGACTCGCGAGCGAGCTGTTCGAGTTCCCCCATGCCGGCATGACGCATCACCGCGCGGCGCAGGGTGTCGTTCATCACCAGGAACTCGACGATCGTGGTGCGGCCGAGGTAGCCGGTGGGCGCGCCGGCCGACGGGCCGGGGCGATACAGGACGATCTCGCCCTCGGGCTGGAAGCGCCGCAGTTCGAAGCGCTCGATCTCCTCGGGCGACGCGGCGTAACGCACGCGATGCGTCGGCTCGAGCTTGCGCACCAGGCGCTGGGCGAGGATGCCGTTGACGGTGGACGTGAGCAGGTAATCCTCGACACCCATGTCGAGCATGCGGGTGATGCCGCCGGCGGCGTTGTTGGTGTGCAGCGTGCTCAGCACGAGATGGCCGGTCAGCGCGGACTGGATCGCGATGCGCGCGGTCTCCAGGTCGCGCATCTCGCCGATCATGATGATGTCCGGATCCTGGCGCACGATCGAGCGCAGCGCGTGGGCGAAGTCGAGCCCGATCTGCGGCTTGGCCTGGATCTGGTTGATGCCTTCGATCTGGTACTCGACCGGATCCTCGACGGTGATGATCTTCACGTCCGGCGTATTGAGCTGCGACAGTGCGGTGTAGAGCGTCGTCGTCTTGCCCGAACCGGTCGGACCGGTGACAAGCAGGATGCCGTGCGGCTGGTCGAGCACCTTGTTGAACTGCGGCAGGAATTCGTCGGTGAAGCCGAGCTTGTAGAAATCGAACACGACCGTCTCGCGGTCGAGCAGGCGCATCACCACGCTCTCGCCGTGCGCGGTCGGCATCGTCGACACGCGCAGGTCGAGTTCCTTGCCCTGCACGCGCAGCATGATGCGACCGTCCTGCGGCAGGCGGCGCTCGGCGATGTTGAGCCGGGCCATGATCTTGATGCGGCTGATCACCGCCGCCGTCAGGTTCACCGGCGGGCTTTCGCCGTCGATCAGCACGCCGTCGACGCGATAGCGCACCTTCAGACGGCTCTCGAACGGTTCGATGTGGATGTCCGACGCGCGCAGTTCGACCGCACGCTGGATGACGAGGTTCACCAGGCGGATCACCGGCGCCTCGGATGCGAGATCGCGCAGGTGCTCGACGTCGTCGACATCGCCGCCGCCTTCGCCGTCGGCCGATTCGATGATCGTGCCCATCGCACTGCGGCCCTGGCCGTACCAGCGTTCGATCAGGTCGTCGATCTCCGAGCGCAGGCCCACGGCGGGCGCGATGTCGCAGCCGGTCGCCAGCCGCACCGCGTCGAGCGCGTACTCGTCGTGCGGATCGGACATCCACACGCGCAGGCGGCCGCGGCTCTCGCCGATCGGCAGCACGTGGAACTGGCGCAGAAAGCGCACCGACAGCGGCTGCGCGCCATCGACGAGTTCCGGCGGTTCTTCGGGCACCGTCTTGGCGGCGAGCAACGGAAGACCGAGCTCGGTGGCGCAGGCTTCGGCATGGTCGCGCTCGGACACCAGGCCCAGGCGACCGAGCAGCGTCAGCAGGCTGCCGCCGGCCTCGGCATGCAGGCGCTGGGCGCGGGCGAGATCGACGTCCTTGAGCCGGCCGCTGGCGCGCAGGCGCGCGACGATCCGCGCCTCGGGCGTGTCAGGGGTCGCTGTGGAATCCTCGAGCACCGCATTCACTGCACGGCCATCCCATCGATTACGGATCGGCCGACTTTAGCAGTTCGACGGCGCCCGGCGCCGGCGTGGATCAGTCCTGCGGCAGCGCGTCGGACGCGGCATCGGCGCCGCGCCTGAGGTCCGCCGGCGGCGGATCTTCGCGGCGCATCTCGTCGGCGCTCGGCTTGCGGTCGCGGCTGCTCGGCGCGGGCACGTAGAAGCCCACGCGTTCGAAGAAGCGGCGGTAGAAGCCGGTGTCCTGCACGGTGCTGCTGGCCGTGCGCACCAGCGAATCCTCGCGGCTGCCGACCGGCAGCGACAACGAACCGATGCCGCCGACGCCGACGCTGGCCGAATTGGAACTCTTGCGCAGCACGTAGCGGTCGAGCAGCGCGCTGACGAACAGCAGCGAACGGTCGTTGCCGCGCGGCACACAGGACACGCGCACCGAAAGCTGCGTGTGCACCTCGTCCTCGGGCTGGAAGTTCTTGGTCGCCTCGACCGCATCGTCGCCGGACTTGCCCACCGCGTAGCCCTGGCCCAGCAGCGCGAGGCGCGCCGCGCTGCAGACCTGCGCCGGCGGCAGCTCGTAGGTGCGCGAGTAGGTCTCGTCCGAATCGAAGGATTCGCCCATGAACGGCGCGTCCTCGCGCGCGTTGCGACCGCAGGCCGCCAGCACGAGCGCGGCGACGACGAGGACGGACAGGCGTGTCAGGGACTGGACGGGATGCATCGTGACGGGTCGCGAACGGGATCGCGGCATGATACCGCCGTGCGCCGCGCCGATCCCGACGCGAACTGCATGGTTCATCGTGCAGACGGACGCGCAGCAGAGGCGTCAGTGCGCGGTGGGCGGCGCCTCGGGTGGCGCGTTGCGGGTGCGGCGCTCGGCTTCCAGCCAGTCCAGGTGCTCGGCCAGCGTGCGGCCTTCGGCCTGCGCTTCCGCGCTCGCGGCGGCATCGAGCGCCTTCGACACCGACAGTCGCGTGGCGATGCCCGCGGCATGACGCGACGCGGCGGTGTGGCGCAGCATCGCGAGCAGCATCGCGGCGCTGGGCGTGGTGGCGACCGGCTCACCGCGCAGCAGCAGCGTCCATTCGCCGTCGTGATAGGTCGCGCCGGCGAGCACGCGCTCGTCGGGGCCCTTGAGCTGTGCATGGATCTGCGGCGCAGCTGTACCGCTGTCGCTGCGGCGCGGCGCATTGCGACGTCGCGCATCGCGGCGGGACTTGGACGAAATGGACATCGGACTGCGATCGTACGGAAACCTGGCGCGACAGTATCCCAGATCGGCGCGGACCCGCTGACCGCTCCATCACGTCGGCGCTGCTGGAATGCGGGTTCCCGACGCCGAGGATCCGACATGGCCCATGCAATGCCCCATGTCCGCGCACCGCGCGCGCGACACGCCATCGCAGCGTTGGAACGCGTGCCCGGATTCGCGCTCGACATCGCGCTGGACAGCCGGGGCGGCATGTGGAGACCGGCCGATGTCACAGAAGTATCTGAAGGCGTCGAGCCGGGCCTGCGCGGCTCGTGCAGCGCGCTGCGTACCGTGCGACGGCCTCATCCCGTCCACCACGGCAGCCCGGCATGAGCGCACCGGACGCGCCGGCGGAAACGCCGGTGCCGGCACCAACGTCAACGCCGACGCCGAATGTCACCTCGGGACGCATCGGCGCGATCGATCTGGCGCGCGGCTTCGCGGTGTGCCTGATGATCCTCAGCCACGGCACCAACGGCCTGATGCCGCTCGACGATTTCCCGGCCTGGGGCCAGGTGCCGGTGCATGCGCTCACCAAGTTCTCGTCGTCGCTGTTCGTGATCGTGTTCGGCATCGCGCTTGCCGTGGCCTTCGTGCCCAAGACCACGGCGCCCGACTGGCCGCAGCGGCGCAACCGCCTGCTGTGGCGCGGCCTGGTGGTGCTGTTCTGGTACAAGGTGCTGACGGTCGTGGAGATGTACGGACGCCACGACACCGCGGCGATCGTCGATACCCTGCTGTATCGCGATTTCCCCTCGTTCGTCGAGATTCTCGGCTTCTACGCGATCGCGCTGCTGTGGATTCCGTGGCTGCTGCCGCTGTGGGCGAAGACGCCGGCCGTGCTGCGCTGGCTGAGCCCGGTTCCGGTCGCGTTCGCCTCGTGGTGGCTGCTGCACCATTTCGATTTCTGGGGCGTGCCGCAGCTGCAGGCCCTGCTCGTCGAACATCCCGACTACTACACCTGGGGCCAGCTCGCGCGTGGGCCGCTGATCCTGGTCGGCCTGCTGATCGGCGGCGTGCTGCTGCAAGCCTACCGCGAGCCGCGCACGCGCTGGGCGCTGGCGGGCGCGCTGGCGCTGGTGTCGGCGGCCCTGTTCGCGTGGTTCCTGATCCGCGCCGGCGATTTGCGCCCGCTGCTGGTCGAGATCGCCCGCAACGCCGGCAAACACCCGCCGCAACTGATGTTCATGCTCTTCAGCGTCGGTGGCGCGTTCGCGTTGCTCGCGCTGGCGGTCGCGGGCGGGGAATGGCTTGCCAAGTGGCTGCGTCCGATCGCGGTCATCGGCAGCGATGCGCTGATGGCGTTCATCGTGCACATCAGCGTGATCTTCCTGCTGCTGCGCGAGACGCTCGGCTACTACCAGTCGGTTTCCTACGAGCGCGCGCTGCTGCTGACGGCACTGCTGCTCGCGGCGACCGCGACGTGGATCTGGCTGTGGCAGGCGATGAAACGCGGCATGAAGACGGCGGTTCAGCGCGAATAAGTGTGGGGCCGATACGCTGTCGGCGTGCTGGTCACCCGTCCCGTCATGATCGCGAACGCGGACCACGCGTCCCGACAGCGCGGTCCTGTCGTCCAACGTCGTTCGTGCATCGACACGATGGAGATCGGATCCATCGCCGGATGCCGGACAAGGCGCTGGATGAGTCGCTGTCCGGTTGCTGAAGTTCCGCGTCCGAGGGAATGACTGGGACACACGGTTCACCCGCCCCGGAGCACGACGATGAAGCATCCCCACATCGCCGCCGTCCTCATCATGGTCCTGCTGGTCGCGACGCATGCCCGTGCGCAGTCGACGACACCCGCGGTCACCCGGCCCGCGCTCGACAAGCCGCCGATCGAGAAGAATCTGCTGCCCGAGGCGCCGCCATGGGCCGCCGACCTCGAAGGGCGGCTGCGCGCGATCGATGCGCGCTACGCCGGCGACATCGGCGTCTACGTGCACCACATCGGGCGCGACGAATCCTGGGGCTTCCGCGCCGACGAGACCTGGTATCTCGCATCGGGCGTCAAGGTGCCGGTGGCGATCGCGGTCATGCGCGAGATCGAGCAGGGCTGGCTCACGCTCGATACCCGGGTGACGCTGCAGGTGACCGATTTTGTCGACGGCGCCGGGCAGACCAATTCGCACCGTGCCGGCACGCGCCTGCCGATCTCGTACCTGCTCGAGCAGATGATCATCCACAGCGACAACACCGCGACCGACGTGCTGATCCGCACCGTCGGCCTGGGCCAGGTCAATGCGGTGGCCGCCGAGCTGATCGCCGCGCAGGGCGTGCAGATCACGTCGCTCGCCGACGTGCGCCGCCGGACCTACGGCATGCTGCATTCCGGCGCCGCCGGCCTGTCGTCGCAGGATCTGCTGGCGCTGCAGCGCGCAGGCTCCGGCCAGGCGCGCGTCGACAAGCTCGCCCAGCTGCTCGCGGTACGGCGCGGCGATTTCCTGCTGCCCGATCTCGACAGCGCGTTCGAGTCCTACTACGCGACACATGCCAACAGCGCGACGCTGCGCGACTACGGCCGCATGCTGACCTCGCTGCAGGAGGGCCTGGCGCTCGATCCGGACAGCACGCGGTATCTGCTCGGCGTCATGAACCGCGTACAGACCGGGCGTCAGCGCATACGCGCGGGGCTTCCGGCCGGCGCGTCCTTCGCACACAAGACCGGCACACAGTACCGGCGGCTGTGCGATTCGGGCATCGTGACGATGCCGCCGGTCGCGGGGACGCGGCCGGTGCAGGTGGTGATCGCCGCCTGCGTGCGCGGCACCGCGGGCGCTACCGGCGAGCGCGCACTGCGCGACATTGGCGCAGCCGTCACCGCGTCCGGGGTATTGAGAAGAGCCGATCCGCCGCCGACGCCCCGCCGATGATCCGCACCGCTGGCCTTCCGTCCGCCCTCCTCGCCCTCCTGCTGCTGAGCGCCTGCCGCGCCGATGCGCCGACGCCGGATGATCCGGCCGAAGCCGCCGCCGTCGAGGCTGCGGCCGCGACCGATGCGCCCTGGGTGACTGCGCTCGACGCCGAAACCGAGCGCATCGACGATGCGATGCCCGGCGACTTCGGCATCTACGTGCGTCATTTCGGCGCCGAACCCGGCACGCTGGACCGCAGCGACGATCGCCGCTGGTACCTGTCCTCGACGATCAAGATTCCGGTCGCAGTCGCGGTGCTCGAGGAAGTCGATGCCGGGCGGCTGTCGCTCGACGAAGAACTGGTGCTGGCGCAGAGCGATTTCGTCGACGGTGCCGGCGACATGCTGTCGTTCAAGCCCGGCGCGCGCTTCAGCCTCGGCATGCTGATCGAAAAATCCCTGCGCGACAGCGACAGCACCGCGACCGACATGCTGATCCGCAAGGTCGGCGAGGATCATCTCAACCGGCGCATCCGCGACTGGTCCGGCGACGGGTTCGGCCCGATCACGACGATCCTGCAGGTGCGCTACGACGCCTATGGCGCAGTACATCCGGGGGTCGCCGATCTGGACAACATGGCGCTCGTGCGCCTGCGCAACGCCGACGCAGGCGAGGCGCGACTGGCCGCGCTCGCACGCGAACTCGGCGTTGCGCGCAGCGACCTCAAGGCCGAATCGCTGGACGCGGTGTTCGACGGCTACTACGACGGTGACCGCAACCATGCGACGCTGCCAGCATTCGCCACCCTGCTCGAACGGCTCGCGGCCGGCGAACTGCTGTCGCCCGACAGCACGCGCCTGATCCTCGGCCACATGCGCGGCATCAGCACCGGCGACCGCCGGCTGAGCGCCGGGCTTCCGGCCGGCACCGATTTCGCGCAGAAGACCGGCACCCAAGTGCGTCGCGCGTGCAATGTCGGCGTCATCGATCCCGAGGCCGGCCGCGACGGCGCGACCGTGGTGCTCGCCTGCGCCGAAGATTTCGATGAACTCGCGCAGGCCGAGCAGGCCTTCCAGGCATTCGGACGCGCGCTCGGCGAGACGGTGCTGGCTTCGGGGCCGTCTGGCGAAGGCTGACGCGGGCGCATCCACCGAACCCGCACGCACGTTGTAGGCCAGACGCGGCGCGTGATGCGCCGCCCCGTGTCGAGAGTCGATCAGGTGCCGGCTAGAGCTGCACTTCGGCTCGTGCGCGCTTCGAGCGGGCACATCGGCATTCGCCCCGCAGGTCGCGGACGTCGCGTGGAACGGGGTTCGGCCCGCCACGCGTTCCGATGACGGCTCGAAACCGCCGGCGCATGGGCCGCTCGCGCCTGGTGCCGCCGGTCCGGCGCCGTCGCGATACGCAGGCACTGTCGGCACACACGCGCCGCTCAAACCGCACGACGCGCGATTGGTCGCTGTCGCGTGCCCGTACCGGCGGTGGTCCCGACAAAAAAAACCCACGGCCGTCGACGACGGCCGTGGGTTCGATCGGGATGTCAGCGGCTGGTACGGCCGCGGACCTGGTGCTTCAGTTGTGACGCGCCTGCAGCGTGACGTTGCCGTAGGTTCCCGACAGCAGGATGTAATACGTGCCTGCCGCGGGCGCGTTGATGCGCACCGTCTCGGAATTTCCCGGACGGATGGAGCGGTAGTCGTAGGACGTAGCGGTCGGCGCCTCGTCGAGGCTGACATGCAGCGAGACGTCGCCCGTGCCGCCGCTGGTGGTGATGCTCAGCGGGCCACTGACGCCGGCCGGTACCTCGATGCTGTACAGCGTGTCGCCGCCGCTGCCCGACAGGCCGCGGACCGGCACTAGGTTGACGATCGGCGTCGCCGGCGGCGCGCACTCCTCCACCGCGGGATCGCACGGCTCCTCGAGCGCCTTCTCCAGTGCGGCCACAGCATCGACGATGCCCGTGCCCACCGGCGTGGCCGTCGGAATCGTGACCGGGAACGCACGCGCGGTCTGTTTCAGCAGGTCCTCGAGGTCGGCCGGCGACAGCGGATCGCGGTTGGCCGCGACCAGTGCGCCCTGCACCAGCGCGGCCACGCCGGCGACGTGGGGCGCGGCCATCGACGTGCCGGCCTTGCCGCCATAGGTGTACGTGGCGCCGGTGGCATCGGGCGAGGTCTGGCTGCTGCTCACGCTCTGGACGACGAAACCGTCCCAGCCGTCGTTGCCCGGATCCTCGTTGCCGCCACCACCCGGACCCGACAGGTCGACCAGCGGACCGAAGTTGGAATACGCGGCGCGGCCGCCGGTGATCCGCGTCGCGCCGACGGCCACGACGTTGGCGCAGCTGGCCGGGCGGAAGCCCGCCACGTTCGCATTGCTGTTGCCGGCCGCGACCACGACGGTGCTGCCATTGGCGACCGCGGTGTTGATCGCGGACTGGTAGACGCTGTCGCAGGCCGCGCCGCCGCCGAGGCTCATGTTGATGATCTCGGCGGGATACTGGTTCGCGGGAATGCCGGGCACGGTACCGCCGGACGCCCACACGATCGCATCGGCGATGTCGGACAGATAACCGCCGCAGCGGCCCAGCACGCGCACCGGCAGTACCTTCGCGTTGTAGGCGAGGCCGGCGACGCCGACGCCGTTGTTCGTCACCTGCGCGACGGTGCCCGCGACGTGCGAGCCGTGCCAGGAACTGCGCGTGACCGGCGACGGCGACGGCGAGGTGTAGCACTCGCCCGCGACCGGATTCCAGTCGCCGTAGTCCAGCGCGCCGGGCACGCGGTCGTCGGTCGCGCGACGGGAGACGAAAGCATCGGAGATGAAGTCGTAGCCCGGCAGCACATTGGCCTGCAGGTCAGGGTGGGCGGGCAGGATGCCGGTGTCGAGTACCGCGACCACGACGCCCTCGCCGGCGGTCGTCGCGATGTCCCAGGCCTCCGGCGCGCGCACACCGCCCGCGGGATTGAAGAAATGCCACTGGTAACCCGCATACAGCGGATCGTTGGGCACCAGTTGCGGCTGCGCGTCGCGCAGGTGGTAGTCGCGGGTATCGACCACGGCGTATTCGACCGCCGGGTCGGCGGAGATCTCGCGCACCAGCGCATCGAGCTGGGTTCTGCTCAGCGGCTGCGACAGCCGCAGCAGATCCGCACCGACGCCCAGTTGGCGGATGTGACTCGCCTTCAATGCAGCGCCACCGCTGCGCGCCGACGCCGGAGCGGCGCCGGAACGGCCCGCAGCCGATTCCACCAGGCGCAGCTTCTGCGTCCGATCGAAGGCCTCGGCGGTACCGTCGCGGTACTTCACGATCACGCGCGCGCCTGCGGCGGTATCCGTCGGCTGTGTCGCGGGTTCGACCCGGTCGACGGGCTGCGACTTGACCGCGAACGCGGCCGGAATTCCGAGCGCTGCGGCGAGCGCGACGCTGAGCAGGGTGTATTGCTTGTTCGACATCCGAGTTTCTCCTGGGAAAAAAAGAACACTGCCGCCTTGTTCGTTGTTCGATGCCGCGCCGCCTGTCAGGCAGACGCGATGTTGGGATCACGCACGTGCCGGTGCCCTGCCCCGCACCCTTGTTCCATGGCCGTCACCAGCCGAAGCCCGCGCCGACGCCGACCGACTTCTCGTCACCGCTCAGTGCGCCACCGAACGTCACCGTGGCGCGCTCGCTGATCGCACGCTGGTAGCCCACCGACAGCGCGCTCTCGCCGCCCTGGAAGCCGACACCGACGCCCACCCGGTTCTGCGTACGGATGCCGGCCGCACTGGTGGCCATGTTGAGCATCGCAGCGCCCATCGCGCCCTGGCGGTCGATCCGGCGATCGGTGTCGTAGAAACGACGCTCGACGTCGCCGCGCAGGGTGTCGAGGTTCTGGCCCCAGGCGTCGAACTTCTGATCGGTGTAGGCGTTGGCGGTCGACACCGCCTGGGTCGCGGTGGTGTCGGCATACGCGCGCGCCTCGGCGACGCCGGCCTGGACCTGGCCGACGTTCGCCGCGTCGGTGGCCTGGGTGCCGGCCGCGACGTTGGTGACCTGGCGTTCGCTGCCGGTCGCGCCGACCGATACGGTGTTGGCCCGATCGGCCACCGAGCCCTGGCCCAGCGCGACCGCCCCTTCGGCACTGACGCTGGCGCCCTGGCCGACCGCGGTGCCCGAAGCCGCCGAAACCGACGTGCTCTCGCCGAGCGCGACCGCGTCGGTGGCGACTGCCGAGATGGCGCTGTTGGCACCGACCGCGGTGCTGCCGTCGGCGTCGACGCGGACGTTGCTGCCGATCGCGGTGTCGTTGGGGCCGTGGGCGTAGGCGCCACCGCCGACCGCAGTGCCCGAATCGGCGTTCGCCGTGGCGCCTTCGCCGACCGTCGTCCCGCTTTCGGCGACCGCCGGCGCGGCTGCGACCGGCGCCGGCTCGGCCGCAACGGGCGTCGTGACGCTCACCGGCGCCGGGGTCGCCGCGATCCGCGCACTCCGCTCGACGCCGGCCACGCGCTGGTCGAGCGTGCCGATCTGCGCATCCAGCGCCCCGAGTGCGTCGCCGATGCTGAAGTAGTTCGCCCCGCCGATGCTGTAGGTCGGCGCGCTCAGCGTGCCGAACGCAGTGACGGTCGCACCACCGCCGATGATGTCGGCAGCGCTCGACAGTGCCGCATGCAGCTGGGCGCCGGTGGTCGCATCCGAACTCGTCGCCGAGACCGCGCCCGCGGCCAGGTTGGTCAGGCGCGTGCCCGAGCTGCCTGCGAGTGTGACCGTGCTGCGGCTGGCGTCGTCGTAGAGCACCACGCCGTCCGCGATCTCGGCCAGCCCGTCGGCCACCGCGTCGAGCTGGGCCAGGTTGACCGCATCGGTGGCCTCGGTGCCGGCGGCCACGTTGGTGATCTGACGCTGACGCGACGGGTGCTGGACACCGTATTCGTCGGTCCAGGTCTCGGCCGCGCCCACGGACACCGTGTTCTCGCGATCCGAACGCGAGCCCGCGCCCAGGGCGACGCTGCCGGCGGCGGCGGCGGACGCATTCGGCCCCAACGCCACAGCGTTGCTGGCGCCGGCTTGCACCGAACTGCGGAAGCCGACCGCCACGCCGTTGTCGGCGAGCGCGAGCGTGCCGCGACCCAGCGCCATCGCGTTCACGCCGTCCGCCAGCGAGGTGGCACCGAGCGTGATCGCATAGTCCGCGGTGCTCAGCGCACCTCGGCCCACTGCGATCGCGCTCACGCCATCGGCCCACGTATCCATGCCGATGGCCGTTGCGCCACTCGCCGCGGCCCATGCGCCATAGCCGAACGCCGACGCGTTGGTTTCGGTGGCCCAGGCCGAGGTGCCGTAGGCGGTTGCACCATTGGCGGTTGCCCATGCGTAGGCACCGGTCGCGGTGGCGTCGCCGCCACTGGCCCATGCGTTGCTGCCGATCGCGGTGCTCCAGTTGCCCGTCGCGCGCGACTTGATGCCGGTCGCGACGCTGTTGTCGCCCAGCGCCTGCGCGCCGCTGCCGAACGCCGATGCGTTCAGGCCGGTGGCCAGGGCCCCGGAGCCGACCGCCGTTCCGTTGACGTCGGCCTGGGTCGCCACGAGGACCGGGTTGCCCTCGTCGTCGTAGATCGGCGAGTTGTACTGGTCGTAGGCCTGGCCCATGCCACCGATCGCGACCGCGCCTTCCGCGCCCGCCGAGCTGTTGAGGCCCACCGCCACGGCGTTCGCACCGTTCGCCATCGCCCCGCTGCCGATTGCCGACGCGCCCTCTCCATAGGCGCTGCTGGATGCACCGAACGCCGTGGTGTAGTCGCCATCGGCCATTGCGTCCGATCCGCCCGCGGTCGCATCCTGGCCGTTGACGAACGCCTCGCCCTCACCCGTCGCGCGGAAGTACTGGCTGTAGGCCGTCACCGCCTCGAGTTGCGCGACGTTGACCGCATCGGTCGCGTTGATGCCCGCCGCGAGGTTCGTGATCCGCCGCGTCGCCGGGTAGCCGCCGGCGCCCGTGCCGTTGCCGATCGATACCGTATCGGCCTCCGGCGCACGCGCACCCGCGCCCAGCGCCACGCTGTTCACGCCGTTGGCCCATGCGCTCAGGCCCAGCGCCGTTGCGTTCTGCGCATAGGCATACGAATCGCGGCCGACTGCCGTCGTACCGACCGCCGTCGCCCAGGCGAACTGGCCGACCGATGTCGCGTTGTCCGCCGTCGCCCACGCCGTGCCG